>Ga0182015_10007347_pt1 | contig 10762 bp, 9 predicted proteins | sample 712P3MmetaG_FD_120478 | JGI IMG/M metagenome (GOLD analysis project Ga0182015, IMG submission 120478) | Permafrost microbial communities from Stordalen Mire, Sweden - 712P3M metaG | ecosystem: Environmental > Terrestrial > Soil > Wetlands > Permafrost | place: Sweden: Stordalen | collected...
TACATGTTTGGTGGGACGAGGAGCGCACCGGACGGCGAATGCGTCCGCAGCGCGACGCTCGCGGCGCTGAAGACGTGTCCCCATCCGCCGAGTTTCGCGGGAATGATCACCATCGCCGCGACGATCGTCACGTACATCAGTGCGTCTTTGACGAAGGCGACTAACGCGGGGCCGCGCAAGCCGCAAATGTACGTATACGCGGCGACGATAGCGAAGGAGACGAAGAGCGCGGAACCCTGCACGAGCCGGGACCCGGCGCCAAACTGCGTGAGAACGGCTTGCATGCCGACGAGCTGCAAGGCGATGTATGGCATCGCGGCGGCAAAACAGGTGAGTGCCACGGCGACCTCCAGGCGTCGGTCCCCGTAGCGATCGCGAATGAAATCGGCCAGCGTCACGTAGCCTCGATTTCGCGCGACGACCCAAAAGCGCGTTACGACCACGAAAAAAAAGATGAAGGCCAGCGTCGTGTACGGGACCGCGAAGAATCCGATGGCGCCCGCGCCATAGAGAAAGGCCGGAAGCGCAACGAAGGTGTAGGCGGTATAGAGATCGCCGCCGAGCAGAAACCAGCTCACGACCGTGCCGAAGCCACGTCCGGCGAGGCCCCACTCCTCGAGCGACGTGCGATCGCCCGAACCCCACCGCGACGCGGCGAATCCCAGCACGCTCACGCCGGCGAAGATAATCGAGAAAACGACGAACGCGCTAGACATCGCGTCGACCCTGAGTTAGCAGCAGTACCGCCCCGATGATGAGAGAGCCGAGCACAATCCACATGATTTGGTACCAATAGAAGAATGGAATCCCGAAGAGCGCGGGTTCCAGCCTGGCGTAAAACGGCATCCAGAGCGTCCCTACGAAGGGAATCAACAGGAGCAAGTACCACGCTTGCCGCTTAAAAAAACGGATTGTGTTGATTCTCCAGTGCGATCGTGCTCGGCGGTCCGTGGCCAGGCATCACGACCGTATCGTCGGGGAGCGTGAAAAACTTGCTGCGCACGCTGTTGAGAATGTCGCGGTAGGTGCTCTTGTCGCCATACGCGCCGCCAACGCTGGCGGCAAAGAGCGTATCGCCCGAAAAAAGCGATCCCCGAAAGAGGAACGAGGAAGAACCATCCGTGTGGCCCGGCGTATGCAGCATGCGGATCGCCGCATCGTCTCCGAATGGGAGCGTTTCGCCATCGCGTAACAGCAGCGCGCTCTTTGCAAGCGGTCCGATCGCATGGACGTCGAGCGAGTGCATCACGATCTGCGCTTGCGGAAAAGCTCGCGCAACATCGGCCGTGGCATCGCAGTGATCGGCGTGCTTGTGCGTGATCAGCACGTACTGCAGATGATAATCGCCCTCGCGCAGCACTCGCAGCAGGTTCTGCGGAAGCCCCGCCGGATCGACGAGCGCCGCGCGGCGACCCCGTTCCAGAAAGAAGACATAGCCGTTGCTGGGTTGTGGATCTTGGGCATGGCGGCGCACGTCGGGACGCTCGATCGGCGGCGGATGCCATCGTTGGGCCGCGCTGTCGGCGAGCTTTCCGCCGTCGAGCGCTAAGACGGTGGCGATTGCTCGCGCCTGCTCGTCGGTCGCCGCGCCTTCGTCCTTGAGCCACTGCTCGATCGTCTCCGCGGGGATACCGGTCGCGCGGGCAAGTTGCGCGCTTCCGGAGCCGGTGCCGCGCATCGCCTTTTTCACGATGTCGCCGAAGGTGTCTTCTAATGGCAGTGCGTTGGGCATAGCCGCGCTTTCGACGCCTCGCACCCAACCGGCTGCAACCGGGCATGCATCGGGCGGAGTCGAAGAGGCCCGGAATGGAACGCGTGATCGTCATCGGCTCGGGGCCGGCCGGGCTGACCGCCGCCGTCTATGCGGCGCGAGCGAATCTTCGACCGCTCGTCCTCGCCGGCGGACTCTACGGCGGCCAACTCATGCTGACGACCGAGGTCGAAAACTACCCCGGCTTTCCCGAGGGGATCATGGGGCCGGATTTGATGATCCGTTTTCGTGAACAGGCCGAGCGCTTCGGCGCCCGCATCGAAAACGTCGACGTCACCGCAGTAGACTTCGCAAGGCGCCCACTCTTGGTGCGCACGTACGACGACCAGCACGAAGCCGAGACCGTTATCGTCGCGACCGGCGCGAGCGCCCTTTGGCTCGACATTCCGGGCGAGGAACGCTTACGCGGCCGGGGCGTTTCGACGTGTGCGACTTGCGATGGCGCTTTCTTTCGCGACAAGCACATCGTCGTCGTGGGCGGCGGCGATTCGGCCCTCGAAGAAGCGCTTTTTCTCACCCGCTTCGGCCGCCGCGTGACCCTGATTCATCGCCGCGACCGGTTGCGCGCGAGCAAGATTATGTCCGACCGCGCCCGTTCCAATGAGAAGATCGATATGCTTTGGAGCACCGTGGTCGAGGAAGTTCGCGGCGACGATCGCGTAACGGGGCTCCGCCTTCGTAACGTGACCGATGGCAGTACCTATAAGTTCGAAGCCGATGCGCTCTTCGTTGCAATCGGCCACACGCCGAACACAGGCGTTTTTGCGGGCCAGCTCGATCTCGACGAGCGCGGTTACATCGCCTCGCCCGACGGCTCGCTAACGAATGTTGAAGGCGTTTTCGTTGCCGGCGACGTCAACGACCATCGTTACCGTCAGGCGGTGACGGCTGCCGGTGCCGGTTGCCGCGCCGCCATGGACGCGGAGAAGTATCTGGAGGCGCTCGAGTTCAAGATGGATTCGTTGGCTCGCTCGTCCTTTTAAATTCCCCCGACAAAGCGGCCGGGATTGAGCGTACGTTTCGGATCGAACTGCGTTTTGAGCGCTTGCATTTGGGCGACGGCCGGCGGCGGTTCGCCCCACACGCGCAGATAGATGCGGTTCGGATGCTCGCTCGCAATCACTTGTGCGCGCGGCTCGGTTTCGTGAAGGGCATCGTCGAAAGCTTCGATTTTTGTTCCGAGCGCGCGAGCATCGAAATCGCTCACGCGCAGGATGATATCGCCGTTAAGCACGTCGACGATCGTGTCCGCCCGCAACTCGAAGCGGCGTGCAAGTTCGTTGGCCTGCAGCGCGTGTGGCTCGGAGGCTTGCGGGAACGAAGCGATACGATAAGTGACCGAGCGTTCGCCCAGGCATGCGACGTATGCATCGACAACGCGTTGAAACGATTCCCGCGCGCCGGCGTCGAGCACGCGCGTCTCCGGCACGCCGGCGCGTCCCAACGCCGACCGCAGCTCGCGCGTCGCGCGCTCGAGCAGCGCCTCACTGCCCTCGAGCAGCACGGCGAGACGCCCCTCCGGGCCGTCGTCGCCGTCCACCGCGTTGTGAAAACCATCGATCCAAAAGGCCGCGGCCGGACGCATCGGTGCCGCTGCCAGCTGCGCGCAGGCTCGGGTGCGAGTCCGCTCCGGAAGGCGCGCGAGAAAGAGTCTGGCCTGCTTCGGTAGCGGCACGGTCTTGAAGTTCGCTTGTACGATGACGCCGAGCGTGCCGAACGAGCCGACATAGAATCGGCTCATGTCATACCCCGAGACATTTTTTACGACCATGCCGCCGGCGCGCGCGATCGTTCCGTCGGCGAGAACGATCGTCGAGCCGATGAGGTAGTCGCGCACCCGGCCGTAGAGATGCCGGCGCGGGCCGAGCCATCCCGCGGCTAGCGTGCCGCCGACGGTGGCGTACTGCGGTCGCGGCGCGTCAAAAGGAATAAACTGTCCTTGAGTGCTCAGCAATGCGGTCAGATTTTGAATCGGCGTGCCCGCGCGCACGGCGACCGTGAGATCGGCACGCTCGTTTGCAACGATGCCGGAAAGCCGCTGCGTCGAAAGGCTAATGTCCAAGCGTTCCGGCGGATAGCCCATACCGGAGAGCGTCGCTCCGCCAACAATCGAGACTTTTTCGCCGGCGCTATTGCAGCGAGCGAGTATCTCGCCGGCTTCCGCCGCCGACTTCGGCGCGACGGACTCGATGCGCGCCGTCATGGCGGCGCGACCTCCGGGCAGCGCGCTCCGCTGGGGAAGATTTTCTCGGGATTGAGCATGTGGCGGGGATCGAAGACATCGCGAACGCGGCCCATCGCTGCGAGGTCGGCGGTCGAATAGACCCGCGTCATGGCATCACGTTTTTCCCAGCCGATGCCGTGTTCGCCGCTAATCGTACCGCCCAGCTCGATTGCCGCTTGCAAGATAACGTTACCCGTTTCGACGACCGCCGCGACTTGGCGCGCGTCACTCTTATCGTACATCAGAAGCGGGTGCAGGTTTCCGTCGCCCGCGTGAAAGACGTTGCCCACGGTGATCTGGTTCGAGCGCGCTGCCGCTTCTACCGCGCGAAGTGCTCGAGGGAGCTTGCTGCGCGGCACGCAGACATCTTGCGTGTAGTAGTTCGGTGCGATCCGCCCGGTTGCGCCCGCAGCGCCTTTGCGTCCCGCCCAAAGGGCGTTGCGCTCGGCGAGCGTGCGAGCGCTTTTCCAATAACGCGCACCGTGCGCTTTGACGATTGCGTGAATCGCGGCTTCGCTGGCCGCGACGTCTTCCTCAAAACCTGCGCTTTCGACGAGGAGCAGCGCCGCAGCGTCGGTCGGATATCCGGCGTGAAAGGCGGCTTCAACCGCGGCAACGATCACGGCGTCCATCATCTCGAGCGCGGTCGGCACGATGCCGGCCGCGATGATTGCCGAGACGGCCTCCGAAGCCGCATCCATCTCGTCGAATGCCGCGACCCAAACGCGCACGGCTTCCGGCAGGGCGAGCAGCCGCAGCCAAGCCGAGGTCAGGAGGCCCAGGGTTCCTTCGCTGCCCACCAAGGCCGCGGTCAGATCGTAGCCGGCGTCGTCAATGCTCGTCACGAAGACCTCGCCGGCGTTGTCGACGACCTCGAGGCCGAGCACGTGATTGACGGTCGTGCCGTACGAGAGGCAGTGGGGCCCGCCCGCATTGGTTGCGATGTTGCCGCCGATCGTCGAAATCTGCTGCGACGAAGGGTCGGGGGCGAAAAAAAGGCCCTCAAGCGCGACCTGCCGGGATACGTCCAGATTCATGATGCCGGGCTGAACTCGAACCCGCCGATTCTGCAGGTCAAGCTCCAGGATTCGGTTCATCCGCATCAGCGAAACGATCACACCTCCGGCGATGGGGACGGCGCCTCCACAGAGCCCGGTGCCGGCGCCGCGCGCGACGATGGGTTCGCCGCAGTCGCGTGCGATCTTGACGATGGCACTGACTTCTTGCGTCGATTTTGGCAGGACGACCGCCGCGGGCCGTCCGCCATCGGTGTAGGCGTCGAACGAATAGACCGCGAGGTCTTCGGGCTCGGTCTTAACGGCATCCGATCCAAGTGCCGCGATTAACCGCTCGCGCAGCATGCTTACTCGCCTTCAACGAGAACAGGCGCGGACCTTGACAATTAAGAGACGTTATGATTGCATAGTTGAACATCATGTGGAGGTGCTATCTCTCGTTCTGTAATCGCCACACTCGAGGTTGGTGAGGGAACGTGTTACGCAAGCCCCCGTCGATTCGGCGGGGGTTCGCGTTTTCCGAGGAATCCGTGGGGCGATCACGGTCGATGCCGACGATAACGCGGCGATAACTCGTGCGACGGAGCGCCTTCTTCGTGAGATCGTCGGTCGCAACGAAATCGACCTCGACGACATCGCCTCGGTGCTCTTTACCCTTACGCCCGACCTGCACGCCTGCTTTCCCGCGCTGGCCGCGCGCGACATGGGCTGGGTCACGGTGCCGATGCTTCACGCGGTGGAGATCGCCGTCCCCGCCGCCCTCTGCAGATGCATCCGCGTGCTCATGCACGTCAACACCACGCGAACGGCGGCCGAGATCGAGCACGTCTATCTCGACGGCGCCGAGATTCTGCGTCCGGACTTAGTGCGCACCAAGTCTTGATTCCGAAGGTTCTCGGAATCTTCGGAGTCGGGTTGATCGGCGGTTCGATCGGGCTTCGCGCGCGACGCAATGGGCTCCACGTGATCGGCTACGATTCCGATCCGTCCGCGCTGGAAGAAGCGCGCGTTGCCGGGGTCATCGATGTCGTCGAGAGTTTCGACGAAGTGCCGCGCCGAGTCGACGTGCTGGTGATTGCTGCGCACCTCGGCGCAACGCTCAATGAAATCGAACGCCTCCGCGAGCGAGGCGATGCGGTTTGCACGCTGATTCTCGACGTCGCGTCCGTGAAGACTCCTGTGGTAGCGGCTGCGCGTGGATTGAAGAACTTCGTGGCCACGCATCCAATGGCCGGGAGCGAGCGCCGCGGCGCGAGCAACGCGCGCGGCGATCTGTTCGAAGGATGCCCCTGGGCTTACGTGCCGACCGGCGACGCGCAGTGCGATGCGCGCGCGTGCGATTTTATCGTTTCCCTCGGAGGACTGCCGCTGGCGATCGGCGCGGAAGATCACGATCGCATTGTGGCGATCGCCTCGCACGTTCCGCAGGTCGTCGCCTGTTGTTACGCGCGCTTGCTGCAGGAGGAACACGGCGCCGAAAGGCTTTGCGGCCCGGTTGCGCGGGAGCTATTACGGATTGCGGGAATGGATCCCATGATGTGGCGCGAGATCCTTTCGGCCAACGCTACGAACGTTGAGAGCGATCTGCGCCGTCTTGCCGCCGAGCTAGAAGTTGTGGCGGAAGAACTGGCGGCGCGACGACCCCATTGAAGCGCTCGGTGCGATGGAACGGAGCCCCGGCGCCGAACGTCCTTAGTCCCGACCTTTTATCCAGCGGGGAGCGAGGAAGATGAAGAGCTTGAGTTTGGGCCGCTGGGCGCTAACCGGCTGCGTGGCCGCTGCGATGCTTGCAGGTTGCGGCGCCCTTCCCCTGAGCCTGTCGAAGGGTCAGGATACCACGCAGCCGCCGATCGGCGCGACGGGCGCGATGCCGAATATCGCGAGCGGCCGCGGGAAGATTACGCACATCGTTTTCATCGTCCAAGAGCAGCGCAGCTTCGACAACCTCTTCTGCGGCTACGGCGGCGCGGATGCAGCGAAATGCTCACGTGGCTCACAGAGGATTCCGCTCGAAGCGAATTGCAGGCTCTCCGACAGCTTCCAAGATTTCGAACGCGCCCGAAAGACCGGCAATTTCTCGCACGAGAAGAGCGACTGCGCAGGCTACACGCGCCCCGAATATCGGACGGTACCGCCCGCCGAGACGCAGCCGTATCGCAGCATTGCGGCGAGCTACGTGCTCGGCGACCGAATGTTCTCCTCGACGGGGAACCCGACGTTCGAATCGCACCAATACGATATCGCTGCGCAGGCAGCCGACGCGGTCGATCAACCATTTGGGAGCACTCCGTCCGACGGTTGCGTTTATCTCGCCAAAGTTCGGCAGTTCGGGGGATCGCCGCAGCCCGCGTGCGAGAGTTATAAGACGCTCGCGACCGAGCTCACCGCAGCGGGCCTAACCTCGGCGTACTATGCCGCAGGCGCTTCCGAGCCAACGTGGGATGCATTCGGGTGGGTCCAAGGGTATTCGGCGGGCACGCCTCCGCCAACACAGTTCCTCACAGACATTGCGAACGGCCGCCTGAGCACGGTAACGTGGGTAACGCCGGAGCTCAAGGATTCAGATCTTTCGGGCTCCCGTTCTGCGACCGGACCGGCGTGGGTCGCATCGGTCGTGAACGCGGTCGGCGAGAGCCAGTTCTGGAACTCGACCGCGATCTTCATCACGTGGAGCGGCTATGGCGGTTGGGCCGACCACGTGCGGCCGCCCCTACTGGATCACGAGGGACTCGGCTTCCGCGTGCCGCTGCTGGTGATCTCACCGTACGCCAAGCAGAGTTACATTTCGCACGTGCAATACGAGAGCGCCAGCCTTTTGCGCTTTGCGGAAAACCTTTACGGCCTCGACCCGCTCGCTGCGGCCGACAGGCGCGCAAAGTCACCGGCCGCAGATTGCTTCAACTTCTCTGAGAGACCGCGACCGTTCGCTCCTTTCGTTGTAAGGATCGATGGGGATCCGCTGCGATGAGTTCGCATCGCGCGCCGGTCGCGGCGACGGCTCTCGCGTTTGCTGTCGCCTGTTCGAGTAACTCAACGCCCGTAGCGCCCGGCCAGGCGACGCGGGTTTTGCCCGGACCGGTCGTCACCGGCTCGATCGTCGTGCCGGCTGTGCCGCATCAAAGCCACCTTCGGCGCGTCTGGCCTGCGAAGGAGCATCGTCCTATTCTCTTCGTTGCGAATCTTCCGGAGAACGAGGTCGAGATGTACGATCCGAAAACACCAAATCCGTCGCCGGAGGGATCGATTTCCAACGGTATGAATTATCCCGTTGGATTGGCCGTTGATAAAAAGGGCACGCTCTACGTTTCAAACGAGGGCAATAGCACGATTACCGTCTATCCGGCCGGTCAGAGCTCGCCTAGCTTGACAATCAGTACCGGCCTGGACTCGAACTATGGCGTGGCGGTCGACTCGAGCGGCGATGTTTTCGCTACCAATCTCGGCAATGACACGGTGGTCGGCTACAAGGCCGGAGCGACCTCGCCGTTTGAAACGATCGACTTCACTAGTTTCGGCCAACCCGTAGGCCTCGCTGCGGATAGCAAGGATGACGTTTGGGTGACTTGCGACTCCACCAACGCAATCTACATGATTCCCGCTGGATCGTCGAAGCCGCAGAACTCGAATTTCAGCGACGTCGCCGGGCCAATCGGCATCTCCTTCGGTAAGCACGACGTGACCTACGTTGCCAACTTCGGAGCCAAGCCGTCGGCTGTTGAAATCTATACGTATGGCTCGACAATCCCGTCAGGTTCGATTACCAACGGGGTCGAGCAGAATGGCCCGACGTTCAATGCGTTCACGCGATCCGAGATGTTCTTTCAAGTGAATCAGTTTGACAACGTAGTCGGATATAAGAAGGGTCAGACCTCACCTTTCTCGACGATCACGAGCATCGGCAACCCGGTCGGCATCGCGTCTTCGCCCGAAATCAAGGAATAGCAACAGGTGAGAACGATTCAAGACACCCAGCCCGTTTCAATCCGGCTGCCCTCGATAGCGTCGCGTCGCAAACAAGGCGCGCTTCGATCAGTGTCGTAGCTCCATACCGATGCGGTATGCGCTAGTACGGATCTGGGCCGTACTCACCGTCGGCCTGCTGGCCGGCGTACTTGGCGATGCCGGAACCGAGCTTTTCGGCGTACTCGGGTGGCTCGGTGGCGCGACGCGCGACGTCGACCATCAGGGCGTACTCCCGGCGCTCGCAATCGCCTTGACGCTGGCCTTCGGCCTCGCCGCTTACGTTGTGGGCTCCCGCATCGCGCCGAACGATCCCCTTCTGCGCCGGCTCGACGATGCCGGCGCTCGCGTCGTAGATGCGATCGGCGCATTCGTGGGAAGCGGCGTGACAGTTGTCGCGATCGAATGCTACGAGACGCACTTCGGCGGCCTGGGGCCTTTCGACGCGCGCTCGGTCGTGATCGCGCATGCCCCAATCCTCGTCTTGTCATTTCTAACGATCGCGGTCGGGGCACGAATGACGCTCGGCGCCGCGATCCGCTGTGCGGCCCGCACCGGTGCAGTAGCCGCGGCACTCTTGACGTCGTTCCTGCGGATCTTACGCTCGTACGCAGCGACTCCGAAGCACGCGACGATGCGTCATTCCGAAACGCGTTGCTCTCGCGCCGTCTCTGAAATTGTCAGTTCGCGCGGTCTTCGTGCTCCGCCGCGAATGCTCCCAACGCTAACCTAACTCACTCGACGAACTGCGGTGCGTACACCTTTGTACGCACGCCTTGGGAGCGAATTCCGTGCGAACCATCGGTCGCATCCTGTCTGTTCTTTTCATGTCGGCTATTTCGTTCGAGCGCGCCGACGCTGCCGAGCTGGTCACGGGCGCGATCTTAGGAACCGTCTCTTCGACGACCCGCTCTCCGATCGCTAACGCGCGCGTCTTGGCGTTCGCGCCATCGGGTCGCTACGCCGGCACGACCGATGCCGGTGGCCATTTTACGATTCTCGGGGTCGCGCCCGATACGTACACGGTTAGCGTCGAAGCGAGCGGTTTCGAGCCGGCGAATGCGACGGTTATCGTCCTACCCGGCGATCACGAGCGTCTTACGGTCGTACTCCTCGCCAAGCTCAAAGAGATTGCTAAAGTTGAAGCCAAGAATCAGGCGTTCACGGTTGGCAACACGAGCGATATCTTCACGGTGCAGGGCGAGCAGGCCCAGGCGGGTACGCCGCAAGCCTCCTCATCCGGACTCGCCAACTATTCGCGTGACTCCGTTCAGGGCGCGATCTCGAATGCGCCCGGCGTCCAACAAGACTCATTCGCGAACGTGATCGTTCGCGGCGGAAAAGTGCAAGACACCGTCTACGACTACGATTCCGTTCCCGTACCTCAGGGTCTAATCGCCGAACCCGGCGGAAATATCGTCGGCGCGCAGCTGGGCACCGCCGGCGTGGGTTCCGAAACCCTTACCCTCGGCGGGTACAACGACGTCAGTCAGAACGCGCTGGGCGGTGTCGTCAACGAAGTTCCGCTCACCGGCACGTATCCCGGAACCGAGACCCTCGAAGTCGCCAACGGAATAGGCGCGCAACTTGGCGAGCTCAAGTTTACCGAGCAGGAAGCGACACCCGATCTACGCTGGCGCTATTCACTTTCGGCGACGAGCGGTAGCGAGTATTTCGCCTACGGCGACGGGCATACGTTCTATCCAGCAGAGAGCGGCACGTATGGTCTCGGCTTTCAGACGCGGGCGCAGTACGCAATCGCCGGCAACGTACATTTCGCCGCCACTCCCA
>Ga0182015_10007348_pt1 | contig 10762 bp, 9 predicted proteins | sample 712P3MmetaG_FD_120478 | JGI IMG/M metagenome (GOLD analysis project Ga0182015, IMG submission 120478) | Permafrost microbial communities from Stordalen Mire, Sweden - 712P3M metaG | ecosystem: Environmental > Terrestrial > Soil > Wetlands > Permafrost | place: Sweden: Stordalen | collected...
AGGTGAGAGGTGAGAGGTGAGAGGTGAGAGTTTGGGAGACAATGCGCAGTCCGAAACTGAGAACTGCGTCAAAAATTAAGAGTTCCGAGGTGGTGTCGAGTCCATTCGTCTCAGCCAGTAGCTCGCGTTAGACCCTTGCTTGACCTGCTATGCTGCTTCCCTTGCGGGCGCGCTGCATGCGATCTTCGCTCGGGCTCCGGGCTTACCGCCAACCGGACAAACCTACTCAGCGCCTCGGAACTCTATCCTGCCTTCGACTGGGCTTCCCGTTCTTCTCGACCAGCACTTTGCTATAGACCCTTGCTCGCCTTCCCCCCTCACTTTGCAATGTTGAGGGTGACTGAGCTTGAGCCCCGGACGCCGCACCAACCGGAAAAACCTAAGAAACTGTCAAAGAACGATTATGTTTCTACTCTTTATATTTTAGTAGTCAATGAAAAGTGTGCGCCTCTATCCGGTTTATTTTCAATGGAGTGCAGTCCGTCCACAGGCGTGTGACCGGATTTTGTGCAGGCGTGGGGGCAATTTATCGCCGAAGACAGGCCGGACGCCGGTTTTCGCCATATCGGGCAGGGTGGGAGCAAGGCAGACAGCTCCTGCAGCCCTTCCGGAGCTGTGAATATCAGGTGAAAGCCGCGCCGGGCAAGGCATCCGGCAAGTCCGGCACCACAGGTATTGCCGCCAACGATGGGTGAAATGAGCCGTGTTTACTTGGATATAGGCAAGTTTGGGGCTTAATTGCTTGACAACACGGGTAAGTCTGCTAAAGTTCGAAAAAGGTCGACAACATACGCGACCTCGCAGGTGCCCAGGTTATGAAGAATGTTTATGAAGTTCTGAGGCAGAAGGAGATGGAGCTGACCCGGCTGGAGAAGGAAGTGGAAGCGCTGCGGCTGGTGGCTCCGTTGCTGTCCGAAGAGAAGGAAATGAACTCCGACATGGTGAAGCCGGCCCTGGCCACCGCCGTGAACGGACCGCCGCAGCCCCTCCGCATACCGTCCCCCCCGGTTGCAGTGACGGCGCAACCGGTGCGCGCCGCCGGTTGGGATGATACCGCCAAGCGCTGGCCATAGGAAGCGACTGGTCGGTCGCGCGCACCGTCATAATCGCGTGCGGGTTGATCATTTGGGTTTCTTGCCCCGTTCGCGCTCCTACCAGCTTGGGATTACGTCCTGGGCTGACGGTTTCTTACCCTCCCACAATCTGCCGTAGAGTCCCTAGCAGGCGGTCTACTTCTTCGACGGTGTTGTAGTGCACGAGGCCGATGCGGAGGAAGCCACCGGACTTTTCCACGTCCAGGCGCTCGGTGAGGTTCAGGGCGTAGTAGTTTCCGTCCCAGGTGAAGAAGCCGCGCTCGCCTAGTTGGGTGGCAAGTGCCAGCGGAGTTTGGCCGGTGGTTTGATTCGCGCTCTGATCTGCGTTTTGATTGACGATGCGCACCGCCAGCGTGGGACAACGTTCTTCAAAGCCCGCGGGATCGGTGATGCCGTAGATCTTCAAACCAGGAATTTGCGACAGGCCAGCAATCAGGCGTTCCATCAAGCCATGCTCGTATTGATGAATCGCTTCGAAGGCGGAGACCAGCGCGGCGCGGCGTGTGGCGGCCTGGGATTGCGAAGGACAGGGACGCGCGCGGCGGCCGAGATCGGCGAGATAGTCCACGCAGGCGGTGATGCCGGCGATGCACTCATGGTTAAGCGTGCCCCACTCCCAGCGGTTGGGGATGGCATCGGTAAGAGGACGGACTTTGTAGGGACGCAGGCGCTGCAGGTGCTCGCGCTTGCCGAAGAGAACGCCCATGTGCGGTCCGAAGAATTTGTAGGTGGAGCAGACGAGAAAATCGCAATCGAGCGCGGCGACGTCGATGAGGCCGTGCGGGCTGTAGTGCACGGCGTCGACATAGGCGAGAGCGCCGGCGGCGTGAGCGAGGCGAACGATGGTCTTCACAGGATTAATGGTGCCGACGGCATTCGAGGCGTAGCCAACCGCAACCAGCTTGGTGCGATCATTGATTTTGCTGGCCAGGTCGGCGAGGTCGAGAGTGCAGTTCTCTTCGTGAATTTCGGCCCAGCGGATGGTGACGCCTTTCTCTTCGAGTGCGAGCCAGGGGGAGACATTGGCGTCGTGATCAAGGCGGGTAACCAGGATTTCGTCGCTGGGGCCGAGGTCGCGGCCGATGGCGCGGGACATCATGTAGGTCAGCGTGGTCATGTTGGGGCCGAAGACAATTTCGTCTGGGCCGCAGTTCAGGAAGTCGGCCATGGCGGCACGGGCTTCGGCGAGCATGGCGTCGGTATTGCGGCTGGTGGAGTAGGCGCCGCAGGTGTTAGCGTTGTCGCGGCGCAGATAGTTGGAAATGGGGTCGATGACGCGCTGCGGGACCTGCGTTCCACCGGGGCCGTCGAGGAAGACGGCGGGATGGTTGTTGACGGTTTGGGCTAAGGCGGGGAATTGGGCGCGGATGTGGGTGAGGTCGAGGGCGGCGGCGGGGGCGGCGGTTTCAGTGGTGGCCATAGGAATCACATGTTTATTATGCAGCAAGAATCCGTCGAGTCGTGGTCGACATCACTGCACCGTGGGATTTTGGGCTTCACCTGCTGCTTGAGGCTCCCATTCGACGTGGCCGTGGAAGGTGTCTGCGTGCAAGTCAAATCGACGATTGCACATCGTGCATCGAAAGTAGTGACTAAGGGTATCCCCAGGAGACGAACCCTCCAGGAGTTGCTCCAGCGGGCAGTCTCCTTTTAGGAGTTGAAAGACTTTCTTGTTCACTGCTTCAATCAAGCGGCGAGCTAGCTTTCGATAGTCATCGGGCTGCGTCATTTTGAAAGGTACTGCAAAGACTTCACACTGGGGCACATGATGCAGGATTATACGGACATCGTCGGCGTTGTTATATTGTCGTCGCTCTCACAAAATCCGCCAGCATCCCATAGGCGGTTGCGTACAGGCCGGGATTTTCTTCGGTGATCGCCAGGCCGGGGAAGATGTCGGTTTCGAAATAGATGTAAGACGACGTGCCGGTGATTTGGGCCATGGGATCGGTGAGCGGGAGTTGTTCGGGGCGGACTGTGGCTGTGACTCCGCTTTTTTCTCTTTTGGCTCGGCAGATTAGCTTGTACGGTCGGCCTTCGTTTCTTGCGGCGCGCACGGCTTCCGCGCTTAGGTTGCGAATTCCTTCGCGGTTGATTTCTTCTAGAAGTATCGGAATATCCATCAGTACGGTGACGAGCGCGGCGGTTTTTACGGCGGCGTCCCAGCCGTCGATGTCGTGGGTGGCGTCGGTCTCAGCGATTCCGAGCGACTGCGCCTTCTTCAAGGATTCGTCGAAGCTGAGGCCGGTTTCCATTTCACTCAGAATCACGTTCGTGGTGGAATTCAGAATGCCGTGAAATCCCTGCAGGTGGATCACAGGCAGTTGATGAAACAAAGAGAAGATGGGGACGCCATCCATCACCGTGGATTCGAACAGGAAGCGCTTGCCTCGCGCGGCGGCTAGATCGCGGAGTTTGCGGTAGGCGTGGACGATTGGTCCTTTGTTGGCGGTGATGGCGTGGGCTCCGTGCTCGAGCGCGGCGCGGATGTGATCGACCGCGGGCTGGCCGCTTTCCACGTTGAGCGCGGTGGCTTCGAAGAGAACATCGGTGCGCGCGGCTTTCAGCCAGTCGTGGATGTTCGTCAACTTCGCATCTGACTCCGGGCTCTTAGCGCGCGAGGGCGCGCGCTCCACACATGCCTGCGGGTCAAGGCCGTTTGGATCGGCGATCCATCCCAGGTGTCGGGTTGCCACTCCGGTGATGCGGAAGGAAATTCCGTGGCGCTCGCGCAGCTCGTGTTCGCGGTCGAGAAGCAATTGAACGAGCGTTCGGTTGACGTTTCCGAAACCGAGCAGGCATAGGTTGTGGGTACGAATTGGCTCGCCTCGCGCAGGGGCTAAAGCCCGCAGGGAATACGGGATCCTAACACGTCGCTGAAGCGCCGCTCTTCCACAGTGCGGCTTACGCCGGTTATTGGTTTTGAAACTCTCTAGCCCATTACGGTGGTGTGCTCGGGTTTTATCTTATAGAGCACGCGTACTTCGCCGGGCTGGCCGTAGGGATACTTGTCGACGCCGAGATATTTCTTGGCCATCTTGTCGATGTGAGCACTGGCGCCGTCTTCGGTGATTTCGACGACGCGGCCGCGGATCTCGAGATAGCGGTAGGGATTCTCGGGGTCCATCAAGGTCATGGCCACGCGCGGATCGCGGCGGACGTTGCGGTCTTTCTGCCGCCCTTTGGCGGAGTTGAAGATGATGTGCTCGCCGTCGAAGTCGCACCAAACGGGTGTGACCTGCGGGCGGCCGTCGGGCATGAGCGTGCCCAGGTTGGCGAAAGCACGCTTCTGGAACAGATCACGATACTTCTCAGGGATAACTTCCGGCATAAAAATCTCCTTGCAGTCGGGCAGTGGAAATAACAGGACATTATAGATCGGGACGAGGAAGATCGGAGCGGCGGGGCCTGAGCTTGATTTGCAGCCCGGAGGCAATCCCAGTATTCTTGCCGATTACGAATTGCAGGAACAGGAGAACCCGTCTCATGATCGCCTCATCCCGCGCAAATGACCGGAGGGCCCATTTCTCCGTTTACGTGGTTGTGTTGCTGGCTCTAACGTTCGTGGCGACGCTGGCGGGCGCGCAGGCCGCGAAATATCCGCAGACCATCGTCTTCATGACCGATTTCGGTGTGGTGGATGATTCGGTCGCCATCTGCCGGGGCGTGATGTATTCGATCATGCCGGAGGTGCGCGTCGTAGACCTCACCCACGATGTGACGCCGTTCTCCATTCTTGATGGTGCGCGCTTTCTTGATGGTGCTGCCCCCTACTATCCCGCGGGGACCGTTTTCGTGGTGGTCATCGATCCGGGCGTGGGCAGCACGCGCAAAGCGATTGTGGCCAAGTCGAAGCGCGGACAGTATTTTGTGTTGCCGGATAACGGACTGCTCACGCTGTTGGAGCAGCGCGACGGCATCGATGCGGTGCGGGAAATCACCAACACGAACTGGATGATCGGCGCTAAACTCTCCTCGACCTTCCACGGCCGCGATGTTTTCTCGCCAGCCGGGGCGCATTTGGCTCGTGGCGACGACTGGACCACGGTCGGTCCGGAAGTGCCCGTCAAGAATCTTGTGCGCCTGAATTTGCAGGCAGCCAAACTCGATGGCCAGGGGCTGACTGCGGAAGTGATTGCTACCGATGGTCCGTTCGGCAATCTGGTAACCAATGTCGAAGCGGACGTTTTTTTAAAACTTGGCTACCAGCGGGGCCAGGAAGTTCCCGTGGTACTGGGCGGCAAGAAGATGAGCATGAAGTTCGTCAACACATTCAGCGACGTCCCGTTGAAACAGCCGTTGTTCTATATCGACTCGCGCGGATATCTGGCTGTGGCCGTGAATCAGGGAAGTTTTTCTGCGGTATATGGCGTGACTCCGCCGGTGGAATTGTTTATTCCGCGGGCCGGGAAATGAGAGAGCGAATTCCCTTCGACTTTGCTCAGGGCATGCTCTCGTGCCGAAAGGCAGCTCGGAATGACAAACTAGGGATTCGGAGAGAGATCACTCCGAGGCCATGCGCGGAAGCACGGCGCGCAGCAGCGCTTCGAAGCTGGTTTTTACCCGCTCTCCGGTTTCCATCACTTCCTTGTGCGAGAGCGGCTGGTCGACGATTCCGGCCGCCATGTTGGTGACGCAGGAGATGGCAAGCACGTTGATTCCCATGTGACGCGCGGCGATCACCTCGAAAGCCGTTGACATTCCGACCAGGTCCGCCCCGATGGTCCGCAAATAGTTGATTTCGGCGGGTGTTTCGTAACTGGGTCCTAGAAGGGCGGCGTAAACGCCTTCGTGGAGCGTCATTCCCAGCTTGCCAGCTTCTTCTCGCGCCATCTCGCGATACGATCTTGCATAAGCGTGCGTCATGTCGGGAAAGCGCAAGCCGAAGCGGTCATCATTTGGACCGACGAGCGGATTCGCTCCCTGCAAGTTGATGTGGTCGCGGATCAGCACCAGCGCGCCCTTCTGATAATTCAGATTGATGCCACCCGCCGCGTTGGTCAGAATAACCGCGCGAATTCCCATGCGGCCGAAGACGCGCATGGGGAAGGCGACTTGCTGGGCTGAGTAGCCTTCGTAGAGATGCACGCGTCCCTGCATCACGGCCACGGGAACCGCGCCCGCCTTGCCGATCACCATCTGTCCAGCGTGGCCGATCGCAGTTGAGAGCGGAAAGGTGGGGATTTCAGCGTAAGGGATGCGCGTTGCGTCGGTGAGGGAATCGGCAAAGCCGCCGAGGCCGGAACCTAACACAAGTCCAATCTGTGGACGGAGGGAAGCGAGTTGCAGCACGGACTGCGCAGCCGTTTCCGCGAGCATAAAAGGATCGTTCATAAGAAGCGTGCGCTCAAGTACCTCAGGGGCTAAAGCCCGCAGCTCATGGTTGGGCACTCATCGCAGCGCTTGAAGCGCTGCGCCACCCAAAATCAGAGCCGTCCAAAATCAGAGCCGTCCAAAATCAGAGCCATCCAAAATCAGCGTTCTTCGGAAGCGAGCTAGTACTTCTTTTCGAACTTCGCGAACTCAACTTCCAGCTTCCACTGCATGCGCGCTCGCTCGTTGGCCGTGAGAAAGGCTTCGCATCCCGCCGTAGGCTTGTCCGCTCCTGGTGCATCACCCCCACACGCCGGCGCCATGCGAAACACAAGTTTCGTGTCCGTCCACAAACTTGCACCGGGCAGGAAGCTATGCTCCAGGCTTTGGCGCGCCATGCGCTTCAAATCCGCGTAGGACAAGCGGTAACTCTCAACCGCGCGCAAATATTCATGCGTCAAGTCTGAACGCGACACGCCTTCGTCGTCGGTCGTCAATGCCACCGGGACTCCATACTTTATGTAAATCGGCAGCGGATGGTCATCCCCGCTCACGCCCAGGATCACGTCATTTGAAGTCAGCGCGATTTCGACCAGCACATTGCGTTCCGCCATCTCATGCAGCAATCCGATTGGATCCTTTTCGTTCATCACATCAACCCCGTGGCCAATGCGTTCGGCGTGTCCTTGCTCGACCGAAGCACGAATGTGAAATGTGAGATCCTCCGGCGGAACAAGTCCAATGGCGAGTTCGCCGGCGTGCAGCGTGATGTGTACCTTGGGATAGACGGTGTGCAGATAGTCGAGCATGGCCATGTGCTCGTTGAAATCATGGATGGGGACGTACCAATCCTCGGGCATCACCAGATTCAGCCCGACAAATCGCGGGTCAGACGATGCCAGTTCGAAACCCAGCAGGATCTGCGCGAACACGATCTCATGTGACAGCCCGCGCAGCACCTGATAAAGATAGCGCACGGTCACAGCGCATCCGGGAGCGGCATCCGCGGTGCCGCACTTGAGAAATTCCCTGGCGCGGGCATCCTCGGCGGCAAGTCTTTTGCCGGTCTCCGCGGCCACGTCTTTCATGCCGGCGCTCAACAGCGCGTCGCGCATCTTGGCGTAATTCGGATTCCACTCGACTTTTCCAGCGAGTTGCGCTGCCGCGCCGGCATCGGCGGTGTGCATGTACTCAACATATTGCAGGTGATCCATGCCGGCGCGATTCGTAGCTGCAGCAATTGCCTCCGCCACATGTGTGTGCGAAGCCAGCCCGAATTTGTCGAACGTGGCGAAGAAGTGATCGTGCCCCGATTCGTCGCCGGGCCTCCAGTTGCGCATCGACCAGGCATCGATCATCTGGTTGTAGAGAACGTGATCGCCGTAGCTGCAGCGGACTCCGGGCTTGGCCGTGTAGTTTTCGCAGGAGTCGCAGGGTCCTGCTAGCAGCCGCGAAGACGTCCGGTCTACGCACAGCTGCCCGTCAGCCGCGAAATCAATTAGATCTTCGGCGTAGATCGCGCCGTCCAGGTGATTGTGCAGGTCTCCGCCTTTGGGCAGGTCGCGCACAAAGGCCAGCAGCAATGGCGGCTGTTTGCGAACCGACTCCAGGTAGCGAGCCGTGCGCTGCTCAAAGCTCTGTGCTGCAGCCAACGCGCCCAGCAATAGAACCATCAGACAACGGCCGAGCACGAGACGCATGGTTCGTGGCACGATCAACCCTCCCATCAATTCTCCAAGGTCAGGAAAAGAATTGTAATCTGTCGCGAGGGCGGGATTCACCGAAAAGACGAGAATGAACCAAATCCGGGAGCGTCAGCGCAGCCAAGCGATCGCGCCGAGGACGATGGCAACCACCAGCAATGCGCCCAGGATGTACTTGTTGGCCGCGAACCATGACTCGGCCGGCAGAGCCGAGCTTAAGAACGGAGCGGAGCCGTCGGAGCCAGGTACGCTCTCTGTCACATTCACCTGGAGATCGGTCTTCCGAACATCCCCTGGAGCGGGTGTTGCGAGTTCGGTCTCCGCTGGCTCGCCGGTCTCGACCGAAGCCTGAGCCGAAATCTTGGTAGAGTTCGCAGCCTGGGTTTTAGCAACCTGGATTTTCGCAAGCTGGGATAGAGGGATCGGCCTTGAAGAAGAATTCTTTGAAGCCAGAATCTCTGGTGCGTCCGGGGTTGCGCGAACCACGGTCGGTTCCTGCCGTCCTTTGTCTTCTCTTGCTGGTTGCGGCACAAGGGTTACTGCAGCAGCGCCCACGGCGTGCTGCGGAGGGTGCGGGTTGCGCCATTGCTTCTCTTCGCATTCAACGCAGAAAGTGCGCCCCTGGGATACGGGGAAACCGCAAGCCTGGCACTTCTGCAGATTTCTCAACCCGGGAGGCACGGTGATTGACTCGGCGACGGCTTCGGCCTGAGCGGTGCTTCCTTGAGCACGTAGCGCGGCCGACCAGAACAGCGGCCGCTTTGGTTCGGGTTGGGGCTTCGTCTCTTCTGGTCCTGTCTTTTCCGATTCTTGCGGGAGAAGATCTTTTACCGGCGACGTGGGCGCGGGGACAAATTTCGGCTCTATCACATCGCTGGAAGATTCAACTTGCATTGTCGCGGCCGCGATCACCTCCACGGGCGGTTCACTTTCCGCTAGGTCCAACTCCTGAACTGCCGGTACAACCTGTGCCGCCGCAGCATGCTTCACGGCCGTTTCCACCATTTCGCTGAGTCGCTGGAGGGCGGAAAGATCACGCTCATCGAATGCGCGCGTCTTGCCGGAAAGAAGCTCGAAGACTCCGAGCACCTGCTCGTCACTCACGATGGGCATCACTACCACCGAGGCAATGCCCAAGTCGTGGCACACTTCGCGGTTGACGCGCGGATCGCGTTCGGCATCGTCACAGCGTAGAACCTGGCGCGTCCGCACACATTCCCCCGAGAGTCCATATTCCATGGAGAGCAGCGAACCCAGTTGGGGAGCATTCGAGCCGGCGCTGGCCCGGCAAAGCATGTCGTTGTGTGCGCCGCGTCGCAGGGCGATCGCGGCGCCGCTGGCCGCGGTAATGTAATTGGCACGCTCGACCAGCAGTTGTAGGGCGGCATCGAGATCGAGGTAGGCCATCTCGGCTAAAGAGCGTCCGCCGTCTTCTCCAGGAAAACGTGGGCCCGGCTCCGCAGACTTGGTGGGATGCGCGTTGGCAGCGGCGATTCCCGCCGAGACGCTCGCGGTTGCGGATCGGCTTGCGCTGGCGCCCGGTGTGTCTCCCTCGACCCCGCGCGATGCGGAACTGCGGTCAAGAATTGAGTGATGATCCATGTGCGCGGCCAATCTTTTCCTGGAGGAGCGGTAATTGGAGTCTCGCTCGGAGAGAGGGTGGTGTCAAGGTCTCGGCAGTTAGCAATTAGCGACTAGCATTTGGCAATTGGCCGAGGGGGATTTTGCCGGTGACGATCTAAATCTCGCCGGGCCAAATGCTGAATGCTGGGTGCTGAATTCTATCCCGCTTCCCGTTCCCGTACAGCAGTATTGGCCAGCCGGTTCGCCTCGGCATTGCTTTCGCGCGGCACGTGGGAGATGGAGAACTTCAGGGTACGAGCCAGCTTGCGGCACGTCCAGTGCAGAGAATACAGGCGCGAGCTGCGGCAGGTGTACTGGCCGCTCATCTGCCGGACCACGACCTCGGAGTCGGAGTAGACGTGCAGCGCTTTGGCTTTCAAAGAGACGGCGCACTGCAGGGCTTCCATCAGGGCCACATATTCGGCGACGTTGTTATCCTGGTGGCCAATCCACTTGGCGATGCGGATGGGGCCGCTTTCGCAGCCGTCGATCACCACCCCAATTCCCGATGGCCCCGGATTGCCCAGGGAACCACCGTCCACATAGGCCACGAGTTCTGACATCGCCACTTCTTTTCGACTATTAGCAAGATGCGCCGAGAACGTTTCTGCGTCAAGACGAATATTGGTTCGGATTGTGGATTTTTTCTTTTTTCGAGCGCTGTGAACTCTCGTGTGCAAAAGCAGTCCCGAATCGGGAGGGGGTATTCATAACCTGCACTGCGACAACAAGTTGCATTTTCAGTTATTCACAGGACGAATCCGATGCATTGCACCATTAGTTTGCGTTGACATTTATGAACGCTCTGTTAAGGTTGCATTCGTCGACGGTTGAAAGGGACAGCGAAATAAAATTTGCCGACCCGAAGTAGACTGGGTGATCAGCCAAGCGGGGTAACCCGAGGGGCAGCCAAACCTGAAAAAACCGACGGCGCTGCGAGGTGCAGTTGGGGTTTGGGACTGTGAAAACAGTGATCGCATCAAGGGGCTGTGACGGTACATGCGTCCACGCTGTTGGCTCCCTCGCAGG
>Ga0182015_10007349_pt1 | contig 10761 bp, 9 predicted proteins | sample 712P3MmetaG_FD_120478 | JGI IMG/M metagenome (GOLD analysis project Ga0182015, IMG submission 120478) | Permafrost microbial communities from Stordalen Mire, Sweden - 712P3M metaG | ecosystem: Environmental > Terrestrial > Soil > Wetlands > Permafrost | place: Sweden: Stordalen | collected...
ACGGTTTCGACCGCGCGCACCGCGGCCGGGATCACCCCGGTGTGCCCGACCATGTCGGGGTTGGCGAAGTTGATGATCGCGAACCGCGGCGAATCCTCCGCCCAGGCAGCGCAGAACGCTGCCGCCGCAGCGGCGGCGCTCATCTCGGGCTTGTAATCGTAGGTCGGGACATCGCGCGGCGAGGGCACAAGCTCGCGCCGCTCGCCACGGAGCGGCGACTCCTCGCCGCCATTGAAGAAGTAAGTGACGTGCGGATACTTCTCGGTCTCGGCGACGTGCAGCTGAGCCGCACCGCTCGCGGCGATTACAGAGCCGATCGTCGTCGCCGGGCGCTCCGGCCCGAACGCGACCGGATAAGGCCAGCCCTCCTCATACTCGGTGAGAATCGAGAGGTCGGCGACCGGCGCGGCGCCACCGCGGTCGATCGCCACGAACTCCGGGTCGGCGAGCGCCTGGACGATCTCGCGCATCCGGTCGGGGCGGAAGTTGAAGCAGAACACGCGATCGCCGGGCGCGATCGGGATACCTTCGCCGATGACTGTCGGCTCGATGAACTCGTCGGTCTCGCCGCGCGCGTAGGCTGCACTCACCGCCGCGGTCGCACTGTCGGCCCGATACTCGCCGCGCGCGTGAACGAGCAGGTCATAGGCCTTCTGTGTGCGGTCCCAGCGCTTGTCGCGGTCCATCGCGAAGTAGCGCCCAACCACCGACGCGATACGGACGTCGCGTCGCTCCTCGAGCGCGGCGAGCGTACGCAACGCCTCGGTTGGCCCGGTGTCGCGGCCGTCGGTGAAGCAGTGGACGATGACCTCGGCCTCGCCGAGATCGTCCGCCAGTGCGATGAGTGCCTCGAGGTGCTCGACCGATGAGTGGACGCCGCCGTCGGACACGAGGCCCAGAAGATGGACCCGGCCAGGCCGTCCGAGGGCCGAGCGCAGGACGGCGTTGGCGGCGAGTTCGCCGTCGACGCACGCGTCGTCGATCCGTGTCAGGTCCTGGCGTACGACCGAGCCGGCGCCGAGGTTGAGGTGTCCGACCTCCGAGTTGCCCATCTGCCCGTCCGGCAGCCCGACAGCGCGTCCGCAGGTCGTCAGCTGAGTGTGTGGGTAGGTCGCCCATAAGCGGTCGAACACAGGCGTCGAGGCCAGCTCGACGGCGTTGCCTGGGCCCGGCGGCGCGAGGCCCCAGCCGTCCAGGATCACGAGGCAGACGGACGCCGCGGGCGAGCCCGAGCTCATGGCCTTGCCGCGGCGCAGATTGCCGCAAACGACTCGGCGGTCAGCGACGCGCCACCGACGAGCGCGCCATCGACGTCCGCCAACTCGAGGAGCTCGGCCGCGTTCTCGGCACTCACCGACCCACCGTAGACGACGCGGATACGGTTAGCTTCGGCCGAGCGTTCGCCGAGCACCGCGCGCACGAAGGCGACCGCTTCCTGAGCTTGAGCGGGCGTCGCCACGCGCCCGGTGCCGATCGCCCAGATCGGCTCGTAGGCCACGACCACCTCGGCGTAGCGTTCGGGCTCGACGGCGGCAAAGTCGGCCTCCAGCTGCGCCCGCACGTGCGCCTCCGTCTCGCCCGCCAGCCGCTGTGCCTCGGTCTCGCCCACGCAGAGGATCGGCGTCAGACCCGCAGCCAGCGCCGCTGGCAGCTTGCGCGCGAGGGCAGCGTCGGTCTCGCCGAAGAACGCCCGGCGCTCAGAATGTCCGAGGATCACGCCGCTCACACCCAGGTCGAGCAACATGGCAGCCGACACCTCGCCTGTGAACGCGCCGTGGTCGGCCTCGTGCATGTTCTGCGCGAACACAGCCACGCGCGAACCGCGCGCGCTGTCGACCATCGGCGCGAGCGCCGTGAAGGGCGGACAGACGGCGATCGCGACGCTCTCGAGGCTCGCGACCCGGGGCAAGAGCGCCTGGATCAGCGCCTCGGCCTCGGCGACCGTCTTGTGCATCTTCCAGTTGCCGGCGATCAGCGCTACGCGACTCACGCCAGCCCTCAGCGGAGCGCCGCGACGCCCGGCAGCGTGCGTCCCTCGAGCAACTCGAGGGTCGCGCCGCCACCGGTCGACAGGTGCGTCACCTGGTCCGCGAGACCGAACTGCGTCAGTGCCGCCGCCGAGTCGCCGCCCCCGACGACCGTAGTGCCGCTTGCGCGCGCGACCGCTTCGGCGACGGCGCGCGTGCCCGCCGCGAACGCCTCGAACTCAAATACGCCCATCGGCCCGTTCCAGAAGATCGTCGCGCCCTGCGCGATCAGCTTGCCATAGGTCTCGGCGCTGCGCGGACCGATGTCGAGACCCATCCAGCCGTCGGGCACATCGACGCCCTCGAGGTCGCGCCGCAGGGCGTCCGCCGCGTAGCGCTCGGCGAGGCCAAGGTCGAGCGGCAGCACGAGCTCGGCGCGCGCGTCGGCAGCGCGCTCAAGGGCCTCGCGCGCGGGTTCGAGTCCCTCGGCCTCGCACATCGAGGCACCAACGCCATGGCCCTCGACGGCGAAGAACGGGAAGCACATCGCGCCGCCGATCAGGACCGTGTCGGCGATCTCGAGGAAGCGCTCGATCACCGCGATCTTGTCGGTGACTTTGGCGCCGCCGAGCACGGCGACGAGTGGTCGCTGCGGGTCGGCGAGAATCGCGTTCAGCTGGGCGACCTCGCGTTCGAGCAGCAGGCCGGCGGCCGCGTCCTCGACGTGGTAGGTGATCCCCTCGGTCGAGGAATGAGCGCGGTGGGCCGAGCCGAAAGCGTCATTGACGTACACGTCACAAAGCTCGGCTAGCGCCTTGGCGAGGTCCGGGTCATTCTTCGTCTCACCCGCCTCGAAGCGAATGTTCTCGAGCAGCGCGATCTGTCCCGGCTCGAGCGCCTCGACGGCGGCTCGCGCGCTCTCCCCCACCCCATCGGCGACGAACAGCACGTCCGTCCCGGTCAGCTCGCCGAGGCGCTCCGCGACCGGACGCAACGAGAGCGCCGCGTCAGCACCCTTCGGGCGGCCGAGGTGCGAGACGAGGATGATTCGCGCCCCGCGCGCCCGGAGTTCCTCGATCGTTGGCAGCGCGGCACGGATGCGCGTGTCATCGGTGATCTTGCCGTCGCGCAGCGGGACGTTGAAGTCGACGCGGACGAGGACGCGCTTGCCTTGCGCGTCGAGGTCAGCGAGCGACCTCACAGCCGCAGCGCCACGTCGACGACGCGGTTGGAGTAGCCCCACTCGTTGTCATACCAGCTGACCGTCTTGACCAGCGTGCCGTCGATCACGTTCGTCAGCGGGCCGTCGACGATCGACGAGAACGCGTTGCCGACAATGTCACTCGAGACGATCGGGTCTTCGGTGTAGGCGAGGATGCCCGCGAGCTCGCCCTTGTCGGCGCGCTCGCGCAGGGCGTTGTTGACCTCCTCGACGGTCGTCTCGCGCGCAGCCTCGAAGGTCAGGTCAACGAGCGAGCCGATCGGCACAGGGGCCCGCACGGCAAACCCGGTGAGCTTGCCGGCAAGCTCAGGCAGCACCAACCCGACCGCCTTGGCAGCGCCGCTCGAGGCGGGCACGAGGTTGATCGCTGCCGCTCGTGCGCGCCTGAGGTCCTTGTGCGGCAGGTCCTGCAAGCGCTGGTCGGCGGTGTAAGCGTGGATCGTCGTCATCAGGCCGTGGCGGATGCCGACCGTCTCATGCAGGACCTTCGCCATCGGTGCAAGGCAGTTCGTCGTGCAGGACGCGTTCGAGACGATGTGATGCTCGTCGCGGTCGTAGCGGTCGAAGTTCACGCCGAGCACGACGGTAAGATCCTCGCCCGTCGCGGGTGCCGAGATCAGGACCTTGCGCGCGCCCCCGTCGAGGTGTTTCGAGGCGCCCTCACGCGAGGTGAAGATCCCAGTCGACTCGATCACGACGTCGACGCCGAGATCGCCCCACTTGATTGCCGCGGGGTCGCGCTCCGCAAGCACCTTGATCTCCTCGCCGTCGACCACGAGCAGATCGCCACTCACCTCGACCTCTCCTGGGTAGCGCCCGAAGAGCGAGTCGTAGCGGAGCAGATGCGCGGTCGTCTCGACGTCCATCAGGTCGTTCAGTGCGACCCATTCGATATCTGCGCCGGATTGCTTGGCCGCGCGGAACACCCCGCGGCCGATCCGGCCGAAGCCGTTTATGCCTACCCGTACGGGCATCTAAGCGTTCTCCTGCTTGTTGTGGGCCGACTGGTTGGGGACTGCGAGCCGGTAGCGGCCCTGTGCGGGCCGACAGGCTATCAGCGCCTTTGCGATTGGGCGCGATCCCCGGTCAGCGCCGTAGCGGCGTGCGTTACCTCGCCCGCCTCAGCGCTCGCGAGCGGGCTTCGCGACATCGCGGTGGCTGACCTGAACTAGCAGGTCATCGCTCTCAGCGTAGCGCAGCGTGAGATGCTCGGCCACGGCGACCGAGCGGTGGCGTCCACCGGTGCAGCCGATCGCGACGAGCAGGTGCGACTTGCCCTCGAGCACGTACTGGCCGAGGAGGAAATCGAGTAGCGGCTCGAGCAGCGCGTAGAGCTCGCTCAATCTGCCGTCGCGGTCGATGAATTCCACCACGCGGGGGTCGCTGCCGGTCAGCGGTCGCAGGTCGGAGTCGTAGTGGGGGTTGGCGAGGAAGCGAACGTCGAACAGCAGGTCTGCGTCGAGCAGCGGACCGTGCTTGAAGCCAAAGCTCGCGAACGTGACGGCGAGCTTCGTCGCCGTCTGTTGACCGAGGAATTCGTCGACGATCGCGATCCGCAATGCGGTCGATGAGAGGCCGGTGGTGTCGATCACGACGTCGGCACGTCCCTTCAAGGCCTCGAGCTGCTCGCGCTCGGCAGCGATGCCTTCGGCGACAGACCCCTCCGGGGCCAACGGATGTCGGCGGCGTGTCTCCTGGTAGCGGTTCAGCAGCGTCTGGTCGTCGGCGTCCAAGAACAGCACGCGATGGCGCAAGCCCAGCCGTTCCAGATCGTCGAGCACTGCCTGCAGGGCATCGAAATACTCGCCGCCGCGAGCGTCCGAGACGACCGCGGCGCGGGCGACCTTCGATCCCGCGTGCACGAACAGTTCGATCAGGCTGCCGATCATCCGCGGCGGGAGGTTGTCGACGCAGAAGTAACCCGCGTCCTCGAACACGTTCATCGCGTTTGACTTCCCAGCGCCGGAGAGCCCAGTGATGATCACGAGGTCCTGCAGCGAGGACTCGACGTCGACCCCCGGCTGGCGCTCGGTGTCAGCAGCGTCCACAGGCGAAGCTGGCATCACTCGTATCGTCGCACACGACCCATACGCGTCCGCGGGGCTCTCATTCGCGAGAGCCAAGACGGTGGAGGTGTGAGTGCAGCTCGCGACCCACCTTCGCCGGAAGGCCAGGCACTGATTGGAGCTGCTCGGCGCTCGCCGCGAGCACCTGCTCAGGCGAGCCGAAGTGGCTGATCAGCGCGCGTTTGCGGGCCGGACCGACGCCGGGAATCTCATCGAGCAAGGAAGTGGTCATCGCGCGATCGCGGCGGGCACGGTGATGGGTTATCGCGAAACGGTGCGCCTCATCGCGGATGCGCTGCAGCAGCTGCAGCTCGGGCGTGTCGTGGGCCAGCACGAGCGGATCGCGTGCCCCGGGCAGGAAAACCTCCTCGAGGCGCTTGGCGAGCGCGATCACGGCGACGCCCCGCTCGCGTGCTGCCCCGAGCACCGCAAGCCCGGCCGTAAGTTGACCCTTGCCGCCGTCGATCACGATCAGGTTCGGCAGCGCGGCAAAGCTGCGGTCATAGCCGACATCGTGTGGCGAGGTGTCCACCTGACGCTCCCACGCCGCCATCCGCCGCTCCAAGACCTCGGCCATCGCTGCGAAGTCGTCCGGTCCGTCGATCGTGCGGATGCGAAAACGCCGGTAGTCCGAGCGCCGCGGCGCACCCGCTTCGAAAACGACCATCGAGGCGACGGTGTGCGTGCCCTGCAGGTTCGAGATGTCAAAACACTCGATGCGGATCGGCACCGCGTCGAGCGCGAGGGCCGCGCGCAAACCCTCGAGCGCTGCGGCGCGGTGTTCACGACGACGTTCGGCCTTCAGTTGATCCTCCTCGAGCGCGAGCTGGGCGTTGCGCTGCGCGAGCTCGAGAATGCGACGCTTGTCGCCGCGCTCGGCGGCGCGAACCTCGACCGGCCCGTCGCGACGCGCTGATAGAGCCTTGACCACCGCGGGCGACACACCGACCTCAACCAAAATCTGAGCCGGAACCGCCGCCGCGGTGTCGTAGTACTGCAGCAGGAACTCCTCGACGACCTCCTCGTGAGGCCGCTCGCCTTCGTTGGCGAGGTAGAACGATTGACGGTCCGAGAGCACGCCATCGCGGACCTGGAAGACCTGAGCGTTGGCGTCCGCCCCGGCGAGCGCGATGGCGATCGCGTCGAGCGTGCCGACGGCGGCGTTGGCGACGCGCTGGCGCTCTAGCAACGAGCGCACCGCAGCGAGGCGGTTGCGCTCGACCGCCGCCTGCTCGAACGCCTGCGCTTCCGACGCGGCGTGCATGCGTGCCTCGAGTTCGCGCTCGATGTCCTTGTAGTGCCCGCCGAGAAAGTCCGCGACACCCTCGATACCGGCTCGATACTCCTCGCGCGAGACGTAGCCAACACACGGCGCGGCGCAGCGCTTGATGTGGTAGTCGAGGCACGGCGAGCCCGAACGGCGTCCCGGCTGCGCACCGGTGCACGAGCGCACGAGGAAGACGCGGGTGAGGACCTCGAGCGTGTCGCGCACGCGCTTCGCGTTGGAATAGGGACCGAAGTAGAGGCGGTCGCGGCGATGGCGCTCGCGCGTGAAGTAGACACGCGGGAAGTCCTCGTCGAGCGAGACCGCGATGAACGGGTATGACTTGTCGTCGCGCAGCCGAATGTTGAACCGCGGGCGGTACTGCTTGATAAACGCCTGCTCGGCAAGGAGCGCCTCGCCCTCACTGCCGAAGACGATGCATTCGATCGCCGCAATTCCCGCCAGCATCTCGTCGTGCCCCAGTGCGCCCCTGCCGGCCGAGCTGAAGTGCGAGGCGACGCGCTTGCGCACCGAGACCGCTTTGCCGACGTAGATCACCCGCCCGTCGGCGTCGCGGAATAGATAGACGCCGGGCTGGTCGGGCAGCTCGCGCCGCTGCTCTTCCAGATCACTCATCAGCTTGCCGTCTTGCGGGCGCGCCGATGCGGCGCACGTCGGTGCCGCCTCACGCTCAGTAGCTGCGCCAAGCTTGGAAGACCTTGAGCAGACCGCCGGCACAGACCGCGAGTGCAGCGAACTCGATCAGCGAGCCTGTGGTCGTGTTGAACTCCTGCGCGGCCGCGAGCGCTACGACGATGCCAGCGATCGCCGCGTAGAGGATTCCCCGATCGAGGTCGCCAAGCCCGTAGATGTCGACCCGGTGGTCGCGGTACAGGCGTCCGACGAAGTAGGCGACGAGCGCGGCCAGTGCCAGCGAGAGCGCCGCCGCGAACAGGTCGGCCACCGTCCCGCCACCGGGGATCGCCGTGATCGCGAGCGCGATCAGCACGAGAATGGCGACGTTGCGGACGTGCTTCACAAGACAAATCTAGAGCAGAGCCTCGAGCTGCGCGTACGCCGCCTCGACCGCGCGCGTCGCCGCGGTGTGACGCGCCTCGCTCTTTGCGGCCTCGTACTTGGTCGCCCAGGCTGCTGGGTCGGAGAGCTCTGCCTCGACCACGGCGAGCGCGGCCTCGGCGGCCTCAACCGCCTGGGTTGCGAGTGCCTCACGCTGGAGGCGGTTCTTCGACTCGACAGCCACCGACGGGCGCTCTGCCGACCCGCGCTTGGCCGGCTGGCGCTTGGCAGCGGCGGCCGGAGTGGGCGTCGGCGAGGGCGAGCGCGACGGCGCGATCGGTGCGGCAGCACCCCGATCGCCACCGGCTCGCCTGCGCTCCTCGCGCAGGCGAACGTACTCGGGCCAGCCTCCGGTGTAGCTGCGCAGACGGTGCTCCTCGAGCGCTACCGTCCGCGTGCCCACAGCATCGAGCAACGCGCGGTCGTGGGAGACGAGGATCAGCGATCCCCTGAAGGAGCGCAGCGCGTCCTCGAGCGCCTCGCGCGACTCCAGATCGAGGTGGTTGGTCGGCTCGTCGAGGATCAGCACATTGGCGGCGCCGCTAACCAGCACGGCAAGCGAGAGTCGCCGGCGCTCACCGCCCGAGAGAGCTGCGAGAGGCTTCTCCGCCTGTTCGCCGCTGAAGAGGAACTGGCCGAGTAGCGCGCGCGCCTTGCCGGGCGTGAGGCCGGTGGCACGCCCGACGGCCTGAAGCACCGTGCCCTCGTTGCCGAGCTCCTCGGCGTGCTGGCTGAGATAGCCGATCCGCACGTTGTGGCCGCGGTTAAGCTTGCCCGCCGGAAGTGCCCGCGCGCCGGTGAGCGTCTCGATCAGTGTCGTCTTGCCGGCGCCGTTGCGACCGACGAGCGAGATGTGCTCGCCGCGTTCCAGCCACAGGTCGCCGTGCTCGACCAGGGTGATCGGCGGCGCGCCGACCTCGATCCGTGCGTCCTCGAGCGCGAACACGACGCGCCCGCTGCGCTCGACGCCGCCAAACTCGAAGGACAGGGCGGCGCCGTCGGTCGGCCCGCGACTGACCCGCTCGATCTTGTCGAGTTGCTTCTTGCGTGACTGGGCCTGCCGCGCGCGGGTACCGGCGCTCCAGCGCTCGACGAAACGCTCGAGCCGGGCAATCTCGGCCTGCTGGCGTTCGATCGAGCGCCCCAGCGCCAACTCGCGCGCAGCCTGCTCCTTGCGCCAGGCGTGCCAGCTGCCGGCGAAGAAGCGCCCGCGACCAGCCTCGAGCTCGAGCACCGCCGTGCCGACGGTCTCCAGAAACCAGCGATCGTGGGCGACCAGCACGATCGCGCCGGTGAAGGACACGAGCGTCTGCTCGAGCCACTCCAGCGACTCGACGTCGAGATGATTGGTCGGCTCGTCGAGCAGCAGCAGGTCGGGGCGCGTCGCAAGCGCCCGCGCGAGCGACGCGCGCGTTAGCTCGCCGCCGGAGAGTGTCGCGAGGCTGCGTTCGCGATCCGCATCGGCGAAGCCGAGTCCGCGGGCCACCTCCCACGCCCGGTTGCGCCAGAGATAGCCGCCGTGGTGCTCGAGGTCCGCTTGGGCGGCTGCGTAGCGCTCGAGCGTCGCCTGATCGCTTGAACCAGCCGCCATCGCGGCCTCCAACTTGGCCAACCGCGCCTCGATCGCGAGCTCGGCGACGCACCCGGAAAGCAGATACTCGGCGAGCGTGCGACCGCGCTCTCGTGGCGGTCGCTGATCGTGGAGCACTGTCCGTGTGCCCTTGGCGAACGAGAGCTCGCCGCCGTCCAGCGAGTCCTCACCGGCGAGCATTCGTAGCAACGTCGTCTTCCCGGCCCCGTTGCGCCCCGCGACGGTCATGCGCTCGCGCCGTTCGAGCTTGAACGAGATGCCGCGCAGGAGCGGCTCGCCGGCGATGTCCTTGGCGAGGTTGGATGCGATGCAAACAGCCATCCCTTGATGGTATGCGCCGGCCGTTTGCTCCTATACGATGCACGCCGTGCGACGGCTCATCCTGCTCACCGTGGCGAACCTGGTTGCGTTTGCGCTGATCGCGCCAGTCGCCTTGGCGGGCGTCGCGGGGGAAGGCCTGCTGGGTGAGACAAGCGACACGCAGGTCACCGAGGCCGGGTTCGTTCTGATCATCTTCTTCCCGACCTTTGTGGGGCTCGCGAGCCTGTTGCAACACCACCTGGAGAAGCGCAAGCACGCACGCGACGACGCTCGCAAGGCACGCACGCAGAGCCCCGACTGGCGGGGCGGCTGGTAGCTGACGCCGCGCGGCGCGCAACGGGCGCCCGCCGCACCACGTTGAGAGCTCGCCGGCCTTAGCTTGGCCGACCGCTCCGAAGCCGCGAGGAACTCTCAGGCGAGTAGCACCGCGGTCCACACCGGTTGGTGGCGCTCGATGTACTCAGCCGCCTGACGCCAATGATTCCCGCGGCCCTCCGCGTACAGGCGCGCCCACGGCTGCGTCCCGGTGTTCGAGGACTCGTGCAGCAGATCGAACATTGCCCGGGTGTGGGCGGCGATCAGCGCCGGTAGGTCCCGTCGTTGCGCTTCGTCGAGGTCATAGCTGTCGGCTAAAGCGCGTCTGGCGGATCGCCGTCCGCCGCTGCTGCGGGTCGAGCTTGCGCGTGCGACGGGCGTGGCGTCCTATTGCGCGAGTCTGGCGCTCGACCGGGTTGCACCGAATGACTGCGTGGGCGAAGGTGGGTGCGTGAGCGAACCGGCGGTCACCACCGAGCAGGGCCGCGCGTCCGCGGCGGCTGTGTGGTCGGCGCTGGCGGTCGTCTACGTGGCGTGGGGCTCAACCTACGTTGCGATAAGGATCATGGACGAGACGATCCCGCCGCTGATCGGCGCCGGGATCCGCTACCTCGTCGCCGGGGCCGCGATGGCTGCCTTTCTCTGGGTCCGTCACGGCACGGCTCCGCGCTTGCGTCCGCGCGAGCTGGCCTCGGTGGCGCTCGTCGGCGTGCTGCTGCTGACCGGGGGCAACGGCTTTGTCAGCTACGCCGAGCGTCACGTCCCGGCCGGCCTCGCAGCGCTGCTCGTCGCGTCAGTGCCGCTGTGGCTGCTCCTGATCCGCATCATCGCGCGCGACCGGCCTCCACGCGCCACACTAATCGGCCTCTGCGTCGGGTTTCTCGGCGTGGCCTTGCTCGTGGCGCGACACGGAGGAGGACAGCAGCGGGTCGGCGTGC
>Ga0182015_10007350_pt1 | contig 10759 bp, 5 predicted proteins | sample 712P3MmetaG_FD_120478 | JGI IMG/M metagenome (GOLD analysis project Ga0182015, IMG submission 120478) | Permafrost microbial communities from Stordalen Mire, Sweden - 712P3M metaG | ecosystem: Environmental > Terrestrial > Soil > Wetlands > Permafrost | place: Sweden: Stordalen | collected...
AGGCCGCCGTCTCCGCCGACGGCGCGAATCTGTACGTCACCGACGGCGCCGCGGGCCGAGTTGCCGACGTCACGCTGGGCACGCGATATATCGGGGCGCTGGTGGCCGCGGGACGTGCGCCGGGCGCGTGCATCCTGGATCCGAGCGGGGATTTGCTGCTGGTGGCCGATGAAGATTCGAGCGACGTAGCCGTGATCGGCGTGCGCACGGCGAGCTTGCTGACGCTGCTGCCGGTGGGCGGGCGGCCCGTGTCGCTCGCCGCAAAAATGTTCTGAGCGATCGCTCTACGTAGCGTCCCAGGCAAAGTGTTCGCTGCCCAGATGAATTTGCAGCGATCCATCGGGCGGGAGCACGTCGAGCGGCAATCCGGCGCGCCAGATGCTGGCGCCGATGGAAATGTGATCGGCCTTGCCGCGCAGCACCAAGCTGCGCGACGCGCCCACTTCAAAAATCCGGTCGTAGGCCACTTGTATCCGAGGATCGGGGCCAAGCAAGCATAGTTCGCGCGTCTCGGCGCGAAAGCTGGTCATCTTGCCGCTTTCGATCTTGGCGATGATGCGCAGTTCCTGATCGCCCTCAATGTTCACGCGCATTTCGCAATCGCGCATCTGGTCCGCCGCTTCGGAAAATGGATCCACGCGGATGAAGATGGTTTCTTCGCCGTCGAATCCGTAGCGCAATTCCTGGAGCAGCGGCACGCGGCCATGCATCGAACCGCCGCGCGTATCGGCCGCGTAAAAGCCCGCGCCCATCCACTCGAAATAGCTGGATTCCCGGCCGTCCACGCGCACCTGAAGATAATCGATGGGCGAGGACGCGACGGCCGGAGCCGCCAGGCGCTTGATGGGTTCGGCCAGTTCGTCGGGCGCTTCACCGCCCAGCTCGCAATAAACCGTGGTGAGCAGCTTGCGGAACATGGCGTCGAATTCGGCGTCGTTGTCCGAACTGTGCTCCGGGCCGTACCACCAGAACCAATCGCTGCCCTCGGCGGTCAGCAGGGATTCGTACGCGCTGGCCAGTTGGGCCTCGGTCGGGGCGCGGTCAAAACCGGACGCGCGCGCGGCGGCGCGATCGGTGTAAAACGCGCGGGCCGCGCGCAGCAATTGCCAGCCAGCCACGTCTTCGCGGTGGCCGATCCAGACGTCGAAATTCGCGCTGATCCACGACGCCGGAAAAATTCCTTGATGCACGGGCATGCTGCCGGCGGCCGTGGCGGCAGCGGCGGCTTCGCTCGCGGTGAGCGCCTGAATATCCGGGTCGTTATCGATGCGGCGGTAGAATTCGCGCAGAAACGCGCGGCCGTTGCCCGGGTAATATTCCCAGGCATTTTCGCCGTCGAGAATCAGCGAGACGGTGAGCGGCTGCGGCGATTGAATGCGATCGCCAATCGCGCGCAAACGGCGATGCAAATCCTCGGCGGCTTGCCCGGAATCCATGCGCGTATAAACGAAGCCAACCAAATCCGAAATATAGTGATCGCGGAAGAAGCAGACGATCTCGCGGCCTTCGACGCGCATGAGCCACGGAGAATACAGTTGCCGCGCGTTGTCGGGCACGCCTTCGCCATCGCGGCCGAACCCAAGGTTGAGCGTGCGGCCCAAGACGCCTTCGTCGGTGGCCGCCCAGGTGAATCCTAGATCCGCCGCGAGAGCCAGAGCGGCGTCGGAAACGGAGCCTTCGGAGGGCCACAGGCCTACCGGCCGATGGCCGAACACGCGTTCGTGGAAGCGGCGGCCGCGCAGCAATTGCTCGCGCGCGTCGTCGGGATAGCGGAAGGCGGGCGAAGGCAGCGGCGTCCAGGGATTGGAGACGCGAGCGATATCGCTATCGCACAGCAGCGGCAGGATCGGATGGTAAAACGGCGTGGTGGAAATTTCGATCTGTCCGGTTTCGGCCGCGGCGCGATATTCGGGCAGAACGCGGCCCAGCAGTTCGAGCTGCTTCGCGCGCAAAACTGATTTGTCCTTCTCGGTGAAATCGGAACCCTTGGCGCTCAGGCGCGAAACGTCGGGATCGCTGGCCAGATATTCCTCGTCCATCCAGGCCAATTGCGAGAGCAGCTGCAGATCGCGCCAATCGCGCAGCGCGAGCGTCGCGGCCGAGCGCTCCACTCCCTGCGATTGCACGCGGTCAGCCAATTCGATGTAACGCGGCCAGCGGGACATCAGGCGCTCGCGATTCAGTTGAAACGCGCGCAGCAGAATTTCCCGCTTCTGATCTTCGTTGAGCGCGCTGGCCGGGGCGAAGGCGGCATCAAACCACGGCTCGTCGAATTTGCCGCTGGCGTATTCTTCCAGTTGCGCGCAGAGCGAAGGCACCATATTGAATGTGGCGTGCACGCGCGGAAATTCTTCGAGCACGCGCACCATGCCCCAGTAATCCTTGATCGCGTGCAGACGGGTCCACGGCAGCACGTAGCGGCCGCTGGAAGGATCGCGATACTGCGGCTGGTGCATGTGCCAGAGCATCATGAGGTTGATGCGCGTCATGGTTAGCAGTTCGTCCGCGTGCGCGCGCGCCGCAACGTGCTAGAATCGCGCTCTGCGATGAGTTCTTCCCCGTTCCCCGCGCTGCGCCGAATTGACCGGTACATCCTACGCGAGGTTTTTTCGCACACGCTGCTAGGTCTGGCGGTATTCACGTTCGTCTTTTTCGTTCCCCAGCTCGTGCATTTGATGGATCTGCTGGTGCGCCACACTTCCACCTGGAGCGATGTCTGCTTGCTGTTCGCGTGCACGCTGCCCGCCATGCTCACGTTCACGCTGCCGATGGGCCTGCTGGTGGGCATGCTAATCGGTTTGGGCCGCCTATCGGCGGATAGCGAACTGATCGCCATGAACTCGCTGGGCATGGGGCCGCGACGGCTGCTATTTCCCGTCGGATTGCTGGCGATGGCCTTCACCGCGGCCACGGCTGTGCTGACCATCTGGGTTGGGCCCGCCGCGATGCACACGTATCGCTCGCTGCAAAATAGGATTGGATCCTCACAGGCATCGTTTGAGGTCGAGCCGCGCGTTTTCGACGAGCGTTTTCCGCATCTGGTTCTGTACGTTCAAGATGTCTCGGCAGTCTCCACCCATTGGCATGGCGTCTTCCTGGCGAGTACGGACCCGCAGGAGGATTCGCGCCTGACCTTGGCGGAAGAAGCGATTGTAATTGCCGACCCGCAGCAGGGCAAGCTGGAGTTGCACCTGCGCGACGGCAGCGTGCACCAGGTGGACGTGGGCGATCCGGATCATTACACGCTGAGCGCGTTCGGACAGCGCGATTGGCCGATCGATATCGAAAGCAAGGATGCGCAGCAAGCGCCGGTCTTGACGCCGGTCGAATTGCCCACCTCGGCGCTATACGCCGACCACGGCGCCGATCGCATTCAAGCCGAAAGCGAATTGCAGCGCCGCTTCGCGTTTCCCGCGGCGTGCCTGGCTTTCGCGTTGCTGGCGATTCCACTGGCCGCCAGGCCGCGGCGCGGCGGGCGCGCGGGCGGCGTGCTGGTCACGCTGCTACTGGTGAGCGCGTATTACGTGCTCTTTACGCTGGGAGCGAGCCTCGCGCGCAACGGCACGCTGCCGGTGTGGGTAGGCATCTGGCTGCCGAACGCACTGGCCGCGGCGGTGGGCCTTGCGCTTTTGCCGCGCATGGGACGCATCGGAAACGAAAGCTGGCTGACGCGGCTTTCGGCGAAACTTTCCGGATGGCGCTCGGCGCGGAGACAGCCCTCAAGCGCGGAGAGCGATGCGGCGGCTTGCGGTCCGCGGAAGGCGCACGCGCGCGCGCGGCGCGCCGGTTTGGGTTCGGTGCTCGATCGCTACGTGCTGCGCGGCTTCTTGTTCTATTTCGTGCTGCTGCTTGCGGGCTTCATCCTGCTGTTCTCGACATTCACGTTCTTCGAGTTGCTTGACGACATTACGCGCCACCGCGTGGGCTGGCTGGAAGTGGTCAATTATTTCCGTTTTCTGAGCGTGGCAAATTTTTATCAATTTTCTCCGCTGGCCGCGCTCACCGCCGCTTTGGTTACGCTCGGCGTGCTGGCGAAGAACAACGAGATCGTGGCCTTCAAGGCGGCGGGCATCAGCCTCTATCGCGTATCGCTGCCGCTGCTGGCGGCGGGATTGCTTCTGGCTGTGGGTCTGGTGGTGCTGGACGATACCTATCTGCCGTACGCCAACCAGAGGCAGGACGAACTCTTCAACGAGATTAAGGGCCGGCCGCCGCAGACTTATTTTTCTCCGACGCATCAGTGGATCTTTGGAGAGAACGCCAAGGTTTACAACTACGCGCTGTTCGATTCCGACCGCAATCTGTTCGGCGGCTTGAACGTCTTTGAACTCGATCCCACCACGTTTCAATTGCGCCGCCGCGTCTACGCTTCGCGCGCCCGATGGTTCGCGCAGCAGCACACCTGGATTTTGGAATCCGGATGGGTGCGCGATTTCGATGGCGGCCGGATGACGAGCTACATTCCCTTCGTGGTCTACGCGCTGCCCGAGCTTGACGAGCCGCCGCTCTATTTCAAGCGCGAAGTGCGCCAATCGAACCAGATGAATTGGCCGGAGCTGCGGCGCTATATCGGCGGCCTTTCGCTGGCGGGTTTTGACGTGGCGCGCCTCTCGGTGCAGTTGAATAAGAAGCTGGCGTTTCCATTGATCGCGCCGATTATTATTTTGCTTGCGATTCCCTTTTCACTGCTGGTGGGCACGCGCGGCGCCGTTGGCGGATTGGCGCTCGGCGTGGGCATTGGCATCACGTATTGGGCTGTTTCCGCTCTGTTTGAAGCCATGGGATCTGTCGGTCAATTGCCGCCGTTCATGGCTGCGTGGTCGCCGGACGTGATTTTCGGATTCCTGGCGCTGTACTTTTTTCTGCGCATGCCCACGTAACGTTTGCGCGCGCCGCGCGCGGGCCCCTGCACCGTTCCCTTGCCAATCATTTCGGGGCAGAAAAAATATCAGCGTGGAAGCAGCGAGCGGATTTTCTGAATCACCAGGTCGATGCCCACTTCGTTTGCGCCGCCTTCGGGAATGATCACGTCCGCATAGCGTTTGGAGGGCTCGATGAATTCGTTGTGCATGGGGCGCACCGTTTCGAGATATTGCCGCACCACCGATTCCACTGTGCGTCCGCGCTCACGGATATCGCGGCGCATGCGGCGGATGAAGCGAATGTCGGCGTCGGTATCCACGAAAATTTTAATATCCATCAGCGCGCGCAAAGCTGGATTCTCGAAGATCAGTATTCCTTCGACGATCAGCGCCGCGCATGGCTCCAGCCGCACCGTCTCGCCGCTGCGGTTGTGCTGCGAGAAATCGTACACCGGCCGCTCGACCGCGTGCCCGGTGCGCAGCCGCCGCACCTGCTCCACCAGCAGCGCGCCATCGAGCGCGTTCGGATGATCGAAGTTTTGTTTGTGGCGTTCGCTGAGCGGCAGATGCGCGAGGTCGCGGTAATAGTGGTCCTGCTGCAGAACCAGCACGTCATTGGGCAGCAGCGACGAGACGATATGCTCGGTAAGCGTGGTCTTGCCCGAGCCCGTCCCGCCGCAAATCCCGATCACCAGGGCTTCCGCCAAAGGCCCTCCCGCGTGCGAAGCGCGATTGTGCTCGCGAATCGCGCGCCTGTCGAGCGCGCCGCGCCAGCTTCAGCCTTTGCGCTTGCCGCGCGATTTCGCGGCGCGCCGCTCTTCCAGCACGGCCTGCGCCGCGGCCAAGCGCGCGATGGGCACGCGGTAGGGCGAGGCGCTGACGTAGTTCATGCCGGCCGCGTGGCAGAAGCGCACGCTATCGGCATCGCCGCCGTGCTCGCCGCAGATACCGATCTTGAGCTTGGGCCGGGTTTTGCGGCCTCGCGCGATCGCCCAGTGAATCAGCAATCCCACGCCTTCGACGTCCAGCGTCTGGAACGGATCGGCTTTGAAGATGCCGGCCTTTTTCTCGTCCACGTAGTCGGGCAAAAAGCGGCCGGCGTCGTCGCGGGAAAGGCCCATCACGGTTTGCGTCAGGTCGTTGGTGCCAAAGGAGAAGAACTCGGCGACTTCGGCAATCTGATCGGCAAGCAGCGCGGCGCGCGGCAATTCGATCATCGTGCCCACCAGATATTCGAGCTTCACGCCGGCCTTTTTCAAGACTTCACCCGCTACTTTATGTGTGGCATCGGTGAGAATCTGCAACTCCTTACGATCCAGAACCAAAGGATGCATGATCTCAGGTAACACTTTAATACCGGATTTGCGGCATTCTACGGCCGCCTCGATGATTGCCGTCACCTGCATCTCGAGAATTTCCGGATAGGTGATCGAAAGCCGGCAACCCCGATGGCCCAGCATCGGATTGGCCTCGCGCAATTGCTCCACGCGACGCTCCACGACTTCGACCGGCACGCCAATTTTCCCCGCCAGCTCCGCCTGATGCTCATGATCGTGCGGCACGAATTCGTGCAGCGGCGGATCGAGCAGGCGGATGGTAACGGGCAGTCCGTCCATGGCCGTGAAGATGCCGATGAAATCGCGGCGCTGAAACGGCAGCAGCTTTGCCAGCGCCGTGCGCCGGGCTTCGACGCTATCGGCCACGATCATTTCCTGGATCGCGAGCTGGCGTTCGATGCTCTTCTCGGGCTGCTCGAAATCCTTGAAGAACATATGCTCTGTGCGGCACAGTCCGATTCCCTGCGCGCCCATTTCGCGAGCCTTGCGCGCGTCGTGCGGAGTATCGGCGTTGGTGCGCACCAGCAAGCGGCGCACTTTGTCCGTCCAGCTCATCAGCGTGCGATAGGAATCGGAGAGTTCCGGCGTGACCAGCGGCACCTGGCCCTCATACACCGCGCCCTCGTTGCCATCGAGCGTGATCCAATCTCCCTCGCGCACGATGTGCTCGCCGGCCTTCATGGTCTTCTGCGAGTAATCGATGTCCAGCTTTTCGGCGCCGACGATGCAGCACTTGCCCCATCCGCGCGCCACAACCGCCGCGTGGCTGGTCTTGCCGCCGGTGGCCGTAAGGATTCCCTGTGCCACGTACATGCCGCCAACATCTTCCGGGCTGGTTTCGCGGCGCACCAGAATCACTTTTTCGCCGCGCTTGGCCCATTCCTCGGCTTCGGGGGCGCTAAAAATCGCGCGACCCACCGCTGCTCCGGGCACGGCGTTGATGCCCTCGCCCAATTTGCGCTTGGCGAGCTCGGGGCGCGGCACGGATGCGTCGATTACCGGATAGAAGAGGCGCTCGATATCTTCCGGCTTTACGCGCTCGATCGCGTCGTCGCGAGAGATCAAGCCTTCGTTGGCCATGTCCACCGCCATTTTGAATGTCGCGGTCGGCGTGCGCTTGCCCACGCGCGTCTGCAACATATAGAGCTTGCCCTCTTCTACCGTGAACTCCATATCCTGCATATCGCGGTAGTGTTTCTCGAGGAGGCGCCGCACGTTTTCCAGTTGCTTATAGATTTTCGGCATGCGCTTGGCCATATCGTCCAAGTGCATCGGCGTGCGGATGCCGGCGACGACGTCTTCGCCCTGCGCGTTGATCAGGAAATCGCCGTAGAAAACTTTCGCACCGGTGGAGGGATCGCGCGTGAAGCACACGCCGGTGCCGGAATTCTCCCCCGTGTTGCCGAAGACCATCTGCACGACGTTCACCGCCGTGCCGACCAAGCCCGTGATGTGCTCCACGCGGCGATAGGTGACGGCTTTTTCCGCCATCCAGGATCCGAACACGGCGCCAATCGCGCCCCACAATTGTTCTTCGGGATCGTCCGGGAAATCCGCTCCTGTTTTAGACTTAAAGTACTTCTTGTACTCCTGCACCAGATCCTTCCAGCCATCCGCCGGGACCGCGGTATCTTCCTTGACGTTGCGATGCGCCTTCATCTCGCGCAATTTATCTTCGAGCTCTTCCTTCGGCAGACCGATCACTACGCTGGAATACATCTGCACAAAGCGGCGGTAAGCGTCCCAAGCGAAGCGCTCATCGCCAATGCTTGCGGCGAGTCCTTGCACCGAGGTGGGATTGAGGCCCAGATTTAAAATCGTCTCCATCATGCCCGGCATGGATCGCGCGGAACCAGAGCGCACGCTGACCAGCAGCGGATCCTTATCGCCGCCGAGCTTCTTGCCCGTCACTCGCTCCAGGCGCTGGATGTTCTTGCGCACTTCCGCTTTCAGACTGGACGGGAATTTGCGACCCTGCTTATAGTAGTAGTCGCAGCATTCGGTGGTGATCGTAAACCCGGCCGGCACGGGCAGTCCGATGCGCGTCATTTCAGCAAGGCCCGCACCTTTGCCGCCCAGCAATTCCTTCATGCTCCCATCGCCTTCCACTTTGCCTGCGCCAAAAAAGTACACGAATTTCACTAGCGAGCTCCTTTTGCGAATCGAAATTTAATTACTACTGCGATTGCGATGCGCGCGCCGAATCAAAGTTGAGTCTTGGTGAAAATTTCGTCGGCGCGCCGACATCTAAAAATGAAAGCTTAACTTCATATTTCGCGCTGCTATTTCAGTTGCTTCGGAACAATCTCCGAAAAATCCGCTATGGTGGAAAATTGAGCGAGCAATTCCGCGAGCAGCGTCAGGCGGTTCTTGCGAACGTCCGCATCTTCCGCCATCACCATCACACCGACGAAAAATCCATCGACGGCGGGACGCAGCGTTGCAATTTTCTCCAGCGCTTGACGGTAGCGCCGCTCGCGCTTCTCTTTTTCCACTTCAATGGCCACACGAGCCGCGGCCTCGAACAGTTCGCGCTCCGCCGGCTCCACGAATAGCTCCGGGCGCACGGCCGGGATGCGCCAGATGGTTTCGGCGCCGGCCTTTTCCAATATCTTGCGGATTCGCTTGAAGCTGACCGCGAGCGGCTCGAAATTTTTGGTGCCGCGAATCGCCCGCACCGCTTCCATGCGCCGCAGCGCGTCCACCAAATCGTCGGAGCCGGCCGCCAGCGCGGCTTTCACTTCGTCGTAGGCGCCGCCCCAGCGCTCTTCAAACGCATAGCGCGCGCGATCCAGCATAAAATCCAGCACGCTGCGCTCATTATCAGGGTTCGCCTGAACGTGCGGCTCCGCGGCGCCCAGAATCCTCGCGGCCTGCGCCACGACCGCCGAAAGCGAGAGCGGCAGCTTGCGCTCCACAACGATTTTAACAATGCCGGTGGCAGCGCGGCGCAATGCGAAAGGATCGCTCGAACCGGTGGGCGCAAGGCCGACGGCAAAGCAGCCCACCAGCGTATCGAGCTTATCCGCGATCGAGACGATGCAGCCGGTGAGATTCTGCGGAATCTCATCGTCCAGGCCCACGGGCCGGTAGTGATCGCGCACGGCGTCGGAAATTTCCTGAGGTTCTCCTTGAGCTTTTGCGTAGAGTCCGCCGACGACTCCTTGCAGCTCCGGAAATTCTCCAACCATCTGCGTGACTAGATCGCACTTCGCCAGTTCCGCGGCGCGATCCACGCCGGCCACGCTGGCCTCCGGAATTCCTTGCGCGAACCATTGGTCGGCAATCCAGCGTGCGAGCGTGCGCACGCGTTCAACTTTTTGCGCGTAGCTTCCCAGTTTTTCCTGGAAGGTAACTTGCATGAGCTTCGGCAAATTGTCGGCCAGCCGACATTTCTGATCGGCCTCCCAGAAAAATCTGGCGTCGGCAAAACGCGCGCGCAGTACGCGCTCGTGTCCTGCGCGAATCAGGCCCGCGCGATCGCGGTCCAGATTGATCACGGCGAGAAATCCTGGCGCGAGTGAACCGTCGCGGCGGTCCAATGCGAAATACTTTTGGTGATCGCGCATGACCGTCGTCAGAATCTCTCGCGGCAAGTCGAGATAACTCGGATCGAATTTGCCTGCGATCACGGTTGGGTATTCGTTGAGGTAGACCACGGCGTCCATCAGCGCGGAATCGCCGTGCAACTTCGCGCCTTCGCGCTTCGCCAGGCGCTCAAGTTCGGCCTCAATCTTTTTCCGGCGATCCGCCGGGCGCGCGAGTACGAAATTCGCGCGCAATCGCGGCACGTAATCCTTCGATCCGCGGAGCGCGATTTTGGATTTTCCTCGGAAGCGATGCCCTGCGGTTGAATTGCCCGCCGCAATTCCGGCCAATTGAAAGCGAACGACCTTGCCATCCAGCAACGCCACGATCCAGCGCACCGGGCGAATGAAATGCAGGTCTGCCATTCCAGCCCAATACATCGTGCGCGGCCAAGGAATTTCCGCGATGGCCTTCGGCAAAACTTCGGCGAGAATCTCGCTGGCGGCGCGGCCGCGCGTAATCTTCTTCGCCGCCAAACATTCTCCGCGCGGCGTGGCCACGAAATATAATTTCGCAAGGGGCACGCCCTGCTTTTCCGCGAAGCTTGTCGCCGCTCGTGTCGGCGCGCCGACACTATCGTACGCCACAGATTTCGGCGGCCCGATAATTTCGCGCTCTTCATCTTCTTGCCGCAACAGAACCGCGGAACACGCCGCGGCAATTCGGCGCGGCGCGGCAAAAATTTCAATGCGCGATTGATCCGCGATCGGATCGATCAAACGATGCGCCGGCAAATATTTCTCAAGTAGCGCTTTAAATTCCGCCGCGGCCAGCGCAATCATTCCCGCCGGAATTTCTTCGCAGCCGATTTCCACCAGAAGATCGCCGCGTGTTTTCACGATCCAACCCCTACGGAATCTTCCGTCGCTGGCTTGCGCTGATCGAGATAGCTCGCTGCCACGCGGCAAGCGAGTTGTCGCACGCGCCCCATCAATTGCGCGCGCTCGGTGGTTGAGATCACTCCGCGAGCAT
>Ga0182015_10007351_pt1 | contig 10759 bp, 18 predicted proteins | sample 712P3MmetaG_FD_120478 | JGI IMG/M metagenome (GOLD analysis project Ga0182015, IMG submission 120478) | Permafrost microbial communities from Stordalen Mire, Sweden - 712P3M metaG | ecosystem: Environmental > Terrestrial > Soil > Wetlands > Permafrost | place: Sweden: Stordalen | collected...
ACTGAACTCGGGTTCCAGTTGCACGGACGTCGGATCGTGTCGATGGACCTTTGGACTGGACTGAATGCTGCGATTGTGCCTTGGGGTAAGGACCAGCAACCCGGTCGAGATTACGGGGCAAATACCCCAGTCCATTGATACTTCTCTGAGGGCCACCCGCTCACTCGGTTCTGAAATGCACCGCTGCAGGAGAGCGCCGTCGGCGCCTGGGGCACTGCAGTTTCCTCCTGACTCTCATGGCAACGAGCATTGCTTATCAACGCCAGGACTGCCCAACGGTTCGGCTGCTGAGTGGCTCGGCAGAGGGAACCCGTCGGCACCAGTCCCTTGTGCGATCGTTGCGTTGCTAAAGCCATTCCATACGGAACCTCCGGAGAAAGTCTTGCTGCGAGAGCCAGATCGCGCCACGGGCACGGTTGGGCGGGTGTCCTGCAACAGCGGGAGGGGGACCTACTTGCGCCTGGCTTCTTCAACGGCATCTGGGATTCTTCCGAGGTAGAGGCGGAACCCCTCGGCCTCGGGCTCAAACCCGAGTGACGTGTAGAGCCGATGGGCCCCGTCACCCGAATGCCTCTTGTGCGAGAGAAGCTGGACCTTGTTGCAACCTGCGGAATTCATGTCCCGCAACAAGTGGCGAGGCAGGGAAGTCGCAAATCCCCTACGACGATACGGACATGCAACCACGACGGCTTCGATGATCGCCGTCGGGCGACAGTCGTAGGTGATGTTGGGGGATATCATCGCTGATGCCGTACCCACGGTGTCTCCATCCAGCTCGGCCACGTAGACGCTCAATCCCGCTACTGCGAGCATCTGCGTCCAAGTGTCGGTCTCGAGTTTGGAGGCCCTCGACGGGAGCGGGTCGTTCGAATCACGTCGGGCATGCACTCCGAGCACGGCAAGAAGATCCTCGGGTCCTGCAAGACGCACAATGAGATCTGAGCCCGTTGACTTCACACCACGGTCTTGCCACCTGCCCCTCAACCGGTTCGCGGCGAGGGCAATGTCGCTCAACGCCGAGCATGCTTGCGGTCCGCGAGCACGACCGACGTGCCGTTCTGCGCTGCGGCCACGCTGGCGGTGGCCGTCGTTCTGGCGCGCCGTTCGGAGCCCGAACCGGCACGCTCGATTGCGGACCCGGGCGCGGTCGGGCATACCCACAGCAACGACTGGCGAGCGCTGATCCCTGTGTTTCCCGGTCAGTCGGCTGACCTCCGAGCTTGCTCCTGTCGCATGCGGTCGGAACGGTACATTCGAGCGTGTGGATAACTAGTGAAGGGCCACGCCTGGGTCGGCGAAACGGGATCGTGCGGTCCTCTGACTGATCGTCGACCTCAAGAGTGAACAACAGTCCGACCGGCTGGATCCACCCAGTCGGCAAAGGGGGACTTGTTCAGCGATGGCTTCACTGGGTGTTCGGACGTTCGGTTCGGATAACCGTACCGAGAACTCGGGTGGTGGCACCATGGATTCTTGGCCCCGGCCAGCCGACGATGGGGAGATGAAGCGATGCACGGCGACGGCTTGATCAATGAAGGTGAAGCCGGAAGGAATTGGCGGATGGTTGCTGGTCTACACGATTGCCTTGGCGATCCAGCTCGTGCACGGAATCGGACTGACGATTGGAGCGACCATCATCTACTCGGATCCCTCGCTTGCCAGCCTCCACACGTTCATCCCGCTATGGGCACTCTTGTTCTACGTGATCACCAACCTCATTGCGGCTTGCTACGCGATCGTCCTGTTCATCTTGATGTTCAAGCATCGACATTCCGCCATCGGCAACAACATCGCATTCAACATCCTGACCATCTCGTTTCTGGTCTCGTGGCACGTCTTGGGAGCGAAGTCCAATGTCGGCACCGTGATCGATGTGCTCCCCGGAGTCATCGGTCTCTGCTACTTCCTCGTATCGAAAAGGGTGCGCAACACCTTTACGGTCGGAATCCGATGACGGAGGTGCCCGTCCGACCGTCAGCAGACCCTGATTCGAGATTGAGAACGGATGCCACTGGTGCGGGGCTTTCGTTCGCCATAGGCCCGCGGCAAAGCAGAATACTCGTGGGATCTTGATTCCGTCACCAGCGCCCAGTCGGCGACCGACATGGGCCGCTTTTGTCCGCGAGCCGTTCAGTCGCCAGGCTTGGCGCGAGTTCCTCTACGGCGTCGCCGCCCTTCCGGTCGCCGTCGCCGGATTTGTCTTTACCGCCGTCTCACTCGTTGCTAGTGCCATCTTGACGGTGATAGTGGTGGGACTGCCGCTCTTCGCGCTGAGCTCATTCGGCGTCCGCTGGCTGGGCGCAGTCAACCGGTCTCTCGCTCGACGGCTTCTTGGCCTGAGGGTCGCTCCTCCTCCCCGGCTTCTTCTTGAACCGGGCTTGGTCGGATTGGTTCGATCTGGCGTTGGCGACAGACCTAGTTGGAGAGCTCGCGGCTACCTGATCGTGAAACTACCGATCGCCATCGTCGAATTTGTTGTGGCTTACCTGCTGCGTCTCGGCGCCGTGTGGTTCGTGCTGGCGCCGTTGCAGTGGGCCGCAAACCTGGGCACCGAAAGAGTCGACGACCACGGAATGGTCCGGCATTACGTCTTGAACTTCGGGTCGTTCTACTTTGATACCTGGTCCAAGACATTCATTCTGGTAGGGCTCGGTGTCGTGGCGTGGTGGATAGCCCCGTGGGCTCTTCGTATGCCGCTGTATCTGGATCGGCAGCTACTCGCTGACCTACTCGGCCCGACCTCTCTCGCGTCACGCGTCAGTCAGCTGGAGCGTTCCCGCGCCGAGGTCATCGATGACGCCGATGCACAGCTGCAGCGCATCGAGCGAGACCTGCACGACGGCGCGCAGGCCGAGCTGGTCGGGTTGGCCATGAAGCTCGGACTCGCGAAGGAGAAGCTGGCGGCAACGGGAAGTGCCGGAGATGACCAAGACCTCGCTCGGGCACGTCAACTAGTCGATGATGCCCATCGGAGTGCGAAGTTGGCAATCACCGAATTGCGAGATCTCGTTCGCGGCATCCATCCTCCGGCGCTCGACGAGGGCATCGAGGTGGCACTGGCTACGCTTTCGGCTCGTAGCTCCGTTCCGGTCGATGTGACCGTCACGCTCGCTGCCAGTCCGTCTCCAGCGATCGAGACGACGATCTATTTCTGTGCGGCAGAGTTGCTGACCAACGTGGCCAAACACGCCAAAGCGTCGGTCGTTCACATGGAACTTGTGCAGAGTGGCGATTTGCTCAGATTGGGCGTAGCCGACGATGGGGTCGGGGGCGCGCACCTTGCTGGGGGAGGGTTAAGCGGGCTCGCTGACCGATTGGACGTCGTCGATGGCCAGCTCGAGGTTTTGAGCCCTTTAGGTGGACCTAGCGTGGTGACCGTGACAATCCCCCTCCAACCTTGAAGGATGTGACTGGGTGCGAGTGGTAATCGCCGAAGACTCCGCGGTAGTCCGAGCGGGCCTCATCGAAATCCTCCTCGACCGTGGCCACGTGGTGCCGGCCGCTGTTGGTGACGGCGATGCCTTGATCGAAGCGGTCGCCCAACACCATCCGGACGTAGCGATCATCGATGTTCGGATGCCTCCAACTCACACCGCAGAGGGTTTGCGTGCCGCGGTCGCCCTGCGACGCACGCACCCCCATCTTCCGCTTCTTGTGTTTTCTCAGCACATTGAAACTCGCCACGTCGAAGAGCTGCTCGCTGGGCCGGACTCAGGTGGGGTAGCGGGTGTCGGCTACCTTCTCAAGGACCGCGTCGCCGATGTCGAGGAGTTCCTCGACGCATTGGATCGCGTAGTGGCCGGCGGAACGGCACTGGATCCTGAGGTGATTGCCCAGGTGCTCGGGGCGAGTCGGCGGTCCCGACAGCTCGAAACTCTCACTGGGCGCGAGCGTGAGGTATTGGCTCAGATGGCCGAGGGAAGATCCAACACTGCGATCGCAGAGGCCCTGGTCATCTCTGAGCGTGCCGTTGAGAAGCACGTGAGCAATATCTTTTCCAAGCTCAACCTGCCACCCTCCCAAATTGATCACCGCCGCGTGCTTGCTGTACTCCAATACCTGAGTGGCTGATGGCCCACAGCACATTCCGGTGAAATCTGATCTCCATGAGGGTTGTCGCAGCAAACCCTACGGAAGTGGCCATCAGCAGAGGACGAACCATCCAATGGTTGCCCGAAGGCCAATCCTCGCCGTGGAGTACCGGCGATCACACCGGTTCGCGGCGAGGAAACAGTTGCCCAGCGCCGATCATGCGCGCAGTGCGGGAACTCCGGATGTGCCGTTCTGCGCTGTTGCCACGATGATGACCGCTGTCATTCTGGGGCGTCAATCGGCGCCCGAGTGGTCGGGACAGCGACACCCACAACACCGACTGCCGAACGCGACTCTGCACGCTCGGCAGTCGGGGCACAGCCCTGATGCTTGCTCCTGCTGCAGCGCTCGGAGCGAGGGACTTCGGTGACGATTCGCAACGCCAGTCCGACGCCGCCTCGACTGGTCGCCGATACTGGTTAGGTGACATCGCTTGCACTATTCGATCTTGACAACACGCTGCTGAATCGAGAAGAGGCTTTCGCTCTGTGGACGCATCAGTTCCTCGAGGCCTACGGACTCGGTGAGAGTGCCGTGTCGACGATTCAGATCGCCGACGCCGACGGCTACAACCCCCGAGAGCAGTTCTTCTCAGAGTTGCGCCGGGAGTTTGGTATTACGACCCCTGTCGATCAACTCCTGGCCGACTACTCCGTCCAGTATCCGTCGCATTACGCAGCGGTGCCCAAGATGATCGATGCGGTGAGATCGCTCCGGGCAGCGGGGTTCAAGATAGGCGTAGTCACAAACGGGCCCCTTCCCAATGGGCAAAATTCGAAGCCGACGGCATCGAAGACGAGTTCGATGCCGTCTGCGTCTCATCGGTCATCGGGGCACGCAAGCCCGATCTGACGATCTTCGAGCAAGCGGCCAGACTCTGTGAGGTTGCACTTGACGGCTGGATGGTTGGAGACTCGCCCGAAGGTGACGTTGCGGGTGGGATCGCAGCTGGTCTCCGGACGATCTGGATGAGCAGAGGGCGAGAGTGGAGTCGCTTCGACTACTGGCCCGAATTCACCGTTTCCTCGATCCCCGAGACGGTTGAGATCATCCTTCGGCTCGGATGATCACATCCCCTGCCGGTGCCGGGTCGTTGACTCGTCCACGGGCGATCTAACGTCTTGCCGATGATACGGGCGGTCCTGTTCGATCTCTTCGGCACGTTGGTTGAGTCTGGCTCGATGCCCGACCGTGAATCTGTCTCGCACCAAGTAGCCGCTGAGCTTTCCGTCGACGGTGAGGCGTTCGCCGAACTCGTGCGCTCCACCTTCGATGGCCGCATGAAGGGCGAACTGGGCGGCCTCACCGATACCTACGTCGAGCTGGCTCGTCGCCTCGGTGGTTCCCCCCAACCAGAGCAAGTCGATCGGGCCATCGAGTTACGACTGAACTACTCACGCCAGCTCCTTGGCGACACCAGTGCTGCTCCGGTGCTGGATCACCTGCGCTCGGTCGGCTTCGGACTGGGGGTCGTCAGCGATTGCTCGATCGAGACACCGACGATTTGGGACGCCACGTGGCTGAGCAGCGCCCTCGATGCGTTCTCGTTCTCGTGCCAGCTCGGAGTCAGGAAGCCGCATCCCGAGATGTACCTTGAAGCCACCCGAACTCTCGGCGTCTCGCCCGATGAGTGCCTGTACGTGGGTGACGGTGGGAGCCATGAGCTGAGCGGGGCCAAGGCGCTTGGCATGCATGCGGTCTTGGTCGCCGACCCCAGAGAGGATGGCAGGGAACGACCAGATGAGGAGATCGACTGGACGGGAGACAAGATCACTTCGCTCACCGAGATCTCTACTCTTCTCGGGATCTGAAGCTTTGGAACGAGTCAGCCATTGCCACCGACCGCCGACTGCGTGCCACTTGCCGATTCACCCCTAGGGACGCCTACCAAGGTGCAAGGTCCGGCGCACGCGCCCGGTCGAGGAGCCAAACGAGAAGATCTGCGTGATCAGCTCGTCCGGGAAGCGTGCGGAGGCGCTTCGCTAGTTCGCCCTCAACGAACTGGGTGGGCCAGTCGGAGGACAAATAGCCGATGTCGAGATCCACGTGATGGACCTCAACGTCCCTCAGGTGATGAGCAATGATCTCGAGCACCTGAGTCGGCCGCCGCGTCGGCATCGTACCCGGCGGGATAGAGGCGTCGGACCTCGCCTACTGCTGGTCCACCGAAGAGCCAGGCATGGGCCCTCGCCTTGTTGGAGAGATGGGCGACCACATGCCCTCGTGTAAATCGAGGCAGGAGACTCGGCGCGCGGAAGTCGTGATTCGCTAAAGGCGCCAGCCCTTCGAACAACCGTCGATGGCTCATCCGGCATACCTCGATGCAGTCGGCTGGCTCCGTCTCGAAACATTACCGGCGATCAGTCGGGCCAATCTTCGCCCTTCCGGCATTGGACGCTCCCCTCACCGGTAGGTTCCCCAGATCACCCGGTTCGCGGCGGGGGCAATGCCGACCGACGCAAAGCATGCTTGCCGCTCGCGAGCGCGCCGGAGGTGCCGTTCTGCGTTGCGGCTGGGGAAGCGGCGCCCGTCGTTATGGCGCTGCGTTCTGTCCCGGCTCGACGACGCAGATCGCCGACTATGCGCCCGGCTCAGCGCCCTTCCGCTCAGACCACGGCTGGTGCAGAACGCCCTGTTCAGTACGGTCCGACAGCGGGTATCCCAGGCGCCGCTCGCGCTTGCCGATGCAAGCACTTGGGCACTCCGGTTTGGCCATCAGCGGCCGACGCACCGAGCCGGGCAGGGGGCTGGCGCATCCCCATTTGGGGATCCCCTATTGAAACTCGACAAGTCGGCTGCTGGCGCTCACCCGACTTCGCTGTGTGTCACCGGTGACTCGCCCATCCACTCGCGCAGTGTGTTCTTGAGTTTGGTGTGTTGGATGAAGATGTCGTGCTCGGGTGGGAGCGCCGGATCGGCGGTCTGCGGGCTCTTGAAGTAGAAGCTGAGCCACTCCTGCACCCCGTGCTTCCCGGCCCGGGCAGCGAGGTCGAAGAACAGGGCGAGGTCGAGCACAAGAGGCGCGGCGAGGATCGAATCGCGGCACAAGAAGTTGACCTTGATCTGCATCGGGTAGCCCATCCACCCGAAGACGTCGATGTTGTCCCACCCTTCCTTATTGTCGCCGCGAGGCGGGTAGTAGTTGATGCGGACGACGTGGTCGATGTTGCCATAGAGCGATTCCCTCCATCTCGCTGCTGATGGGCGCCAGGTCGCGCTCCTCGAGCACACCTGACGTGCGCGCCGCCTCCAGGGCGTTCGGCGAGATCGGATCCCAGCCACCGAACACGAGGTCATCGAGCGAGGCGAGGGGTACAAAGTCTCGGATCAGCGGGTTACGACCCTCGCTGCGGCTGCCCAGGCGGATGTGCGCCATCTGCGAGACCGAGCCGATCGGCGCTTCTCCGGTGCGGCGGGCGGTGAGGACGCCGGCAATGACGGTCGAGGACACCGCGCCGAGGCCTGGGAGCAACACTCCGAGCTTTCCGGTTGCGGGCGCGATCTGATGGGCTTCTGGCATCAGATCATTGTTGAGGACTTCTTCATCAAATACAATCACTGTTCAGCAATACTGAACTAATCTGCGAACCTGGCGAGCAACCTGCCGAACCTCACTGTGCAGCAACTCGACTACCTCGTCGCGGTTGTCGAGGCGCCCACCTGGGCGGACGCTGCGGGCCGTCTCGGCGTCACCCCTTCGGCGCTGTCGCAGGGCATCGCCGAACTCGAGCGGCGCGTCGGCGTCCAGCTCTTCGAACGCGACGGGCGCCGCCGCGTCCTCGCCGCCAGCGCCTCGCCCGTGCTCGAGCACGCTCGCGACGTGCTTGCGCGTACCCGCGACCTGGCCGACTGGTCGGCCCGCACGCGCGCCGGCCGGCGCCGGCGACCTACGGGTCGGCATGATCGACGCCGCCGCTGTGCACCACTACCCCGGCGCACTCCGACGATTCCGCCACGAGCATCCCGACGTCGAGCTGCGGCTCACCGTCGCGCCCTCAGCCTCGTTGCTGGCGGACCTCGCTCGGGGAGCGCTCGACGTCGTTGTGTGCGTCGAGCCTCCATCGCACATCAACGCGCTCACGGTGCTGCGCGTTCGGACCGACGAACTCGCCGTCTACGCGCCGGTTACCTCGCTAGGCGCACCGTCGACGTGGGGGCCTTGGGTGACGTTCCCGGCAGGTTCGCACACCCGCCAACTAATCGATGGCGCCCTCCGCAGGCTAGGCGCACCTTTTGACGTCGTCGCCGAATCGCACCAGCCTGAAGTTCTTCGAGAGATGGTCGAGCTCGGATTTGGCTTCACAGCGCTCCCAACCGTCCAGGCCGGCCGGCTCCGCTCCGTGCACTCGCTCACCAAACGGCCCCTCGTCGTCGCCCGCCGCAGTGCGGCAGCGCCCAACGCCGCGGCCGACGCCCTGGCAGTGCAATTCGGCCGACCGAGTTCGGGTCCACTCGCTGAACGGCGGACTAAGGGGTAGTCATGCGGGACATCCCCAGTTCGATTCGGACTCCATCCTTGCATCGACCCTGGGCGCCCGATAATGCTCACCTGCCCCCGGTCGCGTTGCGTCCCCGGCGACCGGCTGAGGGTCGCAATATCTCGTCGGCTCAGAGCCCGCTCACTAACGCGACCACCTCTGTCGACCTAGCCGCACTTGCGATGTCTGCTTCGGTGATACGGAGCGGGATCCGCCGTTCGGTGTCCTGAGCTGCGGGATCACTGCCTCGACGGGCGTTTGGGGCGCCCACGACGAGGCATGGGTTTACTGAATGCTCTGGAAGACGGGCATCGCCCTATGCGTAAGAGGCTGATGACCTGTTGGAGCCCTGCTGTTGCCAGCCGGCCCTGGTGGCAGTACCAGCGGGTGAGCGACATCGGCGCCGCCAGGACCAAGGAGCCGTCCGACACTAGGGCCCGCCGGCCAAGTCCTTGAGCGCGACCGACTTCCCGTCCTGGGTGGTCAGCCGGAACATCGGCGAGACGCCAGCCATTGCTGCTTCTTACGTAGGCCGGGCGCATCCCACATCGGCGGGGCAGCCTCGGCGAGCCTGTGGCCGGGCTGCCCATATGTTGGCGATTCCGACACACGACAGCCTTCGACGCGGCAAGATGGATCGGCATCAAGAAAGGAGAGGTATCCGATGACGACGACGGCAGAGCGGCTTATTGGCATCAACGAGCAGATCGAAGCCGCGGCGGCGACAGTCGAGGCCGACCCGGGCGCGTCCCCAGTGCTGGGCGCGGTCGTCCGGGAGCTGGCGCACAAAGCCCAGAAGGCGGTGGACAATCTCCCAGGTGCCGACACCCTCGTACTGCGTTTGTCGATCGTAGAGGTGGAGCAGGCGGCGGACAGCGCGAAAGTGGCAGTTGAGGTTGACCTTGGGGCTTCGGACACTACACGTCAGGCCGTTGTCGACGCGCACCTTGCGATCTGCATCCTCAAGGCCAAAATGACCTGACGATCGCAAGGTTTCCGATCGACTGGGGTGCTGATCAAGGCCTTCGGTCGTCCTGCGCAGAATATCCAGGTCAGTCGCTTGGATGGGATATTCGGCACCTACACGCTCTATCAGGCAGGTCGGTCCGAGAGAGCGGGTCATCTCCAGGGCATGGTTAAAGCGATGTTGCGGCCGGGTGTTGGGCACAACAGACGACCTTCACCCCGAAACTTCCGAGCCCGTTCACAGACTGGAAGGTCGCGTGAATCGCAGCAGCAGCTTCGTCTCGTTGTAATATTCGAGCCACTCCAGCAGATTCGGCGTATGTCCGGCTACCGGAATGAACCCGATCCTCAAGCGAGACGCGGCCACCTCGAATCCGGCCGCCGCGAACGAGGCCACCACATCGTCGATGTCGTAGAGCGATGGAAGATCAAGCTCTGCCGAGTGTTCCCGATGCCAGGCGGCCGTCACGGGGCTGGCGGCGTGCATCCCCATGACGGCGTAGTACGAGCCGTCGGGGGCCAGCGCGCCGAAGACCGCATCGGCGTGGGCCCGCAGGTCATGGATCAAGTACAAGACTTCGTGGCTGAACGCCACGTCGAAATCCTTCCAGCCAACGGGGACCGTGTCGGCGACCTCGAAGCGCAACCGCCGCTGACCGGTGAGGCTGCGTGCATCCGCCACCGCCGCTGAAGCCGGGTCGTAACCGAACCCTTCTGCGATTCCACAGCAATCGTAGGCCAGCCGCAGGAACCCTCCACGGTTGCATCCGATATCGAGCACCCGCGTGCTGACCAGGTCGACGACGACGCCATCGAGCATCGCCTTCCAGACGAAGACGTGCTCTTCCTGCATCGACTCATCCTCAGCGGCACTCCGCCAGTAAGAAGGGCGCTCGTCGGTCATCCGTCTCAATCTATTCTAGCTATTCCAGCACACGAGATTAGATATACGGGTGTGCTGACCCCAACTCTTACTCGGACAGCCGAGCGCGCCAGATCGACCGTCGATCGGGCGCCCCGGTCGGTTCCTCCTCCGGGGATCCACGCCGTACCGCACTGGATGATCGGGACGCACTCGCCCCAGTCGGACGTCTTCGTAAGGGGATCCCTGACCGGAGGCCGGCGGACCACTCACGCCCTCGACACCGCCACCCGGTCACAGGACCCGGACTAAGCGATCCGGAATCAAACATTTGTGGATCAGGGTTCAGCCACGGCTGGCA
>Ga0182015_10007352_pt1 | contig 10758 bp, 9 predicted proteins | sample 712P3MmetaG_FD_120478 | JGI IMG/M metagenome (GOLD analysis project Ga0182015, IMG submission 120478) | Permafrost microbial communities from Stordalen Mire, Sweden - 712P3M metaG | ecosystem: Environmental > Terrestrial > Soil > Wetlands > Permafrost | place: Sweden: Stordalen | collected...
CGTTGCCGCCAGAGCGGTCGAAGCTGGAGACGCGCTTCAGGACGTAGTCTTGAGTTCGGGTCAGATCGATTTTTGCTGGGCTGGTTTGCGCGAGAGTGGAGTTGAGCGATGCGATTGAAGTTAAGACCAGGAGTGCAGTGAAGCGGAAGGTGCGCATTGGGCCTTCTTTTTTCGGGCGTTGAGTGAGTTTGCCTCGCGGATTCTGTACCTATTGTGGTGTGGTGGCAAGGGTTAGGATTGGGTTCGGGCTGGCGTGGCCGGAACAGAACGCCGGGCTTAGGCCCGGCGTTTGGTTGCGTTGCTTGCTGAGTGTGTTGTGGGATCGTGGAAAAGTGCGGAGAGATCATTGCTCAAAGCCGCGCAACGGATATGGTTAAGGCAAGAGGGACAGCCAGAAATGGCTGTCCTACTTATTGCGGTTGGGCGGTGGCGAAAGCTATGCCGGATTCCTGAATGGTTAGCATGTCGGTGCGGCGCTTCTCCCATTCGAGAAGGGTGAGGCCGTAGGACGCGAACAGGCGGCGGATGCGGGCGGAGTCCCAACGCAAAACTTTTTCGAGCACGGGGACCAGGACGCTCATGGCGTTGTCGCTTAGAACGGTGCGCTTGGCTACGCGCGTGATGTACTTGGCTTCGGAGACGGCGATGGTCAGGCCATCATATTGATTGACGTGCATCATGACCGGAAGATCGGAGCTGCCGTCGCCCATGTAGATGATCTGGTCGTGGCTGATGCCCAGTTGCGCGCGAAGCTCTTCGAGGACGGTGATCTTGCCCCAACCCGCGGAGGCGCGAATGATGGAGTCGACTTCTCCGGTGGCGTCGTTGTAACGGAAGCGTGTGCCGAAAATGTGATCGGCGGGAACGATGCCGTCGAGAGCGGACTGAATGATTTCCTGCGGCGCGGCGGAGATGACGTAGAAAGAAAATTTGTAGCCGTCGGCCAGGCTTTCGAGCGCGCGCGCAAAAAGAGCGACATCGTGCTTGAGGCGGATGCGTTTGCCGGTTTCCACGAGATGCTCGCGGCGGACGCGGCGAAATTCGGGGTCGTGAAGAATCAGGTACGAGAGTTCGGCGCCCTGTTGGACGAGGTTCATTTGCGACAGTCCGTCGACCTTGTCGTGGAAGCCGTGAAAGCCGATGAGTTCGCTCAAGACGACGCCAGAGTCGTTGAAGCTGAGCGTCTGGTCGAAATCGCTGGCCAGTAGGAACTGCTTTACCATGGTCTAGTACTCCCTCTTTGCTAGCCTACATTTACACGATAACCGGGACCGGGCAGTGCCCGTCACGAATTATTCTAATGGTTTCAATGCGTATAAATGGTGAATGTTTCGTTAGCATTTACTTAGATGCAGTTGACCGTTAAACGGTTATAAGTCAGCGGCTTGGGCGAAATGTAGGTGCCGCGGTGCCCGCCATTGGTCAGTTGGCAGAGGCGAAACTTAGGAGAAGGGGCTAACTAATGGGCACCAAGGATAGCTGGCGGGCTTGGGACGGGAGGGTTACCACGGGCTTATTTAGCGGGAGGTAACCATTCGCGGAACGAGGGTGGTGCGACGATCAGGCCTTTTTGCGCCGAGTCGGGCGACGCTACAGACCGGCGGACGAAGGATCTGGCGTCGTTGCGGAATTGACGTCGAGGAACCAGGCGTGCGCGGTGTCCCCGGGCGCATAGCAGTTTCCGTCGGCGTTATAGGTTGCGGCGCAGTGCGCGGTGTATTCTTTGCGGCGCGGCGACTGCACAAACTGCCAGATGGCCGCGTAAGGAACGCCGCCGGAGGTAACCGGCGGAGGATTTGCCGGCGCGCCGCATCCGGGAGCCGGCGGGCACACATCGTTGTAGACCCAATAAACAATTTCGCGCTCGGCCATGTGATTGCGAATGTCGTCGGCGGTGAGGATGGTCACGCCGTGGCCCTCATCGGCCGGAATCGCCGAACAGTAGAAACCGGGGCGATAGCCTGCGTGACGCAGCTCATCGGCCCACGCGCGCAGATAAGTGTGGAACGTCGGCGAAAGTCTGCCGCCGTCTTCGATATCGAGAAAAATAATGGTGCGCGGAGCGAAGCCTTCCTCTTTTGCCGAGGCAGCTGCGTTGCGGGCGTCGAGCATTGCCTTTTGCCTAGCCTGTACGTCCTTCTTTACCTCGTTGGCCTGGCGCGCACGATAAAGAGCGGCGAATCCGAATCCCTGGGCCTGGAAGAGTGCGCGTTTGCCACGCCAGGTGTTGATTTTTTCGCCGGGCGGCGGACCGAGCCAGTAGCCGGCGAAGGCGAACGTCTTGCGCAAAATTGGAAGGGCGTCGTCGCCGGGATAGACGTTGCGATCAAAACCTAGATAAGCAGCGGGAGACGAAGGACTGTCTTTTTCGCGAGAAGCCGGGCGGGAAGAGGAATGCGAAATTGCGAACAGGGGAAGAAGAGCGATCATCGCGAGACTCGCTAGCAGCGTTAGGGAGACGGAGCGACTCATGGATTGACTGTACCGCATGCGGAGTGGAAAAAGGAGGCGGGAAGATAAATCGGGAAAAGGCTTGAAGTAAGCGTTTTCTAGCGGTATATCCTTAGAGGACGAAGTTTAGATATTCGCTCCACAAATCAGCAGATCGCAATCTCGCGTTCAGGACTCCTCTCATGACACTCGGAAGAAAATTGTTCTTGGCATTCATTGCGTCGGTTTGTCTGGCGGGGGGCCCAATATGGGCGCAAAGCGATGGGGCCGGTCCGCGCGCGTACAAACTGGATGGCGACATCGAAGGCACGCACGATCCGTCCATCATTAAGGAAGACGACACGTGGTATCTGTTCGGCACGGTGACCGAGAAAGTGCCCGAGGGTCAGTTGCCAATTCGTTGTTCGAAAGACCTGCATCACTGGAAGCGCTGCGGCTACGTTTTCAAGAGCGTTCCGGAGTGGATCAAGAAGGTCAGCCCAGCGACGAAAGATCTGTGGGCGCCCGATCCCTCTTACTTCAATGGGGTGTATCACATTTACTATGCATATTCCGCGTTCGGAAAAAACACTTCGGGCATCGCGCTGGTCACCAATAAGACGCTCGATCCCGCCAGCACGGATTTTAAATGGGTCGACGAAGGTGTCGTTTTGGTTTCGCGGGTGGAAGACGATTTCAACGCCATCGATCCCAACATTGCGTTCGATGCCGATGGACACGCGTGGCTGAGTTTCGGAAGTTTTTGGGGCGGGATCAAGATGCGGCGCATCGATCCGAAGACCGGAAAACTTTCCACCGAAGATACAAAGCTGTATTCGCTGGCGACACGAGAGCGGCCGGCAAATCCACCGCCAAACCCGCCAGGATTGCCGGGCGACTGGCAAGCAGTGGAAGCTCCGGTTGTTGTCCACCACGCTGATTACTACTATTTGTTCGTGTCTTTCGATTTATGCTGCCGAGGCGTGAAGAGCAATTACCGGACGATGGTGGGGCGGTCCAAAAATATCACCGGACCATATGTCGATGCGTCGGGCACGCCGATGTTACGGGGCGGAGGAACGCAATTGCTGGTGGCAAATTCGCGCTGGATCGGTCCGGGAGGCGAATCGGTTTTGCAACAACCCGGGGGCGACATTATTGTGTTTCACGCCTACGACGGAAAAACGGGCAAGCCGTCGCTACAGACTTCCTCGCTGACATGGACCGATGGCTGGCCGCACGCCGCGCTCGATGATGGAACGAGCGAAACGAGCAAGTAGCCGAATCGTCGTGCCATCCTGGTCTGGATTTTCCGCTGAGGGCCGCTGATTCTTGGTGGCAAAACAATCAAAGGGTTTGCGGCGCTCAAAGCAATCGCGTCGTCTAACACAATCTCTCACCGGACCTAAACTACAAAATTGGTTAAATCTAGAGCCAGCCATGAATCCATACAAGGAATCGACAGAAATCGGATCCATCGACGGTCGGGTCGGAAGGGGGCGACATGCCTTCACTGCGAAGGCTTGGTGGGTAATCCGAAGGCTTCGGGTGGGTCTAGATAGCACCGCTTCCAGAAGTCAGCATTCGAGAGAGTACCATTCGAGAATTGCTGAATATCGGTGAGGGTACTTCCCATCATCCCGCCATCGGCTGAATCGAAGATGATGACGACGCCTTCGACCGCGGTTGGAGCAGGCTTGGTTGGGAAGTCCTTGAGGAGAAGCGAGGCGAAAGCGATTTTTGCCCCGGCGCCGGTTTCTTTCGGATCCCGAGACGTTGGTTGAACGGTGTAGATCTTCACGGGTTTGCCGCGCAGCGGCTCCCAACTACCGGGGAAGGAGCTGCTTTCTTCTCGTTCCACCCGAAAAGCTTCAGGCGTTGAATTCGGCGAGTTGAATCGCTCGGCGACAAGTTCGGGTAGCTCCAGCCCGCTTCGGCGAATATAGCCGCGTGAAGCGCCGGCGATTTGAACGTGAACCCATTCGCCTTGTACATCCAGAAATTCGAACTCGTCGTCCGCGCTGGCTGTGAACAGAATTGAAGCAGACTCCGCAGGCTTTGATAAAACCGGTGTGCCATTCTTCCTGACAACTACGAGATTCGGAGGGTGCGCCTGCGCGTGTTGAACTTCCTGCAAATTTTGTAGCTCCGTAGACAGCTGGCTCATGCGCTTCTCTTCCATTTCTCGTTTGATATGCAACGAAGTCATCTCATCGGTGGAAGCTGCATCGGCACCCGTTGTGGATACAGCAGCCCTGGAGGCTTCACTTACGTTTGTGTCCGGAGAATGAACGCTCCGAGGGAGGCCGGTTGAGAGATCAATCTTGGGAGATGGAGCCTGGACTTGAGATTTCAGGACGGAGGCGACGGGCTTTTCGCCAAATTTTTCACTAAGACGATCAAGCAAATCGAGTTCGAGGCGACCATTGGAAGGCAAGACTTGATAGCCCGATTTCCAAGGATCCCGGTCTGCATACCAAGCGGTGATTTTCGCGGTGAGCCGCACAACCGTGCTTCCGGCTGATGATCCCGGCAACACATCGATCGAAAATTGATAGAAGGCTCGTTCATAGCGGTCAAGCGGACGATCACCCGCAGCCACGAATCCGTCGACAATGGGAAGTTTTTGTCCGACGTCCGCACCGAGTTCCTTCAGCGCTCTGTCGACATCTTCTTTCGATTTGGGGTATTCACGCGCATACGGAACAGCTTGCGCGAAGGCTTTCCACGAACCCAAGCCAGCAAAGACACAAAGCAGGAGTTCAAAACAAATCAATGCTTTTCGCAGATAGAATTCGCGTTTATTCAAGGCAGGGATTCCAATTGGTCCAGCGGAAGCCACCCGCGGCGCCCATCGGGAGTTTCCACTCCAAACCAGTGGGGCGTGACGATCATAATGACCACATCCGTGAAGGCCGGGAGATTCGTTACGTTGGCCGCAGAACGAAACGGGGCCGCTTTCAAGTTAGCGCCAGGGGCTTTCACCCGCCGTTGGATTTGTTGTCGCAGAGAATGAATGCGCTGTTCGAGATCTTGATTTGACGATTCCGCGCTAGACAAGCGCGTGTTTTCATTCTCACGTTGAAGAACGATGGTTCGCTTTGCTACATCGATGCTGTCCCGCCGCCGTTTCGCATCCAAGGCTTCCTGCTCGTCCAGTTGGATGGCCTGCAGGTGCTCCTGAAAGACTTTGAATTCGCTGGACTCGACTGTGCCGTCGGAGGGATGAATGGTTCGACGAGCGCTCTCGACGAAGACTGCATCGATCCGCAGTCGGGTGCGGAGGGAATTCAGACTGGTGACAATATAGCGAACCGCGATGGTGCCTTGATCGGCGCTGTCAAGGAAGTGCCGCGGGGCGATGGCTTCGGTGCGAATCTTGTAGTAAACGCTGCCGGTACCCTTCCAATGCTCGAAGAGCAGCGTTTGAGACACCGTTTTGGCGCCCGTCAGAGTCCGCTCTTTGTCGAAGATATATGTCCCGTGGATCGTTTGATCTTGCAACAACTCGTCCAAAGCTTGCTGCACTTCGCTGAGGGGCGCGGCGAGTTCCTGGACAAACCCCGGACTTTCAGGGTCTCGCGCTCCCAGCTGGCACGCGCTGAAAACACAAAACACGCAGACAAAGGCAATCGCGAAGAATCGCGAAAGCGAGTTTTGATGTCGGCTTTTCTGGCGTTTGGACTCGCCGTGTCTAGAAATCGAACTCATAAATCAACCATAAGCGGTGGCCAAGGGGTCAGACGGCGGTTGCTGAGCGCTGGTTTCATGAGCGTTGGCGAGTTCCTTCTGTACTCCGGCGCGAGAGGTACTGTCAATCCGAAAAAGACGACACCAACTTAACTGGGCGCCTAGGAAATGGAAAGGTTCGTGTACGAATTGGCGTAGTGAATGCAAAATTTTTGTAGAAAGAATAAAAAATGTCTTGCTTTCGTTTTTTTCGAGGAGTACATTCGCGCCGGTTCAGGGACTTAGGGCACACCCCGCTCTCGTTTCTCGGGAGGAAAAAGGGGGTGATTCTCTATGGGCGTGCTTTCTCGCACTCGGAGAAGTATTGACGAGTCTTGAGTAGAGTGCATCCACACTCTATTGGTTTGTCTACGCCTCTTCCCTGCAACTGGAGTTACAGAACTGTTGTTCGACTGCAATTGACGAACAACAGGCAGAGGAGGCGGTATGTACCGAATGTCTCCGGGGTTGCGTGACCGGCGCGTTATGTTTTTGACTTCGGGTGTTTCATTCGCTCTGTTGTTCCTTGGTGTACTCCTCACCAGTAATCCAACTGCCTCAGCGCTGCCACCGCCTGGCGTACGTGTCCGGGCGATTCCGGCGTTTGCGCGGAAATACGGGCTGCCGTGCTCGTCGTGTCATCAGGCGTGGCCTATGCTGAGTCCGTTCGGCCAAGCCTTCAAGGACAACGGCTATCAGTTGGGCAATGATCGAGATGCCCCGATCTATCAGAACCCGGCCTACTGGCCGGTAACCTTCCGCATCACGCCGATCTGGCACCGCGAAAATGAAAACCGCGCTCAAGTAGATGACCCTACCAGCACCACCGGCGGACAAAAAGAAGGCAACGTTACGACCCACGGATTCGACTGGAGCGGCCTCGATTTCCATACCGGAGGCACGCTCGCAAAAAACGTCTCATTCTACGTGCTGCCTTCCTCGGACAATACAGGCGCTTTCCACTTTGAAACTGTCTTCGCGCGTCTCGATAATCTTGCCGGCAGCAGCTGGTTCAACATCAAGCTCGGCAAATTCGAGCTCGATAACCTCCTGTCCGAGAAGCGTATCCTCACGCTGAGCAACGTCTCCGGCGTCTATACCAACTACCACTTCCAACCGGCCACAGAGAACAATGGCGTCAATCCCGCCTTCCCCTTGTTTTCGTTTGGAATTGGCGACAATCAAGACGGACTGGAGTTGATGGGGCATTCCAAGGATGATCGCACCCGCTACTCTGCCTCGATACTCAGCTCCAATGACGGTTCACCCAATTTGCCGACCAGCCGCACTTATGACGCCTTTTTCACTTTCAGCCAGGCCTTCCAAGTCGGAAGTCTTGGGCTGCAGCGGATTGGCGCATTCGACTATATCGGGCAGGCGCCTACGTATTTTCAGTTCACCGAGGGCAATACCAGCGGTGTCCCCGACAATGCCGCTTCCGGCATACCCGGCACAGGTATAGGCAATAGGTCCTTCTACCGCGCGGGCTTGATCGGCCAGTTCTATATCAAGAAGTATGACCTCACCGCGATGTACTTCCATAGTTCCGACGATAAATATCTGGCAACAGGCACGCCTGGAAACAGCGCCTTCGGTACGCTGCCCGCGGGTGCGCAGAATGCCACTTGGAATGGCGCGCTGTTTGAAAGCCACTACACGTACAGCCCGCAATTTATCTTGATCCAACGCATCGAGCTGGTGCGCATGTCGCAACAGGCTCTTCCGATTGTGGCGGGAACCCCCTATACGCCAGGCGTAAGCGTTCCAGCGTTGAATTTCGGCAACGAGGACGTCTACACCTTCGGCGGGCGCTACTATCCATTCATGTCCAGCCGTGCTGGTTTCGCTTTCCACGGCGAATATGCGTTCAGCCATCAAATAGGCACATCGACGGTGACTGGCCAGAACCTTGATTTCAGCAGTTTGCTCTTCGGTTTTGACTTCGCGTTCTAAGGGGGGATGACGATGAGAAAAATGAATATCTCAAACTGGTCTGTTGGAATCGCCATCCTCCTGGCCGCGCCGCTGTTCGTCTCTGCGCAACAGGGCGAATCGCACATTGGCAAGGTCTCCGGCCATGCGGACACCGGCAAGCAGTTGTATTTTCGCTACTGCTGGGGCTGCCACGGGTTTCGCGGAGATGGCGGCGGGGAGAATGGTCCTTATCTGAATATTTTGCCGCGCAATTTCGTGGCGGCGACTTTCAAGTGCCGCTCGACGCCCACCGGTACGCTACCCACCGACCAAGACTTGTACAATTCCTTGGTCCGAGGGTTCAACAATACCAACATGCCGTCCTGGGTCGTGCTGACGGATCAAAATCGCGCGGATTTGGTGGCTTTCATCAAGACTTTCTCCCCTCGATGGCAGACGGAAAAAGCGGGGCCGCAGATTGCAGTTCCGACCGAGCCCAAGGCAACGGTAGAAAGTATCAAGCACGGTCAGGCCCTCTTTCAGAAACTGGAGTGCTGGAAGTGTCACGGTCAAGAGGGACGCGGCGACGGTCCTTCTGCTTCGACACTGACGGACAGCAACGACCAGCCTATTCGACCATACGACTTTTCGGCGGGCTCGCGCTTCAAGTGCGGTTCGACTAACCAGGATCTCTACAAGATCTTTATGACCGGCGTTGACGGTACTCCGATGCCATCCTTCGCCGATGTTATTAAGCCCGATGAGGCCTGGGATCTCGTTCATTTCTTGCGAACGCTGCAAGTAACTCACAAGAGCCCGGAATTAAGTCTATGGGAGTCCACGAAAGAAGGCGCCGAGCAGGTTGCTGCCAAGAAGGTGAGAGGCACACCAACAGGTTCCGGAATCGACTAGGAACCGAGTTTCACCGTGGTTTATTTTCAGGAGGTATTCACATCATGCGAGGAAAATTAGGCTACGTCGCAGGGCTAGCGGCTCTTGTCGCCTGCGCGATCATTGTGCATGCAAAACCCGGCGGCGGCGCTGTGAGCGGCAATGTCACCTATGAGGGCACACCCGCAAAGCAGAAAATTATCGACATGTCCAAAGAGCCGAGTTGTGCCAAGCAACACGCCACGCCTATCGTCACGGAAACCGTGGTTACCGGGCCGAACAACGCTCTCGACAACGTCGTGGTCTATATTTCCGCGGGAGCGTCCGATGACAGCACGCCTAGCCAGGCCGTTAAGTTTGAACAGAAGGGCTGTCAATACATTCCGCACGTCCTGGCATTTCAAGTGAATCAGACTCTGGAAATCGCGAACGACGATCAGACTTCTCACAACATCCACCCGTTGGCCAAGATCAATCACGAGTGGAATAAGTCGCAGCCTCCTGGCAGTCCGGCGATCTCCGAAAAGTACGACAAGCCGGAATTTATTCCCGTGAAGTGCAATATTCACCCGTGGATGCACGGCAACTTCGCGGTAATGAAAAATTCTCATTTCGCCGTCACCGCAGATGCCGGTGGTTTTTCCCTGCCTAATCTTCCCCCCGGAAAATACACGATCACGGCTTGGCACGAGTCGTACGGCGACCAATCCCAGGACGTGACAATTTCGGGGAGCGAGACCAAGACTGTTAACTTTGTCTTCAAAGCAAAGACATATTAGCGCCCGCCGAGGTGCAACCGACCAGGCGTGGAGCAGGGGCAATCTGAGGAAGCAGGTGCCATGGGAAAATTCTTCGCGGTAATCCTGACGATTATCACGTTGGCTTCTGCGTATCCCATCTTGACGCACAAATACGTGCAACCGGTGGACATCTCCACGCACGGTCACGCGATTGATGAGCAGTTGGCGGACACGATGGCCGAGGGCGGCTTCGCGTTCGTCGGCGCGCAACTGCTTCTTGCGTTTTTCGTTTGGAAATTTTCCAGCCGCAAAGACGGTTCCAAAGTCACGCACCTACCCGGCGGCGCGAAATTGGTGGTTGCAACCGCCTTTATTCTGGTGGGTACCGAAGTTCTTGCCCTTGGCGTTCTCGGACAGAAGGCATGGGCAGACGTCTACTTCACGGCTCCTAAACCAGACGCCCTGCAGATCCAGGCGCAAGCGGGTCAATTCGCGTTTTATTTTCGATATCCGGGGGTTGACGGCAAATTCGCGCCGCTTCACCCGGATAAAATCGACGAAGGAAACGGAAATTATTTTGGGCTCGATCCGGCCAATGACGTTGAGGCCCGAGACGACATCGTCGCCGCGGAACTCACCATTCCGGTGAACCGCGAAGTTCACCTGCTTATGCACGCGAAAGATGTGGGCCATTCGTTCTACGTTCGCGAATTGCGCTTACAGCAGGATTTTGTGCCAGGACTGGATCTCTCTCTTCACTTCACCGCGACGAAAACAGGTAAATACGAAATTCTTTGTACGCAGCTTTGCGGACTGGGTCACTACAACATGAAGGCGTACCTGAACGTGCTGCCCCAGGAAGACTTTGAGAAATGGTTGAAGGACAGAGCCGCGGAACTGTAATTCTTGAGCGCAATTTGGTGAAATCTTCGATCGATAACTGTTGCGTCGGGGAATGGGGCCGATAAAAAATGGAAGAAACAGCCGTCCAGCCAGCGCACGTGCACGGTCCGCCGCAGGGATTTCTTCGCAAGTATGTCTTCAGCGTCGATCA
>Ga0182015_10007353_pt1 | contig 10758 bp, 9 predicted proteins | sample 712P3MmetaG_FD_120478 | JGI IMG/M metagenome (GOLD analysis project Ga0182015, IMG submission 120478) | Permafrost microbial communities from Stordalen Mire, Sweden - 712P3M metaG | ecosystem: Environmental > Terrestrial > Soil > Wetlands > Permafrost | place: Sweden: Stordalen | collected...
ATCATCCCGACGGCGGTCTTTTCATCAGCCACGACGCCGGCAAGAGCTGGACCGGGGTCGAAGGCATGAAGGGTCAATCCATCCGCGCCCTCAGCCAGGCGCCGTCCGATGCCAAGATCTTCATCGCGGGCACTCTCAAAGGTGTCTTCCGCAGCGAAGATAGCGGCGTGCATTGGAACCAGATCACGCCCGCAGGGAGCATGGACCTCCATGAGGTGGAGTCCATCGCCATCGATCCAAAGGATCCGCAGACCATTTATGCGGGTACGTGGCACCTGCCGTGGAAGACCACCGACGGCGGAGCCAACTGGCACAACATCAAGCAAGGCTTGATTGACGACTCGGATGTGTTTTCGATCATCATCGATCCCACGGTAACCAGCGTGGTTTACACCAGCGCCTGTTCGGGGATCTACCGCAGCGACAGCGGCGGGGAGCTCTACAAAAAGATTCAGGGCATTCCCATGACCGCGCGCAGGACGCGGGTCCTGATGCTCGATCCAACCAATCGCAACACCGTCTATGCGGGCACCACCGAGGGCTTGTACAAGACCCTCGACGGGGGAACACTCTGGAAACGGATGACCGGTCCGGACGTGATTGTGAATGACGTCTTTGTAGACCCAAAAAATCCCCAGCACGTGCTGTTGGCGACCGATCGTAACGGGGTGCTCGAGAGCGAAGACTCGGCGACTACGTTTAAGGCCTCCAACACCGGCTTTTCCCAGCGTCAGGTTGCCAGTCTGTTGATCGATGCGAAAACCCCACAAACCATCCTGGCCGGCGTCGTCAACGACAAGACCTACGGTGGCGTGTTCTTTTCCCATGATGACGGCGCCACCTGGACCCAGCAAAGCAACGGGCTCCAGGGACGCGACGTCTTCGATATGGCGCAATCCGCTGACGGCGTTATCCTGGCCGGAACCAATGCCGGTATCTTCCGCTGGGACGGCACCAACTGGCAGCCGGATGCAAAGATCGCCAAGCCGGTGAAAAAGACCTCCTACGTAGTCCACAAAGGCAAGCGTTCCAAGGTGGAAACAACCGTGATGGTGCCTGCCGGCCAGATGGACATGCGGGTCAGTGACCTCGATGCTTCCGGGAACATCTGGTACGCCGCGACCGCCAGCGGAGTGTATGCCAGTACGGACCAGGGTGCTACCTGGGTAGGTGGAGCAGTCCTCGACAAGACGGAATACCGCGCGGTGGCCGCTTCCGGACAGATGGTGATCGCGGCGCAACGCACCGCACTCGCCTGGTCGGAGGATGGCGGAAAGAATTGGCAGCCGCTGGCCCTGCCGCACAAACTCACGTGGTTGCAAGCCATCTCCATTGCCGGCAATGGCAGTGTCTGGCTCGGTGGCCGTGAGGGTGTCTTCTATAGTGAGGATAAGGGTCAGAATTGGACCGAGCTGTCTACCCTGCCCATCTCCGACATCAGCGGACTCAACTATGACTCGGACCTGAAACGCGTCGTCATCACCTCCTGGGCTTCGAGTTGGGTTCTGGCCGTGGATCCCGCAGACCGCACCTGGAAGTTCTACGATCCCGGTTGGAAGGTACGGCACGTACGCTCCATGAACGGACGTCTGGTTGCCGCGACCCTCTATAACGGAGTGGTCGTGGAGCCGCAAAAAACAACGATAAAAGTGGCCGTTGCCCACACCCACTAAAGCTGTTCCGTCGTGATCCAGCTGCGCAGTTGTGAGCCACGCGACTTAGCCGCGCTGCACCAGCTGGATCATGCCTGTTTCGCGCAGGGGATTGCCTACTCCAAGGCGGAACTGCAGTATTTCTTGACCCATCCGCGTTGCTCCTGCTGGATCGCCGAGCAGCCAGAGAGCAAGCTGGCCGGCTTTGTCATTATCGAGCGCGCCAACCTGGACGGGCGCCCCGCGGGGCACATCGTAACTCTGGATGTGGATCCCGCAGCGCGCCGCCACGGCCTGGGAACGCTACTGATGCAAACCGCAGAAGAACAAATGAAGCAGGAGGGCGCAGCATTGATCAGCCTGGAAGTAGCGGAAAACAACGTCGCCGCCCGCCGCTTCTATCGCAACCTTGGCTTTATCCCCCGGGGAAAAATCGCAAAGTACTACGGTGGAACTATCGATGCCGAAGTGATGGAGAAGGCGATCTGACCTTCCCCGCGTCTGTGAGAACTTCATCCAAACTCAGTCCCGCGTAGCCTGCGCTGAGCTTGTCGAACGGGGACGGCTGAACTTCAGACTTGCCCAAATTACTTTTTAGGAAGCCTTCAGTGACCTAAGGCTGGGGAAGAGACTGTCGAACGCACCGATGAGGGCTTTAAGCCCCTGAGGTACGTCTTTCCAATGGTCTGCGGCGAAAGCAGCTGCGGAGAGAGATGACTTCGCCCTATATGTCTTGAAAAGCGTACCTCAGCGGCTAAAGCCGTCAAGCGCGCGGGCCATTTACGGCACGGCTGAAGCCGTGCCCTTCGTTTAGGGTGATTGCTCAAGACACAAGTACCTCTGGGGCTAAAGCCCAGCGTATTCTCAATTTCGTTACGGCCCGACTAAAGTCGTGCCCTGATACAAAACCTAGTTTTTCAGCAGCCTGTACCAGCCGTACCCTTCGTTTAGGGTGATTGCCCAAGACACTAGTGACCTCAGGGGCTAAAGCCCAGCGTATTCTGAATTGTTGCGGCCCGACTAAAGTCGTGCCCTGATACAAAACCTAGTTTTTCAGCAGCCTGTACAGCCGTGCCCTTCGTTTAGGGTGATTGCTCAAGACACAAGTACCTCAGGGGCTAAAGCCCAGCGTATTCTCAATTTCGTTACGGCCCGACTAAAGTCGTGCCCTGATACAAAACCTAGTTTTTCAGCAGCCTGTACAGCCGTGCCCTTCGTTCGACAGTCTCTTCCCCAGCCTCTTGGGTAAGTAAAGAGTTCATGTCCTAATTGGCCAGCTGAAATGCTTGATGGCTTCAGCCGCAGAGGTACGCTTTTCGAAGACGAATAGAAAGACATAGCCCAGGACGCAGTCGTGAGTGCCGTCGAGCCCCGGAGGAAGGGCTGAAATAAGCATGATTCAGCGCGACGTGAACGCATCGAGTAACGCTTTAGGGGAGGATGGCCGGGAGAGTGGGCCACGACTTCAGCGGGGAGGGACAATGCCAAGGTTAACGAAAGCCGATCTGGTCCGCGCAGCGACAAACGCGCGGGTTATCTCTAGTGAATGAAGATTCTCCAGCAAAGTACCGCGGCGGCTACTAATGCTGCCTGGAAAGCGAAGGCAAAAACGATGCCACGCGCGCATCCCAGCTTGTCTTCGTAATAAATTTGTTCCGGATCGTCGGAGCAAACATCCGCGACGTTAAGAGAAACTATGGACTCATCTTTGCGCACTATGCGCAACTCCGGCCTCATTGATTGCCCCGCTAAATTTGGAAATGCTTGTATGCCCATGGTGTCCCCTTTCAGCTACTGAGTGTAGCGGGAAGAGGGGCGGGTATCTCAAGCGTTATGTACAACTTTGGTCGGGTAACTCGCGAGACAGGCCCGGAACGGTACTGTGATGGTTCCGAAATGGGGATGGTTTTGGGCTGTATTGGCGCCTTTCCCCGCAAATCCATTACCCAGGTAAGCGGGAACTGCGTGCGGAAGAGTGCACAAAAGAGTGCCGAAAGTGCTGGAACTCTATCCTTGCCTGAACTTGCGACTAAGTTTGGGTCGGATCACTTCTGCAACATCAGCCCTGGGCGAGAGTGATGACCGTCATTTCCGGTTTGCAGCGAAAGCGAAACGGCAGCGTGACGGCGCCGATGCCTCGATTGACGTAGAGCTGCATTCCATCGCGCATGCGGAACAGCCCGTGCACGTACTTGGTCCCCATATCCGGTAGAAGCAGTGGCGGCAGCAAGGGGAGAAGAATCTGTCCTCCGTGGGTATGTCCGGAGAGTACAAGGTCAACCTGCCGGCTGACGACATAATCCGCGAAATCGGGCTCGTGTGCCAGCAGGATCACCGGTTCCTGTTTGGATCTGCCGGCTGGAAGTGCAGCGCCCAGGTCGGGCTTCTCCTCGAGCACATCCTTGATCCCGGCGAGCCAGACGCGCTCGCCATTTCGCTCCAGGGGCACAGAGCTGTTGCCCAGCACCGGAATGCCGTGGGTGTGCAAGGCATCGGTGATCGCGTGAGACCCTACCAGGCAGTCATGGTTTCCCAAAATCGCGTAACGCAGCGGGCAGGTGAGCCGGCTAAGATGTTCGGCACAGCGGTAGGCCAGACCAACCGAAAAGTGTCGCGGAAGCGGCTTACTGCTCACAAAATCTCCCGTCAGCACGACGAGATCGGGCGCCACCGCGTTCACCTGGCGGACAATTGCATCCAGAAAAGCCGCTTCGGTGAACTCCTCGAAATGAAAATCGCTGATTTGCACGATCTTCATGCCGGCAAATGCGTCCGGTAGCCGCGGGAGGGTGATCGTCAGGTAGACGATTTCGAGCTCGTGGCGCGCGATTTCACCGGCATAGAACGCCAGGGCGGCGGCAGAGCCGGCCGCCAGCCCGAGAAAGCTTCTACGGGTGAACACGGTGTCGCGCAACGACGCCGTCTCGGAAGGTGCGGCAACCAGGGTGGGTCCCGTCAAGCCGCGCTTACCCCACGTTCTGAAATCAGGTTCACCTTTCGAGTTTAAGGGGTGGCCCCCTTTCAACCAAGGCGCCGGTACCTCAAAAGGGAACGGGTCCGTTACTCAGGCAGGCTCAGCCGGGAAAAATACTCCGCAAAGCGGGGTAAATGCGGCGGTATTTGGCGTAACTCTCCCCCATAACGCGTACCGACTCGGGATTGGCCGCCGTCCGTTTGGCAACATGCACCACCGCATCGCAGGCCGCGTCCACAGAAGGCCAGACGCCGGCTCCGACGCCGGCCAGCAACGCGGCTCCATAGGCAGCGCCCTCTTCCGCCTGCACGGTCTCGACCGATTGTCCGTACACATCGGCCTGGATCTGCCGCCACAGCGGCGACCGTGCCCCGCCGCCGCCCACGCGAATGGCTTTGGCCGGGATGCCCAACTCCTTGAAGATGGTCAGTGTGTCTTTGAGGCTGAAGGCCACGCCTTCGAGGATTGCCCGGACTACGTGTGCGCGGGTATGATCGGCCGCTAAGCCCAGCAACGCCGCACGGGCGTCGGGGTCCAGGTGCGGTGTTCTTTCCCCCATGAGATACGGAGCCCAGAGCACTCCTCCGGAGCCGGGAGGAACCTGCGCTGCCTCTGCGCTCAGCTGGTCGTAAGACGCGGTGGGGGCAGCGAAGTTGTCGCGAAACCAACGCAGGGAAAGGCCGGCCGCCTGGGTCACTCCCATCACATGCCAGCGTCCGGGTATGGCGTGGCAGAACGTGTGCAGCCGTCCCAACGGGTCGGTGACTGGGGCGTCGGAAGCGGCAAAGACCACCCCGGAAGTACCGATGGTGGCGCTCACATCGCCAGGACGGACAATGCCCATCCCGGTTGCACCCGCAGCCTGATCGCCCGCGCCCGCCACCACCGGCGTGCCGGCCTTCAGACCCGTGCTGGTGGCAGCCGCCTCGGTCACATGGCCGACGACCTCCTGCGATTCGTGGAGAGCAGGCAGGCAGTCGGGGTTGAGCCCAACCGCATCGAGCATGGCATCCGACCAGCGACGATGCGCTACATCGAGCAGCAAGGTGCCCGAGGCATCGGCTACGTCGATTGCCCGCACCCCGGTGAGACAGAGGCGGACGTAATCTTTGGGCAGCAGGAAGCTCTGAAATCGCCGCCAGATCCCGGGTTCGTTGGTCCGTACCCACAGCAGCTTGGTGAGCGTAAAGTTGGTGAGCGCGGGGTTCGAAGTCAGTTCCACCAGGCGCTGCGGCCCGATGGTTTCGTTGAGATAGCGGCACTCGGCCGCCGTGCGCTGATCGCACCAGATGAGGGCAGGGCGGAGGACTTCATGGTTCCGATCCAACAACACCGCGCCGTGCATTTGGCCGCTAAGCCCGATGCAGGCAATCTCCGAGGCAGAAATCCCCGAATCCGCGAGCAGCTTTCGCACAGCGCACTGGCAGGCCTTCCACCAGTCGTGCGGATCCTGCTCTGCCCATCCGCTCCGTGGAGAAGCAAAGGGCTCGTGTTCGTGGATGGCGGACGCGATGACCGCGCCTGATTCGTCGATGAGGAGGGCGCGCGTCCCTCCGGTGCCCACATCGATCCCTAGCAGCTTGATGGCTCTGTCCCCCTGGTCCGCGCATCACTGTAGCGGAGAATACAGGAAAATTCTGAATGAAGGGCCCGGCTTCAGCCGGTGAAGATTTGTTTTCACCTGGGGTTATGTCCAGGGGACTTGATGGACCTCTGCCAGGAGGATCCCAGGTCTCAAAAGCGAGACCTGGGGCACCCGTCCGTTGTTTACCTTTGGTTTTTCCTGCGGTTAGAACTGGTTCCACAGAAACTGGTTATACACATCGTGATGGAATTGGATCTCGGGAACCTTGATCAGGCTGCCGAGCAGTCGCGCGCATCGGTCTGCCGAGGCCTGCTTGAGGTCAGCGTAACGGGCCTTTACATCCGCTCCCAACAGGGTCGTGGTCCATTTCGATCTGCGAAAATCGTCGATCGATGTGTACACGTTGTCGGGCAGGTACCGCTTGGCCTGGCGAAGGTCCTTGATCTTGGCAATTTCCCCGTCGATCCCGGTGCGGAAGATGGAATACAACGCCATATAAGGATTGGCATCCGGACCGACCGACCGGACTTCCACTCGCGAGCTCTTTTCATTGGCGATGGGCACGCGCACCATAGAGCCGCGATCGATAGGCGACGCCTTAATCTGGTTCGGCGCTTCAAAGTGCGGATCGAGCCGGCGGTACGCATTCACGCTGGCGTTCAGGATCAGGCAGAGATCATTTGCGCTGGAGAGGATGCGATCGATAAAGCACCACGCCATCGGGCCGAGCTTTTCTTCTCCTTCGGGATCCCAGAAAAGGTTCTTGCCGTCTTTGCTCACGGACACATTGGTGTGCATCCCGTTACCGTTGACGCCAATGACCGGCTTAGGCAGAAACGAGGCAGAGCAACCCATGCCGGTGGCTACCTGGCGGCAGATGAGCTTATAGAGCTGGATCTGGTCTGCGGCGGCAACCACCTCGCCGTAGCCGTAGTTGATCTCAAACTGCGAAGGCGCGACCTCAGGGTGGTCCTTTTCATTCTCAAACCCCATCGAGCGCAGCACCTCTGCGGTGGTGTCGATAAAGGTGCGCAGTGGGTCGCCTGGGAGAGAGTGGTAGTATCCGCCGGTATTCACATACTCGAACTTGGCCGTCTCCGGGTAGCGCCGCTCGGCATCAATCCCCTCGAAGAGGAAACCTTCAATTTCGTTAGCGGCGTTGAGGGTATAGCCGTTCTTCTCGAACTGTTCCGTGGCATAGGATTTGAGCACGCTGCGGATGTCCGCGGGGTAGACCGCACCACTCTTGTCGATGACTTCGCCGAAGACGATGACCTTGCCGGCTCCGAAAAAGTCGGCGGGAACCCAGTAGAAGGCGCTCCAGTCAATGCCCAGCCGCAGGTCGCTTTCCCGCTGGGCGGAAAATCCACGGATGGAAGAGCCGTCGAAGGTCAGGTTGTCCCAGCTCTTGATGATGAATTTCTTGTCGTAGTCGAGCATGTGCAGACGGCCTTCAAGGTCGCTAAAAAGAACAGTGACGGCCTTAATGCCTTTCTCGTCGGTCAGGTACTTGATCCGTTCCTCCCGGATCTGCTCCAGGGGAATACGATTCTTTCGCTGCTCTTTCGCTTTCAAGTTCAACTCTTCGAGCGCTTCATAAGGGAGCGTGAGAAAACTGCGCAAATCGTTCGACATGGATCTCCTTCAGGTGAATATTGCGGTCTTTGCCGCCCACTCAAGAAACGGCAGCGCAAAATCAGGATATCGCGTGCCGTTACCCGGTATCATGCTGAAATCATTCTGGCCCGGCCGCGGCTCCTGAATTTGTATCCGCAACCAGCCAGAAACGCTTATGCTGGTGGCGGCGTCATGGAAGCATTTTAAGGAGCTGAGATCATGGTCACATCGCCGAGCACCGTGTTGGGAACGACCGGCTCGTTTCCCACCTGGTGGGCCATTCTGTTGATTATTGTTGGATTCTTCGCCTTGGCTTTGCCCTTTGAGGCGGGGGTCGCGATCGCGATTGCCGTCGCCATCCTGGTCATCGTCGCCGGCGTCGTCCACCTGGCAGGTACGTTCGCCGCGCGCTCCACAGGCGGCTTCTTCTGGCGATTGCTGGTAGGTTGCGCGTATCTGATTGCCGGCGTTTACCTGCTGATGCATCCCAAGCTCAGCCTGGTGTCGCTCACTCTCGCGTTAGCTGTTCTATTTTTCGTGGAAGGCATTTTTCACCTCGTCACCTATTTTCAACTCCGCAGCGCTCCCGGTTCCGGTTGGCTTTTATTTGACGGGATCGTGACCCTTATACTGGCAGTGATGATCTGGAAGAGCTGGCCGGCCAGCGCAGTGTGGGCGCTGGGTACGATCGTCGGTATCAATCTTCTAATGAGCGGCTTCACCCGCCTCATGTATTCCCGGGCAGTGCGTGCATCATGACCCTTACCGATACAGAAAAAGCCGTTGCTGCTCGCAAGAGCCTGGAATACGTAAAGGATGGCATGGTGGTCGGGCTGGGCTCCGGCTCGACCGCAACCTTTGCCATCCAGTTTCTTGGGGAGATGGTCCGCGATGGTTTGAAGATTCGCGGCATCCCTACCTCCCGCGCGAGTGGAGAGCTGGCGCGGTCGCTGAATATTCCACTCACCAGTTTCGATGAAGTTGGCTATACCGATGTGACCATCGACGGCGCCGACGAGGTAGGTCCGGGCCTGGCATTGATCAAGGGTGGCGGCGGCGCTTTGCTGCACGAGAAAATCGTAGCCGCATCCTCGCACCGGCTGGTGATCGTGGCCGACGAACACAAAATCGTCGAGCGGCTAGGGCGCTTTCCACTTCCCGTGGAGGTGATCCCGTTCGCGGCTTCGCCGGTCAAGAAGAAGCTCGAAGATATTGGGGCCCATCCAATGCTACGTAGTGCGAAAGACGGCTCACCCTACATCACAGATGAAGGCAACTACATCTTCGACTGCCACTACGGAGAGATCCTGGATCCGGCGGCCGTCGCCCAGACCATCAAGAGCATGACGGGCGTGGTCGAGCACGGGCTCTTTCTCGGACTAGCGTCAGTGGCTATCGTGGCAGGTCCCGACGGCGCAAGGGTCATTACCCCCTAAGAAAACCGCAGCAACGAGCTGCGAAAAGTTCAATTCCGAACACCCCTGCAGATTGGCAACGCGAGGGGTGCCCCAGGTCTCGCTTTTGAGACCTGGGATCCTCCTAGTAAAGGCCAATCGCTTCCGGGTCTAAATTCAGGCGCATTTATAAACTCACTAAAACCAGCCGGCCTTTTATCCCGCGGTATGTCTTTTCTCGGAAGGCTGCCGCTTCCTAGCGGCTAAAAAGCCGCTCGTCCCAATCGACAGCTTCGGGTCCGCCAGCTTTAATCAATGTAAATTGGGGATGGAGAGGGTTGAAAAGCAAGTTGTTCTCGCGGCCCGTGGTGATGACGCTCGGGACGCGCAGAACTGCCGTTCGATTCTCACGAATCCAGCGGTCGCCGAAGGCGCGGGAAGCACGCATGTCTTCCGCATACCAATCCGGCAATTTGGTGATGGAGAGAGTCTCAATCGCCACCTTATCTGGAACCATGATGCGAATGACCTTATGGTTCTTGGGTGGCTGCGAAAGATTGGAGTGTACCAGCACTTCCAGAAGGGCGCCCGCGTATGTCTCCGCCGCGTAGATGACCCGCAAGCCTCGGGAGTTCCAGCGCCCACCGTGAAGCATGGCGCCGGTCGCGTCAAAGATGGGGTGACGGGCGTCCGCAATTCGATAAGCGATCACTTACACCGGCAGGCCGAAGTAGAGTTTGTCAAGAAGGTCTTCAACCCGCCGCGCCCCGAGTTCGGTCCGCGCAACCTCAAGGGGAGTTTCGTTGTTGAGTTCCCGGTGTGGCTTGCTCATCCATTCGCGAGCCTTTCCCCGATCATCCCAAACATATTCAGCCATAGCGAGCACTCGTGCCAGCCGCTCGGTCTTCTCGCTCTCCGCCACCGATAGTCGCTTGCTGCGCCGCTTCCAGGTTGCTTGTGGAACAACCTTAAACTTGTAAGCATTGGCATTCCGTCGATCCTCGTACAAGCGAGCGGAGAGACGTTCGAGAGCTCGTTTGGGCAAGCCCTGCGAGACGGCTAACTCCAGTTCACCAACCGTTCGAACAGAGGCTCCAAGGCCTAAGATTTCGGCGATGGATTCAGGTGCAATCATGTCAACTCCTCTTGGCTCAGTATAGCTCATTTTAGAGCTCATATGATCCCGGCTTGAATGTGTTAGCCGGTTGACGCCCGTGGAAGAGTCAGAGTTACCCATAACCCCGTTCGGGTGACTCCTTATGCACGCGACGCTCCGCAGCGGCGGGATGACTTCCGGATTGCCGACGACTCAGGAGTTGAACGAAGATTTGTACCTGCGCCGGAGTTACCTGACACTCTTCCTCAATGGGACAGGCTATTTGTCGCCGTGCACGAGTATGCCTACCATGTGATTTCCTGCGGCTCATTAAATGCCGCGACGCGCGGATCGGGAACCGGATGACCGATCGCAAAATGGTATACGACCTGTCCTCGGCTGAGTACAAGGTTGAGGTGACGGTGCACCTCATCATCGTA
>Ga0182015_10007355_pt1 | contig 10756 bp, 9 predicted proteins | sample 712P3MmetaG_FD_120478 | JGI IMG/M metagenome (GOLD analysis project Ga0182015, IMG submission 120478) | Permafrost microbial communities from Stordalen Mire, Sweden - 712P3M metaG | ecosystem: Environmental > Terrestrial > Soil > Wetlands > Permafrost | place: Sweden: Stordalen | collected...
GGCGGCGACGTTACGATCGAAATCGCGCCGGTGCGCGGCACTTACCCCGGCATGCCTCGCACGCGCGGCTACGAGGTGCGCCTACCCGGCGATTGGCCACCGGATTCCGTGCAAGTGAATGGCGTGGCCGTCCGCTACGCACCGAAAAATGGCACGCCTGGCTGGCGATTCAAAGGCAGCACGCTGACCACGGTGATCACCGTCGCGCCCATGCCAGTTTCCTCGCGCGTCACAATCCGCGTGCACCGCTCGCCCGCGCTCGTCGCGCGCTCCGCCGAACTGGATGGCTTCGCCGGACTCATGACGCGTCTCCACGAAGCCTACGACAGCCTAAATCAAACCTGGCCGCTGGGTTGGTCGCCCGACGCGCTGATCGACGCGATGCAATCCGGTGATCGCCTGCACTATCGCCCGCAAACCGCCGGCGCCGAACTCACGCATCTTCGCGCCGTTCTGCCACAAGCCATCGCAGATCTGCAAGCGGCCGCTCAGCCCATGGACGAAGCCGCGCAGAAGCGCGTGCTGCAAATCGTCGGCGCCGACTCCAAATCACCGGCCGCCCTCGATCGCGTCCAAAAATATCAGCAAGCCACCGCCCGCGCTCTTGCGCAAGCCGAAGACGTAGCTCCGCCAGCACCGGCTCCAACGCCGCCGTCACCAGCTCCCAATCCATAGATTTTTTGGATCTTGCGTGCGCGTTCCGCGAAGGGCACGGCTTCAGCCGCGCCAAATGCGGCCCTACTGCGACCAATTGGAAGGCGTGCGCACCCAGCGATGCTTCCGTAGCTCCGCATGCAGCTCGGCAGGCAATGGCCCCTTGTCGTCGGCCGCCACGTTCCCATCCACGTTTTTCAGCTTGCGCATCCCCGGAATGATCGTGGCCACGTCGGGATTGTTCAGGATAAATCGCAGCGCCATTTCCGGCAGCGTCATTCCATCGCGCAGCAGCGGCTTCAAGGCATCCGCGTGCTCCACGCTGGCCTTCAAATTCTCCGGCACGAAATAGGTGCTGCGCCAATCCTCTTTCGGCCATTTGCTTTCGAGCGTCACCGAGCCGGTGAGCGTGCCTTCATCGAACGGCACGCGCGCGATCACGGCCACATCCTTTTCGCGACACGCCGGAAACAATTCATCCTCCGGATTCTGATCGAAAATATTGTAGATCACCTGCACCGCATCGATCAGCCCTGAGCGCGCGGCGCGCACGCCGTTAAATGGCTCCCAGCGATTGATGCTCACGCCGACGGCCCGCACCTTCCCGCTCGCGCGCAATTTCTCGATCGCGCGCGGCAAGCGATCGTCGTCCAGCCAGCCGTCTTCCCAAACGTGAAATTGGATCAGGTCGATGGCTTCGGCGCCGATATTGCGCAAGCTGGTATCCACAAACTCGAAGATGTAGTCGGGCGGAAAACAATCGTCGAGCGCGAAATTTCTGCGGCTCGGCCACTTGCGATTCTTCGGCGGAATTTTCGTCGCCGTGTAGAGTTTCTTATCGCGATGCGCGCGCAAGATCTTGCCCAGAAGTTGCTCGCTGTGCCCGCTGCCATAGGCCCACGCCGTATCGAAGAAATTGCATCCCAATTCCACGGCGCGATTCAAAGACCCAAGCGATTCCTCGTCCTGCGATCCGCTCCACCCGGCCATACCCCACATCCCATACCCAATTTCACTAACCTTCCATCCCGTGCGCCCAAATCGTCGGAAATTCATGGTAGGAGTTCTCCCAATTCAGATAAGGCAATGTACCTTGCAAGGTAGAAAAGCGAAAGTCTCTGGCAGGAGGTCCTGCGACGGCCAGCGCCAGAGGGAGATGTGGATTGTGACCGCTACTTCTTGATGAATTCCACGCGCCGATTATCCGCTCGCCCGTCCGGCGTGTCATTGGAACCGATCGGCTTCGCGGCGCCGAATCCGTTGGCGCTCAGGCGGCTGGGATCGACGCTAAATTGCGAGACCAGCACGTCCATCACGGCCTGCGCGCGGCGCTTTGATAGATCGATATTGTGCGCCGATTGGCCCACCGAATCGGTATAGCCATCGATCTCCAGGCGCAGATTGGGATTTTTATTCAGGCCGGCGGCCACTTGCTTGATCACCGCCGCGGATTCCGGTTTCAGCGTCGCGCTATCGGTATCGAAATTGATTCCGTGCGTAATATATTTCCCGGTGGAATTGATCACGCTGGAAAAATCCGGCGCCGATTCGGCCACGCGCACCATGCGGATGCCGATAGGCGCCGTGATGTCGACTTCGATGGAAGCGATCGGCGCGAATTCGACCTGATTGGCGTCCTCAATTCGCGTGCCGTTCAGATAGGCGCGCACGCGGCCCTGCTGCGCCCACAGATCGAATTCGACGGGTTTCGAGGTGTCGGTGCTGATCTGATCGCCGCCAAGGGCGTCATCACCGTTGACGACTTTGGCCACCGCGGTTGCACCGTTGTCGTTCACATATATTTGCGCCCACATCAGTTGGTTGCCGTCTTTGTCCTGAAAGCGCCAAACCATTTGGCCGGTGCCGGTCCAAATCGTCTGGAACGTGAAATTCGCGGGAACCACAATTTTGGGAGACTGCATGCCGACATCTTTGCTGGCGAAGAGTTCGTTCACGCCGCCGCCGGAGCGCAGATCGACCGCGGCACCGCGCACTTTCCAGTGCGGCTGAGGCTCGTCGGAATCCATATCGCTGAAATCGTCGAAGAAAATTGTTTTCTCGCCGGCGACGAAATCGATGGGCGTGGATTTCAAATTCGGCTGCGCGCTCGCCGTTCCCGCTGCCCCAGGCTGCATCGATGCGGAAGGCGCGGCCGCTGGCGAAGGCGCGGCGCTGGACATCGCCGGCGCGGCCGAAGCCGCCGGCGCGCTTCCCGGCGCATTCGGCGCCAGGCTAGAAAGGTCCGTATCTCCATTCGACTTCACCGAAAGCCCAATCGTCGCGCCCGGCGCAAGTTCCAGCGTAGGGCCCTGCGCCGCAATTTGAATTGAAGGTGGCGCGCCCTTGGTGTTGGACGCGTCCGACGCATCGCCCACCACCTCGCCGGATGTCCCGCCGATCAATCCACCCAGATTGCTTCCCCATCTCGATCCATGGCCTGCCGCTTTGCCGGGAATCGTCGATGCGTTCAGGGGCACGCCTTGCTCATCCACGCCTGCTTGCCCTTTGGAATTCGTGATCGATTGAATCGTCGTGGCGATCGCCACCATCACGCCCGCGTGGCGCAGCGAATCGAATGTAATCTGCAGCATCGCTTGTCCGTGCGACGAACCCGATTGCGTCACCTTGCCCGTAATCGTATCGCCCGCAAAGGCAGCCGGGCTCGTAACCTGCGCCGAGACGAAATCGCCCTTGTGCGCCGACGCCGCGCTGATTCCTGCGGTGAACTGCACCGTCATCGGAGTGTCCTGCGCCGCGGCCCCATCCGGCGCCAGCAGCGCCGCTGCCATCAAAGCCGTCGCGAGCGCGATGGCGCTCAAACCTCGCACCGCGAATCGCAAACGCAGAAAATCAGAATGATCCCCGGCCAGCGATGAAAGCCTGCCTCGATTGGACATGGTCGTGGTCTCTCCCCGCAATCGTTCCGGCGCAGAACGGCGCCGCATGTTTTGCAAACTGCGGAAGGTTACACCCTGTCACGGCACGATACAATCCGGCCGCCCGACTTTTCGGCCGCGAACATCCCGGCGCTGGCCCCTGTTAGAATGATTCCTGCGTGGGCGCGCGAAACCGCGCCGGAGAAATCATCGAAATGTTTGAGCCGGGCCAATCGGTGCGCGTGAATCTGTCGGGCATGCAAGTCGGCACCGTCGTGTTTCATCAGGCCGTCACCGCTGCGGTCGGAAAAATCGTGCGCCGCACCTCCGAAGATCCGCCGAAATATCTGGTGCGCCTGCTCTTCAGTTTCCGCGGCGTAAGCGAAGTCGAAGTCGCCGAAGACCGCATTCTCGCCTCGTGACCCGCGGCCCGCGCCGCGTGCTAAAATAGCCGTGGCGCACATTCTGTAACGCGCGCTCGAGCCGCGACTTATGCTCCATCGCTACGTCCATCACAACGGAATCCTGCAACCGATCGAGCAGTCGCGCCTTTCTCCCGGCCAAGCCGGCTTGATGAGCGGCTGGGGCCTTTTCACCACGCTGCGCATTTTTCGCGGCGTACCCTTCGCCTTCGAGCGCCACTGGCGCCGCCTGGAAAAAGACGCCGCGCGCACGCGCCTTCCATTTCTGTTCGATCCGGAGCGCGTGCGCGCCCAAGTGATGGAGGTCGTGCGCGCCAATGAAGTCCTCGAAGGCACCGCGCGCATTTACGCCATCTACAATCAGGTGGGTTTTTGGCAGAGCGATGAACCGGCGCCTCAAGTGGATTTATTGCTTTGCACCGCGGGCCTGCCGCCGCATCGCGAACCGGGACGCCTCGATCTGCGCGAGCACGGCCGCCATGCGGCATCGGCTCTGGCCGGCGTGAAGGTCACTTCGTGGCTCAACAACGTCTGGAGCTTGGCCGTGGCGCAGGAACGCGGCTTCAACGAAGTCATCATGCTCAACGAGCGCGGCGAAGCCGCCGAATGCACCACTGCGAATCTATTCACCGTGCGCAACGGAACCGTAGAAACGCCGCCGCTTTCTTCCGGCTGCCTCGAAGGGGTAACGCGCGGCCTGCTGCTCGAGCTTGCGCCGCCCTCCGGCGTGCCCATGATCGAGCGTACGTTGCGCCCCGAAGATTTATTTTCCGCCGACGAGATTTTCATCACTTCCACCAACCGCAGTTTGCTGGGCATCGGCGAAATCGCGGGGCACACCTACGCCGCGGCGCCCGGTCCGGTCACGCAAAAATTGGAAAAAATGTTCGTGGCTTACATGACTGACTACGTCGCGCAGCACGCCGCCGCGCGCTAGCATCTCGCCGCGCGAAAATTAAAGCCGCTTCCGCAAATATTCAAACACCACGTAGCCAATCAGCCCAGCGACCACCGCAATCGTAAAATTGGCGATCGAAAAAACATCGCGAATCGCAAACGCCAGGCTCTTCCCCGGCTCATTCGTTCGCGTGAATTCCCCCATCAGCAAATTGGAATAAAACAGAAAAACGATGAAGCCCACCTCCACAACAGCCCGCAGGATTGCGGAGGATTCGTCAGGCGATTGGCGATTCGACGGCATCTGCTCACTTTAGCAAGAAACGATTTGCGAAGCAGCAAAACACGGATAGCCTTTTGGAGCCGCCCGCCGCGGCCGCGCGTACAGTTTGCTAATGGAACGAACTGCGTGCGGCGCGCATCTGAGAGATTGGAACCGCGCCCGAGGACGCCCAGTCTACGTCGCTCGCGGAAAAACTTTAAATTGCCCGGACCAAGCGTTCCGGGCCAGGAGAACAACTCATGAAACGCATCACTCTCGCTCTGACGTGCGCGCTGGCCCTGACGCTGGCGCTCGGATTCACGGCCAAGGCCCAGGATCAGACTCCCGCTCCGGCACCAGCTCCAGCGCCTGCTCCCGCACCCGCGCCCGCTCCCGGCGCAAACGCAGCCGTGGCCGGCGCGTGGCAGATGACCTGGCAAGGCCGCAGCGGGACCATGAACCAAACGCTCACGCTGGCCCAGGACGCGACGGGCGCTTTGACCGGAACCGTGCACAGCGATCGCGGCGATGGCCCCGTTACCGGCACGATCACTGGCAACGCGATCGACTTCAGCATCAAGCGCACCACGCCCAACGGCGATTTCACCATCGAATATAAGGGCACCGTCGCCGGCGACAACATGACCGGCAGCTTCACTATGGGCGACAACACGCGCACTTGGTCTGCCGCGCGTCAAAAGTAGCGCGCGACGACGCCGATGAATTCGATCACACGCAAACGCGCGCGCATTGGCGTGGCCTTCGCCGTGGCTTTGCTTGCGGCGCTCACGATTTCAATCGCAATCCGCGCCGCCGATGACGCGCCGCCCGCCAATGTCACCGGCAGCTGGGCTCTGACCGTCGGCGACGGCGCATTCACAGCGACGCTCGTCCTTCAGCAGGACGGCGGAACAATCACCGGAACGCAAAAATCCGATTTCGGCGATTCGCCACTCACCGGCACCGTCAAAGGCCAAGTCATCCATTTCACCGTGAACATAAACTCGCCAAACGGCGCATTCACGGTGGTCCACGATGGCACCGTTGACGGCGACGCGATGAAGGGCACATTCCAAATGTCCGATGGCTCCGGAAATTCCGGCAGTTGGACCGCCACGCGCCAGACGCAGAAGTAGATTCGTGCGATGCGTATGCGGCAAGCGAGGGCGGCGCCAAAGCAGGACCGCCCCCTCGCTGCATTTGGCCTTCACCCCTTGACGTTTTCATCAATCAACCTGATGATATCGGCGCTAGGACTCTTATGCGCCTTGCCAACTCTCGATTTCGGTGCCGCAGCCGAGCCCACGCCGCTGGCACGGGCTCGCCGCGCGCCACGCTCGCGATCGCGTTCGCGCTCGCCTGCCTGCTCGCGCCGATTCGCGCTCACGCTGTAAACGGAAAGCATCAAGCCACGGGCACGATCCTTTTGCGCTCACCGTCCGGCATCGTCATGCTCAAGAAATTCGGGGAGCACACTGCGAAGTGGGATTTCGTGCTTACCCACGACACCGAAATTCCCGACGGCGTCGCCAAAGGCGCGCGCGTAACCATCTACTACCACTACGACAGCGCAAGCAAGCGCATCGCGGAGCGCATCAAGGTCATCTCCGCGCCCGCCGTGAAAAAACCCGGCTGAGGCCCGCTCAAACGCCGGCTCGCCGCGTCGCGTGGTAGAATCCCGGCACGGAAAATCCCATGGCCGATGCGAACCCAGCCAGCGAAGCCGTCCTCGAAGTCGTCGCCCCCGACGGCAGTCGCCGCATCTTTCCCATCACGCACACGCCGTTCCTGATCGGCCGCGGCGCGGAAACCAATAACGATCTGCAACTCCCTGACCTGCGCATTTCGCGCCAATGCGCCGCCATCGTCGAAGAAAATGGCGGTTTGGTGCTCGAGGATCGCGGCCATCGCCGCGGCCTTTACGTCAACGGCGAGCGTATCGAGCGCAAGCAACTCGCCGAGGGCGACGCGATCAATTTTGGTCTGGACGATTCCTTCGAGGTCGTTTTCCACGCCAGCTCCGCCGCGCTCCCCGATTTGCTCTCGCGCATGGAAAGCCTGGTGAATACCGGCAGCACCGGCGGCTCGGGTGGCTTGCGCAAACTCAGCTTGCTGCTCGAAGCCACGGCGCTGCTGCATTCGCAATTGCCGCTCGACGCAATCCTCGCCAGCATGGTCGATCACGCCATCTCTCTGACGGCTGCCGACCGCGGCCTGCTCGTTGAGCGCGGCGCCGACAACGTGATGCGCGCGCGCATTGCGCGCCAACGCGGCGGCAAAGCCCTCGAAACCGAAGGCATCGAACCCTCACAGACCGCCATCCGCTACGGCATCGAACAAAGGCGCGCCGTGATCACCGAGGATCTCGAACAAGCCGATAGCGATCTTAAAGGCGCGAAGAGCGTGATCATGCAGCGCTTGCGTTCGCTGGTGGTGATTCCGCTCTATGCCTTCGCGCAGCGCAGCGGGGGTACGTTGCCCGGCGAGGAAGTTCGCGGCGAATTGCTTGGCGTGCTGTATCTCGATAGCACCCGCCCCGCCGGATTTTCCACGCTCGAGCGTCAAATTCTTGACGCCCTCGCCGTCGAAGCCGCCAGCGTGATGGACAACGCGCGCATGGTCGAGCGCGAACGCGAGCGCGAGCGCATGGAACAGGAACTGGGCATCGCGCGCGAAATCCAGCAGGCGCTGCTACCGCGCGATTTCACTACCGGCGCGCATCTCGAACTTTCCGGCATGAACCAATCCTGCCTCACCGTCGGCGGCGATTATTTCGACGTGATGGAGCTCGGCCCCGGCCGCACCGCATTCTTAATCGCCGACGTTTCCGGCAAAGGACTCGGCGCCGCGCTGCTCACCACCATGCTGCAAGGCGCCTTCTCCGGCATGGCCATTCAGCAGCCGCCCGCTGACGTCTTCGGCCACATCAATAATTTCCTGTGCAGCCATTCGCGCCTCGAGCGCTACGCCACGGTTTTTTTCGCCATCTTGAGCGAAGACGGGCGCCTGGATTACATCAACGCCGGCCATCCTTCGCCCGTGCTCCTGCGCAAAGGCCAAGCCGAGACGCCCTTCGCCGCCGAATGCTTCCCCGTCGGCCTGATCCCCGATGCCGCGTTCAAAGTGGAAAGCCAGCAGCTTGAGCCCGGCGATACGCTCGTGCTTTACAGCGACGGCGTCACCGAAGCGATGGACCCGGAAGATAATGAGTTCGGAACCGAACGACTGAAGCGCGCGCTCGAAGCCCAGCAGCGCGGCGCCGTCGCGGAAGTCCAAGCCGACGTCATTGCCGCCATCAGCGAATTCGCGCGCGGCGCCAGCCAACGCGACGACATCACCGTGGTCGTCGCCCGCTACTGCGGCGCCAGCCAAGCCGCCCAAGCCTGAGCGGCGCGCGGATCGCGCGATTCACAAATTACTTTTGCGCGGTCACCGAAACTGTCTCCGCCGCCAGATTCCATCCCCGCAGCGACAACTCCGCCGCCCCACGCCCAGCCGCCGGATACTCCACATCGATCTCGCGCGCCTCCCCCGGCAGCAGCGACACATAATTGTCGCTAAAATACGCCGGCAAAATCCGCGTCCCATCCGCCGCATTCAGCAGCGTCAATTTATTCTCCAACGCCACGCTGTTGCCGCCATTTCGCAGCATCACCCTCACGCGAATCTCATCGCCGCTCGCCGTCGAATTCGCCGTCGCCGAAATCACCGCGGCCGGCAGCCTGTCCAGCGCGCGATACGCCGCGCTATCCCCGGCCAGCCAATAAAGATTCTCTGACGCGAGTGATCCTGCCGCGTCACGCAATTCCAGCTTCACCAGCACCACGCCTTCCGCCAGCAGCGGCGCCAAATCCAATTTGAAATCGTGTGTCACTGCGTCCGCCGCCGCGTCCGCGTGATCCTCGTGCTCCAGCAACAATTTATTATCGAGCGAAAATACTTTCGCGCTCACGCTCATCCCCGAAAGCGCGCCGGTCGTCGTATTCACCACGTCCACGTCGTAGTTCGCCAAGTCCAGCTGCACGTGCACCGGCTCGCACGCCTTCTTTACGCCATAGTAGGAAGCCTGCGTGTCGTAATCCGTGCTCAAAATCTGCCACATGTTGCTCGGCCACGCCGGCTGCGTCATCCACAACATGCGTCCCGAATTCGGCGCCCACAAATGCGCGTTCATCCCCTCGAATATCGCGCGATGATCCACGTAATTCAGCATCTGCGCCTTGCGCTCGAAATCTTCCAGGCTGGTCGCCGCGCCAAATTCCGCTTCGATCTGCGCCATAAACGGCGCCACGTCGCCGTTCCCGCTCTGATGCCAATCGTGATACGCCCACACATCGTCGATCGGCCACTGATCGGCCGCCGGAATCCACGCGCGAAACGATTCCAGCGTTGAAAACGACGGCGTCCCTGTCTCCACCGAAAATCCGCGATTCAGCGCCGTGTAATAGCGCGCCGGATCCTGATAACGATACGGACCGCTGCCCTGCAGATTCACCGCGTTCGAGCTCGGCGAGTAATACCGCGTGCCATCCAGCGACCGAATCAAGTCCGCCAGGCCCTCATTGATGATCGGCTGCGGCACGCCTTCATTCCGCCCGCACCACATCACGATCGAAGGATGATTGCGAAATCGCAGAATCGTATCCCGCGCGTTCGCCAAAAATGGCGCCGGGTCTTGCGCCTCCACGTTGTAGTTCTGCGTCGAATCCCAAAAATCGTTCCACACCAGTTGCCCGTATTCGTCCGCCAGATCGTAAAAAACTTCTTCCGTGCTCTGCCCCACCCAGTTGCGAATGATGTTCAAATTCGCGTCGCGGTGCAGCCGGAAATACGGTTCCAATCGCGCGCGCGAAACGCGTTTGCGCGCATCGTCCATCCCCCAATTTCCGCCGCGGCAGGCAATGCGCACGCCATTCACCTTGATCACCAGATACGGAGCCGCGTCGATATCGTCCAGCACGCGAATCGCGGGCGAGGATTCCGCGCCCGGAACAAGTGAGGCCACCCACGCATCCGAATAATTTCGCGGCGCCGCTGCCTGATTGGGCGCCGGCGGAGCCGGCGCCAGCAGCGCGGCCGCGGGCTCAAAGAATGGATTCGCAATCGCAATTTGCCTCATCCCCGCGTGCGTCACGTCAACAACGTCTTCGTTCTTCGCGCGCGCCTCCGTCGGCGAATATTCCACGCGCCGCAAATGCCCGGCGCTATCGAGCAAACTCAGCTCGTATGTAATCTCGCGAATCCCAAATCGCACATGCTTCGTCGCCGAAACTTCGTCGCCTTCAGAAAAGCTCAGCTTTAAATCGTAAAGTTCTGGCTTGCCATATCCATTCGGCCACCACAGCCGCGGATGCTGCACCGTCAACTGCGCAAATTCCGCCGCCGCCAATTTCACCGTGCTCTCGCCCGGCGGCACCACGATGTTTTTCTTCGTCACGTCGGTCTGATCGAACGAAGCCTCCAGCGTCCCGCGCACCGGCGCGTCCGAAAGATTTTCCAGCGGCACAGAAATTTCTACATCCGCGCGGCTGGTGTCCGGTAGCGGCAGCGAAGTCACCACTTGCACATCCCCAATTTTCACCACGCCCGTCGCCGTCAGCGTCACCGGCTGCCAAATTCCCGTATCCCGATCGCGAATCCCCGGA
>Ga0182015_10007356_pt1 | contig 10755 bp, 6 predicted proteins | sample 712P3MmetaG_FD_120478 | JGI IMG/M metagenome (GOLD analysis project Ga0182015, IMG submission 120478) | Permafrost microbial communities from Stordalen Mire, Sweden - 712P3M metaG | ecosystem: Environmental > Terrestrial > Soil > Wetlands > Permafrost | place: Sweden: Stordalen | collected...
CTCGGCGGTGATCTGTTCCCAATGGCTGTCGTCATACGCGGAATCGGCCCAGGCAGGGTCGTCTCCCAGATGGAATTGCCAGGGGCCGTCCAGGGGAGCCGCGCCTTTGCCCAGCCCGTCGAGAACCAGCGTGTGCGAGGATGGCTGCGGAGCACTGGGCGCCTGCGCCGCATGAGCGACACCAGGGACGCCAACAACCAGGGGAAAGACTGCCAGAAAGATGCCAAACGTGCGGCAAAGAAGCATGGAGTGAGAATACTCCGCCCTCTGTGTCGCACGACACCAAGCCAGGAGGGAATCGGACGGGTGCCCCGCCACCATCATTCCCGTGTTGAAGCTAAAATTGTTCGACCCCACAGGAGCCCGTCTCATGCCCAGCACACTTCGCCAAATCCTGTTCCTTCCTTTGGCGATCTCCACAGCGCTCGCAGCCCAATCCGTCCCACCGCCGACCACCGCCTCCACAGCAGCTACCCGCGACACCAGCTACATCGACGCACAAGGCACGGCCTACGTCACACGCGTCGTCCCCGTCCCTGCTGACCTCAGCCCGGAAGCCCGCAATTTCCTCATCCGAAGAACCCCCGACCAAAGTCCCCCGGAACCTCTCGAACACCGCAGGGCGCAAACCGACGCCTGGGCCGAACGCGCAAAAGCCGCCTGGACCAAGCTGTGCCCCAACACCATCACCGAGTCCACTGTGGCCGGTGTCCCGGTACGCATCGTAACTCCCGCCAACTTGTCCAACACGAGCCGCGATAAAGTTCTCCTCAACCTGCACGGAGGTGGATTTAACGCCGACTCCGGCTCCTACACCGAGACCATCCCCATTGCCGGCTACACCGGAATCAAAGTCATCGCAGTGCTCTACCGCCTCGCGCCTGAGCACCCATTCCCTGCGGCAGTCGACGACGGCGTAGCCGTCTATCGGGAACTGCTCAAGACCTACAAACCAAGCCACATCATTCTCTATGGAACGTCCGCGGGGGCCGTGCTCACCGCCGAAGTCGCGGTGAAACTTAAATCGCTCGGGATCCCCCTGCCCGCAGGCCTTGGCATCTTCAGCACCCTCGACAGCTTTGCCCACGAGGCAGATTCCCAGGCGATCTACACCCTCCAGGGGTTTGCCGGTCATCTTGATCCGCCCGACAGCGGCGTCCACGACCCTTATTACGTTGGCTCTACCAATCCGAAAGATCCCGTGCTCTCCCCCATCTACGCGGACCTGCACGGTCTGCCACCCACTCTCTTCGTCACCAGCGGCCGAGACGCCCTCCTCAGCGGAACCGCAAACCTGCACCGCGCCTACCTGCGCGCCGGCGTCGACGCACGCCTCGTCGTGTTCGATGCGCTCCCTCACGCCTTCTGGTACGACTCGTCTCTCCCTGAGTCCATCGAGGCCAATCACATCATGGCGAACTTTATGCTCAAACAGCTCCCCAATTAACTAGTCGGAAACACAATGGAACGAACGGTCATTGCGTCGCCAGGCAGGTGTTCATTGCGCTGTGTAAGTAGCTTGCGAAGTATCCTCTGCCTCCACGTCATCTTCCTATCTCTATTGAGCGTGCACGCGCAGAACGACTGGCCAGACGTCGGTCACGACCCGCAGGCGCTGCGATTTTCCCCACTCAAGCAGATCGACGAACACAACGTTGCCAGGCTCGCACCCGCCTGGACCTTCCCCTTAAAGGACGACGACCATGCGACTGGCAGCCGGACCATCGAGTCGGTACCCCTGGTGGTAGACGGCCGCATGTACGTATCGTGGCCTTTCTGTCACGTGGCCGCGCTCGACCCTGAGACAGGCCACCCCCTTTGGCAGTACACAGCGTCGAACTGTCCTTATCGCGGCCCCGGCCTGTCATCGATGCGCAGCGTCGCCTACTGGCCCGGTGACAAGCGCCGCGCCGCGCGTATCTTGTTCGGCACAGAAGAAGGGGAACTGTACGCGCTGGACGCCAGGTCCGGCGCCCCGGTGGAAGAATTCGGCGCCAAAGGCATCGTCAACCTGAAAACGCCGGATGTGATGCGGGGCTATACCCGCATGCACTACGGGCTTACCTCAGCTCCCCTGGTTTATCAGGACCTGGTAATCACCGGCAGCCACATCGATGACGAAACCGGCCGCAAGGGCCCTGCCGGCGATGTGCGCGCCTGGGATATCCGCACCGGCAAACTCGTATGGACCTTTCACACTGTCCCGCGGCCCGGTGAAGCAGGACACGAGACTTGGGCCGGCGACTCGTGGAAAGACGTCACGGGAGGGAACGTGTGGTCCTTCTTTACCCTCGACACCCAGCGCGGAATTCTCTACATGCCGGTGGGCTCGGTAAACAACGATCACTATGGGGTGGATCGTCCAGGCGCCGACCTTTTTGGAAACTCACTCGTCGCCGTCGGCGTAAAGACAGGAAAGTTGAAGTGGTATTTCCAGGCCATCCATCATGATCTTTGGGATTACGACATGCCCGCCGCTCCGATGTTATTTGACGTAGTCCGGCACGGTAAGAAGATTCCCGCCGTGGCAGTCATCACCAAAAATCCTCTTTTGTTCATTCTCAATCGCGAGACGGGAAAACCGATCTATGGTGTCGAAGAGCGCCCGGTGCCCAAAGGAGACGCGCCGGGAGAGTGGTATTCGCCCACCCAACCGTTTCCCCTCAAGCCTCAACCCCTATCGCGGCTGAGCTTCACAGAAAACGACTTCGCCCATATCACTCCAGCCCACGAGGCCGCCTGCCGTGAGTGGTATGCGAAGTTTCTCCAGCGCGGGGGAGTACCAAACCAGGGCCCCTACACGCCTTCGTCTGCCAAGGGAACCCTCCAATTTCCCGATCATTGGGGTGGAGCCTGGATGTGGGGCGGAGCCTTCGATCCCACGCTTGGCTACTACATCATCAACACCACAGACTCCGGCGCCCTGCACTTCATCCAAAACGAACCTCAGCCAAAGCCCGCACCGTCTTACGCAGACCCGGACCATCAATCGCCGATCCTGTACAGCACGCAGCCGGGCTCAGCGCAGTCGGCCATCTCCTTCGCGGCATATTCGTTTTCCGCGGATGGCTGGCCCTGCTGGGCTCCGCCCTGGGGACGCCTCACCGCGGTCGATGTGAATACCGGAGATATTGCCTGGCAGATACCCTATGGCACGATGAGCGGCATTCCGGCTGGAATCAAAACCGGAGCGCCCAGCTCTCGCGGAGGTCCAACTGCCACTGCGGGTGGTCTTGTCTTCATGACTGGCTCCCTCGACCAATATGTGCGCGCTCTGGAAACCAAAACCGGCAAGGAGCTGTGGTCTTTCAAACTCGACCAGGCGGTTCTCGCGGTACCCATCGTCTATGCAGGAAAAAGCGGAAAGGAATACGTCGCAGTCGCCGCCGGTGAGCATTTAGTGGCCTTTGCCCTGGGCGGTCAGGCGGCATTCCCAAGCATGCTGCAGGCGCAGACTCAACTGCCGGACGGCAAAGGCAGGGAACTGGTGCAAAGGGTCTGTAACAGCTGCCACTCCGTCGATCTCATTACCACCCACCGTCAGACGAGAGACGAGTGGACAGGTACTGTGCAGAGAATGGCGCAGCACGGCGCCTCCGCCACCGATGATCAATTCCAGCAGATCGTAGATTATTTAACCAAGGAATTCGGTCGTAGCCCCGACCCCAAAGAATAATTGAGGCGCAAGCATTTTTTCGCGTTACGACTTGTCAACTAATGTCACTATGATTTGCGCAGAATTCTGGCTGGCGGAAAGGAACGAATGACCCAGTTCAGACCTTTTGACGTATTCGAGATTCAAACGGCGATTGACAAGTACGAACGGAGACACCCGCGGCGTGCAACTCCGTCGGCGGAAATAGCTCTGGCCTGGACTTTAGGCTGGCGAGGTCGCACGCGTATATCAACAGGTACGAGCATCAAGCAGAGGGAGGAAAACCAATCGCACCGAACACAGAAGCGTCGGCCAATAAGGCTGGAAGGCGAGGTAGGACCCCTGCGCTGGGCCTACGAAGCTTTTCTGGTATGGTGGCTGGTTCATTGAAGCTGGTGGTCCGCCAGCCCCAACAGTAGCCTTATCTGGCAGGGGTGCTAGCCGGGCAAACCATGGGCGTAACGAATACGTAAGCAATATCGTTCGCAAGACCGGCGGGCGCGGCGCCGGGCAAGCTGAGGTGAAGTCCGTCCGTCCGTTGCTCGAAGGCAATGGACTGCCCGGTGCCAAGCAGCGTAACTCCGCAGACTGGCCCGGAAAGATAAGGATTCCCCGAGTACAACGTGTGCAACGTAAGGCTGCCGCCGGTCGGCCAGCCAAGTGCCGTGGCATAGAGCGTCGAGCCGGATTTCGAAGTCGTATAGCGGATATCCTGCGCCGTATAGATCTGAATGTCTTTGTTCTTTTGTGTCGAGTCGCCATGGCCCTTGGTCGGTCCCTCGCCGAATACCGTGAAGGGCCGCGTTCCATAGATAGCCCGGCCATTGACGCGCAGCCATGCTCCCATCTGCAGCAGAACCTCCCGTGCTTCTTCCGGTATGGTTCCATCCGCCTTGGGGCCGACATTCAGAAGCAGGTTGCCATTCTTAGCCACCGTGTCGACCAGTTGATGGATGAGCGACTTGGCGCTGCGATACTCATCGTGGTCAGCGTAACCCCAGGAATGGATGGAGACGGAAGTATCTGTTTCCCAGGGAAGAAGGCGCAGAGTATCGAGTTTTCCGCGTTCGATATCCAGCGTCGCCACGTCGGCCGGCATGGACTCGCCCTTGTAGGTTATGACCGGCTGCTGGTGCCGTTCCGCGGAACGATCGTAGTAGTAAGCCGCAAACTGCTGCAGTGCCGGCTTGAAAGCGGGCTGGCCGATCCACCAATCGAAGTACATGAAGTCGGGATGGTACTTGTCGACGATCTCGCTCGAGAGCGCGAGCCAGTTGTCGACGAAGGCCTGGTCAGGAGCCAGCCACTGCTCCAGATGGCTCGAGTCCGGCTCCTTTTCGTCGTGGGTCACGCCGTCAGCGCCAGGAAGATTCATGGTTGCGGCCGGCCCGTAGAGCTTGGCGGTATCCGGCGTCATGTCGCGCACGTCAGAGGGGAAGGAGCGGCCGCGCCCGTACCACCACCAATGCTCAGCGGTGTGGGAAGAAACGCCGAAACGGAGCCCATGCGCGCGCGTCGCAGCCGCAAGTTCGCCCACCACATCGCGATGTGGGCCCATGCGGGCGGCATTCCACGGCGTGATATCGGAGTCGTACATGGCGAACCCGTCACAGTGCTCGCCGACGGGTACGACGTATCGCGCCCCAGCCTGAACAAAAAGGTCGACCCACGCATTGGGATCGAAGCGCTCCGCTTTGAACAGCGGGATGAAGTCCTTATAACCGAACTTAGCCTGAGCACCATAAGTAGCGACGTGATGTTCGAAGGCCGCGTTCCCGGGAACATACATGTTGCGCGAGTACCACTCGTTTCCGAATGCCGGAACGGAATACACACCCCAGTGCAGAAAGATGCCGAACTTGGCATCACGAAACCAGTCCGGAGTGCGGTATTCGGCGAGCGAGTCCCAGCTTGCGTGAAAAGCGACATGTGTATTCGCCAATATTGTTTCCGCGCGAACTCTGGAAATCTGATGGGCCGTGTTCGCCGCCGAGTCCTGAGGCGGCATGGTCTGTGGGAGGACGAACGGGGCAAAAACAAGGAACGAGGCGCTGATAAGAAAACATTTCATCGCGACACACCATAGCAGAGCCTGACAGTTTTTGAGATTGGAGTGTGCCTCAAATATCGTTATTGACAAAAACACCAGAAGCGTTTGACACTGACATAGTCTAACTATGCCAGCGATACCAACGGGTGATGGGCGCCATTTCGCGAATCATCCAGACCGCTTGAGGAGAACCCATGAGTCTTGCGGGCGAATGGAAACGACGGCTCTCCATGCTATTCCACCGTGGCCGGTTTCAGCGCGACCTCGATGAAGAGATGCGTCTTCACCTCGAACTTCGCCGCCAGCAGCAGATGGCTGCCGGCCTCAGTCCGGAAGCAGCTCAGCGGTCGGCACAGCAACGATTCGGCAATCTCACCCGCTTGAAGGAGAAGAGCCATCTAACCTGGGGTTGGGAGTGGCTGGAAACCTGCGTACAGGATGCCGGTTATGGTCTGCGCTCCATGCTCCGCACCCCCGCCATCACTGTGGTCGCGCTTATCTCGCTGGCACTCGGCATTGGCGCCAACACGGCTATCTTCAGTTTTCTCGATGCCATGATGCTGCGCTCACTTCCGGTGAAGAATCCGCAGCAACTGGTGAAACTAGGCGCAGAGGATTGGGGCGGCATCACCGACAGTTTCGCGTGTACTGAGCTCTACTCTTATCCCTTTTACCGCGAGTTTCAGCGTAAGAACGAGGTCTTCTCCAGCACCGCGGCCGTCCTCAGTCTTCTCAACGATGTTCACGGCTTCGTCGACCACCGCCAGGAGTCCGAGATGATCCATGTCCAGACCGTCTCTGGTACTTACTTCACCACACTCGGAGTGGGCGCCCAGATGGGCCGCATGCTCGACGACGCCGACGACTCGAGCGAAGGCGACCATCCCGTTCTGGTGATCAGTGACGGTTTCTGGAAGCGTAGCCTGGGCAGCGATCCGTCGGTTCTGCACCACACCCTGAAACTGGGCGATAGAGTCTTCGAGATTGTGGGTGTGGCGCCGGCAGAGTTCTTCGGTACCAAGGTAGGCGCAGCTCCGGATGCCTGGGCGCCGTTGTCCATGGCTCAGACCATTCCTCCCGGGTGGGGCAGGTACCACGAGAACTTTTCTGAATCGCTCTACATCCTTGGCCGGCTGAAACCCGGCGTAACGATGGAGCAGGCGACGGCCAACGTCAATGTGCTTTTTGCGCAGATCCTGCGCAGCTTTCCTGATGCCAAACTCTCGCAGGAGAATCTCGCGCGGCTGGCCCACGCGCATGTGCAGCTGGAAAGCATGGCTCGCGGGCTTTCCGATCTGCGCCACACCTACTCCGAGCCGCTGAAAGTTCTTATGGCCATCGTCGCGCTGGTGCTACTGATCGCCTGCGCCAACATCGCCAACCTGCTGCTGGCACGCTCCACAGCGCGGGCGCGCGAACTGGCATTGCGACAGGCACTCGGTGCGCGCAGGGCGCGTATTATCCGCCAGTTGCTGACGGAGAGTCTGTTGCTGGCGCTGGCTGGAGGAGCACTGGGCATTGGTTTAGCTGCTGCCGCCAACCGCGTTCTGTTGCGCATGATTGCGAACGGGTCGGACAGCGTTCCGCTCGACGTATCCCTCAACCTGCGGCTGCTCGCGTTTACCTTCGCCGTGACAGTAGGCACGGCGTTGCTGTTCGGAACGCTGCCGGCTCTGCGCGCCACGCGCCTGCAACTGACCGATAGCCTCAAGAGCGGCCGCGGAGGCTTCTCCGGCGCCGGCCGCTCGCCCCTGGCGAAGATCCTGGTCGTCTCCCAGGTGGCGCTCTCACTAATGCTGATGGTGGCTGCCTGCCTCTTCCTGCGCACGCTGGTCAACCTGAACCGCGTGGACACAGGCTTCAACAAGGAAAACGTGCTGCGGCTAGACATCGACTCCACCATCACCGGCTACAAGGACGCCGATCCCCGCCTCACGATGTTGTTCAAGCAAATCGAGCAGCGCGTCAACGGCCTGCCGGGAGTGCGGGCCGCGAGCTTCTCTGCGTTTACCTTCGATGAGGGCAGTTGGAACGGTGTGATCCGTGTTCCTGGCATGCCCGTCGATCACAGCGTGGATGTAAAGCACAACGAGATCGGGGACGCATATTTCAAGGTGATGCAGATTCCTCTGTTGGCGGGGCGCGGCTTCGGGCCGCAGGATACAGCCACATCGCAGCACGTGGCCATCATCAGCGAGCAAATGGCGCGTCATCTCTTTCCGGCAGGTTCGCCGATTGGGCGCACTTACTATATTGGCTCGGATGATGGCGTGGAGCCTCCGTTGCAGGAGCAAGTGATCGGGGTCGCTCGGGATGTGAAGTTCGGTGATCTCGAAGAGCCGCTTGCTTATATCGATTACCTTCCGTACGCGCAAAGGGAATGGCGTTTTGGCGATTTCGAGGTGCGGTATTCGGGAGACTTCGGCGCCGTTGCCCGCGACGTGCAGCAGGCGATTCACTCCGTCGATCGCAGATTGCCGATCATGCACATCACCACCCTCGATGAACAGGTAGCTCGCTCCTTCACCAATGAGACCATCATTGCCGAACTCTCCGCGTTCTTCGCAGTGGTTGCTGTGTTTCTGTCGTGTATCGGGCTGTATGGGCTGATGTCCTATCTCGTGAGCCGCCGGACAGGAGAGATTGGCATTCGCATGGCTCTCGGCGCCAAGCGCTCGGGAGTGGCCTGGCAGGTGATGCGCGAAATCGGGCTCCTGATGCTGGGTGGAATCGTCGTCGGCCTGCCACTGACCCTTTCCGGAATTCGGCTGGTGCGCAACATGCTTTATGGGCTAAGCGGAACCGATCCGTTCAGCCTGTCGGCAGCGATCGGACTTCTGCTGTTCGCTGGGATCGCGTCAGGGTACTTACCGGCGCGCCGCGCTTCTCGCGTCGATCCGGTCGTGGCCCTTCGTGATGAATAGCTGCAGGGTGTCTACTCCGTCCCGCAAACCGTCACGTCGGCTTCGCAGAAAGCCATGCCGCGGCAACCAAACTTGACGCCGATCCCTGCCGTCCCCGCCCTGCCGTCCCTTCTGCCTCCGCCGCCAACGCCCCGGGTTCCATTTCTGGGACTCACGGCAGGGCTGATTCCTGGTATCGGATGGGTGCAAGGCATCGAATTTGGGGTATCGCGGGGGACACAATATCGATGGGGCTACAATTGGACAGGAGCCCGACATGCCGTTCAATCCCGACATAGTCGTCACCGAACCGGGCTCCTCGCGCGTGTTGCTAATCGTCGAGGCAAAAACGAACGCATCCTCGTCGCTCTCTGAGCCCCAACTAAAGCGGTATATGTGGGAGATGAGCTGCCCCATTGGTCTCTTCGTGTCGCCACGGATTATTGTCCTTTATCGCAATTGGTTCACCGGATACTCGGACGATTCCATTAAAAAGCTCGGTGAATTTGCTTCACCAAGCAGTTGGAGCGTTTTTGCGCGAAGCAAATCGGGCACCGAGTTCGAAACACGTGTGCAGAGCTGGCTAGAGAAGCTGAGTAAGGATGCTGGAGAAGCAGACATGCCGCGTGAGACTACGGAGGCGCTACGCGAATTCGTGGTGCCTAGTCTCATGAGTGGTGAAATCCATGCGGCAGGTCCCAGGCTTACGAGGTAAAGAGGGCAAACGTGCGACATGTATTTGTCGAGACGAATTGGCTCGTCGGATATGGAGCGCCCGCACACCAAAAACTCTACGCAGCAGTTGACCTCCTGAAGAAAGCGAACCGAGGTGAAGTACGGCTCTATCTCCCATCAGTGTGTGTTTCGGAGTGTCGCCGGCCGATTCGAGAAAAGTTTCAGGTCAGGCTCGAGGCTGACCGAGTGCGGAGGTTTCTCCTCTGGGCCAAGGAGGAGAACATCGTTGATGACGCGGTCGACGAAATCGTTCGACGCACTCTAGATCAAATGGAAAGTCTGGTGAAACGCGATTTGGAACAGCTAAACGGTTCCTTGGAAAACCTCCGGAACGAGAGCGGAGTAGAGATTTTCAAGATGACTGAGGATATGTTGGAAAAATGTGCCGGCCTTTCCCACCTCGGCCTACAACCATTCGACCAAGCAATTCTCGCATCGATCCTCGTGAAGGCCGAGATGCTTAAGAAGGATGGTGTTGACCGCTTTGCTTTCTGCGAGGCCGATTCCGATCTTCAACCCTGGGACAAGCTGGGAGCAACGAAAGAACCGCTGGCCAGCCTCTCTCGAAAATCCCTCACCAGGCCAGCAGAAGGGAAGCGTGACTTCCCAAAGCTCGAAAGGCATAATACGACTTGCTTTGAAACCGGCTCCTGCTTCGCTCACCTGAACCCCGATTGACGGTCTACCATGGCGCTTAGTCTGGTGTCGGAAGATTTGCCCAGGGCGCGCACCAAAACAGCACTGAGATTCTTGAACTGCCGTCCACTCATGACTGACGCTCGCTTTCCCAGCCGCGGCCGATGCCAAAGTCTTTCTTGGCTCTTGATGTGCTGCCTGGCGGCCGCCATCCCTTCGACGCCGGCGTTCGCCAAACAGCGAGTCGATCTGATCGTGGTTCACGGCACCGTAGTCACGATGGACGGAAAGCGCCGCATCCTGGAAAATGGCGCGATCGCGGTTCAGGGAGATGCCGTTGCGGCCATTGACGCAACAGCAAATATTGACGCCCTGTATGAATCGGGTAAGGTCATCGATGCCCGCGGCGCGCTCATTTTACCGGGACTGATCAACGCCCACACACATATGAGCATGAGCTTGTTCCGCGGTCTGGCGGACGATCTTTCCCTGGATGATTGGCTGAACAAGTATATTTTTCCGGCTGAGCATCGCTACGTCACCAGCGATTTCGTCACCTGGTCGACGCGGCTCAGCCTGCTGGAGATGCTACGCGGCGGCACAACCACCGTCGCCGACATGTATTACTTTGAAGAGGACGTAGCAGAAGCTACGAAAGCCGCCGGAATGCGCGGCGTGCTCGGAGAAACCCTGATCGGATTTCCTTCTCCCGATAGCCCAACCCCTGCCGCTGCGCTCACCTACACCGAGTCATTCCTGAAGCATTGGAAGGGTGA
>Ga0182015_10007357_pt1 | contig 10754 bp, 13 predicted proteins | sample 712P3MmetaG_FD_120478 | JGI IMG/M metagenome (GOLD analysis project Ga0182015, IMG submission 120478) | Permafrost microbial communities from Stordalen Mire, Sweden - 712P3M metaG | ecosystem: Environmental > Terrestrial > Soil > Wetlands > Permafrost | place: Sweden: Stordalen | collected...
CACGGTCGGCACCACGATCGAATGGTACGATTTCCTTATCTACAGCACGATGACCGGCCTGGTGTTCGGAAAGGTGTTCTTTTCCGGTTCCGACCCGCTGATCGATACGCTGAAAGCCTTCGGCGTCTACTTCATCGGGTTTGTCGCGCGGCCGGTCGGCGCCGCGATCTTCGGCCATTACGGCGACCGCATCGGCCGCAAGGCGACCCTGATCGTCACATTGCTGATGACCGGCATCGCCACCGCCGCGGTCGGCCTCATCCCCGGCTACGACTCGATCGGACTTTGGGGCGCCGTCATCCTCACCTTCATGCGCCTGATCCAAGGCATCGGCGTCGGCGGCGAATGGGGCGGCTCGGTGCTGCTGGCGATGGAATGGGCGCGGACCAACAAGAATCGCGGCTTCATCGCCTCGTGGCCGCAATTCGGGGCGCCCGCCGGGTTATGCCTGGCCAATTTGATGGTGCTGCTGTTCAGCTGGATTTCCGGCGACCAGTTCCTCGTCTGGGGCTGGCGCATCCCGTTCCTGATGAGCATCATCATGGTCGGGGTCGGGTTGTGGATTCGGCTCGGCATCCTCGAAACCCCGGTATTCCGCCGCATTGTCGAACAGCATCAGGTGGAGCGCGCCCCGGTCATCGAGGTGTTCAAGCGCCAGCCGGGGACGATCGCTCTGACCGCTTTGCTGCGCATGGCTGAGCAGTCGCCGGGCTACATCTTCAACGCCTTCATCTTCACCTATGGCACGCAGGTGCTTGGCGCCTCGCGCAATCTGCTACTGACCGGGCTCATTACCGCGACCGCGCTCGGCTTTATGTGGGTGACGGTTGCCGGGGCGATATCCGACAAGATTGGCCGGCGCCAGATGTACATCATCGGCTGCGTCTTCGTCGCGGTGTTCACCTTCGTCTATTTCGCGATGCTGGATACCAAGATCCCGTCGATGATCTTCATCGCGGTGGCGCTGTCGTTCATCCCGGTGATGACGATGTACGGGCCGGAGGCGGCGTTGATCGCCGAGGCTTTCACCCCGCGGCTGCGTTACAGCGGCGCCTCGATCGGCTACCAGCTGGCCTCGATCATTGCCGGCGGGCCCGCGCCGTTCATTTCGACCTGGCTGTTCGCAAGCTATCACTCGACGTTTCCGATCGGGATTTATGTCGTGATCTGCGCGGTGATCAGTATCGCGTCGACGTTGATGCTGCCGGATTACACCAACAAGGAAATCTCGACCGAGGCGATATACGAAGCGGCCGAGTAATCCGGTAAGGCAAGGCGGCGCCTACAAGGAATAGCCGAGCTCCGGCGGCGTTATCGCGCCGGCAACGGTGTGGTAACCCAGGCGATGGCACGACTTCGGATCATCGTGGCCGGCATGGCCGCGCAGTACCCGGTCGGCGGCGTCGCGTGGGATTATCTGCAATACGCGGTCGGCCTCGCGCGGCTCGGTCACGATGTCGTCTACCACGAGGACACGTGGTGCTGGCCTTATCATCCGCCGCGGCGGACGATGACCGACGACCCGACCTATTCCGCGGCCTATCTGCGCGACTTCTTCGCGCGCTACGCGCCCGAGCTCGCCGGGCGCTGGCACTATCTGCACCTGCATGAGACGAGCTGCGGCATGAGCCGCGCCGCGTTCGACGAGTTCGCGAAGAGCGCCGAGCTGTTCATCAACGTCAGCGGCGGCAGCTTCTTTCCCGAAACGCTGTCGCCCTCGTGCCTCAAGCTCTTTATCGACACCGACCCGGGCTACAACCAGATCATCCTCAGCGAACGCCCGTCCTGGTCGGAGAATGTCGAGCGCTGGTGCGCCGGCGTCCGTGCGCACGACCGGCATTTCACCTATGCCGAGAATTTCGGCAGCCCGGACTGCACGATGCCGGCGGCGGGCATCGCCTGGCAGAAGACGCGGATGCCGGTCGTCCTAGAGCTGTGGCCCGCGCGTGCCGGCAACTCCGGCCCGGCCGCGCCGTGGAGCACGGTGATGACCTGGAACGTGTTCAAGGGGAAGCTCGAATACCGCGGCGTCGAATACCGCGGCAAGGCCGAGGAATTCGCCAAGATCGCCGATCTGCCGGGCCGCTTCGCCCGGCCCTTCCGCGTCGCGGTCGGCGGCACCGAGGCGCCGCTCGCCGCGCTGGCGGCGCAAGGCTGGGCCGCCGAGGACGGCCCGAGCGCGACGTTGAGCCCGGCCGACTATCAAGACTATATCGCCGCCTCGCGCGGGGAAGTGTCGGTTGCCAAGCACGTCTACGTCGCGCTGCGCACCGGATGGTTCAGCACCCGCAGCGCCTGCTACCTCGCGGCCTCGCGGCCGGTTGTCGTGCAGGACACCGGCTTTTCGAACATCGTGCCGACCGGGCGCGGTCTCCACGCCTTCGCCACCGCCGAAGAAGCCGCGGCGGCGATCGAGGCGATCGAGGCGAATTACGAGGCTGAAATGAAGGCCGCGCGCGACGTCGCTCTCGCCCATTTCAATGCGCGCACGGTGCTCTCGCGGCTGATCGAGGATGCCTTCGCGGGCTAATACCGCCCGCCGAGCTTCGAATGGTCCCAGGTGACGATCCGGTGCGGCGTCACCTTGAGTACGACGCGCTTGGCGGCGCTGTCGTTGGTCTCGCGGCGGCGGGGCGTGGCGCTGGCGCCGGAGATGATCGCCCAGGCGTCTCGCACCGCGTCCTCGCCCTCGATGATGTCGCACACGCCGCGCACCATGACGCCCTTCAGCTCGGCGTACGCGCCGCCGGCCTCGACCATCAGCCCGACCTTGGGATTGCGCAGGATGTTCAGCACCTTCTGCGCCTTGGCGTAGGAGGTCATGTAGAAGACGCCGTCCTTGACCCCAAAGGTCATCGCCACCAGGTGCGGATATCCGTCCGCGTCCAGCGTCGCCAACGCGGCCTTGCGGTTGGCGCCGAGAAACGCCGCCTGCTCCGCCTCGCTCATGTGGATTTGCCGCCGTCGCGGCGGCGCCTCATTTGTCATCGCAATGCCCCAAGTAATGGCCGGTGATGTGCTGCGTGCTGTCGCTCGGCGGGTTGCCGCCGCCGCTCACCCGCGTCTTCAAGGTCGCCTCCATCGTGTCGCCGCTATAGTGGGCGACGCCTTGCGACTGCACGATCGTGCCGTCCGGCAGCGCGCAGCTCGTTTCCCAGCGCACCGTGCCGCCGCTGCTGTCGAGCTTGGCGACGGAGCATTTGCCATGCTGCTGGGTCGGTGGGCGCATGTCGGCCGGCATCGGCGTCGCCGAGTTGACGCAGGATGTGCGCGTCACGTTGATCCCGCCGGCGCCGATATTGACGCCGGGCGGCAGGGTCACCCCGGGCGGCAGCTTCGGCATGTTCGGCACCTGCACCTGGGCCGAGAATTCCCACTTGCCGGTCCTGATCGCATCGTCGGCATGAGCCGCTAGGGCCGTGCAGGTCGTCAGCGCCACGACGGCGATCGCGTTCGCAAGTCTCATCGCTTTTCCTCTTCGCGCGGGCGGGCTCGGTTCTATTGTTGCCGTTACCGATAAGATCATAGGTCGCCCATGAACAGCAGCAGCAATCGACCGGTCGCGCTCGTCACCGGCGCGTCGAGCGGGATCGGCGCCGCGTTCGCGCGCGAGCTGGCGCGGCACGGCCACGACCTCGTGCTCACCGCGCGCGGCTCCGCGCCGATGGAGGCGCTCGCCGAGGAAGTGCGCGGCCTCGGCGCATCGGCGACGGTCATTCCCGCCGATCTAGCTGTGCCGGGAGGCGCCGCCTCGCTCGTGCGGGCGCTGTCCGGCGCCGAGGTCGACGTACTGGTCAACAATGCCGGGCTCGGCGCCGTGGGCCGCTTCGACCGCATCGAGGCTGCGCGCCACGCCGAGATCATGCAGGTCAACATGGTCGCCCTCACGGAGCTCACTCAGGCGCTGTTGCCGGCGATGCTCGCGCGCCGGCGCGGCAGGATCGTCCTGGTCGCCTCGACCGCATCGTTCCTCCCCTGTCCCAACATGGCGGTCTACGCCGCCAGCAAGGCCTATGTGCGCAGCTTCGGCGAGGCACTGGCGCAGGAGCTCACGGGCAGCGGCGTTACCGTCAACGTGCTGTGCCCCGGCGTCACCGCGACCAATTTCTTCGCCATCGCCGGCAGTTTGCCCTCCGGCGTGCAGACGCGGCGAATGATGACCGCCGACGAGGTCGCGAAGATCGGCTATGCCGGGCTCATGCGCGGCGAGCGGGTCACCGTCGCCGGCTTGGCGAACCGCATCCTCGCCTTCGCCGCGACCCACACCCCGCATTTCCTGACCCTGCCCGCCACCCAGCGGATGATGTCAAACGATTAGTCCGTGATCCGCTTGCGCGGATGCGGCACCGGCCGAAGGTCGGGCGGATGCCCGACCGCACTTGATCAAATGGAGAAGCAGATGGCGTCCGATACCTACCAGATCTACGCCGTGAAATACGCCCACCACGACCGGCGGGCGCACGAGAACTTCCTGCAGGGCGACCCGCACGACACCGCGCCGATGCCGCTCGATTATTTCGTATGGGCGATCGTCGGCGACGACCGCACCTTCATCCTCGATACCGGCTTCGACGCGGCGATGGCGAAAAAGCGCGGGCGCGAATTCCTCACCCCGCCCGGCGAAGGCCTCAAGATGATCGGGATCGACCCCGACAGCGTCAAAGACGTCATCATCAGCCACATGCATTACGACCACACCGGTAACAACGACCTCTTCCCGAACGCGACCTACCATTTGCAAGACCGCGAGATGCATTTCTGCACCGGGCGGTGCATGTGCCACCCGCAGCTGCGGCGTTCGTTCGAGGAAGCAGATGTCACGGCGATGATCGGCCGCTTGTTTCGCGGGCGGGTGCAATTCCATGACGGCGCCGAGGAGCTCGCGCCCGGGCTCAGCGTCCACCATGTCGGCGGCCACACCGACGGGCTGCAGATCGCCCGGGTCAAGACCGAGCGCGGCTGGGTCGTGCTCGCGGCCGACGCCTCGCATTTCTACGCCAATTTCGAGCAGATGCGCGCCTACCCCACGGTCTACAACGTCGGCGACATGCTCGAGGGTTTCTCGACCGTGCGTCGCCTCGCGACCTCGCTGCAGCACGTGGTCCCCGGCCACGACCCGCTGGTGTTTCAGCGCTACCCCGCGCCGAAGCCGGGGTTGGAGGGGATCGCGGTGCGTCTGGATGTGCCGGCGAAGGCGTGAGATTTGCCGTACTACGTTTACCTGCTCTCGAGCCGAAAGCATGGGACGCTCTATCTCGGCGTCACGAATGACATTGTCCGTCGTGCCTACCAGCATAAGCAAAAGATGTTGCCCGGCTTCTCCGCCAAATACGGTGTCGACCATCTTGTGTGGTACGAGGCCTTCAGCGACGTGACCGAGGCGATCAGCCGAGAAAAGGAAATCAAGAAATGGCGACGCGACTGGAAGATCGCCCTGATCGAAGCGGATAACCCCGATTGGGACGATCTGTATGACCGGATAGCGATGTAGCGCATCCATTCCTCTGTCATTCCGGGGCGCGACGCAGTCGCGAACCCGGAACCCATGAACACGGACCATTGAGGAGTAGCCGCTCTGCTGGGGCGTTCTCCTTATGCGTTGGTGTTCATGGGTTCCGAGTTCACCGCTATGTGGTGCCCCGGAATGACAGAGAAATGAAGGTTTAATCCACTTGAACCCCGGCCGCCTTCGCCATCGCCACCAGGTAGGTGCGGGCGGCGAGCATATCGTCCAATGAGCCGAATGCGTTGGTGTAATGACCGTTGAAGCCGCCGCCTTCGACGCGCCGGAACATGTCGCCAAAATCAAGATCGCCCGCGCCGGGCTTGAGATGCGCCTCGAAACCGTTGCGGAAGCAATCGGCGAGCCGCACCTCCTCGACCCGGCCGAGGTCGATCGCATCGATAAAGCCCGCGATGCCCTCCGGAACCAGATGCGCGTGATTGGCGGTGAACGACAGCTTGAACGAGGGCGAATGGATCGCGTCGAAATAATACCGCCACTCCTCGACCGTGTGCGCGAGGTAGTGGACTTCGGCGTCATCAGGCTCCTTGTTGAGGTTCTCCAGGAGGATCAGCGCGCCCTTGTTCTCGGCGTGGTCGATCACCCGCCCCAGGCGCTCGCGCCCCGCCTGCATGCGTTGCATTTTGTCCGAAGTGAAATGAAAGCCCGCATGCACGACGATCCACTTGGCGCCGAGCCGCACTGCGGCGTCGACATAAGCCTTGAGATAGGCTTCGACCGCGTCGCCGACATAGGGAGCCGCTTCGGCGACGTTGACCGCCGAGGCGGTATGCAGGCCGAGCGTCACGCGATGCTTCTCGCACAGCGCCCGCACCCGCGAGCCGCGCACGCCGCTGATCGTGCCGAGCGCGTTGTCGCCGGTGTCGAGCTGGATGTCGATGAAGCGCACGCGGTGCTCGGCGGCCCATTCGACCGCGTCCTCCAACACCAGCTTGCCGCCGATATCGATGCCGATCCGGTCGAAAAGGTTCATCGTGGCGTCCTCCTATCAAGAGGGCTGGGGCCATCCGGGCCGGTGCCGCATTCCGCGCAGCGGAACTAAACCAACCAATCCCAGCATGGCGGCGCGGCCGGGGCAACCGCCGGTAGCGTTTTCGCGTGACAATCGACCGCCCGCACCTACACTCCGCGCCATGAACCTGACGAAAATTAGGGCACAAACCCGGCTCCTCGCCGTGCTGGCGGGATTGCTGCCGACCGCCTGCGCTTTTTTCTCTCCCCAGCCGCCGGCAAGCCCGCTGATCGGCAACTGGACGACCCCCGACAACAACCGAGTCACCTTTCGCCCCGACGCGGTCGTGGTGACCCCCGACAAGGGCCAGCCGACGACGATGAGCGCCGGGGAGTGCAACGGCGTCTACAAGCTCGTTTACGGCCGCATGGAAACCGCGCCGCTGCAGCAGGCGTTTGCCGCGCAGGCCGATCTCAAGGCAAAGCTCAAGCAAATGCTCGACAAGCCCGAATACCCGGTTGCCGACGTGACCTGCGACCAGGGCGGCACGACCTACCTGCTGCTCGACGACCGCCAAGTGCTCGCGATCTACCGCGACGCCGGCGTTGGCGGGGTCGAGCACCTGACGCGGCTGTAGAGCCGCGCGGCGGTGGAAGCCCGGCTCAAGAGCGAAATCCAGGTGAAGGCGCTGATCCGCCGTTGCGACCTTGCCGCGATCGGCGTCGCGGTGACCGCGCGCGGCGACCCCGACGCCGGGGCCATCCTCGTCAAGCTCTGCGGCCGCGATCTCAGCGCCACGGTGCTGGCGCAGACCCGGCGCGCCGACGGCTCGCTCGGCTGGCTGCGCGCGACCGGCGAGGCGCCGGTGGCGGAAACCGAGGCCGACGCCTATATCGCCCGGCAGCGGCAGCGCGATCCCGACCTCTGGGTCGTCGAGATCGAGACCGCCGCGCCCGAAACCGTGCTCGACGACGGCATCATCCATGACTGATCTGCCCGCGCATCCCGATCTGGAGATCATTGCCCGGGATACCGCGTTCAAGCGCTTTCTGTCGGTCGATGTCGTCCACTTCCGCCACCGGCTCTATTCCGGCGCGTGGAGCGGCGAGCGGGTCTATGACGTCGTCCGCCATGGCGGGGCCGTGGCGATCCTGCTCTACGACCCGGATCGCGACGCGGTGGTGCTGGTCGAACAGTTTCGTCTCCCGCCGCTGCTCGCCGGCTTCTCGCCATGGATCGTCGAGGTCGTCGCCGGCCTTCTCGACCATGCCGGAGAGGGCGCGGAGGAGGTTGCGCGCCGCGAATCGGTCGAGGAAGCGGGAGTCGAGGTGATCGGCGAGCTGATCCCGATCCAGCGCTATCTTCCCACGCCGGGCAATTCCGAAGAGATTGTGGCGCTGTTCTGCGGTCGGGTCGATTCGTCCGGCGCCGCTGGCGTCCACGGCCTTCCCGAGGAGCACGAGGATATCAAGGTCGTGGTCCGCACTGTCGCCCAGCTCGAGGCGATGGTCGACGCCGGCCAGATCGAGACCGGCCACACGCTGATCGCGCTCTACTGGCTGCTGCGCCACCGCGGCGAGTTGCGCCGGAAATGGGGCGTCGCTTAGATCAAATTCCGCTTATGCGGATGCGGCACCGGCCGGTGCCGCAGGTCGCGGAGGCGCGACCGCACTTGATAACTACCCGATCGGCATCCGCTTGAAGTGCTTCGACAGCGCCAGCCCCTGGTTCTGGTACGACGAGCCGATGCCGCCGCCGTAGAGCCGGTCGGGCCGCGCGATTAGCGGCTCGTAGACGAGGCGGCCCATGGTCTGGCCGTGCTCGATCAGAAACGGCACCTCATGCGAGCGCACCTCCAGCACCGCGCGACTGCCGCTGCCGCCCGCTTCGGCGGCGCCAAAGCCGGGGTCAAAGAACCCGGCGTAATGCACGCGGAACTCGCCGACGAACGTGTCGTAGGGCAGCATCTCGGCGGCATGGTCGGGCGGCACGACGACCGCCTCGCGCGATGCGAGGATATAGAAATCGTTGGGGTCGAGCACGAGGCCCGACGGGTCGCCGGGCCCGCGCCTGGTATAAACCGGCTCCCAGAAATCGCTGGGATCGTAGAAATCGACCTTGTCGACATCGATGACATCGGTATGCCGGCGCGCCTTGTAGCCGACGAGACCCGTGTCGGGCTGGCCGAGCACGTCGACGGTGAAGATCAGCCCGTTGCGGATCGCCTGCTGGGTTGGGGTGCCGTCTTCCGGCAGCTCGACCAGCGGGCTCTCGGCATGGAGGCGGCGCAGCGCGGTGTCGCGGAACAAGGGCGAGCCGCGGCGTATCCGCAGCTGCACGAGCCGCGATCCGGTCCGCACGACGATGCTGAACGAGCGCGGCGAAATCTCGGCGTAGAGCGGCCCCTTGTAGCCGTCGCGCACGCGGTCGAACTCGGTGCCGTAATCGGTGATGATGCGGGCGAACACGTCGAGCCGCCCGGTCGAGCTCTTCGGGTTCGCCGCCGCCGTGGTCCGTCGCGGCAGCGTCGTCATCTCCAACAGCGGCACGATATAGACGCAATCGCGCTCCAGCACCGTGCCGGCGGTGAGGTCGATCCGGTGCATCGACAACTGGTCGAGCTTGTCGCGCACCGTGTTGCGACCGCCTGGCAGGAAGCTTGCCCGCACCCGGTAGGCGACCTCTCCGAGCCGCAGATCGAGGCTTGCCGGCTGCACCTGATCCTCGCCAATCGGTGTCGGCGAGACGATTTCATGCCCGAGCGCGATCGCCCCGCGCAGCATCTGCGACGGCAACAGCCCGGTCGACCGCTCGGTTTCGGCCACCGGGAACAGCTCGCCTGCCGGCGTTTCGGGCATCGCGCGGCTCTCGAATAAAGCGCCTATTATCCTTCTAGGCGAACGACCGAGATGACGCAAAGGCAGCAGCACCTCCCTTGAGACTATTCGCATAGACCCGACATAATTCATACATAACCGCTATGTGTGGGAGGCACCGGGATGGGGTATCAAAACCCGAGCTCAGTCAAGTCCCCGAAAGGTGCCGTCACACACCTTAGGGTACTTTACGACGGGGGCGAGCAAACAGCTGCTTCTGGGGGGTGGGACGGCTGGTCGGTAGCCGAGCTTGAGTGGCGCGAGGAGCCGGTCATCGCGTGCCGCTGGAACGGCAGTACTAACAATGGCGACGTGTCGGAAATTGGCAATCCTCAGTCGCGCGGGAACCCGACCTGGTTCGTTCTCCCGAAGCCTCTCGCGGAAGCCATCAAGGCACAGTTGAAAAGCGCACCTCGGCGGAATGAAGAGCGGGCGTTGACCCGCGCCGCCGCGGCGGCGAGCGCTCCTGCCTTTGCCGAGGTATGGAGCAATCCCGAAGATGACGTTTACGATGCCCTTTGATTTCGGCGAGATCGTCCTCGTCCCGTTTCCTTTCACCAACCAGGCCGCCTCTAAAAAGCGCCCCGCCGTCGTCGTCAGCAATCGCGCCTACAGCGTCGCACGCCCAGATGTGATTGTAATGGCCGTCACAAGCCAACTCCGCGCTGACCCAAGCCTGGCCGAAATCTCAGTCGCGGGGTGGCAGTCAGCCGGATTGTTGAAACCTTCGACAGTCAAGCCGGTCTTCAGGACGCTGGAGCAGGGATTGATACTCCGCCGGCTTGGAGCGCTCGACTCGGGTGATTAGACGGCCCTGCGAATGGGCATCGGCAGGGTCATAGGCTGACGGCCGACTGCAGCTTGCCCTCATTCTGGGCGGCCCGATATTGTCGGTGCTCGTGTCCGACAGCTCGGAGAGAGAGGCAATGGACATCCGCGACGGTTTTATCGGCTCGATCGGCGACACGCCGCTCATTAAGCTGCGCCGCGCCTCGGCGGAAACCGGCTGCACGATCCTCGGCAAGGCGGAGTTTCTCAACCCCGGCGGCTCCGTCAAGGATCGCGCCGCGCTGGCGATCGTCAAGGACGCCGAGGAGCGCGGCGTGCTGCGGCCGGGCGGCGTCATCGTCGAGGGCACCGCCGGCAATACCGGGATCGGCCTGGCGCTGGTCGGCAACGCGCTCGGCTACCGCACCGTCATCGTCATGCCCGAGACGCAGAGCCAGGAAAAGAAGGACATGCTGCGCCTCTGCGGCGCCGATCTGCGGCTGGTGCCGGCGGCGCCCTATGCGAACCCAAACAATTACGTGCGCTATTCCGGGCGACTCGCCGAAAAATTGGCGGAAAGCGAGCCGAACGGGGCGATCTGGGCCAATCAGTTCGATAACCTCGCCAACCGGCG
>Ga0182015_10007358_pt1 | contig 10754 bp, 10 predicted proteins | sample 712P3MmetaG_FD_120478 | JGI IMG/M metagenome (GOLD analysis project Ga0182015, IMG submission 120478) | Permafrost microbial communities from Stordalen Mire, Sweden - 712P3M metaG | ecosystem: Environmental > Terrestrial > Soil > Wetlands > Permafrost | place: Sweden: Stordalen | collected...
ACGCCCGACGAGGCTTACGAATATCTCACGCGCCTGAAAGAAATCATCCTCTACACCGGCGTCAGCGACTGCAACATGGAAGAGGGTTCGTTGCGCTGCGACGCCAACGTCAGCGTCCGTCCCTGGGGCCAGAAAGAATTGGGCACCAAAGCCGAAATCAAGAATGTGAACTCGTTCCGCTTCATCCGCGAGGCGCTGGTCTACGAAATCGCACGCCAGATTGAGGTGATCGAAGCCGGCGGCAAGATCGTGCAGGAAACCCGCCTCTACAACTCGCACGAAGGCAAGACCTACAGCATGCGCTCGAAAGAGCAGGCCCACGACTACCGCTATTTTCCCGAGCCCGACCTGCTGCCGCTGGTGGTCGACGAGAAGTGGAAGGCCGAGATCACGAAGACATTGCCCGAACTGCCGGAAGCGCGCCGCGCGCGCCTGGTGAAGGAATATGGCATCACGGAATACGATGCGCAAGTCCTGACGGTATCAAAGTCGCTGGCCGATCAATTCGAGGCTGCGGCGAAGGCCGCGAAAAATCCCAAGCGCGTAGCGAACCTGGTGCAGGGCGAGCTAATGGGCCGTCTCAAAGCCAAAGGAGTAGAGATTGATCAGTCTCCGATTTCGATGCAAGGCGTGGCGGCGTCCGCCGATCTGGTGGAGAGCGGAGCCATTTCCGGCAAGATGCTCAAGGATCTCTACGATCTAAGCTTCGAGCGCAACAAGGATTTTCCCGAAGTCTACGAGCAAGAAGGCCGCCCGCAGCAGTCCTCGGACACTTCTGCACTGGAAAAAATCATCGACGAAGTCATCGCCGCGAATCCCAAACAACTCGAGCAATACCGCGCGGGCAAGACGACCATGATCGGATTCTTCGTCGGCCAGGTGATGAAGGCATCCAAAGGCCAAGCCAATCCGCAGTTGGTGAATGAACTGCTGACCAGGAAGCTAAGCTGAGGATTTGGGATCCAGACGAGCGTGTTACCGAAGTACCATCCCGAGGGCATGACTTCCGCAATCTGATTCCTCGCCCCCGTAATCGATACGATGATGGTGGGCCTGTGTGTTCCGGGCTGACCGTTCGAGACCTTCCATGAAAATCAAGCTCGACCGCATCATCAGTATCGCGACCCTACTGGCCGCAGTGGTAGCTATTGTTCTGGTACTGAAGAAGCCCGCTCCCGTAGCACAGCCGCGCACTGCAACAGCGGTCGCCGCCCCGGCGCAGTCGGTTGGGCAAAAGCTGGAACAGTTTGAGCAGGCCGCGCCGGAAGCAGTCTCTGCTCCCAGCCAAAATCTTCAGACGGCCCCGTCGCGGAACCAGCAGACCGTTGCCTCCAGCCCTCAGCCGAAAGCCGAGGCTCACTCCAACTCTGACGGAATTAGCGCCTTGCTGGCTCAGGCCGCCGGAGCGGCCAGCGCCGCGGGAACAGGGGGTCTCTCGCCGGATTCCGACGCAGGCAGTGGAGAGCCAAACATCAAAGATCAACAGGTGACCTACGAGGGCGATGTTGTTCACGGACGGTTTCTCACCGAAATCGCCGGGAAAGACGTCTGGGTCACCATCTCCGGCCACATGGGATCGAAAGATGGATACGCGACGTTCGAGCCCACGGAATTCAAAGTTGGTGATATGAACGTTCCGGTCTCGCTGGTGAACCCGGCATTGCAGAGAAAGCTCGCCGAGGAGCGCGACCGCCTGAAGCTTCCTAACTAGGCGCGAAACGCAAGACTGCAGAACTCGAATTGGCACGCAGAAAGCTACTGCTTAGGCAACGACTGCGGGCAGCGCATTTCCAGCGGCCACCTTCGCATACCATCGTCCCGACTCCTTGATGGTGCGCTGCTGCGTCTTGAAATCAACGTAGTTCAGGCCGAAGCGCTGGCTGAAACCTTCCGCCCATTCGAAGTTATCCATCAGAGTCCACGCGTGATAGCCGCGAATGTCCGCGCCATCGGCGATAGCGCGGGCCAGCGCTTGCAGATATTGCCGGTGATACTCGATGCGGCGGGTATCGCGAATCACGCCGTTCGCGTCGGGGCCGTCGTTGTAGGCGCACCCGCTCTCGGTAATCTCGATCTGCGGACGGTTGAAGTCGCGGCTGATGCGCATGACCATTTCGTAGAGCGCCTGCGGCCAAACTTCCCATCCAATCTCGGTTTTCGGACCTTGCTGGCCGCCCACCATCTTCACCGGGAACAGCCATTGCTGCGTATGCGCGATCCGCTCCAACGCGCTGGGCGCCGACGCGATGGTGCGGTAGTAGAGATTGATTCCAATGAAGTCGAGCGGCGCACGCATCTTGTCGAGGTCCCCTGACCTGATTTTCATGGCCGTTTCCGGCAAGAATGTGAACGCCTCCGGGTACCGGCCATTGAGCGCAGGCTCCAAAAACCAGCGGTTAGTGATGGCATGAGCGCGTTCGGCCGCTAGTTTGTCCTCGTCGGAGTTCGTCGCCGGTTCGCACGCCGACATACTGAATGCAGTCCCTACTCGCGCAGCGGGACAAGTTGCCTTCAGGGATCGAAAACCAGCGCCCTGCGCCAGGTTCACGGTGTGCGTAGCGCGCAGGAAATCGACAAGGCTCTTGTTCCCGGGTGCAAGCTCGCCCTGCAGATAACCTCTGTACGTGAACGCGGCCGGTTCGTTGAACAGCATCCAATCGGAAACGCGGTCGCCCAAGGCGCGAGCGACGAGCTCCACGTAGTCAGCAAAGCGGGAAGCTGTATCGCGATTGGGCCAGCCTCCGGCATCTTCCAAGGTCTGCGGCAGGTCCCAGTGGTAGAGCGTGACAAAGGGCCGGATGCGGGCCTCGAGCAAGGCATCGACTAGACGGCTGTAATAGTCGACTCCTTTGGAATTCGCGGAGCCCGAGCCCACAGTCTGAATGCGCGGCCAGGAAATCGAAAAACGATAGCTGTTCAAGTTCATCGCGCGGATCAACGCGATGTCTTCGCGCCAGCGATGATAGGAATCACAGGCCAGGTCGCCGGTATCGCCGTTCTTAATTGTGCCGGGAGTATGTGTGAAGCGATCCCATATCGATTGGCCCTTGCCGTCTTCTTTCCACGCACCTTCGATCTGGTAAGCGGCAGTGGCTGCGCCCCAAAAGAAATTCCGCGGAAAAGAAATCTCGGAAGCAGGATCAAACTGCATGGAGCGCGAACTGGCGAGAGGAGCAGAATTGGCCGTGCGCGCAGCATTCGACACTGTGCAAGCCAAGAACAGACCCGCGGGCAGAGCGGCGGCCGCGCCTGCGAGCAGGGTGGAATGCGCAAATTCGCGGCGTGTCATTCGCAAAGTAGAATGAGGCTCCTTCAAAAAATGGTACGGCTGCCCAGGCGTCAATTGTGCTTGATGAGCTTCCCGGTTTTCTGCCCGGTCAGCGAATTGTATAAAGTCTCCAGGAAAACGTCTTCGTTGACGAAATCTCCGGAATACTTCTTCCAGGGATCGAGCAGCTTCGCCTGCTTCATCTGGTCGAGCGTTTTGCCCTCTTTCAACGCCTTCTGCACCACGTCGCGCGTTTCCTTCAGCATAGCAAGATAGGACCGCACGTCGTCCAGGCTGGAGACCGGTCCATGCCCGGGAATCACTTTCACATCTGCAGGCAATTGCGAGATGACCTGGGCCACGGCGTCGATCATGCCGTTGATGCTGCCGCCGCTCTCCACGTCAATAAACGGAAAACCATAGGTGACGAAGTCGTCGCCCATGTGAACGACATTGGAGTGGGGAAAGAAAATGATCGAGTCGCCGTCAGTATGCCCAGCGGGGAAATACAGAGCACGGATGTCTTCGCCGTTCAGGTGAACGGTGACGTCGTGATCGAAGGTGATGATGGGCAGCGCCTCGTGGGGCGCGGGTTTCATGTCCATGTGAATGGAACCGCCGTTGCCTCCCCCACCGCCGCTTTCCAGGCGTTTGCGAACATTGTCTTGCGCAATAATCGGGGCTTGCTTCTGGAAGTAGGCATTTCCGCCGGTATGATCGGGGTGATAGTGCGTGTTGATGATAAACCGCACCGGCTTGTCGGTGATACCTTTCAACGCGGCCTGAATCTTATCGGCTAACGGGGCGTATTGATCGTCAACGATTACGATGCCGTCGTCGCCAACCGACGCGCCGATATTCCCTCCAGCACCTTGCAGGATGTAGACGTTACCGGCCACCTTTGCGACCTTCATCTGGACTTTGCTGAAGTCCTGGTCCTGAGCGGCGTCCGGACTGAGAGCAAAAATGCAAGCGGCAAGAAGAATCCACACTCGGGGCATGATCGTCCTCAATTTATTTTGACTACGGCGCAGACATTCTAAACTGGATTAGAGCAGCGTGCATGCCGGGACAGGTCAGCGCCAGTTGCTCAGCAGTTTTTCCAAGATAGCGGCGGCCGTCGCAAGGCGAGCAAGCTCGCTTCTGGCGAGTGAATCGAGATGGGCCGCGAGATAGTCGATGCGGCGCTTGCGTCCCCGCTGGAGAAGGCTCGTTCCTTTGGCGGTCGAGCGGATGTGCATGCGGCGTGCGTCGTGGGGATCGCGAGTGATTTCTACCAAGCGGCCACGCTTGAGTCCGGCAACGATGCGGCTCATGGTCGGGGGCTTGACCTGCTCGGCTGCGGCGAGTTGGCCTAGCGCTTTGGGGCCGGCGAACACGAGCACGGAAAGCGCGGAGAGCTGCGCCGGGCCTATGCCAGAAGCCACATCCTGCCGACGCACGCGGCGCAGCAGATGGATGGCGGCGGAATGAAGGCGATCGGCGGCTTCCACGGCCGCCGGCCGGGATGCAACACTTCTGCGCTCGACGTTTTCGGACTTGACTTTTGCCATCGATTATAGTTAGCTATGCTAACTAATATAGCTTCGGAGGTCAAGGACATGAGCGCCACCGCAACCGGAGTTGGAATTACCCGCCTCGGCCAGATCGCCATTAACGCCAAAGATGTAGAACGCGCGGCGGCCTTCTACCAGGACAAACTCGGCTTGAAACTGCTTTTCAAAGCGCCGCCGGGGCTGGCATTTTTCGATTGCGGCGGAGTGCGCCTGATGCTGGACCGGGCGGAAAAACCCGAGTTCGATCATCCCAGCTCGGTGCTGTATTTTGCCGTGCCTGACATTCAAGGGGCTTACGGAAAAATGAAGGAAAGCGGCGTAAGCTTCGAAGACGAACCGCACTTGATCGCGAAAATGCCGACGCACGACTTGTGGATGACGTTCTTTCGCGACTCCGAGGGGAATCTGCTGGCGCTGATGAGCGAAGTGGCACGGTAAACGGGCGGACTGACGGTGCCCATCAGTGCGCCTTCTGGGGCGGGTTTTCGATTGCCAATTGTCAGTGGGGTGATTGAGAATTCGGGTGACGGGCGTTTTTCATGAGGCAAGCTCCTGCCGCACTCTCCGCGTCGGGTTTCGGCAGTGCGTGGTTTGCGCTGTGCGTGGCCTTCGCGCTGCACATCGTGGATGAAGCTTCCACCGGTTTTCTTGCGGTTTATAACCCAACTGTGACCATCTTGCATGAGCGCTGGGCCTGGTTTCCCGCGCTCACGATCGAGCTGCGGGAATATCTGATCGGGCACATCCTGGTATGCGGCCTGCTCTTCTGCCTGGCTCCGGTGGCGGCGCGCGGGATGAACGGCTTGCGGCCGCTGGCGTGGGCGTATGCGGTCATCATGTTTCTCAACGGCCTGGGGCATACGATCGGAACCATCCTCGGGCATACGGTGGCAGCGGTGACATTTCCGCGTCCGGCACCCGGGTTCTATTCGTCTCCGTTGCTATTTGTGGCTTCGGTCTGGCTGATGGTCCGGTTGCGGCGAACGGCGCGGGTAGATTTTCAGTTACCAACTGCCGACTGATGAATCGTTCACCGTCGACACAGTGTGAGGTTGCACACTCCGGACGGCGCGATGTCGACCCTGCTATCATCGTGGGCGGAGTGGAAGTGGGCGTCATGGAAGACATGGAAGAAGACGAGGAACAGCTTCCTTATATTTCCGGTTCAGGAGAAGGACTCATGGAAGAAGGTCCGGGTTTGCATGCGAGTGCGCGCCGCGATGAGGATATCGCGCTCGATTTGATGAAATTTGTCGCGATGACTACCGGGTATGGACGGACGACTTCATCGGGCGTTGGGTTTCAAGGGACGGGCTCGGCATCGAAGCCGGAGGAATATGCCACCCATCTACTGGAGTTGTATGGGAAGTGCCGGGCAGCGGTGCAGAGTAAGAAGTAGCAGGTACGAGCTACCAATCGGCAGGGGCTGGTGGCGGGAGAGGGGACCAAGAAACCGCGGCCCCAAGGGCCGCGGCTTTAGCAATGCGTCATGAGAAACGGGCCAGGGTGGGTGCTCCTACCGCCGGCCTTTCTTGGCTTTCTTTTTCGCTGGCTTCTTGGCTTTTTTCGCCGGCTTCTTGGCCGCCTTCTTTGCGGGTTTCTTAGCTTTCTTGGCGGCCTTCTTCGCCGGCTTCTTGGCGGCCGGTTTCTTCGCGGGTGCTTTCTTTTTGGCAACCGGTTTCTTGGGGCTACCGCCTCCACCGGCGGGAGCAGCGGGTTTGGGTTTGGGCGCGGGGGGCGGCGGAGCAGGCGTCACCGGCTCACCCAGCGCTGGTTCTGGAGTGCCGGCTTCTTCCTCTTCCTCTTCCTCCTCTTCGAAATCTTCTTCGAGCGACTCGCTGTAGGCTCCGCTGTCGCCGAATTCTTCTTCATCATCACGACCGTAGAGTGTGGGATCGTAGAACGTCATTGCTCCTCCTGATCTTAATTTGGCTCCTGGCGCAATAAAGGCCACGCAAGGTTGCCGGGCACGAGAAATTAAAAGACCACCCGAAACTTGTGCTGGAACGGCGCGCGATTATAGCACGACGTTTGGTGCAGACTGCAAGGGCTGTCGTCACATGCGGCCCGACTATCCTGTTATCACACGGGGCCGCGGAATGGAAGAAGATTCTGATTACACCCTACGTTTTGGCGATGGAAGCTCGGCGGTGGGATCAGCGGCTGGGCTGAACGATCAGGATCATGCCAGGCCGGAGCGTGGCCACGTTGCCGTTATAGCGCTTCAGGGCAGCCACTGTGGTCTTGTACGTAGTGGCAATCGAGTAGAGAGTTTCGCCGGACTTCACTCTGTGGTGAAGCACACTAGCCTGGGTTGAGGTGTCCTCGTCCTTTGCCGTTACAGCCGTGCCCGCCGAACCCTTGGCGCTGACCGTTTGCGCGGTCTTACCGTGCCGGGCTGGTTTGGAAGAGGGAGCCGAAGCCGATTCGCTGCTGGGCGTAACCGGCAGGTGCAGGGCCAGGACTGTTCTGCCGCGCAGGCCGTCGCCGCGCAGACCGTTCCAGCGGCGGACCATCTGAGCCGGCACTCCGAAATTCTCGGCAACGGTCTGGACCGTGTCCCCCTTACGGACTTTGTAGCGAGTAATCCGGCGGGCATAAGTGGCTGTATCGCTGAGCGGATGCTTGCCGGGCGCGACCGGGACGATTACTTTGGCATCGGCTTGGAGTTCCGCGCCGTCGAGATGATTGGCTTCGGCAATGGACTTCGCAGTGGTTCGGTAGCTACGCGCCAACGAAACCAAGGTGTCGCCGGAATGAACCCTGGGGTAGCGCCACCACAGGCGCATACCGGACGGAATCGCAGCGATGGCAGTCTGATACTGATCTTTGCTTCCGGCAGGCAGATGAAGGTCGAATGCGCCTTCTTTCGGAGTGCTCAGACGCAGCAAGCTGGGATTCAACTGCTGCAACTGAGCGGGAGTAGCATCCACGCAATCGGCTACGAGGCGTAAATCCACAGGATAGTTGACGGTTACGGTGTCAAAGGCCGCAGGTTCGTCCATCGAGACATCATCAAACCCATACTGCGAAAGGTTCTTGGTCACGATAGTGACGGCCAGGATGATGGGAACGTAGTTGCGAGTCTCCTTGGGGAGAACGTTGCGCCGGTAAAGCTCCCAGAAGTCGGCGTACCCAGTGCGCCGCACCGCCGCCTGCACCGTGCCCGGGCCGGAGTTATAGGCAGCCATGGCGAGATACCAGTCGCCGAATTGTTTATAAAGATCTTTCAGATGACGGGCGGCGGCGCGAGTCGATTTCTCGGGATCCTGGCGGTCATCCACCCACAGGCTGCGCTGCAGACCGTAACCGCGGGCGCGGCTGCCCATGAATTGCCAAATACCACGAGCGCCTGCGCGAGAAACCGCCAGCGGCTGGAATCCGGATTCGGCCTGGGCCAGGTAGATCAGATCCTGCGGAACGCCTTCCTCTTTCAGGATCTTAACCATCATGTCGTGGTAGCGGCCGGAGCGGGCGAAGGCGTGCTCGAAGCTGCCGCGTCCACGATTGGAGAAGTAGCTGATATATCCAGCGACTTGGTCGGTCATCATCAGCGGCAGGTCGGAGTGAGTCGACTTGATCTCGGCTTGCGCCTTGGCCTTTACGTTGGGATCGGCAGCCGGCGTGATGCCGTTGGTTTCATCGATGGGCGCGGGTTCGGACTTCTGTGCCTCGGAATCGGACGCCAAGTTACCCAGATCGAGGTGATTGACGCCCTCCACGATGCGATCGAACTCTTTCTCGAGACGGCCGTCGGAGCGGATATCAAGGTTGCTTTCGAGCAATGCATTAAAGGCGCTGTCGAAATCCTGTTTGGCGGTGTCAGTCTGGCCTGCCTGGTAGGCGTCTAATCCCGCCTGATAGTCCTTTTCCACCCTGGCGACGAGGTCGCCGACCAAGTCGGGAGCAGGTGCGGGGGATGGAGGTTCTGGTTTGGCCTCTGGAGCTTGAGCTCGGACCTGCGATTGATCGGGAGCGGCGGCTTGTGGCGCACTCGCCGGAGCACGCTGCGGCGCAGACGCCGAAGCTGGGGATGTGCCAGCTGTTAAAGATGGAGCAGTTCTCGCAGGCAGCAACGAAACCGGCTTCTGGGCTGTCTGGCACGAAGTACCAGCAACGGCCGTGACGGCCAGCAGCGCGATCCGCACCGTGATCCGAACCTGGAGTTTTGCAACTCGCATATTTCTCAACGAGATACGGATTGCTCCCTAAGATGAATGCCGGGTGAATTCTATCAAAAATCGTACCCCGCGGTCGCCCTCGGGTCAACGCCGAAAAGGACCCGCCACCGTTACCTTCGGCACCAAGCCGTCTGGTTACCTAAACCTGACTATTCAGACAGCCGGGGAGCGGTTTGCCAGTGATCGATCGGCCCCAGCCGCTTGGCTTCAGACTCCCAGTCCGCCGTTCGACAAGATCGGTCAGACGCGCCAGTAGTCTGGACGCCAGGTCTGGATCGCCTTCTTGATATCCGCCCGCGACAGCTTTTCGGAAAGTGCGCGCTCGGCCAACTTGGGCAGCTCCGCATCCGAGGCAAAGCGCAGCGCGAGCAGTTGTCCCTCCGTCAATTCCGGAATGCGCGAGCGCAAGGGCTCAGATAAAAGCGCAGTCAGGCGCAGGCGTTCTTCCAGGCGAATCACCCGGTCCTGCACTTTGAGCGAGTACGTGCGAATTCGCAAGACCGCGATTGCCGCAGCCACCGCGATCAGGAAGATCAATCCCAAGTGAAGGCTGGGACGCCAGATGAAGTGGACTGCGGCGGCGAGCGGCAAGAGGAGAAAGACCGGCAACGCGAAGAAGTGATACAACGGATCCCAGCGGGTGTGGTTGGCGAAAGTTTGCGGTATCTTTTCGGCCATGACGAAGAGGCTCCTGGCGCGGACGGGACAGTGTAACAGAGGAACAGTTCTCAGTACTCAGTTCCCAGTTCTCAGTTCTCAGTAAAATCAACCGCCCCGTCCCTGCGCGTTTATTTGCCCCAGTAATGTTAACCACGCGCGCCCGGACGGTTTGCTTTTCTGAGAACTGAGAACTGGAGAACTCGATTCGCCCATCCGGAATCTTTTCTTTAGAAAGAAGAATCCAACTTGCCATGAAAGCCATTCAAGTCAAACAAGTCGGCGGACCGGAAGCGATGGAAGTGGTGGAGTTGCCGGTGCCGCAGCCGAAGCCGAATGAGGCAGTGGTCAAACTGGCTGCCTCGGGCGTGAACTTTATCGACGTCTACCACCGTGAGGGGCGCTACAAAGCGCCGCTGCCGTTTGTGTTGGGACAGGAAGGCGCGGGTGTGGTGACCGCCGTAGGAGCTGACGTAAAGTCAGTCAAGGTGGGAGATCGCGTAGCCTGGAGCGGGCTGCTGAGTTCGTATGCGGAATACGCGGCTCAGCCCGCGGACCGCTTGGTGCCGGTTCCACAGGGCATTAGCGACCAGCAGGCTGCGTCTGCGATGTTACAGGGGATGACCGCGCATTATCTGTCGCACGATACCCATCCTCTTAAGCGCGGAGAGACTGCGCTGGTTCATGCCGCGGCCGGCGGCGTGGGACTGATCCTGGTGCAGATGGCGCACAACCTTGGAGCGCGTGTGATTGCGACGGTCTCGACCGAGGAAAAGGCGAAGCTGGCGCGCGAGGCGGGCGCGGATGACGTGATCCTCTATACGCAAGCCGATTTCGAAGCTGAAGCGAAGAAACTGACCGGCGGCAAAGGCGTGGATGTGGTCTACGACTCGGTCGGCAAGACAACATTCGAGAAAGGGCTGAACATTTTGCGGCCTCGAGGAATGATGGTGCTGTTCGGCGGATCGAGCGGCGCGGTACCGCCGTTTGATCCCATCGTCCTGACGCAAAAGGGATCGCTGTTTCTGACCAGGCCCTCGCTGGGGAATTACATCGCCACGCGGGAGGAGTTGCTGGCACGGTCGGGCGCGG
>Ga0182015_10007360_pt1 | contig 10750 bp, 9 predicted proteins | sample 712P3MmetaG_FD_120478 | JGI IMG/M metagenome (GOLD analysis project Ga0182015, IMG submission 120478) | Permafrost microbial communities from Stordalen Mire, Sweden - 712P3M metaG | ecosystem: Environmental > Terrestrial > Soil > Wetlands > Permafrost | place: Sweden: Stordalen | collected...
ATCGCCTCCGACGCTTCGATTCCCCTGCTATTCGATGCGGCCCACGCATTCGGAAGCGACATAAACGGCAAGCGTGTTGGAAATTTCGGCGTGGCTGAAGTCTTCAGCTTTTCTCCCACAAAGGTTTTGGTCGCCGGCGAGGGAGGAATGATTGCCACGCGCGACACCGATCTCGCACTGAAATTGCGTGCCGCCAGAAATTATGGCGACGGCGGTAACTATGATCCTGAGTCGGCTGGTTTGAACGCGCGAATGAGCGAATTCCATGCCGCCCTCGCTCTTCGCGGTCTTGAAGGTCTCGACGCCCGCATCGATCGCCGCAATCAGATTCGCCTCCATTACGAGCGTCGCCTTCGAACCATTCCCGGACTAAGTTTTCAGCGCATTCCACCCGGCAACCGGAGTTCGTGCAAAGATTTCGCAATTTTGGTTGGCGAAGCGGTATTCGGCAAGTCGCGCGATTGGCTCTTCGACGCCCTGGAAAAAGAAAATATTCAAGTCCGCCGCTATTTCTATCCCCCGGTGCATCGTCAAAAGCTTTACCGGGAAATCTGGGACAAGCGCCCCTTGCCGGTGACAGAAAGCATCTCCGAGAGCATTCTGAATCTTCCGATCTATTCCACGCTAAGCGATGAAAACGTGGAAAAAATCTGCGACGCCATTCTGCGCTGCCACGAATTCGCGCAGAGGAAAAAATTAACCAAGGCCCACCGCGCATGAGGACGGCTCTCTTTCGTCACTACTCGAGTCTGCGGATGCCGTCTTTGACGAACATAGAGTTCGCGACGCAAAAGCCTTTGTCGAAAGCAAGGCGTGCCTCGGTACTTTACTGCGTTCCTCGCGGGTTCGTGAAGCGAGAAACACTGACTTGGGCGGCACGCGCATGAAGGCCGCGAACATCCGCGGATACTGGACTTCGCTGGAAAGCGAGGCGCGCGTCTACCCGTGGAAAAACAGCCTGCTGCGCATGGCTGCGGACGTGATCCTCGTCAACTTTTCGATGCTGACTGCTTTCGCGCTCTGGTTTTTGTTTTATGTCGTAATTCTGCGAACACCAGACCCGCAAGGCCTCGCCGAAAGCTTCAAAAACTTTGTAACGCATTACTGGCTGCTTTGGTCTTTCCTCGCGCTGCTGGTGTTTCAGCTCAGCGGTTTTTACCCGCGAACGCGGGACGCTGGCGGGGTGCAAAAGACAATCGCCGTCCTCCGCGCGGTTAGTTCGTTCATCGTGCTGTTTGTTTTTGCGGATTACTTTTTGTACCGGGGGTCCCTCGTGCCGCGGGGAGTGGCCCTGATCGCATGGGTTCTGACACTGGCCACCGTAGGCGGTGTCCGCCTGACCAAACACAAAATCTTGAAGCGCTACCATTTCGAGCGCAAATCCGACCCGGAGAGCATGCGGCAGGTTCTGGTGCTTGGCGGCGCGGGATACCTCGGATCGGTGGTGGTTACGCGGCTGCTGGACCGCGGATTTAAGGTACGCGTCCTCGATTCGTTTCTGTTTGGCGAGGGGGCCCTGGAGGATGTGCGGACCCATGCAGGATGCGAGCTGGTGCGGGGGGACGTACGGGACATTGGGGCGGTGGTGAAGGCGATGCAGGGGTGCGACGCGGTGGTTCACCTGGCAGCGATCGTCGGTGACCCTGCGTGCGACGACAACAAGCAGCTCGCCATGGAAGTGAATCGCGCGGCGACGCGGATGTTGGCCGACGTGGCGCGGGGATGCGGGGTGCGGCGGTTTGTGTTCGCATCCTCCTGTGGAGTGTACGGCGCATCGGAGTTTTGTCTCGACGAGACGTCGGTGGTGAATCCGCTTTCCGTTTACGCGCAGACGAAAGTGGATTCCGAAAATATTTTGCTGGCGGCGGGGGCGGCGATTCGCGAAGGCGACGGACCCGGCGTCACCGGCGGCGATTTTGCTCCGACGATTTTGCGGTTGGGGACTTTGTTTGGGCTTTCGCCGCGGATGCGATTCGATTTGGTGGTGAATTTATTTGTGGCGCGGGCGGCGTCCTCCGGGAAGATTACGGTGTTGAATGGGGAGCAGTGGCGTCCTTTCCTGCATGTGCAGGATGCGGCGCGGGCGGTGGCGGCGTGTCTGGAGGCGGAGACGAGCGCGGTTTCGGGCGAGATTTTCAATGTGGGGTCGGCGTCGTTGAACCTGCAGATCGAGCAACTGGGAGAGGCGATCGCTCGCGTGGTGCCGGGGACGGAAATTGTGCGGGTGGAAAATGGGGACCGGAGAAATTATCGCGTCTCGTTCGAGAAGATCGAGAGAGTTTTGAATTTTCGTTGCGAGCGGACATTGGAGTCGGGGATCGAAGAAATTTATGCGGCGATTCAGTCGGGGCTGATTGCCGATTTTACTACCGAGCAGTTCAACAACCAGATTGCGATGCGGGCGATGGCGGCGGCCGCGGGAGGGACGCTGGCTCCGATGGGGCAACTCAGCATGTTGGACCGGGCGGAGGCGAAGCCTCTTTGATGATTTTTCGGCGCGGGAACGGGGCAGAAATTAGGCAATTTAGTGGAAAGCTCTAATGTGTGTTCTGGCCTCGGTTAGAAATTTTTCTGTCCTTTTTTTTCTGTAACTTTAGTCGAATTCTATTTGGAGGTCACTGTTGATTAGAAATACATAAAAATGGATGAGTTTGAGACCATTCCTGAGGGGGGCAGCGGGTTGGAAAAGGTCGAAAGCGTCAGTTCCAAAGACCTGAGCTACATTGGCCCCATAAGGGCTGCGTAGCCCTCACGGGGCGGCTTACGGTTGCGACTTGATGCCGTTTTACTCATCCTTCATTCAGGCTGGCACGGGGATAGAAAAAGGTCAAGGACCTGTGTGCTGTGTACATTTACTCAAAACATGAATCGGCGAGTGCGGATACGGTAGATACGAGTGCGAGCGCGCTGTTGGCCGGAAAAGCGGACGCAGCCAAGCTATCGCCCGAGAACGTTTTTGCACAAAAGCTCAGGGCGGTTATTGCGCCGGGAGACCGCGTGTTGGATGCCGGTTGCGGAACGGGGAAATTTTTTGGTTTCGATTTTGCGAGAGCGGCAGGCTGCCAGTTGGTGGGGACCGACCTACGGCAAGAGGTGAAGGCTAATTCGGAGATGGATTTTTGTGTTCGGTCAGAGTTGGACCGCTTGCCATTTTTGGATGAGTCATTCGATGTGGTGAATTGCAGGCTGGTGATCGAGCATGCCGATTCTCCTGATGTGGTGTTGAAAGAGTTTTACCGGGTGCTGAAGCCGGGCGGGAGACTGGCGATCTTTACTCCTAACCTACTGCATTATTTTGGGGCGGCTGCGCGGTTAACTCCACACTGGTTTCATGTTTGGTTCAACAGCCGTGTACGTGGATTCGATCAGGACGACATTTTCCCGACGCGCTATCGAGCGAACACCCGTCGGCGGCTTCGAAGATCAGCTTCTGAAGCGGGATTCAACCGAGCGGAAATCACTTTGGTGGAAGGAGCGCCGAGCGTGCTGGAGTTCAATTCCCTGCTGCACCGCATGGGATTGGGTTATGAATGGCTGGTGAATCGCTACGATTTTCTTTCGGATTTTCGGCTGAATATTATCGGGGTGGCTTACAAGGGTTGAAGAGTCGATTGCGGTTCCCTTCCGGATTCCGCGTTGCTCCCTGAATGATCTCTGACATAACGATAAAAGGCGAGGCGGGCCTGCCGCAAAACTTCGGGATCGAATTGTTTGGCCCGAGCCAAATTTCGTTCGGACATTGTCTTCATTCGCACGGGATCGGAAGTAACTTCAATAATTTTCTGCGCTAGCGCTTCGGGATCATTTGGAGGAACGAGATCGTCCGGGGCGAGAAGCTCTGGTATTCCCCCGACGTTCGAGCCGATGCACGGGCATCCACGCGCCATGGCCTCTACCAAGGCACGGGGCAATCCTTCAGCCCTGGATGGCATGACGAACAAATCCACTGAGTCCAGAAAATCAAATATCGCCTTGCCGAATGGCAATCGGGGAATGAATTGCGTTTTATCTTCTACTTCCAACCGTTTTGCCAATGCTTTCATCGGTTCAGCGTAGCGGCCGTCTCCGAGCATAACAACTTCGAAGTTATGACCGCGCGAACGGCAGAACGAAAAGCCACGCAACAACACATCGGCACCTTTATACATCTGAGCCAGGCTGCCGATAAATCCCATGCGGATAGATTTATCCACACCCGTTCGACGAAATCTTTCCTGGAGAGTCGGCAAGGTCGCATAAGCGGAGTCCATCAGGGCATTGGGATACGCGATTGTGTAAGCATCTGAGGCAGCCGGATAGCGTTTTTGCAATGCACTCTCGGTAACGTAGTGGATGGCTGTAGCTTCCCGGCACATCGTCCTCAACTCAAGGGTTCCGGCTCGACGAAAAGCAGGCCGGAATAGACTAGGCCACGTTCCCGGGGCGAGCGCATCCCACGGATCAGCCACAACTTCAAGAGCATAAGGTTTTTTGAGGCGACGAATCTCGTACCAAGCCAAGCGTCCCACCAAACCAGGAACGCGAAGAATATATGCATCAGACTCGCGTACGGCTAGTCTCACGCTGGCCTTGAGATTGCTAAGGTTGCGGAGGTACTGACACGGACCCTGATAATCGGGTAGTGCGCAAAATGAAACCAGAGGTCCGTCGGCTCTCGCTCCTTCAAGACAAGGGCGACTGGACGGGCCGACTCGCGCCAATACGGTCACTTCGTTAAACATTTCCAAATAACAAGACCAAAAAGAATAGTTCGTCGGTCCTATGGCACGGATTTCTTGTGCGTCCATGCGCATGAAGTGCGCTTCGGACGTGGTCAAGACGCGCACTATGTTTCCTCAAACCCGGTTGGCATCTGGTGACTTCGCGTTGAACATGAGTTTTTCGTATTGCTTTTTTCGGGCGAGAAAGGAAATACCTGCGGAGAAAACCCATAGTGCCGCAAGAAATAAAAGTCCCCACACGGCCGGTCGGAAGAAATTTGAGGAGTCATTTCTGGTAGTCCACAGCAGAGGACCTAAGATTAATCCCCACGTTGCGAGAGCGTACGAACTACGGATCGAAACCTGTTCTAGGCGAACTAGCGCATATGCGAGAAGCAGGAAATACCCGACAACGCCCGCTACTCCAAAGTTCATATATGGCTCAGCGATTGCGGAAAAACCCATACCGCCATAATTCTTGTACATCCAAGGGTCGGCAAGCGCGGTGATCCATTGATTGGGAGGCAGGTCGTCCAGTTCTTCAGTTGTTGACGCTTGCCACCGAAAAGCTAGGTTTGGAATTATGGTTTTCAGTGCGATGAGATATGTTTTGCCATGACGGTAATCCGTTGGCCCAACAAGAGATTCGGTTTCGATGAGCGGTCTGATGCTCTGGCCCATTTCCGCCGGAGCATCCAAGATATTTATCGAATTGTTGAAAGTTCGGGCGTTCAAAGGTTCGTCCCTAACCATCCCGATTATCGGAATTGCGACAAGTAGAAAGACGCAGCATAACCACGGAAACCAGCGCGGAAACTCCATTCCTTTCTTCAGTGATAAAGTATAAACAACGAGGCATATGATAAGCGCAGGTCCGCGGAAACCTAAGTAAAACAACATGAGGGCCCAAACGCCCGTGCACAAGAACGTGATCCAAAGCCTAATTCTCGAAGCCCCAGCTACAGCCAAACACAAACCGATGGATGCAAACATGACGCCGGCGCCGAAAAGTCGGGGGTCGGACTCCGCGCGCAAGCGAAACGTGTCGTAATAGGTAAGTTTGTAATAACCGACTGGATCCAGTTGAATCAATCCAACTACAAACATTAAAGCGCCAAGAAGAAAGAGAGAATTACCGGCGGCAAATAACTTGGAATCTTCGAATTTCGAGTCGTGTTCAACGGTTGAGTCGTCAGAAAACGCTTCTCCTCGGAGGGCCACAAGTAACCCGAACTGGTAAGCCAGCAACGAGTAAGTGATCAGCGCCAGCGCGCGAGAAAGACCATAGGGCGTAAACCAAGAAACGCGGTTGATGTCATACGCTCCCAGCACCCAAGGTACAACGAGACCTAAGTGAAAAAGACCCAAGAGAATCAAGTAAAGCATTGGAGCCGTTGTGATCGGCAAGTGAAGCCCAAAACTGGAGAGCAACAAGGAGGCTAATAGCACAGCGGCGGTTACCATGACGGCAGATCTGTCGCTTCTTCCCACTTTGATCTGCCAAATCGCAAGTATTGAAACACAGCTCCAGACCGCAACAAAAATGGGTCTCATAAATGTGGCCTGCTGCTGCACTGCTATCCTCCTGGGACTGCAGCATACAAGTCTGATAAAGTCGACGTGCTTCGCTGGATACAAAAATCACTTTGAAATATCGCTTCCAGCGCGGATTCGTCTTTGCCTCTCTGGAGAGCCTCCACGGCTTTGGTGGCCCATTCCCCCGGGCCTTTAGACAGAGATAGCTGAGTGAAGTGATCGCGGAGAACACCAGCCTCGGTTGTGACTGTGTCGGATACGATACAAGACAATCCTGCTGCCTGAGCTTCAATAACGGCGATTGGCAAACCTTCAAAGAAAGACGGGAAAACAAACAAGTCCATCGCGCCACGCATTATCCGAGGCACATCCCTACGGATGCCCGCAAAATGCATCTTACTCCGTAGCCCTCTTGCTGCGGACTGAGCCTCGATTTCGGCTCGGAGGGGGCCATCCCCAACTAGGAGAAAATGAACGGTCGGTACCCTCTTTTGAATCTCGGCGAAAACTTCAAGAAGAAACTTATGGTTCTTTTGTAACTCGAAGCGGCCGACATGTCCAACTACTGGAGCGTCACATGGTACGCCTAATTCCCTGCGGACTCGGTCACTTTCCACGGGATCTTGAAACGGAAGTAGATCAATTCCGCAGTGAAGGACACGAAAGCGCCTATCTGCTGTCCAATCGTCTCCAAATAATTGCGCAGCCGCGATTTGGGAAGCCGCTAATCCTTGAGTCGCGTAACGTTCAATCCAAGATTTCATGGTGCGACGGTAGTATCGGCGCGCTTGGGTATCGGCCTTGTCGTCTTGGCTGACATGGCTGTGAGCGATGCGCATTCGAATGCCCTCTTGCTTAGCCCACCGCAACACCAACCCAGAAAAGAGAGTTACATGGCTGTGCACAACATCGTACTTTCCCTGACGCAAGATTTTCCGGAACCGCCGACGAAAAGACCATGGATTCAGGCTTCGCGGGCACGACAGCATCCGGCCGCCGAGCGTTTCTACTTCGCCTGCAAGGAGTCCCGGCCTGGGACCAAACGTGCAGAAGTGGAATTCGAGGAGGTCCCGGTCGATATATTTCAGAACGTTAATAAGCCAAGTCTCGATGCCCCCGGGATCCATCGAACCGACAGTGTGTAGAACTCTGATCGCCACGCCATGCTCCACAGTCAAAAATCTTTAAGCGCGTCCGTATTTTCCCTGAGACTTCAAGATACGAGACTATGCTTTTCCAACGCCTATTAGATTTCTACTGAAATGTTCTTCGTTTCCAACTCCGCATATCCTGTACACCACACGATGAAGCGAGTTCTCGACTAACAGACGAAACCACTGAGTGGCGTCCGCCGCTTTCCTTCGGACAATCTGACATTCGCGAAATCCAGCACATTCCAAGAGTTGAAGGAGCGAGATATCCGTGAAACCGCGGACGTGGGTTAAATCGATGTATCTCGCGTATGCGCCGATCACATTCGCCATATTCGGAACTTGGCAGATGAAGAGGCCGGAAGGCAGCAAGGAGTTTCTCACGCACTCCAAGAATTCGAGCATCTCATCATCCGTTTCGATATGTTCCAAAACATCGGTGCAAAATACTGCGGAAAATGACCGTGGGTTCCTGCCGAGGAAATCGGCGGCTTTCTCGTGAAGAAGGGTAACAGTTTCGGGCAGGTGTTTCTTTGCCAAAGTTATCTGAGGCTTGGAGATATCTACACCAACAAGTTCAAAATGCTCTGGTCTGCTCTGCTGCAGCCAAAATAACAGAAATCCTATCCCGCAACCGGCGTCCAATATTCTAGATCCCTGAGGAAGGCCTGAAACAATACGCCCATAACTAGCCTCGTAATCGGGCATGCGCTCCTGGTAGCTGACCTCATTAAGAGAATCACTCGTTAGAGCATTTAGGCGCAAATAATGAGCTTCATATTCATCGAACAGCAATTTCCGCAACCGATTCAATGGGACCTGCTTTCCTGAGGGGCGCATTCAGGGTCTGCCCTGCTGGTTCGAGAATCTTGTCGTAAATGGCGGCGAGTTCGCGGCCGGTTTTCTCCAAGTCCAGCAAATGGCGGGCTGCTTCCGCGCCGCGAGCAGTCCGTCTCTGCGCTTCGGCGAGACTTGATAGTGCGCGTAAGGCAGCTCGCGCAAGGGCTTGCGGATTTCCCGGAGATACCAGCCAACCCGTATCGCCATCTCGAATTAAGTCGGGAATGCCGCCTACGTTCGTGGCGACGACCGGCACGCCGGCAAGAAGCGGTTCGACTACGCTGTACGCCAGGCCGTCCGAAAGAGTTGGGACGATAGCCAAATCTAAATCAGGATAAATTATTGATATGTCCGCCCGGGTACCAGTGAAGTAGAGGCTATCGCCACATATTTTCTTGCCAAAACGCCGGACACGATCTTCGTACCAACGTCCATTGCCCCAGGTTCCACCGATGACGACGCCGCGAACATCGGGACGCTCTTCGCGAAGCTTTGCGAGGGCGACGATGAAATCTTCATGGCCTTTGTGACTGCGCCGACTTCCGAGATACCACTTCGGCGGATATAGCAGAGCGACCATTCCTACCAAGGGGGCGCCTGCGGGAATCTGGAGTTCATTTCTTAAAAACCCCGTTCGAGTGCTTGAGTAATCCCTAAGCTCGGTGCCGAGGTAGCTAAGAAACACTCGGTTCGACGAAATACCCAAAGTTCCGTACTTGCGTTGCGTCCATTTGCAGGTGGCAATCCAATAATCTTGTGGACCAGCCAAGTGTGTGTCGAGCCAGGCAAAAAAATTATGTTCGAGATGTAAGGTTCCAGTGACGCCGAAGATACGCGGGGTTTTGGAATTCTTTCCGAGGGCTAGGCGAGTTATGAAAGTTGGGCCGACGTGATGTGTGTGGATCAGGTCGGGGCGGACGTCGGCGACTAGTCGGCGGCAGGCGCGCAAAGCGGCGGGGATGCGCCACGGTTGGCGCGCGGGGAAATCGAGGTTGGCGCGGACGACGGTGGCGCCAGCTTGGCGATATTTGGGGGCGAGGCCTTCGGTATCGGAGGGAAGCGCGACAACTACTTCGATGCCTAGCGAACAGAGGACTCGCACTTGTTCGTAGGCCCAATTTGCGCCGACGGCGGTCTTCACGATGTGCAAGACCTTCATGGAGGCGACCATTCTAATGCTGAAAGGGGGTCGCGGCGGGCACAATTTCAAGCGGGAGAACTTTTTGGTCTTCGAGTTGGATGGGAAATCTGCCGGCAAGACGCCGGCACTACAAATCCTAAATTCGGGCGGACTCGAAGAGATAGATACACTCTTTGCCGGGCCAAGTGTTGTAATTATTTTCGGCGGAGCCGTAGGTCAGACGGACGGATTCGTAGAGGGCACGTTGGGAGAAGATGCGGTCGATGCCAGGCAAACCGGGAAGCGAATACCTGTAAATATCTGAGAGTCGCAAGCCGCAGTTGGCAAACATTGCTATTACTTGAGTCGAGGTGGTGAGGGTGTAGCGATAGTTCATGAGGCCGAACGCTTCCAATATCCGGCGGTAAAAGATTCCGACGCGGCTGGGGAAACCTGACGAATCGGTGCTCTGCATGATGACGATGCCGTTGGGACGCAGGAGCTGCGCAATTTTCTCGATCACGGCTTTTGGGAAGTCCACGTGCGCCAGGAAGCCCAGGCAAATGATGACGTCAAAGGAATGAGGCGCGAGATTTGCGGCTAGGAAATCCTGGTTGATGGCTTGGACACTACGGCTGAGGTCTGGCGGGACATGCGATTGAGCAAGCGAGAGCATCTGGCTGGAGAGGTCCAAAAGCGTGAGGCTTCTTCCGGGATTCAGGAGAGGGATGGAGGCGGAGCCGTCGCCGCAGCCGACGTCGAGAATGCTGGTGAATTCGCGATTGCGAAGGAAATATTGGACGGTGTCGGCGCGTATGTTGATGTTGTAGCGCCTGCGGTCGAGATACGGTTGCGTTGATTCGAAGAGAGATTTCACTTCGTCGAGCTTGGGACTCATGGCGCAGAAGTCGGTGGGCAGGACTTCGTTGGGGACTTCATGGAGGCGACCATTCTAATCCTGAAAGCCGGGGCGGAGGCGGCAAAATCGCGGCGGGACTGACGACACTTAGCCGAGCGCGAGTGTGGCGCTACCGCTATTGACGGGCCGCTCGTTCAACCGTAAGCTCCCAATCGATAGAGTTTGGTGGGTGTTCTTCCGCGCTAGCAGGCGGCGGGCGTCCTGCGCGAGGGTCGCTTTACGATGACATTCCTCATACCGGCCCGAGGAGTCGTCATGATTCGCAGGTTGTGTGCATATTTTTTGGCAATTGTGGCGTTTGTGTCGGTGGCAGGAGTTATTTGCGAGGCGCAGTCGCTAACGCCATTGACGCGTCACGTGCGTGAAGCAACGCTGAATGGACAAGCGCGCCTGGTGGGACATTTGCCCGCGAGCCGAGTGATGCGGCTTGTGTTGGCGCTTCCGCTGCGCAACCAGGCGGAGTTAGATAATTTTTTGCGCGAGC
>Ga0182015_10007361_pt1 | contig 10750 bp, 4 predicted proteins | sample 712P3MmetaG_FD_120478 | JGI IMG/M metagenome (GOLD analysis project Ga0182015, IMG submission 120478) | Permafrost microbial communities from Stordalen Mire, Sweden - 712P3M metaG | ecosystem: Environmental > Terrestrial > Soil > Wetlands > Permafrost | place: Sweden: Stordalen | collected...
ATCCTCGACTGATGTCGGGCACAATGATCAATTCAAGAACGGTGACCCCGGAGAGGTCAAACTGATACTCCTCGACCTCGCGACTTGTGTTGGGGGGACTGAAATTCCACTGCTGGCGCACAACCTCTCGAAACGACCGTCCACCATCCCCAGACCATCGCAATACGAACTCTTGGGTACGTTCCGTCTCGGTTTCTTCGAAGACGAGCGCGATGCGTGTGAGTCTTTGTGGCTCATCGAAGATTAGCCGGACGGTTTGAGTGCCAGAAGCGGCAGCCCGCCAGCCCCGCACTTCCTCTGCGGCCAACGCAGACTCCACCGGGTAATCCTTATCTTCCGATGTGACCTCGACCACGGCGAGACGGTCGAGGTCCAGCCAGCCTTCGTCGAGAGGCGGAACATCCTGCGGAATCGGCGTGATTAGGCGCTTGCGCATACCCTAGTTTACCTCCGGTCCTCGACTCCCATGATCGCCGATGACAGCCTCAACGACCGCCTACCGCGCCACCTCCAGATCAAGATCAGGAAAGGAGGATAATAGTTGCCTTACAAGGAGTTCTGAAATGAGCAGCCTATCCCTCCAGCAATCACTGAAGGAAAGCATTCTCAGCCAAGCGAACGTGAAAGCCATCTACGGCGAACCCATCGCAGCCCATGGCAAAACGGTCATCCCGGTCGCAAAAATCATGTATGGCTACGGAGCGGGGGCGGGTACTGGAGGTGTTGGCACTAGTAGTGCTCAGGGAGAGGGCGGGGGCGGCGGTGGAGGAGTACGAGCTATTCCCGTGAGAGTCATAGAAGTAAGTGATCAGCAGACCCGTTTCGTTCCGATTACTGACCGCAAGAGATTGGCTGGAGCAGTTCTCGCGGGCATCGGTCTCGGTATATTGCTGTGTTGGCGCTCACGACGCTGAAACCGGGTCGGCATTTGAGGCAACGACGAGCACACCGACTAAAGCCCGTTCATGGATGGGCCAATTCCTATTCTCGTCTGCGCGTTCCGTCTCCGAAACGGATTTTTGTTTCTCCTGTAGATCAAGGTACGCGAGGGCTAGCCGACAGCACTGTCGACCTCGCCTAAGAGTTAAGAACAAAGCTCAGAAGCTATATGAGAGTCCCACCAACGGCACTACCCTGGACCGTAACCCGCCATCGTCTAACTTGATCAGCGCGTTGCCGGTGGCTACTAACTGATGAAGAAGTCGTACTTTCAGCCCGAGGGATGCATCGTTGATACCGATATTTGTCGTCCTGTAAGCAATGTCCGGGTGGGTTGTTCCCGGCGTGTACACGGCGCAACCCAGCCCGGCGCCATTAGTTGGACCCGAGCAGTTGCCATAGTCTGTATAGGACTGAGCCACAAGCTGAGGAGCGCTAAATAGCCGCTGCCCGTAAAGGTCAAAGGCTCCGGTTACTCGCTTGGTGACACGCACATCGGCGCCCACAACGTAGAGCAGCCGGTTGGGAAGAGAACCTTTGTTGGAAACGGTTGTGCCCGAAGGCGCAGACACAATGTTGTTTCCTGCCAAAGTGGAATTCCCATTTATTTCGTAGCCCAGTTCTCCATGAGGAGAAACTCTCGCTCGGTACGAGAATATGCCAAAGGGCTTCACCCCTACGGCGCCCGAGCCGAGGAAATTCAACGCGTCTCCAGTGGGCACGCGGACGTCTACCCCGACAGCAACTCCGGCTTTTTCCCACTGATGCACGGTATATTTTCCGCGAAAGACCACATCACCGATGCCGGAAGCGCTGCCCGCATCGGAAAAGACGGCGTGCAGACAGGGCTTTCCCGCCGCCGCAGCTGGTGCGCACTGGGAAGCGATCTGCGAGTCCGCGGTATTGAAGAGATGCCAGACATTGTCCGGTATCCCCAGGGCAGCGGGCGCTACGGAATTTGGGACAATCGTTGCGCTGGAACTTACGCCCATCTCCACATTCACCAGGGGAATCGCAGCCGAGAAATCCAAATGTTGCGTTATACCGTAGGTGAAGTAAATCGTATATTGATGCACTCTCAGATTGATGTTGTTAAAGGTTTGAATATAGTCACGCACGAAGCAAGGATCGCCGGCATACTTTGTCCCCGTCAACGCAGTTTGATTGGGACATGCGGTTATTGGCGGGTTAAACGGCGGCGCAAACGGCTGGTGTTGCAGAACCGTAGGAATGCTGTGCAGATCCTGTCCGTCGATTGAGCTAAAAGCAAAAAACTGATAACTGAACCCAAGGAAAACCCGGTGGCGTCCGCTGGTGCTGGCGCGGTCCCCGAGGATGGGCCCCAGACTCTCATCGGTCGATGGCTCGAAAGTCTTCAACGAGCTGTTGTAAATGGAGATGACGCTCGATGAGGGCGAGGCGAGAGGCAATTCAGAAACCTGGATACCAACCGCCTCATTGATGGGTGCGAAGCTGGATAAGAAATCGCTGCTAAAGTGCGCAGCGTGGCCGTCTCCCGTAAACAAAACCGTTTGCGATGGCGGCTGACCCGGCCCAGCGCCAAAGCCGTAGGGACCATACACCTGGGGAATCAGGCACACCATTTTGCTGTTGGAAGTGCCATTGAGTGGACATACCTGACCGAAGGCATTCACCCCACCCATTGTGGCGACTACGAGAAACGTAAGCAGGACGTTCCTTGACATCGCTGTGTCCTCCGAAAGGGGATTCGAAATAAAGGCTCAGATTATCGCACGTTTCTTATCACCCATGTTCCATTTTGTTTGACCAGGTCGAACTGCGCCTGGTCGGAGCGCTTCATCATCTTGCTTCCCTTCGGAGTGTAGTTGGTCATCACAGATGTCGCGACCGTCGCCTGCTGCCCGTCGTCGCTTATCTGCACAGTTTGAATCGTCACTTCCAGATGCTGCGCTTTTGCATTGTCGAATGATTTCTTGTACTCGGCATATTTCTCTCCCATGCTCGGCCATAGCTGGCGAAGTGCATCCGCGTTCTTGTCATCGAATGCCTGGGCATACTTTCCGATTACATCGCGCACGGCGGTCGATTCGTCTACGGAATTTTGCAGCGGCTTGTCGGGGTTGTTGAGGGAAGCGGGTGGCGGCGCGGGAGGAGCCGGTTGGGGAGCGGTATTTGGCGGGGGCTGATTCAGCGCCACCAATCGTTTGTCAATGTCGCGCGAGTATTTTTGCGCCTCGGGGGCGTGCGATCCCCCTTGCTGGGCAATGGATTGGAAGCTGTTGCGCGCCGCCTCCAGAGCACTCTTATCATTGTTGGCCGCAGCCTGCCGGTACTGCTGAACAGCCTGCTGATATGAGTTTTCGTACTGAGTTACTTTCAATGCCTGCGTTTGAGCCTGGTCAATGTCGGTAAGAAGCTCACTCGAGCTTCCGCCTGCCACTTTTATCTGTTGAGCTTTTTGACGCGCCGAAGCAAAGTCGCCTCGACTAATGTCTTGCCGTGCCGCGGTTTGCAGATCTGCCAGCATCTGGTCAGGCTCCGCCTTCGCCGCGTTTTTCTTGTCCTCTGCTTGCCGAGACTGTTGGTCCTCCAGTTTCGCCTTCGCCTTCGATTCCGACTTGGACTCTGAACGGAGAGGATCAAGGACAAAGGTAAGCTCTCGAGAAGCGCCCTTGGCAATATCCACTTGCTGCTCCGGCGGTGTGCGGTATCCGTTTTTCTCCAGCTGTATCTGATGGCTTTTGGCTTCCAGTTGAACTCTGAATACGCCCTGTCCGTCGGTGCGCCCGCTCGGTACCCGATCAATGGAGACCAGAGCGTCCGGCTGCCCCGACTGCACGACAAGCGTTCCCGTGGGAGTGGACTTGCTTCCCGCGGACAGAGGTGGCGACGGAAGCGGCTGCAATACGAGGGTTATGGGCTCCGCTGCCGTGGAGGGGTCGATCGTTAAATTCCTTTCGGCCGGTTGATAGCCCTTCAACTGTGCTGCAATTTGATATTGGCCCGGCTTGAGTTTGAAACGGCAATTCGGAGACAGGCATGAATGATCGCCAACGCGCACCGAGGCTCCAGGGGGATCAGTGCGGATTTCCACGGGGACGGTTGTGACACGGAGTAGCCGCGGTACGATTGCAATCCCTGCTACAACCGCCAGAATCGCGGCTGCGCCGGCAGCGATCTGGAGCACGGGAATTGGTCTGGGCGGGGCGGCGGTTGCGAGCCGCGCCTCAACTCGTTGCTGGACGCGCGAGGCGATTGCGGCGATCTCGTCTTCCGCCGCGTACCGGGCCGCGATCTGCTGGGCTCGAACGGCGAGTTTTTTCAATTTGGATTGCTTTGCCGTTGGAACTTGCCGCTCAATGGCCAGCAAATTGTCTCGATCAGCATCATGAGCCTTTTGCCGGCGTTCGGCCTCGATTTGAGCTTGCAAACTGCGTTCGAGATCGCCCGCCGCCGGAGTCGACCCATATTGACGGATGGCCTGCTGGACCAATCGCTGCGCTTCCTTGTAACGCGCTTGCCGCTGGAGCACGACGGACTGGTTAAGCAATTCGTCGCGTCGCTTAATCTTTTGCTGGTTGCGCGTTGTGGCCAGCAACTCCTCAAACCCCCGACTCTTCGGCAAACTCTTCTCGAGCAAAATTACTGCTTCTTCTTCCCGCCCTTCGCGGACCAGGGTTTCTGCTCGAGTCCGAATGCTGTTCAATTCAAGTTCTTTACGAAGCTGCGCTTCTGCGGCTAGCAACAGCTTGGCGACGCTCTCGTCATCCGGGAATTGAGTGGCACATCGTCGAAGCACTTCGATAGCGAGTATGGTCTGCCCGTCCCGCAGATGCCCCTGTGCTTTTTCGGTCGTGTTGGCGATGGCTTCGCGGCGCTGCCGCTTCGCCTCATCGGATTGAATTTGAAGCTTCACTCGCTCCAACTCGCCGCTACCCCGCAGGCGCCGCGCCTCGGCGAGCAGTTCCGCACGTTTTTGCGCAGCGGATACGGGTTCCCGCGCCTTCCGCAGAAGCTCCGCCTCCGGGAATTGTTTCAGTCCCTCCTCCAGAATGCTCAATGCCTGCTCAAAGTGACCTTGCCTGGTTTGAGCGTCGGCCTGGCCCTCAATCTCTACGATCTGCTGTTCCTGTGCGCGAAATTTCGCCAGGGCGAGCAGTCCGTCGATTTCACTTTGGCCGGGGTATTGCGCTGCTGCCTGCTGCAGGATCTGTATCGCCGCAACGGGTTGGCTTCGGCGTAGCAGGTCCTGGCCCTGCTGCACCGCATTGCGCACCTCCTCTTGCTGGCGGAGCGTCTCTCGCTGGGATTCGTTTATGGCCTCAACCGCTTCGATGGGAAGCTGAGTTGGCGTCGGCGATTGCGGAAGCGCTGGCGGCGTTTCCAATTCCTGCGCTGCCTCCGATTCTGGAGCAGGAATATCCGCCTCGCGCACCTCTTCCAGCGCGCCAATCTTCAACGTCAGCCTTCGCTTGAAGTCCTGAATTGCAGACTGAACCTTCCGGTTGCTTTGATAATGTTCCCCTATCTGCTCGACTTTACCGAGAATGTTCTGAAGCTGCGTGCGGCTCATACCCTCGGTGGGGCCAATCTGATCGCTGCCGTCGAGGGTGTCGGGCGAGACTTCAATCGAGACCGTTGGTTGATCGGATACTCGTTCCTGATAAAGTTCTTCCGCCCGCTCTTTGGCGGAGCGCTGTGCTTTGGCTTTCCGGGCAACCGCAAGCAGCGATTCATATTGTTGTTTCACCGCAGGGGCAGCAAAGGCGCTCCATTGCGCGAGACTATCGAGAATGCCTTCGGCCGAGTCGAACGAACGCACCATCAAAAGCATGCGGACGTCGGGAAGAGCTTTTTCCATGGCGACCGTGGCGGCTCGCGACCGTGAAGCCTCGATTTCCTGTTCTAGAAGCCTGGCGTCCGGGGTGTCGCCGAACTGGTCGCGAAACTGCTGAAGAATTGCGCCGGCGCCCGCAAAATCATCCTTGGACAAGGCTTCGCGGGCATTCTCCTTGGTGATGGAGAAGTTATGTACGCGATTCAGATCCTTCCGCGATTGCTCCAGCAAGGCTGTGAATTCAGGAGATCTGCCGCACGGTTCGGACTGCGCCTCCATGAATCTCACGGCCTCGCTAAAACGATCCTGTCGCAGCAAACGTTGTGCGGTGCCGACGGCTTCCTGCACTCTCTGGTTGAATTCCTGCAAACGCCGGCGGGCGTCCTCCAGGATGATGCTGAGTTCTTCGTCAGCGGACTCCTGCAGAGTAGCTTCGAGCAGGTCGATGGCACTTTGGCAGTCGTCGGCGGAAACGAATTCACGGGCTCGGTCGGCGGCCGCGTCGATCTTTTGTCGCGTGGCATAGTTGGCCGCCTCCTCCTGGGCAAACTGAAGGAGATCATCAAGATCGCTGGAGGGAATCTCCTTCCGCGTCGCTTCCAGGGTCTCGATGGCTTCGGCGTAAGCCTTACGCCGGATTGCGTCTTTGGCTCTTTGAAGGCAATCTGCCTTGCGTTGTTCTTCCCGCCGCCGTGCCAGAGATTCCTTTACCACCGACAACATGGAGACCAGCGCCGGTTCCTGCGGATACTTCTTGAGCGCTTCCTCCAGCGGAACAAGCGATTGGTCCGGATCGGCTGAATCCATCAATCGCCGGGAAGCAGCAATTTGCGCTTCCACGTAAGCGCGCTTCTCGCTCGCCTGACGTTGTTTTTCAGCCAGCCTCTTGAGCTTGAGGAGTCCGCGATCTTCCGGAAACAATTGCAGCCCTTCATCGGCACGGGAGCACGCCAGTACAAAATCGTCGCGATTCAGGGCATTCTCTATTTCTAAATTACATCCCTCCAGTTGTTTGCGCCGCCTCTCTTGCTCCTGGCCGCTGATCGCCAGGTTGGCCAACTCTTTTACGCCAGGAGCGGTAGGGGAGAGCAACTCCGCCTGCTTCAGCACCTCCAATGCCGCGGTAAAGCTGCGAGACGCGATTCGCTTCCTGGCCTCGTCCAGCAAGCCTTGCACCTGTTTGAGTTTGTTGTGCTCCGCAATCTCCCGAGCAATGATGACTTTCAGGGCCTGGGCTTCCCGGTTATCACGATCGAGGAGCAGCGCTTCCGCCACAGCCTTTTGAGCTTCCTCGAGTTCACCAGTGTCGCGAGCCGATTCCGCCCGATGCAGTAAAGAGGCTAGCTGAGCTGCCCTGGCTTGGCGTTCGGCTACAGAGTTGCGCAGTTCGAGGATTTCGGTACTGCTATCGAGCTTTACGGCCTGGTCGAGATATCTCAGCGCATCCGTGAGTTCGTCGTGCCTGATCGCTTGCTCTGCCTGCACTCTCAACTCCCGCGCCTGCTCGCTGCGTTTCTGCGTCTGAATCTGTTGTTCCACTTGGCCCAGCAGTTCATTGGCTCGAGTATTCTGCCGGTCGTGTCGGAGGAGTTGCAGAATCTGTTCCTTGGCTTGATTCCATTGCGCGGCGGTGACCAGTTTGTCAACGGACTGCAGGTACTCATGAACCATCTCGCGTTTGAGTTCGTCTTGCACCCGCATGAGATCGAAGGCCATGCGGTCGGCGGTCGCGTAGCGTTCTTCCGGATTCTTGGCTAGAGCGAGGGTGATGATGTGGTCCAGTTCCGGAGGGTATTCAGGAAGATAGTTTTTGAGCGGCGGCTGAGTGTCGTGAATGATCTTGAGGAGAATCGCTCCCATGTCTTTACCGTCGAAAGGAAGCTCATTGGTTAGCAACTGGTAGAGCAATACCCCCGCTGAAAAGATGTCGGTACGGGAATCGACATAGCTCTTGTCTTTGATTTGCTCGGGAGACATGTAGGGGATGCTGCCCATCAACTGGCCCGGAAGGGTAACATTTTCAGTGCCGATGCGCGCGATTCCAAAGTCCACGATCTTGATCGTGAAATCTTTGATAACCATGACGTTCGCCGGCTTTATGTCACGGTGGATGACTCCGTGTTGATGAGCATAGTTGAGCGCGTTGCAGACCTGAATCGTGATATGCAGCTTTTGCTCGAGGGAGACGAACCGGCGAGAGGCAATGATGGAGTCAAGGCTCTCGCCTTCCAGGAACTCCATGACCATATAAGGATTGCCGTCTTCATCGCCCAAGTCGTAGATGGTAACGATATTGGGATGCTGGAGTTTGCCGGCGGACTGGGCTTCGCGATAGAAGCGTTTTAACAATTCGGAGTCGTCGGCATAGCCGACGGTCATCATCTTGATAGCCACCAGGCGCCCGATGCCGGGATCGGTTGCCTTGTAGACAACTCCCATCCCTCCCCGACCGACGACATCGAGGACGTCGTACTTGCCCAGTTTTTTGGGTATATTTGGGGCCATCTCGACCCGCCGGCTCCTCCGGGCAGCCTACCATAGCTGTTTGCCACTGCCCTGGCCGCGAATTACGTTAGCATGGAACTGCGGGCTTGGAACAGGCGGAATGGATCAAGCCGCGCGATTGAAACCAGAAGAACAAGACCAAAATAAGTTACGCGGCCGGCAGCGGCTAGTTCAACTGAGACTGAACGATGCTAGCATGGGGTGCTAGCTTTCTCCTAACTTAACTAGACACGTTCCTAGTTTGACGTGTTGTTGCAAGCAGACAGTGAGCAAACCATGCGTTTCGGTTCCGTGGGGTGCGTTTTGTGCGTGAGTGGGACTTCCGCTTCATGACCGGTGGCCTTCATGCCACCCGGCAATCATCAGAGTCGTGCCGCAACAATAAGGTCAGGGTTACCCGTGACGCGGTGGTTTTCGTCTTGGACAGAAACCTGCAAAGGTGGTATTCATGAACAAACATTCGTCTTCACGGGTCGGGTACGGGCTCACATTTTGACGGAAGATAGACCGACCTAAGTCTTAAACGAGCGGAAACAAATTCTCGATACAAGCGCCTGTCGCGAGGTCGTCCTAGACAAGGGAGAATAAGCCATGCGACTGATCCCTTTGGCCTTCCTAAGTTTTATCCTCAGTCTTATCCTTGCCTCCTCTGCTTCCCGTTCGACGGAAGCACCTACCGGGTTTGACAACAAAAGCAACGGCGTCGCCGACGATGCTACTCATCAGGCCGATCAGACGAAATTCGAGGAAGTCGAGCAGCTAAGCGACGGCCTGGGCCCCCTTTATAACGCGCAGTCCTGCCGTGAATGCCACCAGAGTCCAGTTTCAGGTGCCGCCTCTCAGGTCTCGGAATTACGTGTCGGCCATCAGGGCCCAGAGGGACACTTCCGCAATCCGGAAATCCCGATCGCTCACGGAACGGAAGTGATCTCCGGCCGGTCTCTAGTGAATGATCGCGCTATTTGTCCCAACGCCGCCTTTCCTAACAATGAGATTCAAGAGCGGGCTCCAGAGACTGAGACGATCCGAACGTTTCGCCTTTCCTTGAGTCTGTTGGGAGATGGCTTCGTCGAGGCGCTTGCCGATAAAACGCTCATCGATCTCGCCGAACAACAATGCAAATCCTCACATCGGAGAATCTGCGGACAGGTTCTCCAGGTTCCAATCGTAGAAGCCCCCGGACAGATGGGCGTTGGAAGGTTCGGTTGGAAAGACCAGCACGCGAGCCTGCTGTCGTTCTCCGGCGACGCCTACCTTAATGAGATGGGCATCACAAACCGCCTTCAGCCGGACGAGGTAACCAGGCTTTGCAACACTGCTTCGGAGCCGAATGACACGCCGGGACCGGACGGCCTCTCCGACATTGATCACTTCGCCCGGTTTATTCGAGCCACGAAAGCACCCGCGCGTGACTCCCAGCTCGCGAGCAGTGCGGTCGCAAAGAAGGGCGAAGGCTTATTTGACAAGATCAGTTGCGTGACTTGCCACGTCGAAACATTGACCACTGGTCCTGCTGGAGCGAAGATCAACGGGGGAACGTTTACGATTCCAGTCGCTCTTGGGTCAATTACATTTCATCCGTATGGGGATTTCTTGATGCATGACGTTGGTACGGGCGATGGAATCCTGCAAGCGACCCGGGAGCACTATGGGAACAGGGTCTTCCAGATGATGTCGGGATATCTTTCGAAACAGGACTTCGAGGGCAGTCGGAACAAAATACGCACCGCCCCTTTATGGGGAGTCCGCTTGCGTCCGCGATTGATGCACGATGGCGCATCCCTGACACTTCGCGACGCGATCCTGCGACACCGCGGCGAGGCAAGCCATGTAAGTCAGCAATTTGAAAAACTGAAGAGGGAGGATCAAGAGGCCATCATCGAGTTCTTGAAGTCTCTCTAAACTCTCCAATCGTAGCACCCAGTTCAAGGTTTGTCGGCAGCCCAGAAGTGATCCTGAGGAATGTCGGGGAAGAGCGAGCATTGCCGCCGCAAGGTAACGTTGCTCGAACGGCTGAGTAGGCGGCGGCAGCAGGCGTCCAAGGTTTCGTGCCTTGGAGGTGCGTATATGCGCCCTCCTCATGCTGGAACCGCCCCATCCTGGAGATTCGGCGGCTATCTATTTCTTCGTGTCTTTGCCTTCCAGTACGGTGTTCCACCTGGTGCCATCGGGCGACATTTCGAAGCTCTTGTGTCGCTGGAAGCTGCCGCGCCTTATGAACTGCAAACCGCGACATTCATAAATTACTTGTACCCGGCGTACGTGCGTGGGCAAGCCTACCTGCTGGCGCACAATGGAACTGGAGCAGCCGCCGAGTTCCAGAAGCTGCTGGATCACAGAGGCGCTGCGGTGAACTTTGTTACGGGAGCATTGGCCCATCTCCAACTGGGTCGAGCCTACGCGATGGCAGGCGACACAGCAAAAGCAAAGAGTGCATATCAGGACTTTTTCACCCTCTGGAAAGACGCCGACCCCGACATCCCCATC
>Ga0182015_10007362_pt1 | contig 10749 bp, 8 predicted proteins | sample 712P3MmetaG_FD_120478 | JGI IMG/M metagenome (GOLD analysis project Ga0182015, IMG submission 120478) | Permafrost microbial communities from Stordalen Mire, Sweden - 712P3M metaG | ecosystem: Environmental > Terrestrial > Soil > Wetlands > Permafrost | place: Sweden: Stordalen | collected...
CGCGCCTGAGCTTTCACGTCCGCCTGCGACGTGCTAACCCGAGATGAAACTGCTGCACTCCGATTGACTAAGGGAACAGGATTAGACTGCGGCAACACCATTGCCGCGCTCAAGAATTGAAACAGGCAGACGAGGTAAGCGCGCTTCATAGGGTCCTTCCGTGGCGGGGGCCCACACTTATTCCGCCAAGTATATATTCCGCAAGCGACTTTTTTCGTCACAATCATCTGTGTCCGCCATCACAGACTCCGAACTCCATCCTGCGAGACAATAATCCCCAAACCCAATTCAACGCTCTTTGAAAACTTAAGTCCTTATTCCTGAATAGCTTACATTAACTCACTCAATCTAAACACTTTAGTGGAAATGAGGGAGGGGGGGTGGGGGTAGTACCAATCAATCTATAATTACAAAATACACTTCAGAATTCCTCAACGCTCTTCGCCATTCGACCGCATTTTTTGCCCGAATACTGCGGTGAACTCGGCACTGCTCTCTCTCCTGTGGTGAAATAGAAGTAGAGTCAATGATGACAAGCAAGTCAGTTGCATGGCGCCGCAAGCTCAAGGCGGCCGAGCGGAACGTTCATGGATTGTGGCAGATCCTGAAGGCCCTGGTGTCGACCGACCACCCTTTGCTGGCGCATCTGATTCCGATCCGGCGCTGCAATCTGGCTTGCACTTACTGCAACGAGTTCGATGATTTCTCGAAACCCGTGCCGACGGACGATATGTTGCGGCGCGTTGACCGACTGGGCGAACTCGGCACTTCGGTGATTACCATCAGCGGCGGCGAACCGATGCTGCATCCGCAACTGGATGACATTATTCACCACATGCGGAAGCGCAGGATCGTTTCCGGGTTGATCACTAACGGGTATCTGCTGACTGCCGACCGCATTCAGAAGCTCAACCGCTCGGGCCTGGAGTGGCTGCAGATTTCGATCGACAACGTGAATCCCGACGAGGTTTCGAAGAAGAGCCTGAAGGTGCTCGACAAGAAGTTGCAACTGCTGGCCGAGCACGCCGAGTTTCACGTCAATATCAACTCCGTTGTGGGCAGCGGCGTGAGCCATCCCCAGGACGCGCTGACCATCGGCAAACGCGCGCTGGAGCTGGGATTCAGCTCGACCATTGGAATTATTCACGATGGCTCGGGACAAGTGCAGCCGCTGAACGACGAAGAACGCCGCGTGTATCACGAGATGAAGAACCTGGAGAAACGCAGCTTCACCCGCGTGAACGCGTTCCAGGACAACATTGCCTTAGGCCGTCCGAACCAGTGGCGTTGCCGCGCCGGCGGACGCTATCTCTACATTTGCGAAGACGGACTGGTGCATTACTGCTCGCAGCAGCGCGGATATCCGGGAATTCCGCTGGAAAAATATACAGTCGCCGATTTGCGCCGCGAATTTCATACCGAGAAGTCCTGCGCTCCGCATTGCACCGTTTCCTGCGTGCATCAGGTGTCGGTGCTCGATGCGTGGCGCGCGCCGCAAGGGCCGCCAACGGCGCAGCAGCCGGCAAACGGACTCGTCAACATCGAATAAGGCAGAGGTCGATCCAAGAACGTCGTCCCTAGAACGTCGTCGCGACCGTGAAGCGGAACGTCTTCCGCGGTTCGAGCAGCGTGAACCGCGATCCCAGCGTTGAGAGTGTAGTGCGATAGGTATAGAGTCCGGCGGCTCCGTCGGGGAACATGTCACGCGTGATGGGAACGGTTGGCTGGGCAGTGCCATCGAGGCGCAGCGCGTTATAGGCGTAGTAAATACGGAACGGCGCATTGACGACCGGAAGCATCGTCTGCAGTTCCAGTCCGGTAGACATGCGCACAACCCAGTTCGTGCCCGGAACCGGCGTGAGATTCTGCGAGATCCCGCTGATCGTCGAACCACCCTCACAAGCATATGCCGTGCTTAGGTATGGACAACCGAATAACGTACTCTTCAGGTTCTCGTACTGAATCGGGTTGATCTGCAATTGCGAGCTGCGCAGAATGGGATCGGTTCCCACGTCGACAAACGGCGCAATCGCCACCGGACCGGCGATGGTGATGCGGTATTCCAGGTTGCCGTGCATGCTGAGATCGCCGCCCGGAGTTACCAGCTGCGAGTACAGCACGGGAATATTCCAGCAGTTGCTCGCGCACGCGCCATTCTGCCCCTGAATCACCGGGAACCGCGGGTTGGCGGGGACGAAGGTTCCATCAGGGTTTCTAAGGGCGACGGATTGCGCGCTTGGCAGATAGGCAATGGGCGAAACGGTGCGGATGTCAAAACCGCGCAAGTCATTTTCGCCGCCCAGATAGGCCCGCTCGAAGGGTGGCGCAACGATTCCGCCGTAGCCCGTGATAAACGAAGCCTGCACGTTGTAGCCGAGCGCGTTGCGCTTCTTCTGCATCGGGAAAAACTGCTTGAACTGGATGATCGGCCGGATCGTATGCACGGTCCCACCCAGGCCCGAGAACTCACCGCCGATGAACAGGCTCTTGCCCTTGTGCGGCGCGTAGTACGAATCCAGAGTGTTCATGGTGAAGCTGGGCGTGATTTTGCTCGTGATAATCCCGTTGAGCGCATTAGGACCGGTGATGCCGCGAAAATTGAGGTTCTCAAACAATAGCTTGGAGGCGTTGCTCACCGCGACCAGCGAAGAACGGTCGAACGAGTAGCTGATGCCAACGCGCTTGAAGGAATGGCGCAACGGATAGCTCAAGCTCCCGCTGAATCCGGTGCTCGACTGCGAGTAGTTCTGAAGGTTCTGCAGATAGGCAGAAGGCAGATTCAGATTTTGTCCGGTTGAGATCGCGTACTGCTTGGCTTGGTCGTAGTTGGTCTTGCGCGTGTAGACATTGAACCCCGCCTGGATGGGGCGGTCGAACAGATATGGCTCGGTGAATCCGAAGACCAGGTCGCGCTGGCGGCTGCCCAGGCTGGCCTGGACCGAAAGCGTTTCGCCTAATCCAAGAAAGTTGTTGGTGCTGTAATTGAGGCCGACAAAGGCTCCGGCCAGGCCGCTCACGCCGCCTTGCAGTCCGATGCTGTTCTTGCCTTTTTCATGGACTTTTAGAGTGAGATCGACGGTGCCGTTCTTTTCGTCGAGGTGGCGTTCGGTGGTGTTGGGATCGTCGGGCTTGAGCTGGTCGAAATAGCCCAACTGGTTCAGGCGGAGCAGGCTGAGTTCCCAGAAGCGCGAGTTGTAGACCTGGCCTTCTTCCAGCGCAATTTCACGGCGGATGACCTTGTCGCGGGTCGTGGTGTTGCCCTGGAACTCGATGCGGCGTACGTAAAACTGCTTGCCTTCGTCCACGTCGAAGGCCAGGTTGACGAGTTTCTTTTCGTCGTCGAAGCTGGTGTCGGGCACGGTGGTGAAGTTGATGTATCCCGCCACGCCGTAGGCCTTGCGCAGGTTCTCCATACCCTTGGCGATTTTTTCGCGGCTGAAAATCTCGCCGTCCTTCATGGGGAAAAGGCTGCGCAGCGCGTTGACGTTAGAGATGGCTTTATTGTTCTTGAAGGTGATTTTGCCCAGACGATAGCGGTCACCCTCCTCGATCGGCATCAGGATATCCACCGACTTCCCCGCTCCGGGCTGGATCCAGGGAATGTGAAAGCCGGTGTGTCCGGTGTCGTGGATCTCCGTCCTCGGGTCGTCGACCAGCACTTTGAAGTAGCCGCGGTTCTGGTATTCGGCGCGAACGCGCTCGGTATCTTCTTCAAGCTTGGTGGCGTCGTAGGTCTTGGCGAACAGGTTTTCCAGGAAAATGGAGTGCGGAATACCGATGGGCTTGAGGTTTTTCATCGCCGCACGGAGCGTACGGTCGGGTACGTGCTTGTTGCCCCGGAAACGAATGCGTCCAACCTTAACTTTCGGCCCTTCTTTGATGACGAAAGTGACGCCAATGGCGTTGGGCGGGATGGGCCGGATTTCGGTGCGGATGGTGGCGAACTGGTGGCCATGTTCGGAGAGCAACTCCTTGATGACAACTTCGGCCTTCTTGATTTTTGTGGGATCGTACTGGTTCTCGACCGAGAGCGGGACCTTGCGCTCCTTGAAGCGATCGAGCACATCGCTGGTCGAAACCGCATTCAGGCCGATGTAGTTGATCTCGCGGATCGTGGGCCGTTCCTTGACGTAAATGTGAAGGATCCAACCCTTGGGATTCTGCTCGCGCTCAAAGCGAATGTCTTCAAAGTAGCCGGTGTTCCAAAGCGCGTTGAAGTCACGCTCGATGGCCGCCGGATCGTACACGTCGCCGACTTTGGTGAAAATGCGGGCTTTGATCGTGTCGGTGGGTATACGGCGATTGCCGTGCGTCTGAATGCCGACAACGAGCTCTTGTTGGCCGAAAACCGGGGCTGCCAGCAACAGAAATGTGGCCAGAAAAAGGGCGCAAAACCAGACAGAGCTACGCCCCCAAACTCCTGTGGAGGAAGAAGATGGAGGCCGATTCGGCCTTTTCCGCGGCTCCGTGTCGTGGCCGAGTCGCGGGGCCCGCACAGGGATTTCCTGATGACGGCGATGAATTGCAACTACCTCGAAAAACTAGAGTTAGGAAAACGGTAATTATACGGTAGAGAGTGAGAACCGTCCAAGGCGGAGAGCAAAGCGAAGGCAAATTTCTACCCAGTGAGTCACGCCCGAAACAGTTCCACTTCAACACAGACGGAAAAGAACGTCGCCGCGTTGCCCATGTCGGTAAGTTTTTCTGAAGTCAGCACATTGATGTTGCCGCCGCCGGGACTGAAGCGCGCCCAATCCAGCCAAGCGGCCACCACTCCCGGAGAGACTGCGCCGTCAACCCGCGCTTGCAGCACGATTTCGCCCCGCGAGTTGAAGGCGCGAACCCGGTCGCCATCGCGCACACCGCGAGCCTTGGCGTCGGTGGGATGCATTTCCAGATCGCCGATCGAAGGCTCCATCTTGCGTACCGATGGAACATTGGCGAACGATGTGTTGAGATGGTTGTCCGGCTTGCGCGCCAGAAGCTCGAGGGGAAACCCAGTTTTTGATCCAGAGCCATTTCTCGACTCGTCAGGAGGGGTGAAGCCAACCACTGGATCAAGACCCTGCCGTTGCAAAGCTTCGCTGTAAAACTCCGCCTTGCCGCTGGCCGTAGAGAAGTTGCCTTGGGCGAACGGTAGAAAGGGTGCAATCGCGGCGGAATTCTCATCTTGCTCCGAGCTGTCTGCCCCCAGATTCAAACGGACACGGTGCTCCCGCTCCAACCGCTCACGATTGATCCCGAGAAGCCGCGGATTCGGCGACTCCAGCGCGCGATCAATCATTGAATCGACCGTCTCGCGAAAGCAATCCTCTTCGAAGCCCATGCGTCCGGCGAGCGCGCGGAATAAATCAACATTCGACCGGCATTCGCCGAGTGGCTCCATCGCCTGGTTCGACATCTGCAGGTAGTAGTGGCCGTAAGCCGCCTGCAGGTCTTTGTGTTCGAAAAAGGTGGTTGCCGGCAGCACGATATCGGCGTAGTCGGTGGTGTCGGTCAAGAACTGTTCGTGGACCACGGTGAACAGATCGGGCCGCATCAAACCTCGGACAACTTCATTGTGGTTCGGGCAGACTGCCGCCGGATTTGAGTTGTACACAAATAACGCCTGGACTGGCGGGGCAGTGAGCGCGTTCAGCGCGCTCCCCAATTGCACCATATTGACGGTGCGGGCGGGACGTCCCAGCGCTTTGTGCATCAGTTCCGGCATTTCAAGTGACGCCTTGTTCAGGCCGAAGGAACCGCTGAGCGACATCTGCAATCCGCCGCCAACTTCTTTCCACGATCCGATCAGACAAGGAAGCATGGTGACCGCGCGCATCGCCATGCCGCCACCCTCAGAGCGTTGGATGCCGTAATTCACTCGGATCACCGACGGTCGCTGGGTGGCATACTCGCGCGCCAGTTTGCGGATGTCATCGGCTGAGATCCCAGTCCACTGCGCAATCTTCTCTGGCGAATATTGCTGCGCGCGTTCTTTCAGTTCTTTGAATCCCACCGTGTAACGAGAAACGTAGTCAGCGTCAAAGAGATTTTCGTTGATGATGACGTGCATCATCCCGAGCGCGAGCGCGGCATCGGTGCCAGGGTTGATCGGCAAATACCAATCGGAGCACTTCGCCGTACGCGTGCGGTACGGATCGATCACAACCAACTTCGCGCCCTTGCGCCGCGCTTCTTCGATAAACGGCCAGAGGTGGACGTTGTTGCCGTGAATGTTCGCGCCCCAGGCGATGATGTACCGCGATTGCGCAAACTGCTCGGGCTCAGTGCCCAGCTTGATGCCAACCACCGACTTCAGGCCCTCTTCGCCGGCGGTCGAGCAGATGCTGCGCTCCAGTTGCGAAGCGCCCAGCCGGTGGAAAAATCGCCGGTCCATGGAAGCACCGTTGAGCGCCCCCAAAGTGCCTCCGTAGGAGTAGGGCAAAATGGCTTCCGGCCCATAATCATCCGCAATCCGCCGAAATCGCCGGCCAATCTCATCCAGCGCGTCATCCCATGAAATCCGCTCAAAGCCAGGTGTGGCAGGCGTGCCATCACCCGCGTTTCCCGCAGCAGCCACGGGCCCCTTCGGTCCCACTCGCCGCATCGGATAGAGCACCCGCCCCGGCGAATACACGCGATCCAGATACTTGGCGACCTTGGCGCAGAGAAATCCGCGCGTAACGGGATGCTCCCGGTCCCCCTGAATCCTGGTGGCGCGGCCCTCCTCAATCGTGATCAAAACGCCACAGGCATCGGGACAGTCGTGCGGACAAGCTGCGTGGACAACGCGCTTCATGACCAGATTATAAGGCCAACGATTACAAGGCGAGCTAGCGCGAAAAAGGACACCGACCCCGCCTGCCCGGGTGGGCCTGAAACCACGGAACATCCGAGGTAGTGTCCCCTATTCCGCCCCGTGCTATCGTGCGCCAGTTGCCTTTGCGGGAATTCTCTGCGGAGTTGTTGCCATGCGAGCGATCGGTTTCTCCTGGATTACGCTGATTGTCTGCACCTGGCCGACGCGGGCGGGGCGCCCGCGCCACATGGGCGCTACTTGAATTCCAAAACTTCTTTCTCTTTACCTTTACTCATCTCTTCCATCTTCTTGATCTCATCGTCGGTGAGCTTCTGAATTTCATCCAGCGCGCGCTTTTCATCATCTTCGGCGATCTTCTTGTCTTTCATGGCCTTCTTGATGGCATCGTTGCCGTCGCGCCGCACATTGCGGATTGCGGTGCGGTGCTCTTCGAGAATCCGGTGCAGGTGCTTCACCATATCCTTACGCCGCTCTTCGGTAAGCGCAGGCACCGGAACGCGCACAATCTTGCCGTCGTTCATAGGATTGAGGCCCAGATCGGCGCCGCGAATGGCTTTCTCTATCGCTCCCATCTGCGAAGTATCAAACGGCTGCACCGTGATCATCTGCGGCTCGGGCGCATGAATCTGCGAGACCTGGTTGAGGGGCATCTGCTCGCCGTAATAATCCACCGTTACCGTATCGAGCATGTGGATGTTCGCGCGCCCCGTGCGGGTAGCCGCCATCTCGCGGCGAAAATCCTCGACCGCCTTATCCATGCGCGTCTTGAGTGCAGCGAATGTTTCTTTTAGGGCAGGATGAGCCATAGCTCGGGGCTCCTAGGATGCATCAGAATCAAAAGTGTAGATTATAGCAAGGCAGGTCGGAGGTGAGAGGTCAGATTTCAGAGGTAACAACCCATGGGATCCATGGTTTCAACCTCTACAATCTGACCTCTAACCTGACCCTACGCGCTGACCAGCGATCCGATCTTCTCGCCCAGCACGACGCGCCGAATATTGCCGCGCTGGTTCAGGTTGAAAACGATGATCGGAAGATTGTTGTCCTTGCACAAAGAAATCGCCGTCGAGTCCATCACCTTCAGGCCTTGCCGCAGCACATCCATGTAGGTGAGGGTCGAATACTTTTTGGCGTCCGGAACCTTCATCGGATCGGCATCGTAAATGCCGTCCACCTTGGTTGCTTTCAAAATCGCATCCGCCTTGATTTCCATGGCGCGCAGCGAGGCCGCGGTGTCGGTCGAGAAATACGGGTTGCCAGTACCGCCGGCAAAAATGACCACGCGTCCCTTTTCCAGGTGCCGCATGGCGCGTCGCCGGATAAACGGCTCGGCGACCTGGTTCATCTCAATCGCGGTTTGCACGCGGGTGTAGACATTCTGTTTTTCCAGCGCGTCCTGCAGAGCGAGCGCGTTGATTACGGTGGCCAGCATACCCATGTGGTCGGCCGAAACGCGGTCCATGTTTCTTGCCTGATCGGCCACTCCGCGAAAGAAATTTCCGCCGCCGACGACAATCGCCATCTGGATGCCGAGCTGGTGCACATCGGCGAGTTCCGCCGCAACTTCATGAATGCGGATAGTGTCGACGCCGAAGCCTTTGTCGGCGGCCAGGGCCTCGCCGGAAATTTTCAGCAGGATGCGTTTAAAGATTGGTGCAGGCATGAAGGGTTAGTGTAGCACCGGAAATGGAGCGGAGCTTCGTCGTGTAGGGCAAAAGAAAAGGGGCGCCGCAGCGCCCCTGAAATTATTCGGATACTACTTGGTCGGTTGCTACTTAACGACCGGTGCGGCTGCCTCGCCTTCGTCCGGCTTGCTGCTGACGAATGCGACCGTTGCGGTCGCATCCCCCACCTTGAACCGTGCAAAGCGGCGCACGGCGATGTTCTCACCCAGTTTGCCAATTTTTGCGGCGATGAGCTGCGAGATGCTAATCGTCTGGTCCTTAATGAAGGGCTGCTCGAGCAGACAGACCTCTTCATAGAATTTTTCCACCTTGCCGGCCAGCATTTTTTCGATGATATTAGGCGGTTTACCCGTGGCGGCGGCTTGGGCGCGGTAAATGTCTTTTTCGCGCTCGATGTCTTGTGGAGTTACGTCCTCTTTGCGCACAAACTTCGGATCACTCGCCGCAATGTGCATGGCGATATCGTGGACAAGTTCCTTGAAGTCTTCCGTGCGGGCCACGAAATCGCTCTCGCAGTTGACCTCAACCAGCACACCGATCTTGCCGCCGGCATGGATGTAATGGCCCACCGAACCTTCACTGGTCACCCGTGTCGCCTTTTTCGCCGCAACCGAGACGCCTTTCTTCCGCAACAAGACGATGGCTTCCTCCAGAATGCCTTTCGCCTCCGTCAGAGCCTGTTTGCAATCCATCATTGGCGCTCCGGTTTTCTCCCGGAGCTCTTTCACCTGCGCAGCAGAAATGTTTTCCATAGTAGTGCTCATTGGGGCCTCAAAGTCAGGTTTCAAAGTTTCAAGGTTTCAGAGTTTCAAGGAGGATCGGTCAGGGGGCGAACCAGAGGGCCAATCAGGGTCGCAAGACTGAAACTTTGCAACCCTGAAACCTTGAAATCTGCGTTACGTCAGAACCGGCGCGTTTCCGCCTGCAGTTCGTCAACGTCTTCCGTCGCGGCGGTAGGACGCTTGCGCGTGCCCTTGCCCAGCACATCTTCCATGCGGATCTCTTCACCCTCAACACCGGTGACGCTGGGAGCGGCCAAAGCCTCGCCATCGACCGCAACTTCGGCAAGTGATTCTTCAGCCTCCGGAGCCTCAGCTGCCGCTTCCGGCGCCGCTACGGCCTGAATGTCCGCCATCTGCTTGTCGTCGCGGGCATGGACACCCTCGGCAATGGACTCCGAAATCTTCGACGTAAACAGACGGATGGCGCGCAGCGCGTCGTCATTGCCCGGAATTACGTAATCCACTTCGCTCGGATCGCAATTCGTGTCGACCACCGCGACCACAGGAATCCCGAGCTTGCGCGATTCGCGCACCGCGATCTGCTCTTTGTTCGAATCGATGACAAAGATCGCATCCGGCAGCCGGGTCATGTTCTTGATGCCGGCGAGATTGGCCTGCAAGTGCTTGCGCTCGCGCTCGAGCTTGATGACTTCTTTTTTCGGGAGCAGATCGTAACGGCCATCGGTGGCCATTTCGTCGAGCTCTTTGAGCCGCTTCACCGACTTCTGCACTGTGACCCAGTTGGTCAGCAGGCCGCCCAACCAGCGTTGATTGACGTAGAACATCGAGCAGCGCTGAGCCTCTTCGGCAATGGCATCTTGCGCCTGGCGCTTGGTGCCCACGAAGAGGATAATCCGTCCTTCGGCCGCCAAATCCTGTACAAATTTCGACGCCTCTTTGAACATCTTCAGCGTCTTCTGCAAATCGATAATGTAAATGCCGTTGCGCTCACCAAAGATGTACTCCTTCATCTTCGGGTTCCATCGTTTTGTCTGATGCCCGAAGTGAACGCCAGCTTCGAGCAACTCCTTCATCGTAATGTTTGCCAATCAACCTCCTCAGTTGGTCTGCATCCGGACGCTAACAGGCCCCGGATTGCCATTCCCGTCCACCCCATCTCAGGGGAGGTGGGGGGATGAATTTGCAAATCAGTCGTTCGTCTGCGGTCGTTCGTCGTTGGCCAACGACTAGCGACCATCGACTATCTCTTCGAGAACTGGAAGCGCTTGCGAGCGCCTTTCTGTCCATACTTCTTGCGCTCTTTGGCACGCGGATCGCGCGTTACCATGCCTTCGGCCTTAAGCTTCCCGCGCAGCTCGGCATTGAACTCCATAAGCGCGCGCGTGATGCCTAGGCGCACCGCATCGGCTTGTCCGGCAACTCCGCCGCCGCATACGTTCGCCAGCACGTTGAAATTGGCCGCGCTCTCGGTCGACGCCAGCGGGGACTTGGCGCTGATTCGCTGCGAGGGCGTCACAAA
>Ga0182015_10007363_pt1 | contig 10749 bp, 5 predicted proteins | sample 712P3MmetaG_FD_120478 | JGI IMG/M metagenome (GOLD analysis project Ga0182015, IMG submission 120478) | Permafrost microbial communities from Stordalen Mire, Sweden - 712P3M metaG | ecosystem: Environmental > Terrestrial > Soil > Wetlands > Permafrost | place: Sweden: Stordalen | collected...
AGCCGCGCCTGATGCATCAATGGATTCGGCGCAGCTCTTCCGCGTTCAAACTGACGGCACGTTGAAAATCCTCAGCGTGAATTTGGGCGGAGCTTTGGCCGGTGTTCCCGCGGACAATCTCTTACTCGAGCCGCGCGACAAGATTTTGATCCATCGCACCACGGCCAGCATGGATCCCGCCAGCGTGTGGATCAAAGGCGAAGTGGCGAAGCCGGGCAAGTATCCGCTTACGATAAATATGCACGTTCAGAATTTGGTCGACGTTGCGGGAGGCCTGAAAAGAAGCGCAGACCCAACAGTCGCAGATTTGACGCACGTTGGCGAAAGCGATCCGGATCACCGGTTCGGAGAGAGTATGCCCATCTCGCTCGCGGGCGCGCTGAACGGCGATCCGAAAGACAATGCCGCTCTGCATGATGGCGACGTGCTCACGATCCGCGAGAGTGTGGATTGGAGCGATATAGGCGCTTCCATGACGATGCGTGGGGAAGTCCAGCATCCTGGCTCTTACGGAATTCGACCGGGGGAGAGGCTTAGCAGTGTGCTTGAGAGGGCCGGAGGATTTAGTCCAGAGGCCTATCCCAATGGGGTTGTGCTGATGCGAGCTGAAGTCCGGGAACTGGAGATCAAGAGTCGCGCTGAACTTGTTGACCGCGTCAGGCAAGAAGAGGTGTATCTCAAGGCCGTACCTGAAACCGATCCCGATCAAAAGAATGCGAAATTGACGGCAGTCGCACATACCGAATCCACGCTGCAGCAGCTCGAGGCCAATGAGCCGATTGGCCGCGTTGTGATTCACATCGAGTCGAATATGAAAACGTGGAAAAACACTTCGGATGACGTGACGCTTCGCAACGGCGACATCCTAGTTGTCCCCAAAAAGGCGAGCTACGTCACGGTGATGGGAGAGGTATTCAACCCGACGGCAGTGGGTTACCGCCCGGGCCGAAGCGCGAAGTGGTATTTGAGCCAGGCCGGCGGACTCACGCAACTTGCCAACAAAAAGGCGGTCTTCGTTGTGCGAGCCGATGGCTCGGTGATTTCATCTAAAAACAATTCCACATGGTGGAGCGGTGATCCGCTTTCCGCGACACTCAGGCCAGGTGATTCTGTGGTTGTTCCAGAGCTGGCGCCAAATGTTGGACCGCGCAATCTTACGACGCTGCTGACGACCGCCCAAATTGCTGCTTCAGCCGCGCTCACGGCTGCTTATCTGATCAAGTAGCTTGAGAACTTGCGCATGCGCGTGAAAGCGATGGTATTGATGGTAGGTCTGGGTGCGATGACGGCGGCCTTTGGACCAGAGAGCATCTGGGCCATGCCGCAACAGAACGACGTGAAGACAGATGCTGGCGCGTCCTCGACGGCAGAGCAAACGACGGAGGGGTCCGCGAAAACAAATTGGTCTCCCTCGCCTCTCCCCGTCCGAAGTAACCGATACCCGGACGAGCGAGACTCCAGCGCATCGCGCTGGAATTTCAAGAACTATGGAATGGATATCCTCGGTGATCAGAAAGACATTTGGACAAGCCCTACGAAGGTCCGGTTCTCAGATGCAAACTGGCTTATTCCGGCAGCTATGGCTTCGGCAGGCCTGTTCGCAACGGACCATGAATTCAGCCGGCATCTTCCGTCGGACCCGCGAACCATTCAGCGCTACCGAGACATCGCCAATGGAAGCGTGGGCGCACTGGCCGGCATAGGTGGCGGGTTTGCGCTATGGAGCGCGTTCACGCACGACGAACATCAGCGAGAAACTGGATTTCTTTCCGGTGAGGCCGCAATTGACAGCCTCGCGGTGGTTGAAGCCTTGAGTTATGCGACCGGCCGCCAGAGACCTTACCAGGGAGACGGGGGCGGCCATTTCTTCCATGGCGGATCGTCATTTCCTTCCGACCACTCAGCCGCGGCGTGGGCGATTGCGGGTATCGTGGCGCACGAGTATCCGGGTACATTGCCGAAATTCATCGTTTATGGACTGGCAACGGCGGTGAGTCTGTCGCGGATTCAGTCACGCGATCACTTTAACTCGGATGTTGTGATCGGCAGCGGGATTGGGTGGCTGATCAGCCAGCATGTCTTTGCGAAGCATCACGATCCCGAACTCGGTGGAACGGAATGGCCGTCGCTGCGGGAACTAACCGACGAGAGTAAATCATCGGGACCACACAATCTTGGCTCGCCGTACGTGCCGCTCGATAGCTGGGTTTATCCGGCGTTCGAGCGCCTGGCGGCTCTCGGCTATATCGAGACGGATTTCCTGGGAATGCGGCCGTGGACCCGCATCAACTGCGCGGCATTGGTAGAAGAGGCCGGCGACAAAAACAGAACGATGCAACCCTTTTCCCCGGAAGTTAGCGACCTTTACGAGGCGCTGCGGAATGAGTTTCAACCGGATCTCGACGCGGTGGATGGAGACGGCGGCTTATCGGTCCATTTGGAGTCGCTATACGCAGGAGCAACGGAAATCGCCGGTCCTCCGTTGAACGACGGCGATCATTTCGGACAAACCATCATTAACAATTTCGGCCGTCCATACGAGCAGGGATTCAACAGCTATGATGGCTTTTCGGGCTACGCGATTGCCGGACGCTTTACGATATACGTCCGGGGAGAATATCAGCACTCGCCGTTCGCGCCCGCGTATTCCGGTTCCGTGCGAGAGTTAATCGCAACGCTCGACGCCAATCCGGTTCAGCCAGCGAACCCCTTTCTGGCCATAAATCAATTCCGTCTGCTTGACACATACGCTGCGGCCCACGTCGGGGGATGGAATATTTCCTTTGGAAAACAGAGCCTGTGGTGGGGACCGGGCGAGGGAAGCGATTTTCTGCTCAGTGACAATGCCGCACCGTTCTACATGTTTCGAGTCAGTCGCGTCGTTCCGATTGAGCTGCCGTGGATTTTTCATTTGCTGGGGCCAATGAAAATCGATGCGTTCTTCGGCGAGCTTTCGGGCAATGAGTTTCCGCCGCGGCCACTCATCCATGGAGAGAAGATTAGCTTTAAACCGACGCACAACTTGGAATTGGACTTCGCACGAACGGTTGAATTTGGAGGCGTGGGTCGCCCGTTGACTCTGGGTTCGCTATTTCGAAGCTACTTCGTTGTGGGTTACGTGGATAACGCAACGCCGGCAAACGATCCAGGAATACGAACGGGAGGGTTTGACTTTACGTACCGTATCCCGTACTTGCGCGACTGGGTGACCGTATACTTTGATATGGCCTACAGGCCGGTAAAGGCTGGTTTCAATCCTGGCTTCTACGTGAGCCATTTCCCCGGAATACCCAAGTTGGATTTTCGAGCCGAGGCTGTGAACTCGGATACTTATCTGACTAATCCGGGCGAGTACCTTTATTTCGACGGCTTCTACCACGACTTATATACGAACCACGGAAACCTCATTGGGAGCTGGATCGGCCGACAGGGACAAGGCGAGCAAGCCTGGAGCAACTACTGGTTTACGGCGCGCGACCGGCTCCAAGTCAATTATCGCCACGAAAAGGTCAGCGCACAGTTCATTCCCGGGGGCGGCACATTGACGGATGTTGGAATCCGCGCTGATTGGTGGGTCCGCCCGCGAATCGGGTTATCCTCGCAAGTGCAGTATGAAGTCTGGAATTTCCCGGTGCTTCATCCAGGCGCCCAAAGAGACATTGCGACTACACTGCAAATGACGATCAAACCGCCTGACCGGTGGTTTGAGAAGAACCGGCACGAGAGCAGCGCGGACCAAGGGGTAGATCAGCCATCAGCAAAGGAGAAAGCGGGATCTTGAAAACGCGTTCCGACACAACCGGAAACGGCATAGATGAAACGCAACTGATTGTGTCTGGTGTCTCGACAACAATAATTCCCGGTTCCGGGCGATCGCTTGCCTCGGCGCGGCGCGATGCCGTACTCGAAAAACTGCGCTATGCGTGGTTAAGAAGAGCGCGGCTTCTGCGATTTTTCATTTGGGGCGCAGTCATCAGCCTCATCGTGGCGTTCCTGATTCCGAACCGCTACAAGGTTATGACGCGATTGATGCCGCCCGATCAATCGAACAACGCAGGGATGGCGATGCTCGCGATGCTGAGCGGTAAAGCGGGCGGCGCAGGTGGCGGAGGCGCAGGCGCTATCGCAAGCGACTTGCTCGGTTTGAAGAGCCCCGGCGCTCTGTTCATAGGCGTGTTGCAGAGCGCGACCGTCGCCGACCGGCTGATCGATCAGTTTCAGTTAAAAAAAGTATACGGAACGAAATACGACGAAGACACACGAAAGGCCCTGGCCGCACACACCGAGGTAAATGAAGAAAAACGCAGCGGGATCATCTCCATCGAGGTCACCGACCGCAATGCACAAAGAGCGGCGGCGATGGCGGCCGCTTATGTGGATCAACTTAACCTGCTCGTCGTGCAATTGAATACTTCGGCCGCGCACCGCGAGCGCGTTTTTCTCGAAAATCGCCTTCAGGCCGTCAACGCCGATCTCGAGCGAAATGAAAAGGAATTTGGTGATTTTGCGAGCAAGAATTCCGCGCTTGACGTCCGCGAAGAAGGAAAGGCGATGCTCGACGCGGTCGCCTCATTGGAAGGACAGTTGATCGCCTATCAATCCGAACTTCAAGGACTGCGTCAGATTTACAGCGACGGCAACGTCCGCGTTCGTTCGGTGCAGGCCCGTATCACCGAAATCGAGAAGCGTATTGGAGACATGAATGCCGGGGCGAAGAATCCTGGCGCGGCGCCGAATGACCAAAGTGCCGGGGCGAACAGTCCGAGCCCCGATCCAAATAGCGACGCGCAACGTGACACAGTCTTTCCTTCTATTCGGAAACTTCCGTTGCTGGGCGTGACCTACGCCGACCTTTACCGGCGAACGAAAGTGCAAGAGGCCGTTTTCGAAGTTCTTACTCAACAGTACGAATTAGCAAAAGTCCAGGAAGCCAAAGAAACTCCCAGCGTGCGGGTGTTGGATCCGGCGAAAGTTCCGGATCATAAGGCGTTTCCTTCGCGCCTCGCAGTTCTGCTGATCGGCACGTTTTGTTCGGTTCTTGTGGGTCTCTTCTGGGACGCGAGCCGAGAACGGTGGGAAGCGCTTGACGAAGCCGATTCGCGCAAAGTATTTGCGCGCGAAGTGTGGCATGACATGCGAATCGATTGGGACCAAGTGCGCAATCGAAGATCCGGCAATGGAACGAACGCCGCCGTCGAAGTGAAACACGAAGATCCGGACTGGCCCAATCGAAACGGCGGCGATTCCAACAACGGCCAGGGTAAGTAGCGGGATGCGTTCATGAATGGCGACAGCTGGACTGGGCACTTGAAGACGGCGGTGGCGCCCGCGGTGACACCGAGCGCCCGAGAGAGACGCCGCGCGTCGAATCCATCGAGACTCGTCGAAACTGGCCGCAACAATCGGCCGCAGTGGGACCAGCTAACCGCCGTGCTTCTCGATCTAGCGTGCATCGGATTGAGCAGCGTTCTCGCGTATCAGTTGCGAATCGCCTCGATCCACTCTCCGGCTTCGCTTTTCGCTATTCGTCAAGACGAACGGGCGTACGGCGCATTCGTTATCTTGTACGCAATTCTCGCCGTGCTGATTTGCCACAGTGTGGGACTCTATCGAGGAACATCGCGGCTTTCCGACACGGAAGTGGCTGATCGAGTCTTCCGAGCCGTGTTTCTGGCTACGACTCTGTTAGTCGCATTCGTGTATTTCTCCGGAGTGCGGTCTGTCTCGCGGCTTCTGGTCGTGTACGTGGGCGTGTTCAATTGGCTTTCGATGACGTTGTGGCGCGTTGTCCAGCGGCGTCGAGCGGAGAAGACTACTGGCGCCGGATTGCGCACACGAAACGTTTTGATCGTGGGCGCCGGCAGAGTCGGTAAGGAACTAGCGGCACTGTTTGAGAGTCATCCGCACTGGGGATACCGCGTAAAAGGGTTCGTGGATCAAAACGGCGATGGCTCGCCCCAAATTCTTGGCCGGCTCGAAGATATCGGAAATGCGATTCGCGCGCATTTTATAGACGAAGTTGTGATCACAGTTCCAACCAGAAGAAATTTGGTGAAGTCCGTGGCCATCGAGGCCAGGAAACTGCGATGCAATCTCAAGGTCGTGCCCGATCTCTATGACGGCCTGGGTTGGTTCGCTCCGATCGAATACGTCGGCCAGTTCCCTGTGATGGAGTTGTACGGCGAGCCGATCCCGTCGCTTGGACTTTTGGCCAAGCGCAGCATGGACGTCGTCCTTTCCACGTTCTCACTGATTGTGCTGTCTCCAGTGATGGCGGCTGTGGCCATCGCGGTGCGCATGGATTCGCCCGGAAGAATCTTTTACAACTCACGCCGCGTCGGGAGAAAAGGGCGAGCCTTCACCTGCTACAAGTTTCGCACCATGATCATCGAAGCCGACAAACACAAAGCTCAACTGCGCAGTCAAAACGAACGCTCCGGCCCGTGCTTCAAGATTCAGAACGACCCGAGAATCACCAACGTCGGCAGGTTTCTCAGAAAATATAGCCTCGACGAACTTCCGCAATTCTGGAACGTTCTGCGCGGCGATATGAGTCTCGTTGGCCCAAGGCCCCATCCCACCGACGATTTCGAGCAGTATCGCCTGGAGCACTACCGGCGGCTGGACGTAAAGCCCGGCATTACGGGGCTCTGGCAAGTGACCGCACGGCGCGATCCGTCTTTCGAGACGAATATGGCGCTCGATCTTCAGTACATCGAACACTGGAACCTCTGGCTCGATCTTGAAATTCTCTGGAAGACGCTCCCTGCCACTTTGCGGGCTGAGGGTTGCTGAGGATTCCCAACAATGCCGACCATTGTTGACGGCCCGCTTCCAACTTCAGCCACCACTGCCAAGCCGGCGCCAAGGTTAAATCACGTTTCGCGGCCCGTGCGCATAGCCCGCGTGATTACGCGACTGAACCTCGGCGGGCCGGCTGTTCACGTCGTCCTGGCAACAAAGCATCTCGCTGCTCTTGGATTCACGACGACTCTGATCACAGGAAAGCTGGCGCCCGGCGAGCGTTCCGCCGACGAATTGATTGCAGAACTGGACGAGGCTCCCGTGCTCATCGAGCAATTGGAACGCGACCCTTCGTTTGCGAAAGACGTGACGACACTCCTGCAGTTGATTCGAATCTTCAGGAGACAGCGCCCCGACATCGTGCATACACATACTTCGAAAGCGGGAGCGTTGGGGCGGATAGCGGCATGGATTGCCGGAGTTCCGATTCGCGTGCACACGTACCACGGCCTCGTATTGGCAGAACATTTCTCGGGAGGGCGATCGCGGTTTTACATCGAACTCGAGCGCTTCCTCGCGCGGCTGAGCACCCGGCTCGTTGCGATCAGCCCCAAACAAAAAGCGGATCTCGAGACACATTTTCGGATTGCGGCAGCGGAAAAGATTGAGTGCATTCCATTGGGGCTCGACCTCGAGCCGTATTTGATGCGGCGAGCGCCGTCGTTTGTGCTGAGGAGCGAATTCGGGCTGTTGGCAAGTGACAATCTGGTCGGCTGGGTAGGGCGGCTGGCGCCAATTAAAGATCCGTTTCTTCTCGTGGAAGTCGCGAGACGCGTGGTGGACGCAATGCCCACGTGTCACTTCGTCGTCGTCGGCGATGGTGAACTTCGCAGCGAACTTGAGGACGCGGTGCGACAAGCCGGTCTAACCGACAATGTTCACCTGATCGGATGGCGCACGGACCTTGCCGAAATTTACAGCGATCTCGACCTTGTGATCCTGACTTCGAAGAATGAAGGAACGCCGCTCGTGCTCCTTGAAACGATGGCATGCGGCAAGACGTTTGTGGCGACGGACGTAGGCGGAATTCCGGATCTCACTGCCGGTGAGTACGAAGAGCGTGAAGCCGTAAGGTATTTCGAAAACGCCGCGCTGACCACGCGATCGGCAACCTCCCTGACGGCGGCGACCCTTCGATTGCTCGGGGACCCACAACTCCGGCAAAAAATGTCGGAAAAAGCGCGTGAATTCGTATCCGCGCGATTTTCCGCAAGCCGGCTGGTTGGGGATCTCGCGGCTCTTTATGAGAGTTTGCTCCAGGAATCGGGTATGGCCGTTCGCGCCGTCACGGCTCGTGAGGTGTGAACAATCTCGGTGCAGTCGTCGAAATTAGTCAGGCAGTGAACGAGACGCGTACATGATCTTTACGAAACTCACGCGTTCTTCGGCCGCGCTGGGCGTGGCGGCAATTGCCGTGAGCGCTGTCACATTTCTGAAGACCATGCTGGCTGCGCGGTACTTTGGCGTCAGTGGCGCCATGGACGCGCTGAACGTTGTGATCGCACTGCCGAATCTTGCCGGCGGGATTTTGCTCGGCGCTCTGCAGGCCAGTGTTGTCCCCGTATTAATCGAGTACTACGAAAAGGGCAAGCCCTCCGATGCGCGCAAATTAATCATCCGGACAGCTTGGAAAGTGTCAGTGGCAGCGTTGCTGCTGGCGGCGGCTTATTGGTTTTTCAGCCGCGATTACCTGCGCGTGGTGGGCTCCGGACTGGACGAACTCAACCGGTCACTGGCCGTTCAGATGCTTCCGTGGGCAGCAGTAGTTCTGCCGATCAACGCGTGCATCGCAGTATTGAGCTGCCTGCTGATGGCGCGAGAGAGACTCGTCGTGCTGGCGTATCTGCCTTGTACTTCGTCCGCGCTGGCAATCGTCTTTCTCGTCTTAGGGCATAGCATGGGTACTCCTGCGTTGGTTTACGCCCTGGCTGTCGGATGCTTGCTGCAACTCTTTATCCTGCTGGCTATGGCAATGCGACTGTGGGGCATTCGGCCCGATTCTTTACGGTCGTCTTCCTTCAAACATCCCCAGTTACCCGCGGCATTTTACCCGTTGCTTCTGGCATCGAGCTTTGGACTTACAAATATGATCGTAGACCAAGCGTTCGCGTCGCCTCTCGGTCCTGGAAGCGTGACGGCGCTGACCTATGCCATCAGCTTGAACAGTCTACTCTCGCAGGTGACGATTTTCGCCGCAGCAACCGTGCTCTTCCCGGTGTTTTCGAGAATCTCCGCGAATCAGCGGCCCGACGAACTGAGGAATCTACTGCGCCGGGTGTTTGAAGCGGGCGCCATGATTTTCTTTCCGTTGACTGTAGGAGTTCTCGTATTGGGCCGGCCTCTTGTCTGGCTCTTGTTCGGCCATGGCGAATTTGGAATCGACGCCGCGGGAATTACAGCGCGAGCGTGGTCAGGTTACGCTGTGTCTCTTGTTCCGTTTTTTTGGGGCATCGTCCTGACGCGGGTTTACCACGCACTGCAAAGACCGAGAGTACTAGTTTGGGCCGGGATGTTGGGATTGGTGCTGAACGCCGGCCTTGACTATGTTTTCGCGAGGATTTGGGGAGTAATGGGAATCGCACTGAGCACCTCGACGGTCTACGTTGCGGTGACTGCGCTTCTTATTTGGAGAACGCAGAAAGATGTGGGCTCAGTGGTAACGCCGCCGGTCGTTAGCACCGCCGCAAAGGCTTTCTTTGCGAGCATCGTGCTTTGGATCGAGGTGAAAGCGCTAAGAATACCGTTTGATTTCTCTGCCGTCTCGAAGATGAGATTATTGATATGGGTGATTTTCGCCGGAGTTGTGGCGGCGGGCTCGTATGTAGGAATCGGAGTGCTGCTGAAGATGCCGTTGCACTTGCTGGTGCGCCGCCGGTCGCGCGGGGATATCTCCACCCCTGGCGCTCCTCTTGTAATCGCAGAACTTGAGACTAGTGACCTCAGCGTGAAGTGAGGACGAGCTTGAAACCCGAACTTATTAACGTTCTTTGCTGCCCCGAATGCCAGGGCTCTTTGCACCCTCACGACCTCCAGGAGAAAGACGGTCGGTGGCAATCCGGTTCCTTGGAATGCCAATGTGGCCAACGCTATCCGATTCGCGATTTTATTCCCCGCTTCGTCACCGACGACGCGTACGTGGATAACTTTAGCTATGAGTGGACCATTCACTCGAAAACGCAAATCGATTCGCGGGCTTCATCCCGGTCGTGGACAACATTCTTCGAGAAGACCGGGATTACGCCTGAGAGCCTCCGAGGCAAGCGTGTGCTCGATGTCGGAGTCGGCTCCGGCCGGTTTGCCGATGTCGCGAGCAAGTGCGGCGCCGACGTAATCGGGATTGATCTGAGCTTTTCGGTGGATGCGGCGCGCCGCACGTTCGAATCGCGCGACAACGTCCAACTCGTCCAGGCCGATGTGTTCAGGCTGCCGTTTCGGCCCGGCACCTTCGACTTCATCTATAGCATCGGCGTCTTGCACCACACACCCGATTGCCGCCGGGCGTTCGAACGCCTGCCCCGATTGCTGGTTTCAGGCGGCCAAATCGCCGTGTGGGTTTACGCGTCTGATCTGAAACGGCCGTCAATGGCCACGAAAAAGTTGAGTGTGAAAGATCGCCTGCGCCTGGCCGCGCATCGATGGTCCGTCATGGCTTCGGACACGTATCGCGTGATTACAGTGCGGCTCAATAAGCGGTTGCTGTATCTGATGTGCTACGTTGCCGTGCCCTACGGTCCGGTGTCGCGCGTGCCACTGCTTGGAAATCTTTTGAAAGTGGCTCTGCCAATGAGCAGCGAAAAAAAGGCCGCGTGGCGAGTCCTCGACACATTCGATTGGTATTCGCCGCGCTACCAATCCAAACACACGTACGAGGAAGTCATGCAATGGTTCAAGGCCTCGAATTTGACCGATATCACGGCGAACGAACAATGGCCCGTCGCCGTCCGC
>Ga0182015_10007366_pt1 | contig 10748 bp, 7 predicted proteins | sample 712P3MmetaG_FD_120478 | JGI IMG/M metagenome (GOLD analysis project Ga0182015, IMG submission 120478) | Permafrost microbial communities from Stordalen Mire, Sweden - 712P3M metaG | ecosystem: Environmental > Terrestrial > Soil > Wetlands > Permafrost | place: Sweden: Stordalen | collected...
AGGGATAGGAATAGAGACAGATATGAAGCCAGACCCACCGCTGCCCACTGTGCTGCCGATCGCGATCTCATTGTTGGCTCCGTTTCACTCGTTGTCACGATTAATGGCCAGGTCTCCGCAAATGCGCTACTCGACAATATGCGCTATGCGATGGGTGCGCCCGCTGCCTTATAAATCGCTTCGATGGCGAGTATGTCTTTCAGGCCCTCTTCGCCGGGCGACTCCGGTTCCTTGTTCTTGCGAATGCAGCTGGCGAAATGCTCCGCTTCAAGCACGAACTGGAACGGAAGCTTACCGGTACCGAGTTGGTCGATCGATTCTCTCCCAACCGCTCCTTGCAGGTGGACGCCGTCATAGAGGAACGCCGGTTCCACCACGAAGTATCCCCTCTCTCCGTTGATGTTCAGAAAACTTGGGCCGCTCTGGCCATACGAACAGCCGCAAGAGGCGATGATGCCTGAGGGGAACTTCATTGTCCATTCCATCGACTGCTCTACCTCGGCGAAGCGGCCACTCTGGTCGCGCGTGGATAGGATCGCGGTGAAATCCGTGGGCTCTTCACCGGTGATATGCCGGATCGCATTCAGCGGGTAGATGCCCAGGTCCATGAGCGCTCCGCCGCCGCCGAGTTTTTTGCTTAATCGCCACGCTCCCACCTGCTGCTGAGCGAAAAAGCCGCCCTGGAACGACTGTAATTGACCGATCTTGCCGGATCCGATGATCTCGCTGACCTGGATCCATGTCGGATCAAAGTGCACGCGGTAACCGATCATCAATTTGACGTTCGCCTGGCGGCAGGCATCGATCATCTTGCGGCATTCGGCGCTCGAAATCGCCATCGGCTTTTCGCAGAGCACGTGTTTGCCGGCCTGCGCCGCGCGCACCGTGAACTCGCAGTGCATGCTGTTGGGCAGACCTACGTAGACGGCGTCTACCTCTTTGTTATCGCGGATGCGGTCGAAAGTCTCATAGGTGTAAATCGAGGTTTTCGGAATGCCGTACATCTCCGCGTACTTCACGCCCTTTGTGTCCGGATGCCCGGTCACAAGCGCAGTAATCTTTGCCGTTTGCGACTGCGCGCAGGCGCGCATGAAGATGTCGGAAATCGTCCCGAGACCGATGGCGCCGTAGCCGACAGGCTTCCCTGAGGCCCCTACATTTTGGGCATACGATGGCATGCAGGTCCATGCCATCGCCAGGGCGGAGAGCTTGACAAAGTTGCGACGTTCCATGTCTCAGCAATTTACCCCGATGACTCCGAGAAGTCGAGCACCCGAACGGTTCGCAAAGCTGGCGAATAGACCGGCATTTGCCATTGAAAACCTCGGAGCGATTTTTGAGAAAGTCCGGACGCCCGGAAGAGACAAGGCTTCACCCGCCACCCATGTCAATCCGCTGGTACGTTCCACCTATCGCCTTTTTCCCCTGCCAGTTTGTACGACCCGATAAGTTTGCTTATGACTAAGAATCGCAATTCTGCTGCTCTGCCTGCGCCGTATGGCCTCAAGCGCAAGGCCAAGAATCCGGGGATGTCATTGCCCTTTGGCACTGCCCCAAGCGTCCGACCTCAACAACGTGGCTCGGCCATGCGGGGGGAGTTTGGGCCAGTCCTCGATTCCGAGAAACTCCCATCACGGCGATGGTTTCGTAAAGGACGGCCCGGTCATCTTCAGAGACATTGCCGAAACGCCGGCTACACGACACGGCGGCACACCATGGGCATCGGGCGAAAAATTACATTCTTGAGACCATGCGTTCCGGCGTCGCCCTGCTGGATTGGCGACAACGACGAGTGCGGAAGCTGAGTTACGCGAGAAGGGGTAGCGTAGAATTCCAAAAAGGTGCAACATCGACCTCGCCAATAAATAGTGACTTGATGGGACATCCGGCGCTCGACCTCAATTCAAGAACCGCAGTCGTTATCGGAGGGACATCCGGTATCGGACTGACCCTCGCTAAGGGCCTGGCGGCTGCCGGCGCCAACGTCGTACCCTCGGGACGCCGTCGCGAGCTGGTCGAATCCGTCGTGGCGGATATCAAGAAAGCTGGCCGGGGCGCGCTCGCGCTCACCTGTGATGTCGCCGATCGCTCAAGTCTCGAAATGCTTTCAGAAGCAGTCCGTGCCGAGTTCGGCAAGGTTGATATCCTCGTGAACTGCGCCGGAATCACGCGACGCACGCCCACGCTGGACATGAACGAGAGCGATTGGAATGCGATATTGGAGACGAACCTGAATGGCACACTGCGCGCCTGTCAGGTGTTTGGACGCCACATGATCGAGCGCCAGTACGGCAGGATCATCAACATCGCGTCACTCACGTCTTCCCTGGGCATGTACGAAGTGGCTGCCTACGCCGCGAGCAAGGCTGGTGTTGCTTCTCTGACCAAATCCCTCGCGATCGAGTGGGCACGTTATGGAGTATGCGTGAATGCGTTGGTGCCTGGCGTTTTCCGTACTGCCCTGAATGCGGCTCTATTGGACGGAACACCGCGCGGCCAGGAATTCCTGATGCGGACTCCCGCGGGTCGGTTCGGCTTGGTGGAAGAACTGGTCGGCGCCGCCGTATTTTTGGCCTCCGACGCCGCGAGTTTCGTGACTGGCCATTTGCTCGCAGTGGATGGCGGCTTCCTCGCGAGCGGGGTAAATCGGTAATCCGAACGCACTCCAGATTTCTTTATGAATCTCTCGCCGGCATCGAGGCCTGAGTCCGAATCCCGGTCTGAGAAAAAGACCAGCGCTGCAGCAAAAATCGCTCACCAGGTTGGACGCTTCCGGTGGGTTATTTGTACAGTTCTTCTGTTGGGCGTGATGAAGAACTACATGGATCGCCAGGTAATCGGCGTCCTGAAAACCACGCTGCAACATGACTTGGGTTGGAGCGAAATTGATTACGGCAATCTAGTATTCGCTTTTCAGGCCGCCTACGCGCTGGGACTGGTGTTGATCGGACGATTGATTGATCGGGTTGGGACCCGGTTCGGCTATGCGTTGGCCATGGCCTTTTGGAGCCTGGCCTCACTTGCTCATGGCCTGGCGACTTCCTTCACGGGTTTTCTCGTGGCTCGCTTTGCCTTGGGTTTTGGAGAATCCGCAGTATTTCCGGCCAGTATGAAGGCGGTTGCGGAGTGGTTTCCCAATAAAGAGCGCGCGCTGGCTACGGGTATCTTTAATGCTGGGAGCAATCTTGGCGCCATCGCTACTCCCCTGATTGTCCCGTGGGTTGCCGTGCATTGGGGCTGGCGCGCGGCCTTCTTCCTGCTGGGAGGAGTTGGATTCGTGTGGCTGGCGCTGTGGCTGGCGGTCTACCGCCGCCCGCAGGAGCATTCGTTCTGCTCGTCCGCCGAATTAAACTACATTTGCAGTGGTCGCGACCCACAGATCAGCGTAAAGAAGGTCCGCTTAAGTTGGTTCAAACTGCTGGCGCATCGCCAAACCTGGGCCTTCATCCTGGCAAAGTTTATTACCGATCCGGTGTGGTGGTTCTATTTGTTTTGGGTACCCGATTTTCTTCAGCGGGAACATGGTCTGACTCTTCTGAACATCGGGATGCCGATCGTTGTGATTTACTTGATCGCGGACGCCGGCAGCGTGGCGGGGGGTTGGCTGTCGTCGTCTCTCATAGGGCGCGGCAGAAGCGTAAACGCAAGCCGGAAATTCGCGATGTTGACTTGTGCTGTCTGCGTCGTGCCGATTGTTTTTGCACCCAAGATCGCTTCGATGTGGGGAGCCGTCCTGGTGATCGGACTCGCCGCGGCGGCCCACCAGGGCTTTTCCTGCAACCTGTTCACCCTGTGTTCGGATATGTTCCCCGAGACGCTGGTTGCATCCGTCGTCGGGATTGGCGGCATGGCGGGCGCTATCGGGGGAATGCTCATCGCGAAACTCGTCTCCGGCCTTCTGCAGCGGACGCATAGCTATGCGGTGCCATTCTTCCTCGCCGGTTCGGCTTATCTGATCGCGCTCGCGATCATTCATGGTCTGGCTCCGAGGCTGAAACCGATAGAGTTTGGTGTGGCAGAATCATAGTCTGCAAAAAATGGCTTTTGGCACGGAAAGGCGAATGTCGATCGGGGAAACTCTTCAACCGGTCTCGCGATCAAGCCCAGGGGTGTCCGGCCAACCGGAAGAGAAGGCCCATCGTGCAAAGGCGCCCATTGCGCGCCCAATAGCTTTCGTGAACCGGTCGTTCACTCGTTAATCGTTACCAGTTGTGCATGGTTCCGTCCAGTTTGCGATTTACCGGTAAATACGCGGCACGGTATGGATACTTCGCCGCCAGGCCCTCGTCAATGTCCACGCCCAATCCCGGCGCATCCCCCGGGTGCAAAAGGCCGTTCTCAAACCTGTACGCGTGCGGGAACACTTGGTCTGTTTCGTCAGTATGCTTCATGTACTCCTGAATGCCGAAGTTGTGTACGCTCAGATCGAGGTGCAGCGCTGCCCCCATGCAGACGGGACTCAGGTCGGTGGCCCCATGGGGTCCGGTTCGAATCTGGTACATTTCCGCAAGGTTCGCAATTCGGCGCAGATGCGTGATTCCTCCCGCATGCACGACCGAGGTGCGGACGTAATCGATCAGCTGCTCCTGTATGAGTTGCTGGCAATCGTAGATAGTGTTGAACACTTCGCCCACAGCCAGGGGAGTAGTGGTGTGCCGGCGAATCAAGCGGAAGCTTTCTTGCGATTCCGCGGGCGTGGGATCTTCCAACCAGAACAAGTGGTAAGGTTCAAGTTCTTTCCCCAGCCGCGCCGCTTCAATCGGAGTAAGTCGATGATGGACATCGTGCAAGAGGTGTAATTCATTGCCGAACTCCTTGCGCAGACGCGCAAATAGGGACGGAACGAAGTTCAGGTACGCTTCTGACGACCAACGATTCTCGGGCGGAGCGTCTTTCTCGGCCGGCTCGTAGTGTGTGAATCCGCGGCCTACTCCGTAAGTACTGGGTAATCCCGGCATGCCAGATTGCGCGCGGATCGCCTTATACCCCCCTTTGATGTAATGCGCCACAGCTTGGACGGTCTCTTCGATTTCGCTACCGCTGGCGTGTCCGTATACGAGTACCGCATCGCGAGATGCGCCGCCGAGCAACTGGTAAAGTGGCGCATTCATGACTTTTCCTTTGATGTCCCACAACGCCGTATCCACTGCTGCAATCGCCGACATCGTCACCGGCCCGCGGCGCCAGTATGCGCCTTTATAAAGGTACTGCCACGTATCTTCGATGCGATGTGCATCTCTTCCAATCAGCAGCGGAATAACGTGATCGTTCAGATAGCTGGCGACCGCCAGTTCGCGTCCGTTCAGGGTGGCATCGCCCAAGCCGTAAGCTCCATCTTGAGTTGTGACCTTCAGCGTCACGAAGTTCCTACCGGGGCAACAGATGATTACTTTGGCATCGACGATCTTCATTTGTTTTTGATTCCTGACCTGTAGTTCACTGTAGTTCACCGGCGAGTTTAAAACCACGCCATCACGCCCGCGATCCCGTCAATGAGCACAGGTGCGATTTACCTCTTTCGAGAAAATACTGGAGCCCCCCTCCGCGACAGCGGCCAGGCCGCGCAGAATGATTGTGTGGAGGCCGTCCTGTCTTTGACAAGCAGAAGATCGATGATCTGACTTGCGCTGAACCGAGACAACCCGGCCTACCGGGTCTCCGGCGATATTCGGCAGGGCACAAAGTCTTCCACGAAGCCCTTGAGGAACGCTCCGGCGCCAATCTGGAAAATTGTCTCTGGGGCGTTAAGAATTTTGGCTGTGAAGAACTTGGACGTTCGCGAGAAGGTTCGCAGGAATGTTCTCGGGGATGCGGTCACGCCATCGGCTGGGCAAGGATGGCGAAAGCGCAGGTAAGGATGGTGCTGTCATCCTAGATCGTCTGCCGCCGTGCTTCCTGGACAATGTCGACATACAGCCGAGCCGCTTCGGTGACGACGCTCAGATTTCCTGATTTGCAAGCGGCGGCGGATACCAGTTCTCCGCCGATGCCCAGGGCGTCGGCCCCTGCCCGAATGAAATCGGCTGCGGTCTCGAGATTCACGCCGCCGGTCGGAACCATTGGCACTTGCGGCAAAGGCGCTTTCAGAGCCTTGATGTATTTCGCCCCTCCTACTGTTCCGCAAGGAAAGATTTTCACAAAATCACTTCCGGCCTTCCAGGCGGTGATGACTTCGGTCGGAGTCAGCGCTCCTGCCATGATGAGTTTGCCTTGCTGTTTCGCAAACTGGACCGTTGCCAAGTCAAAGCCGGGGCTGACGAGGAAATCTGCGCCCGCATCGATGCACCGTTCCGCCGCTTCAGCGTCGAGCACGGTACCGGCGCCAATGAGCACGTCGTTACCCATGGACTTCGCGAGTTGGGTAATGACGTCGATCGCGCCCGGCACGGTCATTGTAATTTCGACGATAGGGATGCCTCCGGCACAGACCGCCTCTGCGGCCTGCATAGCTTGCTGCGCAGACGCCGCGCGCACCACCGGTACGATTCCGATTTCTACGATCCTGTTGCGGACTTGCTGTTTCGTCATTCGCAGTTCTCCGTCGCGCGATTATTACCGCGGGATCTTTTATCTCGCGATCCTGGCTCCGGTTCCTCGGATGAGTTGGGTTACTTCTTTCAATGTGGCCATGGTCGTGTCGCCAGGTGTGGTCATGGCGAGGGCGCCGTGCGCGGCGCCGAATTCCACGGCCAACTGCGGGCCCTGGCCGGTCAGAAAACCGTAGATGAGTCCGGAGGCGAAAGAGTCGCCGCCGCCCACGCGATCGAAGATCTCAAGACCCTCACGATACTTCGCCTCATAGAACGAGCCATCCACGTAGCAAATTGCGCCCCAGTCGTTCAGGGTTGCGGTCTTTGCCTTGCGCAGCGTTGTCGCCACCACCTGAAAGGGAAACTCTTTGACTACCGATTCGATCATCTTCTTGAATGCTTCGACTTCGATGTTGGACATGTGTTCGTCGAGGCCGCTAACCTGGAAACCGAGCGCCGCCGAGAAATCTTCTTCGTTGCCGAGCATCACATCGACCAGGGGCGCCAGAAGGCGATTGACTTCTTGCGCGCGCTTCTTGCCTCCAATTGCTTTCCACAAAGAGTCGCGATAGTTCAAGTCGTAGGAGACAATCATTCCGTGCTTGCGGGCAGATTTCACCGCCTCGATGGCAACAGCGGGCGTGCTTTCAGAAAGCGCGCAGAAGATGCCGCCGGTGTGGAACCAGCGGACGCCGTGTTTGCCGAAAATTTCATCCCAATCGATGTCGCCCGCCTTCAGTTGGGAAACGGCGGTATGTCCGCGATCGGAGCATCCCAGCGCAGGACGAACCCCGAACCCTCTCTCCGTGAAATTCAGTCCGTTGCGGACGGTGCGGCCGACGCCGTCGTAATGGACCCAGCGAATGAGGCTCTGGTCGACGCCGCCCTGATAGATGAGGTCCTGAAGCAAACGTCCGACCGGATTATCGGCAATGGCGGTGACGATCGCGGTGTCCAGGCCGAAGCAGCGTTTGAGGCCGCGCGCGACATTATATTCTCCACCGCCCTCGGAGACTTCGAAGGCACGCGTGGTCCAGATGCGGCGGTCGCCCGGATCAAAGCGCAGCATCACCTCACCGAGGCTGACCAGGTCCCAGCGGCATGATTCCTTCGCTTTTATGGTGAGGGGCATTTTCTCCTTATTAGTATCCATATTTGGAGCAGCGCGATTACGTCGCCGATGGCGCCCCTGAAACACGCGCTGGAGTTGATCCGAACCTCGCTGCCGCGCATCAGTTGCTCGGCTATGCGCTGCACGCTTGCCCCAGGCCGACAAAACCGGCGGCAAAAGCGGGATCGAGTTCCGTCACTTTGCGGAACTCAGCAACGGCAATGTCGAAGTGCCGTTCGCTTTCGGCTTGGCGGCCAGCTTCGACGTGTTGTATGGTCTGGGGTGAAGACCTCTGCCATGCCAACCAAGAAATTAGGATGGTTCCGATCAAGGCCGCTCCGGTTCGCGTATTTCGAGGAATTGATCCGCTGCAATATTACTTAACACTTGACGTGTCCCGGAAGGCCAAAACACTTCGATCTGGGCTGACTTGGCGTTACCCAGACCGAAATGCAAACGCTTATCGTTCGCGGATTCGTAGCTTCCCGCGGTCGTGGCGAAGCGCGTCTGTCCGTTGACCTGCACCCGCGCGCCCAGCCCGTCACGATTACTGCGTGTACCCCTGAGCGTGATGGTCAACCAGTGCGCGTTTCCTCCGCGGTTGATGAAAAACTGCGGATGCCCTCCTAAAACCGTGGTGATAGCGTCGATCCAGCCATCGTTGTTGAGATCACCAAATGCCGCGCCCCGTCCAGAGACTAGCGCATCGGTTCCCGGGTCGACGCGTTCGAAACGGCCATTATGATTCAGGGTCAGGAGCGTGGGTTCCAGGTAGTGCAACGAAGGATCGATGGCCTCTACGTTGTTGAGTACATGTCCCTGAGTGATGAACAGGTCTTTCTGCCCATCATTGTCGAAATCCTCCAGGCCAACGCCCCAGCCAGAGGTTGCTCCCGAAAGCATGGACACTCCAGTTTGCAAGCCGCGGTCGCTGAACAAGCCGTTGCCATCGTTGTGAAAGACGGCATAAGTCTGGCGCGGCAAAGTTGTGACAATCACGTCAGGCTTTCCGTCATTATCGTAATCCTGAAATACTACGCCCATGCCGGACAGCGGCCCGCCATCCAAAGACAGCGCCGCGCCCGCCTGGAGCGCGACTTCGCTAAACGTGCCGTTGCCGTTGTTGTGAAACAGAAATTGTTGCATACCATCGTTGGCAACATAGATGTCGGTAAATCCATCGCCATCATAATCGGCGAAGGCCACACCCAGACCGTGGCCTTTCCTGGCTGCAATTCCGGAGCGTTGGCTCACATCCTCGAAGGTGCCATCTCCGCGATTGTGGTAGAGAATGTTGGTGGTGCGGGGAAATTCTCCGGGAGGACAGTAGGTGTGAAAATTGCCGCCGCAGTCCTTGCTGTGCTGCATATCCCAATCCATGTAGCGAGTGACAAACAGATCGAGCTTTCCGTCATTGTCATAGTCGAAAAAGCCAGCCGAGACCGACCACCCCCCGCCCGCGACGCCGGCCTTGGCGGTAACGTCGGTGAAAGTGCCATCTCCGTTATTGTGATACAGGGTGTTCTTGCCATAGTTCGTTACGTAGAGATCGGGATAACCGTCATTGTCGTAATCGCCGACGGCCACGCCCATGCCATAGTTTCCATCGCCGGCATTTGCCAGGCCCGCCTGCTCGGTGACGTCGGTGAAGCTCCCGTCTTTGTTTTGCCTGTAAAGCCGGTTCCAATAGCGAGGATCATGGCGAAGGAAATTTTCCGGATGCATGGGGTCTATGCGGCCACCATTCACCAGGAATATATCCAATAATCCATCGTTGTTGTAGTCGAGCAGGGCGACTCCGCCCGGCATGGTTTCGATCAGATATTTCTGAGGCGTGGGGGAATTCTGCAGCGTGAAATCCACTCCTTTCGGCGGCTTAACTTCGAGAATCGAACCGCCGATCGCAGCGAGCGCGGCTAACAGAACCGAGGCAGAGACGATTTGGGAGAGAGGGTTCAGCATCCCGACACTATTCTTATACCGTTGACGCCCAGCGTAGCCACTTCAAAAGAGCTGAAAGCCATGCTTCTAGAACGCGAACCGCAACGCGAGCTGAATCAGCCGGAAATTGGTTCCCGGCGCGATGGCGGTTACCACACAAAGTTAGCGTTGTTGGTGTTTCAGCATATTGTATTCGGCGGAGGCTTGCCGAGGTGGTGCGTCAATTCCCAAGCACTGCAGATCCCACTGGTGAAAGCACGCTACGGCGCCGAACCTGGAATTGCCGGCGGTGCTGCTCTGTGCGCCGAAGGGTGAGACGGCACCGCGCGGTCTCACGGGGCTGTGACCGCTGGCTGAAAAGCCTCCGTCAGCGATGTAATTGTCAGCGCGCTCTTTAGTTGCTCCAGCGTGCTGGAAGTATTGAGCGAAATCGTGACCGGCTCACCGGGCAGCAGATCAAAGTAATTGTCGGACATCTGAACATCCAGATCTCCCAGCGCAATGTAGACGTTCCTCGCCAAGCCCGCGCTGCGCAAGGTCATGCTGTACCCCCCATCGATTTTGGTAAGGCTGCTCTCGATCTTGGGCGCAACCGGCAATTCCAAGTTGTGCGTTACATCGAAGAATATTAGGTTACGAGATAGGGGCTTTCCAGCGACTTGCAGGTCAAACGCCAGAAAGCTTTTCCGCGGATCGTTTTTCGCCGAGAGGGCTGCCCGATCGACGCTGAAATAAATCGCACTTGATTGCGCCGGGATTTGAACATCCTTGTTTTGATCGAGCAAGACGTTGCCGGAAAAATCGAGCAACCGCATGTGGATCGTCCCCGAAAGCGGCTGGAGCTTGTCCGATACGACGTATACGTCCACCTTATCGTCGTGCAAAAAGGGTGAGATCAGCACATCGTCGTAGAATCGGCGGGCATAGTAATGTAGGGCCTTCCAGCGCCCGAAGTAATCGATGCTGGCCCAGGACGCCACCGGCCAGCAGTCGTTCAACTGCCAGTAAATTGAACCCATCGTGCGCGGCCGCTGCCTGCGCAGGTGCTCGGCGCCAATCTTGATAATCTCTGCTTGTTGCACCTGGCTCAGATAAACGAAGGAAGCGAAATCCTTGGGCTCGCGGTACTCGCGCAGCATATAAGTGAGGATGCGTTCATTTCCGCC
>Ga0182015_10007367_pt1 | contig 10747 bp, 10 predicted proteins | sample 712P3MmetaG_FD_120478 | JGI IMG/M metagenome (GOLD analysis project Ga0182015, IMG submission 120478) | Permafrost microbial communities from Stordalen Mire, Sweden - 712P3M metaG | ecosystem: Environmental > Terrestrial > Soil > Wetlands > Permafrost | place: Sweden: Stordalen | collected...
AACACGGTGTACAGCGGGACCAATGCCCAGCCGAACCCGAAACTGACCGCCGTCATGATCAGCAGGCTCCGGGTCAGGCTTCGATTGGCGCGCTTGCGCTCGCCGGCCGGGCCGCTCTCGGGCGCTGCCATCAGCGGTGACTGCGGTAGATCGACAGCGCGATGAACCCGAAATAGAACGCCAGCGCCACCGACATCAGCACCAAAGCGCGGACGCGGATGCGGCGCTTGGTCGAGAACTCGGTCGAGCTCATTTGATCTCCGGGGCCACCGTGAAGCTGTGGAACGGCGGCGGCGAGGGCAGCGTCCACTCGAGTCCCGTCGGCATCGCGCCGTCCCATACCTCGGCGGAAGCCTTCTTGCCGCCGCGCACGCATTGGACGATGACGATCACGAACAGGATCTGGGAGGCGCCGAACACGAAGCCGCCGATCGAGGACACCATGTTCCAATCGGTAAACTGCACCGCATAGTCCGGGATGCGGCGCGGCATGCCGGCGAGCCCCAGGAAGTGCTGCGGGAAGAAAAGCACATTCACGAAGATCGCCGACATCCAGAAATGCCACGTCGCCAGGGTCATGTTGTACATGTGCCCGGTCCATTTCGGCAGCCAATAGTACACCGCCCCCATGATGGCGAAGATCGCCCCTGGGACCAGCACGTAGTGGAAGTGCGCGACCACGAAGTAGGTGTTGTTGTACTGGAAGTCCACCGGCGTCAACGCCAGCATGAGCCCCGAGAAGCCGCCGATCGAGAACAGGAACAGGAACGCGATCGCGAACAGCATGGGCGGCTCGAAGGACAGCGAGCCGCGCCACATGGTCGCGGTCCAGTTGAACACTTTCACGCCGGTCGGCACCGCGATCAGCATGGTCGACATCATGAAGAAGAGCTGCGCCGCCATCGGCATGCCGTCGACGAACATGTGGTGTCCCCACACGATGAACGACAGGAAGGCGATGGAAGCCACGGCGTAGATCATGGAGGTCGCGCCGAACAGGGGCTTGCGCGAGAAGGTCGGCAGGATCTCCGAGATGATGCCGAAGGCCGGCAAAATCATGATGTACACCTCGGGGTGTCCGAAGAACCAGAACACGTGCTCGAACATCAGCGGGTCGCCGCCGCCCGCGGGATTGAAGAAGCTGGTCTTGAAGAAGTGATCGGTGAGCAGCATGGTCACCGCGCCCGCGAGCACCGGCATCACCGCGATCAACAGATAGGCAGTGATCAGCCAGGACCAGCAAAACAGCGGCATCTTGAGGAGCGTCATCCCCGGCGCGCGCATGTTCATGATGGTGACCACCACGTTGATGGCGCCCATGATGGAGGAGGCGCCCATAAGGTGCACCGCGAAGATCAGCATGGGCATGGCGTCGCCGGTCTGCAGGACCAGCGGCGGATACATGGTCCAGCCGGACGCCGGCGCACCGCCCGGCATGAACAGGGTCGACAGCAGCAGCGTGAACGCGAACGGCAGGATCCAGAAGCTCAAGTTGTTCATGCGCGGCAGCGCCATGTCCGGAGCGCCGAGCTGCAGCGGCACCATCCAGTTCGCGAGGCCGACGAACGCGGGCATCACCGCGCCGAAGATCATGACCAGCGCGTGCATGGTGGTCAACTCATTGAAGAACGCCGGATCGACCAGCTGCAGGCCGGGCTGGAACAGCTCGGCGCGGATCACCATGGCCATGGAGCCGCCGATGAAGAACATGATCAGGCTGAACACCAGGTACATCGTGCCGATGTCCTTGTGGTTGGTCGAAAACAGCCAGCGCTTGATGCCGGTCGGGGCGCCATGGTGGTCATGAGGATCGGCGTGCGTGTCGTGTGCGAGATCGTGTGCCATGTCAATGTCTCTCGAGGTCTAGGCTTTAGTTCAGAACTTGGGCGGAGCGGGGCGCATCGGCCGGCGGCGTGGATGCCTGTTTCAACGCGGCCTTCTGTTCGTCCACCCACTTCTTGAAGTCGTCCGGCGTGCGTACGTCGACCACCACCGGCATGAAGCCATGGTCGCGGCCGCAGAGTGCGGCGCACTGTCCGCGGTAGATGCCTTCCTTGCCGGGATCCACCTTGAACCAGAGTTCATTGATGAAGCCCGGAACGGCCGAGCGCTTGATGCCGAAATCCGGCACGTACCAGGCATGGATCACATCCTGCGAGGTAAGGATGATCCGCACCTTGGTGCCTGAGGGCACAACCATCGGATGGTCGACGTCGAGCAGGTAGTTCTTTACGCTATTCGGATCGATGCCGGAGTGCAGCTGCCGCGCGAAGTTCGAATCCTGCTTCAGCGTCGAGAAAAAGTTCACGCCGTCCGCCGCATCCATGTACTGGTATTGCCACTTCCATTGATAGCCGGTAACCCGCACGGACAGATCGGCGTTGCGCATGTCCTCCATCTTGAGGATCAGCTCGGCAGCCGGGATGGCCACGACCACGAGGATGAGCACCGGGATGATGGTCCAGATGATCTCCACCTTCGTGCTATGAAGCATGGTGGTGTCGGGGATGGCCCCTTGCGACTTGCGGAACTTCACCAGCGAATAGATCATCGCGCCGAACACCACGATGGCGATGAGGACGCAAATCCAGAAGGCTTCCATGTGGAGGTCGTAGATGTTGCGGCTGATCTCGGTGACCCCGACCGGCAGGTTGTAGCCGTTCGAGGTATTGGGCGACATCTGGGCGCCGGCGCTCGCGGCGATGCCGCAGGCGGCGAGAACGCCGAAGGCCCTCAGCCCGAGGTTATGAAAAAAACTGCGTGGCCGATATGCGCGGATATCGATGTCGCTTGCCCTTGATGCACTCATCTAATCTCCGATCCCCTAATTCAGAACCCTGGGTTCCATCACTGTTCAAAGCGGCGGCGACTCGTTCATGCCGCCCACCAAACCGCGTAAGCGCTTGGCCAGCAAGCATCTTTCCTCTTCGGTGAGGAAAGCGCCCACTTCGCAGGCCAATCCGCGGCTCTCGATCGTCAACCGGCTCGGGTAGAGGCGCGTCCGCGGACTGCGCAGTCTAACCTTCGCCCAATGCCGCGCAAACTCCTGTTTTGTATCGCCGCGGCGCGAGCGGGTCACCAGGCTCACGAGCGAATCGGTGATCAGCAGCGTTTGCGTGTAGCGGCGGCGGCGCATGCTGGCGTTGAGGGCCAGCCCGAGCGCCGCCATTTCGAGCGCCCAGAACGGCAGCACCGGCCAGAACCCCTGTATCACGAACAACATCGCAAAAACCAGTGAAAACAGGCACGTACAAGCAAAAAACAGCTTCGCCCCCGCGGGGGTCAGCGAACAGTTCGGCGCGAGCTCGATGCGCTGTTCCATGGTGCAAAAGGATAACTCAACGACGGCCGCGTTTCGCCGCCAATTGCCGCCTCATGTCCTCGAGCGAGATCGTGTTGGGCGAGCCTAAGCGGCCTTGGGCTTCTCGCGGTGCCCATGCCTGGCCGAATACCACTTCGTAGGTGGCGGGCAGGCGCCCGTTGCGGCGGTACGCTTCGTAAGCCGCCCGCATGGCGTCGAATTTGCGCGGACTGTTGAGCCCCTTGCACCGTCCGGCCAAGGCGTTCACTTGGCCGACGGCCTTCAAATCCTGAGCCAGGCGCGACACGTCGGCGTACTCGAGCGTGTAGCGTTCCACATCCAGCACCGGTTCGGCGAAGCCCGATCTCACCAGCGCATCGCCGATATCGTGCATGTCCATGAAGGCATGCACCCGGGGGCTCGAATCCACGCTCGCCCAGGCGCCGCGGAGCTCGCGCAGCGTATCGGGGCCCAAGGTCGTGAACGTCAGGAACCCGCGCGGCGCCAATATGCGCCGAAATTCCGCGAATACCTGGTCCGCATCGCTCCAGGGCAGCATGAAATTGGAAACAATGAGGTCGACGCTTCCTGCCGGCAGCGGCAGCCGGGCGGCGTCCGCACATACAAAGGAGAGCGGCCGAAACCACGAGCCGCGCGCCGCCGCGGCCAGGAGCATGCCCTGAGCCGAATCCACCGCGAGCACCCGGGCCTTCGGGTAGCGGCGCTTGAGCGCGCGGCCGGCAGCGCCGGTGCCGGCGCCTGCGTCGAGAACGAGGCGCGGATCCAGATCGGTCAGCTCCAGACGTTCGAGCAAAAGATCCCGGACCTCGCCCTGGAGCACCGCCGCCGCATCGTAGGTGGCGCTCGCACGGCTGAAGGCCCGGCGTGCGAAGGAGGCATCGATGACGTACGCGCCGTCCTCGGCCGTCATGGATTTGCGAACTGGTAGGTCAAGAGGATGCCGATGAACACCGACATGCCGAAGTAATGACTCTCGAGAAAGGCGCGAAAGCACGCATCGCGGTCCCGATTGCGGATAAGCCACAGCTGGCGGATGAAGCAGAGCGCCCCCGCGGCCAGGCCGGCGAAATACCAGCCGCTCATGTTCAAGAGCCGCCCCGCGAGGTACAACGCCAGGAGGGTCAGCGCCTGCAATACGGCGAGGATATGCCGGTCCGAATCGCCGAACAGAATCGCGGTCGAGCGAACGCCGATCTTCAAATCGTCCTCGCGGTCGACCATGGCGTACATGGTGTCGTAGACGGTGACCCAGAGCATGTTGGCGATGACGAACAGCCACGCGACCCGCGGTACGTGGTCAAGCTGCGCCGCGAATGCCATCGGGATGCCCCAGCCGAAGGCGGCGCCCAAGTACAGCTGCGGCACCGAGAGGAAGCGCTTCACGAACGGATAAGTGACGGCCAGAAACGCGCCGACCACAGCCATGAGCAGCGTGTACTTGTTCATCTGCAACACCAGCGCCAGCGAGGCGAGCGCCAGTACGGCGAACAGAATGAGTGCCTCTGTCGTGGTGATCCGTCCCTGCGCCAGGGGCCGGCCGGCGGTGCGCGCGACGTGAGGATCGAAGCTGCGGTCGGCGTAGTCGTTGACCGCGCACCCCGCGGACCGCATGAGCACGGTGCCCGAGACGAACAAGAGGAAAAGGCGGGGATCCGGCTTGCCGCGGCCGGCGATCCAGACGGCCCAGAGGGTGGGCCACAACAGGAGCCAGATCCCGACGGGTCGATCGAGTCGGGTGAGCCGGACGTAATCGCCCAACGTACCCAGGATTCCGGGCAGCTCGTTCGTCGTCCACGGATGAAAGCGCACCCGATAGACGAACCATCGCCAGCGCTCGGCGATCCGCTGAAACAATTCGGGGCCTGAGCGCGGCAGCCGCACGGCCGGTGGGTCTCAGGCGCCCGAGGGTATGCGGCCCATGGCGGGCAGAAACGCTTCCTGCGAGAGCATGGGCAAACCGCGCAAGCTGATTCTCGAGCGCCGCGCCCACAATCCGGCGGGCGACAGGTCCGTATCGTGCAGCGCTCGTGCGGTCAGCGGGTCGTCCGCCGGAAGCCAGGCGTACTCATAGGAGCTGCGCTCAACCCCCGACAGATCGCTCAGGATTTCCCCGACCGGCGAGTCGCCCAATTCACCCAACCAGGGATGGACGCACAGGGTGGAGTCCGGCACCACGGTCTGGGCGAACACCCAGACCTCGCCGCTGCAGGAAAACTCTTCGTCGCGGAACAGCGCGGCCGAATCGGCGACCCTGAGGCACGCGTTGAGGTCCGGGCTCAAAAGCCCCGTCCATTGATCTGCCAGATGGGCGGCGAACTTCTCGTGGCAGGCGTCTTTCATGCGCACGCTCAGGAGGCCCTTGCCGATGAGCCACGGCCGCATGCGCGCCTCGATGTCGAGTTGGCCCAGCCGCTCCGCGGGGAGCCATCGGATCGGTTCGAGCTTGCGTGCGTTTTGCGGAGTCATTTCGCCATTCTAACCGACACGGCCGTATTGCTCGCCATGTCCGACCCACCGTCTTACCAACGGCGTCACATTCGCGGGCCAATCCGAGAGCATGCGCTCCGCCGCGACGTGCACGCGGGGCAGGAGATCGGCATCGCGCGCGAGATCGGCCACCCGCATCTGCGCAAGGCCTGTCTGCCGCGTGCCCAGGAATTCGCCCGGTCCGCGCAGCTCCAGGTCGCGGCGCGCCACGACGAAGCCGTCGTTGGTGTCGCGCATGACGCCGAGCCGCTCGCGCGCCAGCGCCGACAAGGGCGAGCGGTACAACAGCGTGCAGGAACTCGCATGCTGGCCCCGGCCGACGCGGCCGCGCAGCTGATGCAGCTGTGCGAGTCCCATGCGTTCGGCATTCTCGATCACCATGAGCGTGGCATTGGGCACGTCGACACCCACCTCGATGACCGTGGTCGCCACCAGGAGATGAATCTGCCCGTCCTTGAACAGGCGCATGGCGCGCTCCTTCGCCGCACCCGCCATGCGTCCGTGAACCACCGTCACCTTGAGCTCCGGCAGCGCGACCGCCAGCGCCTTCGCCGTTTCCTCCGCGGCCTGATAGGGCATCTCCTCGGACTCATCGATCAGCGGGCAGACCCAATACGCCTGCCGCCCGGCGAGGCATGCCGTGCGGATGCGCATGACCACTTCGTCGCGGCGAGTGTCGGCAAGCGCCACGGTGGTGACCGGCGTGCGGCCGGGCGGCAGCTCGTCGATCACGGACACGTCGAGGTCCGCGTACGCCGTCATGGCGAGCGTGCGCGGAATGGGCGTGGCCGTCATGATCAATTGATGCGGCCGATGGCCGTCGTGAGCGCCCTTCTCGCGCAAGGACAGGCGTTGATGCACGCCGAAGCGATGCTGCTCATCGACGATGGAGAGTGCCAGCGCCGCGAACTCGACGCCTTCCTGGAAGAGCGCGTGTGTTCCGATGACGATGGGTGCGACGCCTTCGCGGATATTCGCGAGCACGGTGCCGCGCGACTTGCCGCCGAGCCGGCCGGTGAGCAGCGCGAGCGATATGCCCAGCGGCTCGAACCAGCGGCGGAAATTTTGCGCATGTTGATCGGCGAGGAGCTCCGTGGGAGCCATTAAGGCGACTTGCCGGCCGTTCTCGATGGCATGGGTGGCCGCGAGCGCCGCCACCAAGGTTTTCCCGCAGCCCACATCGCCTTGGATGAGCCGCAGCATGGGCTTGGCAAGCTTCAGATCCGATTCGATCTCGGCGAGCACCCGCTGCTGCGCCCGCGTCGGCCGGAACGGCAATGCCGCGAGGAGCCCGGCCTTGAGCGCTCCCACGCTCTCGAGCGGCCACCCGGGGTCGTGCTGCACGCGGGCGCGCAAAAGTTTGAGCGAGAGGTGATGTGCCAGCAATTCCTCGAAAGCGAGCCGCCGCTGGGCGGGGTGCCTGCGGTCCATCAGCAGCTCGACCGGCGCGTCCGCCGGCGGCCGATGAACGTATTGCAGTGCCTCGAGGAGCGGCGGCAGCCTCGAGTCGGCAAGCACCGCGGGCGGCAGCCAATCCTCGAGCTCGCGCTCGGAAGTCTGATCGAGAGCGAGTCCGACCAGCTGGCGCAAGCGGCCCTGAGTCAAGCCTTCGGTGCCGGGATAGATCGGCGTCAGGTGCTCGCCGGGTGCGCCGGCCGCCGACTTGGGATCGACGCGGCGATACTCTGGATGCACGATCTCGAGACCCTTGGGTCCGCGCCTCGCTTCGCCGTAGCAGCGGATGCGTACCCCGCGCGCAAGGCCTTCCTGTTGTTGCGCGGTGAAATAGAAAAATCGCAGCGTCAAATAGCCGGACCCGTCGCCGATGCGGGAAAGCATCTGGCGGCGGCCGCGGAACGCGACCTCGGTGAGCAGTACCTCGCCCTCCACCACCGCGCGCTGTCCCGGTTGGAGCTCGCCCAAGGGCACGACGCGCGTGCGGTCCTCGTAGCGCAGCGGCAGAAGGAACAGGAGATCCTGGACCGTCTCGACGCCCAAGGCGCGCAGCCGCTCGGCTTGACGCTCGCCGACTCCGCGTAACGCCGTCACCGGCTTGCCGTCGCTCACGAGGATGTCGCCGTGTCGGGAGCGCCGATCACCGGCTCATCGGGCGACGATGCATTCCACCTCGACCTTGGCGCCGCGCGGCAGGGCGGCGACGCCGACCGCCGCGCGCGCCGGATACGGCTCGCGGAAATACTCGGCCATGATCTTGTTGACCAGGGCGAAGTGCGACAAATCGGTGAGGAACACGGTCGCCTTCACCACGTCGTCGAAACTCGCCCCGGCCGCCGTGACGATGGCCTTCAAGTTCTTGAACACCTGATGAATCTCTGCATCGATGCCGCCCGGCACCAGCTCCTTCGTCTTGGGATCGAGTGGGATCTGGCCCGAGACCCAGAGGGTGTTGCCGACCTCGACCGCCTGCGAATAGGTACCGATGGCCGCCGGCGCGTCGGCGGTGGAGATGATTTTCTTGCCCATGAATTAGGTTCCTGATCGATGATTGGTTGTCGTCGCCATGTCAGGCGAGGGTGCGATAGACCCGCTGCACGTCCGGCATGCGGCGGATGGTGCGGATGACGCGGGCCAAATGCTTGCGGTCGCGGACTTGAAGCTGGAATCTGAGCGATGAGCTGTTCACGTCGCGCTCCTCCAGCGATACCTGATCGATGTTGGTCTCCGTCCCCGCGATGCTCGAAGCGACGGCGGCGAGCACCCCGACGCGATTGTTGATGTCGAGCTGGATCTCGGAGCTGAACAGCTTGCCCTGAGCTCCCTCCCACCCCACGGACAGCCATTTTTCCGGCTGTTTGCGATACTCGGCCAGATTACCGCAATTTTGGCGGTGGATCATCACGCCGCGGCCGGCGGACAGGTAGGCCATGATCGGATCGTTGGGGATGGGGAAACAGCAACGCGCGTAGGTCACCAGCAGCCCCTCGGTCCCGGCGATCATCAGCGGCCCGGAGGCGTGGCTGTGCTCGCCCTCGCGCGCAGGCTGCAGGTGCCGCGCGACGAGCGGCGCCAGGCGCTCGCCGAGCCCGATCTTCTCGTAGAGATCGTCCGCATCCTTGAGACTGAGCTCCTTCACGACGGCGTCGATTTCCGCGGGGGAGATTTTCTTGAGATTGAGCGACAGCTCCTCGAGCGCGAGACCGAGCAGCCGCTTGCCGAGCTCGAGCGCCTCGCCGCGCTTCAAGTTCTTGAGGTACTGCCGGATCGCCGCGCGCGCCTTCGCGGTGACCAGGAAGCTCGACCATGAGGGATTGGGCGTCGCGCCCTTCGCCGTGATGATCTCCACGGTCTGTCCGTTGCGCAGCGGAGTGCGAAGGGGAACCAGGCGCCGGTCGACCTTGGCGGCGACGCAGCGGTTGCCGACATCGGTGTGAATGGCGTAGGCGAAATCCACCGCGGTCGCGCCCGTCGGCAACCGCAGGATCTTTCCCTTGGGGGTGAATACGTACACCTTGTCCGGAAAGAGATCTACCTTGACGCTCTCGAGAAACTCTTCGGAACTTCCGCCTTCCTGGATCTGCACCAGGCCCGCCAGCCACTCCCGGGCGCGGTCGTGCTCGATGCCGCCGAAGGCATCACCGCCCGATTTGTACTTCCAGTGCGCGGCGATGCCCGATTCGGCGACCCGATGCATCTGTTCGGAGCGGATCTGCACCTCGATCGGCACGCCATTCGGTCCGAACAACGTGGTGTGCAGCGATTGATACCCGTTGACGCGCGGGATCGCGACGTAGTCCTTGAAGCGGCCGGGCATGGGCTTGTAGACACCGTGCACGATCCCGAGCGTCCGGTAGCACGTATCGACCATGTCGACGATGATCCGAAATCCGTAGACGTCCACCATCTCGTTGAGCGAGATGTGCTTGTTCTGCATTTTCCGATAGATGCTGTAGAGATGTTTCTCGCGACCCTCGACGCCGCCGGTGATGCCGGCTTTCTTCAGTGCGTTCTTGAAGGTCTCTTCGATCTTGCCGATGAACTGTTTCTGATTGCCGCGGGCCCGCTTGATCTCGCGCTCGAGCACCCGGTAGCGGTACGGATACAGGGCGCGAAATCCCAGGTCCTCGAGCTCGAGCTTCACTGTGTACAGGCCGAGCCGTTCGGCGATGGGGGCGTAGATCTCCAGGGTCTCGCGCGCGATGCGGCGCCGCTTGATCGGTGGCATTGCGCCCAGCGTGCGCATGTTGTGCATGCGGTCCGCGAGCTTCACCATGATGACGCGGATGTCGCGCACCATGGCAAGCAGCATCTTGCGGAAGCTCTCGGCCTGCGCTTCCTGGCGGTTCTTGAACTGGATCTGGTCGAGCTTGCTCACGCCATCGACGAGCTCCGCGACCACCTGGCCGAATATCGTGGCGATCTCGGCTTTGGCCGTAGGGGTGTCCTCGATCACGTCGTGGAGGATGGCCGCAACCAGCGTGTCGGCGTCCAGCTTGAGGTCTGCCAGGATGTCGGCGACCGCCACCGGATGGGTGATGTAGGGCTCGCCGGAGGCGCGCTTCTGGCCCTGATGCCGTTCGGCGCCGAAGTCGTACGCCTCGCGCACCCGTTCCACCTGCCCGGGCGGCAGGTACGTCTCGAGCTTATCTAAAAGCTGGCTGATCCCGGTGGAGCGTCTTCCACCGGGTAAGAAACCGAGTAAGGAAGACGCATAATCCATCGGGCTAGGTGAGCGGGATCAATCCCCTAAGCCGAGTTGCGGCGCGCGGAAATCGGACGGCAGATCGAGCTCGCTCACCGGCTGCGGCTGCACCGGCTCTTCGGGCTCTTCGAGCATCTCGATCGTGATATTTCCGGCGGCAATCTCGCGCAGCGCCACGACCGTCGGCTTGTCATTCTCCCACTCGACCGTCGCTTCCGCGCCGTTCGCAAGGCGCCGCGCGCGCTTGGCGGCGAGCAGCACCAGATTGAAGAGATTGG
>Ga0182015_10007368_pt1 | contig 10747 bp, 11 predicted proteins | sample 712P3MmetaG_FD_120478 | JGI IMG/M metagenome (GOLD analysis project Ga0182015, IMG submission 120478) | Permafrost microbial communities from Stordalen Mire, Sweden - 712P3M metaG | ecosystem: Environmental > Terrestrial > Soil > Wetlands > Permafrost | place: Sweden: Stordalen | collected...
AATTCGCTTCAGCTCCGCAACGTGTTCATCTTTCCAAATCCCCAGGTCCGCCGGCGTAATTCGTCCCTCCGGCAACACAGCGGAAGCCTCGGTAAACACCAGTCCTGCGCCGCCCACCGCGCGGCTGCCCAGATGCACCAGATGCCAATCGTTGGCAAAACCGTCTTGGCTGGAATATTCGCACATCGGCGAAACCACGATGCGATTCGCCAGCGTGACGCTGCGAATTGTGAGTGGGTCGAAAAGTGTAGTCACGGTGGTCGCTTTTGAATTTACGGCATCTCGCCGAATGGCGCAATCGGAGGGGAGAATCGTGCGCGTCCGCCGCGGGCGCGGCGTACCACGGCAGCGTTAGAGCAGATCGCCGCTAGGCCGATCCGCGAGCCAGGAATCCAGGATCTTCAATTTCTCGGGCGCCGGATCGATGAAGGCCACGCCCATGCCGATGGCCTCTTGCACGTAGATCACTTTCCCGTTGGTCGCGAAAGTTCCCTGGTCGCGCGAAATAACCATCTTGAGAGCGGTGCCCAGCGGCAGCGGATTCATGGTGTCCACGAAGCAGCCCTTGCGGCTGAGCTCGGCGATTCGGCCGACCACGCAGGTCTGGCTTGTGGCGTCGGTGATCTCCGCCACGGCCACAAATGTATAGCGCGGCACCGTGCGCGCGGGCCGAAAAGATGCGCCCGCGCCGGACGTCGAAATGGAAGAATCCTCCATTGCGTTGCCTCCCAAGGGCTGAATCGAGGATTGCACAATCCACGGCTCGCGCCAAGAATCTTGGTTCGGAATGACGCGAAAGAAGCAAACGCGCGGGAGATTCGGACACGCGGCGGTAAAACCTGGGAGTTCGGCTCGCGTTTCGCGGGCGTTAGAGGTTCGCGCTCGCCGCCAGAAGCCACTTAGGCTGCCGCTGCGCGATTTTGATCCGGCCATCGGCGTCGAAATCGATGCGTACCAAGCCGGGCTTTTCGCGCCACAAGACCTGCGCATCGTTGCCGAAAACGGTGCAATACCAATTGCCCTTGGAATCCTTGAAATAATCGCCGCCACCGCCCGAGGGCACGGCTTCGTGCCAAAGTTTGTACGGCCCATAAATAGTGTCGGAAATCGCGGCGACGCTGCTGTAGCGGCCTTGGTAGAACGCGGCGCCAGTGAGGTAATACTTGCCTTCGCGCTTGAAAATGGAAGCGCCTTCCGACGCGATTTGATTGGAAGTCCAACTCCCGTCGGCCGGCTTTTCGTACGTGATCGGGTGCCCTTCACCCTCGAAGCCGCTCATATCGCTTTTCATCTGATAGATCGTTCCGCCGCGGCCCCAGGTGAAATAGATCTTCCCGTCGTCATCTTGAAACAGCGTGGCGTCAATTCCGCCGGTGAGTGGCACATCGGGTTTCAGCGCGCTAACGTACGGCCCTGTGGCCTTGCCCGACGTGCTCACAAGAATGCTCGTGCCGCCCTGGACCATACACAGCGCAATATAATATTTTCCGTTGATGTAGTGGATCTCCGGCGCCCACACGTCACGCATCGCGTGGTTGTTGCGGTCGGTGTACCACTTTTTCTGCCAGGTTCCGTCTTTATCGATGCTCCAAACCAATCCGAGATAGCGCCATTTCTTGAGATCTTTGGAGCGCCACAATTCCACGCCGTCATTGCGGTCCCAGATATTGTCGCCGGTCGAGCCGGTCATGTAGTAGAAGCCGTCGCCGCCGCGTTCGATGATCGTGTCGCGCAGATGCAGCTCGAGCAGCGGCTTCACCGCAGGAAATATTCCGGCTTTGATCGCGGAACCTGTCGCCGTGCCTTGCGCGTCCCAATCGAGTTTCCATCCAGGTTTCGGATTCGCGCCCTTGTAGAGCACGCCGTCGCGGCCGCTGCGCCAGCCGCCGCTTCCATCGCCGGTCACCGGCGTGCCGGGGCCGCTGACGCCGGAATAATATTGCGCCGCGGATGTAAAAGGCGGTGGCACGGCGGTCTGCGTGGCGGGTTGCGGCGCCGGAGATTGAGTGTGCGCGATGGCCATTGCGATGGCCACGACTGCGAATGTCGTCCGGGGAATCGTCATAATGCTCCGATCTGTTTGGCCGGAGCGCTAGTGTAGCCGACGCTTCAAATTCGGTGCAATCCGGCGCAGCGCGCGGCGGCGCAGTGGTCCAGTGGCCGGTTTGACAGCAATCGCCGCTACGCCCATAATTTTTCTTCACCGCAAATGAGCTGGCTCGAACAAAAAATCCGACGCTATGAGCATGCCCGCTGGACCACCGACGACAATCGGCGCGTCCTGCCATTTGAATGGGGCTTGGAACACATCGGCGGCCGCGCCGACGAGCCCGATCCGCGCGGCTTCTTGCGCCGCTGGGTTCCGGAGACCATCGCCCACAGCGACGAATGGTATGCCACAACTCCGGCCGACGATTATCAGCTGATTTCCGACAACGGCTCGCACAGCGCGCCAAAACTGCTGACGTTCACCAGCCAGATCAAATCGCCATGGCCGGAAAATAATCGCGTCGTGGCGCGATTTTTCCCCGCGCGTAAAAGCGGCCCCGCCGTGGTGGTGATGCCCAATTGGAATGCGAAGTGGCACGGGCAAGTGAATCTCTGCTGCTGGCTCAACGTCGTGGGCATTTCGGCGCTGCGTTTATCGCTGCCGTATCACGATCGCCGCGCGATTCCCGGCCACGAGCGCGCCGATTACGTCGTCGCGCCGAATATCGGGTTGACGCTGCAGTGCAGCCGGCAGGCCGTCACCGATGTGCGCCGTTGTCTGCGTTGGCTCGAGCAACAAGGCTACGGAAAATTGGGATTGCTCGGCACCAGCATCGGCTCCGCGGTGGGGTTCATCACGCTGGCGCACGATCACGCCGTGCGCGCCGGCGCCTTCATGCACATCTCCAAGAATTTTGGCGATGTGGTGCGCACGGGCATCACGACCGCGCACGTGTGGGAAGGCCTGCGCAGCAAAGTCACCGAAGCCGAATTGCGATATTTCTGGGAGCCGATCAGCCCGTTCCCCTACATCGGCAAGGTCGACGTCGCGCGGCAGAAAATGCTGGCGATCAGTGGCCGATACGATCCGACGATGTTGCCGGAATTCACCGAAGAAATCGTCGCCGCGGTGAAGAGCGCGGGCGTGGATATGGACGTGCTGCGCCTGGCCTGCGGACACTACTCGCTGGAATTGCCGCCGTTTGCCTGGCTTGCCGGCGGCAGGCTCGCAACGTTTTTGTTTCGAGAGCTGGCCTAAGCGCCGTTAGCGCGCGAGTTTTTTCGCGCGGGCGGACGGTCCGGGCGTCTTTGGCGGCGGGCTGGGCTCGGCGTCGAAATAGGCGCGATATTTTTCCGGCAAGGCTTTCGGCCGCCCTTCGCGATCGCAAATCACGTGCAAAGTTTCCCCCGTGGCCAGCTGCTCCCCATCGGCTTCGCGGAGAACCTCGTAGGAAAAACGAATCGTGCGCCGGCGCAGGTCGGCGACGCGAGTGCGAATGCGCAGCAAATCGTCGTAGCGCGCGGGACGCCGGTAACGGCAGCTGGATTCCGCGACCACGATGAAACTATCGTCGTCGCGTTCCATTTCCTTGTAAGCCACGCCGCGGTCGCGCATGTATTCGACGCGGCCCACTTCAAAATACGTGTAGTAGTTTCCGTAATACACGTAGCCCATCTGATCGGTTTCGGCGTAGCGCACGCGCAGCAGCGTATCGGAATGCTGGGTCATGGCAGCGGCCTAAAGCTCGGAAAACGGCGAATCATTTCCCGGTCCAGCGAGGCGCGCGCTTTTCCAGGAATGCGGTGACGCCTTCGCGGAAATCGGACGTCTCGCGAACTTCGGCGCTGGCTGCGATCACAGCTTCGATTTCACCGTCCACTTCTTCGGCCGCGCCGGTGATCAGCAGCCGCTTGGTGTGCGCCAGGCTCGATGGGCTCGACGCGACCATGGTGCCGGCCAATTCGTACGCGCGGCCGATCAGCGATTCCGGCGCGACGACGGCGGTCACCAGGCCAAGCGTGTACGCCTCCGCGGCATCGATGATGCGCCCGGAGAGCAACAAATCGCGCGCGCGCTTTTCGCCGATCTGCCGCGCGAGGAACACCGAAACGATCGCGGGAATGAAGCCGATCTTCACTTCAGTGTATCCAAACTTCGCGTCGCGCGCGGCCAGCGTGAAATCGCACAGCGTCGCAAGACCGCACCCGCCGGCGATCGCCGCGCCATTCACCGCCGCGATTGTCGGTTTGGGGAAACTCCACAATCGCCGGAACAGTTGCGCGGTGCGCCGCGCGTCCTCCACGTGTTCCCCGTGCGTGGCCGAAATGGTCGCCTGTAGAGTCTCAAGGTCCATCCCGGCGCAAAACGCTTTGCCCGCGCCGGTCAGAATTGCGGCGCGCGCGCGCCCGGCTTCGATTTCGTCCAGCGCGGCCAGCAATTCTTCCATCATGCGCGGCGTGATCGCGTTGCGCTTGTCCGGCAGATTGAGCGTGATCACGGCGATTTGGTTTTCGCAGGTAAGCTTCAGCGCTCGATATTCCATACAAACCTCCTTCCGGCGCGTTATCGCGTGCTAGTTCACCGGCTGCGCATAGGCGTACTTGGCGCGCAAGCGGTTGGTGGCAGCGATGAGCGGCGTGACGGCGGCGCGATCAGGCTGTGTGCTCACGCCGCGCGAGGATAGCGCGTCGAGCAGCGTCTCAGTCGGAATGTTGCCCACCAATTCGTCCGCCGCGAAAGGGCATCCGCCCAATCCCGTCATCGCGGAATCGAAGCGCCGGCAGCCGGCATCGTACGCCGCCAGAATTTTCTCAGCGGCGGTTTCGGCGCGGCTGTGCAGGTGCACGCCGAGCTCGATTCCGGCGACGTGGTCTTTCACGCGCCCGAAAAGTTCGCCCACCTGCGCGGGCGTCGCCGTGCCCACCGTATCGGCCAGAGATACCGTACCGACGTGCAAATCCTTCAGCCACTCGAGCGTATCTTCGACGATTTCAGGCCCCCAGGGCTCCTCATACGGATTGCCGAATGCCATCGAAATATATATCACCAGACCGCGGCCGGCATCCTTCGTGGCGCGCTTGAGCTGTTCCACTAAGCGGCGGGATTCAGAGCGCGTCATGTTGGCGTTGGTGCGGCGGAAATAAGCGGAGATCGAGTAGGGATAGCCGATCGTCGAAATTCCCGGCGTGGCCAGCGCTCGTTCGATGCCGCGCTCGTTGACCACGATGCCGATAATTTCAGGACGCGTGGTGCCTGCGGGCAACGATTCCAGGAGGCGCGACATCACTTCTTCGCTGTCGGCCATTTGCTTCACATGCTCGGGCGAAACGAAACTGACGGCGTCAATACTGCGAAAGCCGGTATCGATCAGCGCTTTCAAATACGCCACTTTCTCGGCCACCGGAATCAGTTGCGGCAAACCTTGCCAGGCGTCGCGCGGGCACTCAATGAGTTTCACTTGATCCATGGGGAAGGGAACGGCCTCCTAAGTTTGCCAAACGCCGGTGCGAAATTCGCGTATTTCGGTATTGAGCGCGGCCGCTTCCAGCGCCCAATCGAGCGCCCGGCGCGTGCCGGCCGGATCGATGATGGCGTCCACCCACAGCCGCGCCGCGGCATAGCGCGGATCGGTCTGCTGCTCGTAGGTGGCGCGGATGCTTTGGAGCAAATCCTTGCGCTCGGTTTCCGATAACTTTTTGCCTTCGCGCTCCAGTTGCTTCACGCGGATTTCGACAAGCGTGGCCGCGGCCGAATCGCCGCTCATCACCGCGTAGCGCGCCGTAGGCCAGGCGAAAATAAATCGCGGGTCGTAAGCCTTCCCGCACATCGCGTAATTTCCCGCGCCAAAACTTCCGCCGCAGATCACTGTGATTTTCGGCACCACGCTATTGGCCACGGCGTTCACCATCTTCGCGCCGGCGCGAATGATGCCGCTGTGCTCGGCCTCTTTGCCCACCATGAATCCATTCACGTCGTGCAGAAAAACCAGCGGCACCAGGTGCTGATTGCAATCCAGAATAAATCGCGCGGCCTTCTCCGCCGCTTCCGTGTAAATCACGCCGCCGAATTCCATGCGCCGCTCGCCGCTGGCCGGATCGATCGTGGGCACATTCTGCTTTTGATTGGCGACGATGCCCACGGCCCAGCCTTCAATGCGCGCATACCCACACAGGATTGTTTGCCCGTATTCGGCGCGATATTCATCGAAGCGGCTTTCGTCCACAATGCGCGCGATGATCTCGCGCATGTCATAGGGACGCGCGGCATCGGAAGAAAACACGCCGTAAAGTTCTTCAGCGGCATAAAGCGGCGGCGCGGCGGCGACGCGATCGAATCGCGGCGCGGCCGGGTGTCCGATTTGGCCCACGAGCGAGCGGATGCGCTCAAGGCACGCGTCGTCGTCCGGTTCGCGGAAATCCACCGTGCCGCTGATTTGCGCGTGCATTTTCGCCCCGCCCAATTCTTCCGCGGAAACTTTCTGGCCGATCGCCGCCTGCACAAGCGCAGGCCCAGCGAGAAATAGACCCGAGCCTTCCGTCATCAAAATGTGATCGCACATCACCGGCAAGTAGGCGCCGCCGGCAACGCACATCCCCATGATCGCGGTGATCTGCGGAATACCCATCGCGCTCATCACCGCGTTGTTGCGGAAGACGCGGCCGAAATCGTCGGTGTCGGGGAAGACGTCTTCCTGCAGCGGCAGAAAAATCCCAGACGAATCGACAAGATATAGCGTAGGAATGCGATTTTCGATGGCAATATTCTGCGCACGAATCACTTTCTTCGCCGTCATCGGGAAAAACGCGCCGGCTTTCACGGTGGCGTCATTCGCGATGATCATCACCAACCGCCCGCTGACGCGCGCGAGCCCCGTAACCGTCCCTGCCGCCGGCGCGCCGCCCCACTCCTGGTACATCTCGAATCCCGCGTAAACGCCCAGCTCAAAAAAACGCGTGTCGGAATCGAGCAGGCGCGCGATGCGTTCGCGCGCCGTAAGCCGCCCCTTTTTGTGCTGCGCTTCGATGGCCTTCGCGCCGCCGCCTTCGTGCAGGCCGATCTCCTGATTCTTGATTTCAGCCACGAGCTCAACCATGCGCCGCGCATTCTTCTGATATGCGGTAGATTCCGTATCAATTCGCGTCGCAATGGCAGGGGGCGGCATGTAAATTATTTGGCTCGCGTCGCAGAACCTTCGCCGGTGATGCAATTCGGGCTCGGGCAATCGGCGGCCGTTCCAGTAACGTCGAACTTGATCGCGTCGCCGCTCACGACGCCCTTGAAATTGAGCCGGGGAAGGTCGGGGAAGCCCGTCGGGTAGCCAAAGGAGCTGTCGTTGCCGTCGACTTTTCCGTCGAGAATGTCACTCTTCTGATCTGTCGCTCCACAAGTCGCGGTGCAAAATGTGCCGGTCAGCTTGCCTCCGTCTGCTTTTAATTCCAGGACAAAGCTAAGCGTTTGACCGTTAATGTCCAGCTGGAATTGCCTGTTCCATTTGCCGGAGACTCCCTCGGCCGAGGCTGGCGCCGATATCCCGGCAAGCAGCAATAGACAGAGTGCGAACGAGAGAATTTTCATCGCGCGGAGTTTTCCCTGACGAATTTTACGATATCCTGCGTGGAAGCTCCTGGGAGGAACACTTCGGCGATGCCGGCTTTCTTGAGGCCGGGAATATCCGCGTCGGGAATAATGCCGCCGACGAGAACGACTACATCTTCCATGTGTTTTTGACGAAGCAGATCCATCAGCCGCGGGCACAGCGTGTTGTGCGCGCCAGAAAGTATCGAAAGCCCGATGACGTCCACATCCTCCTGCTCCGCCGCCGACGCGATCATCTCCGGCGTTTGGCGCAGCCCGGTGTAGATCACTTCCATGCCCGCATCGCGCAGCGCACGCGCAATAATTTTCGCCCCCCGGTCGTGGCCATCAAGCCCAGGCTTAGCAATCAGCACCCGAATTGTTCTCTCCGTCATCCTCTGCGAATCTCAGTTGTTCTCTGCGTCTCTGCGTTATCTTTTTCCTCGTCGTAATTCCAAACGTAACGTCGGATTCCGTCCTTGAGGATGGGCACGTTGAAATTGATTAGCAGCCCGACAGGCTTTTCCGAAAGCCGCAGATAAGTCAGCATCACGGAATCGTGAATCGGCGCGATGGCCTCAATCGATTTGACCTCCACGACGACTCGATGACAAACCAGAAAATCGAGGCGGTAACCGCATTCGAGTTTCAATGCCTTGTAAACAAGGGGGATGGGCTTCTGGCGCTCGTACGCCAGGTTCAGCAACGTGAATTCTTTTGCCAGGCATTCTTCATAGACAGCTTCCAGCAGGCCCGGGCCCATCTTTCGGTGAATCTCGATGGATGCGCCGATGATGGCGTGAGTTAGGTCCTTATCTTGCATCGCGGAGGCCAGCGCCAAAAGATAACGCAGAGACGCAGAGAACGCAAAGGCTCGCAGAGGGAGAACATAGCGGAATGCGCGGAGGGCGCGCGGAATTGGCGGCATGGAACTTTTACGCGACGGGCGATTCGGTGTAGCTGCCGAAAACGTCGCGCAGCGCCGCGCAGATTTCGCCGACGGTGGCGTAAGCCTTCACGGCCTCATAAATGGCCGGCATCAGATTCTCTTCGCCTTGCGCTGCGGCGCGCAGCGAGCCCAAGCGCCGCGCGACTTCGTCGTTCGCGCGCGATTCGCGCAACGCGCGCAAACGCTCCGATTGCTGCGCGCCAACCGAATCGTCGATCTGCAAAATCTCAATCGGCTTTTCGTCGCTCACGTAGTCGTTTACGCCAACCACGATTTTCTCCTTGCGATCGACGGCCAGCTGATAGCGGTACGAAGCTTCCGCGATCTCGCGTTGCGGATATCCGCGTTCGATCGCCGCGACCATGCCTCCCAGTTCGTCAATCTTGCCGATGTAATCGCGCGCGCCGGCTTCAATTTGATTCGTGAGCGTTTCAAGGAAATACGAGCCCCCCAGCGGGTCCGCCGTACCCGTCACGCCGGTTTCATGCGCGATGATTTGCTGCGTTCGCAGAGCCAGCGTGGCCGCAAATTCGGTGGGAAGCGAAAACGCTTCATCCAGCGAATTGGTATGCAACGATTGCGCGCCGCCCAGCACCGCAGCCAGCGCCTGAATCGCCGTCCGCACCACGTTGTTGTACGGCTGTTGCGCCGTCAGCGAGCAGCCGGCGGTCTGCGCGTGAAAGCGCAGCGCGCACGAACGCGCGTCGCTCGAGCCGAAACGTTCGCGCACAATCGAGTTCCACAGGCGCCGCGCCGCGCGATACTTCGCAATCTCCTCAAAGAAATCGTTGTGCGCGTTGAAGAAAAATGAAAGTCGCGGCGCGAATTCTTCGATCTTCAGCCCGCGCCGCAGCGCACGCTCCACATACTCGATCCCATCGCGCAGCGTAAACGCCAATTCCTGTATCGCCGTCGAGCCGGCTTCGCGGATGTGATAGCCGCTGATCGAAATTGGATTGAATCGCGGCGTGTGCCGCGCGCCGAATTCGATCGTGTCCGTCACCAATCGCAGCGAAGGCTCCGGCGGATATATATATTCTTTCTGCGCGATGTATTCCTTCAGGATGTCGTTCTGCAGCGTGCCCGAAATCGTTTTCCAGTCCGCGCCCTGCCGCTCGGCCACTGCCAGATACATCGCCCAAATCACTGCCGCCGGCGAATTGATGGTCATCGAAGTCGTTACGCTGGCGATCGGTATGCCGTCGAAGAGAGTTTCCATGTCCGCCAGCGAACTGACGGCCACGCCGCATTTTCCAACTTCGCCCCCGGCCAGCGCGTCGTCCGAGTCGTAGCCCATCAGTGTCGGCAAATCGAACGCCACGGAAATCCCGGTCTGCCCCTGCGCGAGCAGGTAGCGGAAGCGCCGGTTGGTATCCTGCGCGCTTCCGAAGCCGGCGAATTGGCGCATGGTCCAGAGGCGCGCGCGATACATTTCGGGATGAATGCCGCGTGTGTAGGGTGGCGCGCCCGGCGCGCCCAGATCGCGCTGCGGGTCCCATCCCACCAGATTGCCGGGCGTATAGAGCCGGTCGATCTCGTGGCCAGAGACCGTGGTGAACGGGCGCGAAGGCCGCGCCGTCTCGCGTGCGGCGGGATTTTTGTCTGCGGTCATTCCGTCGATAGCAGTTTGCCGATGGCGCCGGCCCGAATCGCCCCCATTGTAACCAATCGCGCGCAAAGCGCGAGCCACCTGCTTGCCAGAGGTTCATTCCATTTCAACTCATTTCAACCGTGTAACTCAGCGCGCATCGTGTTATAGAATCGAAGTCCTCATTGGGTCAGCACTAAAGGAGGCCTCCTCGATGAAACCTTCATTCCGCGTTGCATCAATCGCCGTTGTTTTGGCGTGTCTGGCCGGGGCTTCGGTCGCGCGGGCGCAGCAGGAATTTCCGCCACCACAGGGCAAGGGCCGCGTCGTCGTGATGGGCTCGGGCATGTCCGGGCCGGAGCACTACACCACCGTTGCGCGCGAAATCGCGGAGCTCGGTTATGACGTTGTGCTCTTTGACGGCAACACCTGGGAGGGAACGCACGGAGATGGCGTGAAAGTGGCCATCGCCCAAGCCCAGCAGATGCCGCACGCGCTGCCGGGCAAGGTGGCGCTGGTTGGATTTTCTCTCGGCGGCGGCATGGAACTTTATTACGGCGCGCAGTGGTCCGATCAGGTTTTGGGCGGCGTGCTCTGGTATCCCGCGAATATGTTCATCAGCGATCTGCCCGGTTTCGGAAGCCGA
>Ga0182015_10007369_pt1 | contig 10746 bp, 10 predicted proteins | sample 712P3MmetaG_FD_120478 | JGI IMG/M metagenome (GOLD analysis project Ga0182015, IMG submission 120478) | Permafrost microbial communities from Stordalen Mire, Sweden - 712P3M metaG | ecosystem: Environmental > Terrestrial > Soil > Wetlands > Permafrost | place: Sweden: Stordalen | collected...
ATCGGACGAGAGCTCCAGCCTTGAGGTGACGAGCCTAGCCTCCTCGAGTTTCTGCAAATGCAGATGGAGCAGCGGTCGGCTGATGCCCAATTCGCGCGCGAGCTGGCTGACATAGTTGCGCCCGTCCCTCGTCAGCGCCGCCACGATCCGCAACCGATGCGGATTGGCGAGCGCCGCAAGCGCGGCCAGCAGCTGGTCCCCTGTTAGAGCCAAGAATCAACTATATCAGACATATGTATTAAATATCTTACACGTGAAAGATTGAATTTCAAGGGCCTGTTGGCAAATTATTTCGACGCGAAGATCTTTCCGAGTTTGTGCGGTTTTAGCTCAGTGGTGCCGAGGCACGGGCGCCACGGGCGACGGACTGTAGGCTGTTGACCGTGTTGTCTGCGCAAAACTCTTGGTAATGCTACGGCCCCGGCACCAGGTGGTAGCGGGACTTTTGCGTTCGCGCCAGGATAAATCTGGGAAAGGAGGAAGTCCGATGTAGAGGACGGAAACTTTTCGATGGAATCCAGAGGGTTCGACTCCCTCCCGGCGACGGCTAGCCACCAGCCGGAAGCGAGCCTTGCATGCGGGTGCGGCAACGCATCACTTGAAGCGTAGGCAGCGGGTACTGAAGCCGCGTGATTGAGTCTCGAGAAATCCGTAGTGCCGGTGTCTTCATTGTACGCAAGATGGGGACAGGATCGTCGGGGTCGATAGGGCGAGGGCCGACGAACTGGCCGGGATCCTAGAGCGGGGCAGAGGTGCGGGATGGATTCTCCAGGAACCTGGGAGATCGTGTGGTTGACCAGCCGACGATAAGCCAGTGGTACCGGGCTTGAGCGGGACCAGGCCTGAGCGGAGCTCTCCACCGCACGGGAGCGAACACGGAGAGGATCGGTTGGAGCGGGGAAGCGAACAACATAAGCAACTCCGTGTTCGGCACAGGAAGTCTTAGCGCTCTGATGGTACCGATGATGCTGGGGAACGCGGCTCGCGCGGACCCGGATGAGGGAAGCGGAGCGCCGTAGTACAGAATCGCTTTTGAGAAACACGGAGGGCGCTTTGAAGCCTGAAAGCGTGTCAACGAAACAGGAGCGGATAGCCAAGCTGGCGGCAGAGAATCCAGCGATGGCGTTTACGTCTCTGAACCATTACCTCGACGCCGAATGGTTGAGGTACGCCTATGAGTGCACGCGCAAAGACGGAGCGGTGGGCGTCGATGGTCAGACGGCGCAGGAGTATGCGGCCGACTTGGAGCAGAACCTGCAAAGTCTGATGGATCGATTGAAATCGGGCCGTTATCGCGCGCCGCCAGTCCGGCGTCACTACATCGACAAATCGGATGGTGGCAAGCGTGCACTGGGTATTCCGTCTTTCGAGGACAAAGTGGCGCAGCGGGCCATTGTGATGTTGCTGGAGCCGATTTATGAGCAGGACTTTCGTCAGTGCTCGTTTGGCTTTCGGTCCGGTCGCAATGCGCACCAAGCGCTGCGAGTCATACGTCGCGGAATTGTGGGGCAGGGAGCTCGGTGGGTGTTAGAAGTGGACGTTCGGAAATACTTCGACAGCATCGATCACGCCAAGCTGCGGGAACTGCTGGCCAGACGAGTCACGGACGGTGTGGTAAGAAGGATGATCGACAAGTGGCTGAAAGCAGGAGTGCTGGAACGGGGACAGATATCTTTTCCCGGCGTCGGCACGCCCCAGGGTGGTGTGATCACTCCCCTTACGCAAAAGGTAATTTCCAGTTTGAGCGTGTAGTGACAGGCTGGCGGGCGACGCCGGTTCTTGATTTGCGTCTCAAGAAGTAATATGTTTATGACTAATGGCCCGGTCCACCCAGGCGGACAAGGCGCGACAGCTGAATGCCGCTCACAAACTGCTCGAGCGCAACGCGGAATTGCCCGAAGCCGCGCAGAGCCTCTCGCGCAAGTTCGACCTGTCCCTGCGTCAAGCCTATCGGTACCTGGAGGAAGCCGCGCACCTCGAGCAGCCGGTCGAGATTGCCGAGACGACGGTGCCGATCACCCTCAAGCTTGCGCCGAGCACCGCGCGTCGGTTGCGGGCACACGCGAGAAGCAGCGGTCTGACCATCGGGACGATCGTCACCCGCGCGCTGGACGCCTTTCTGGGCGCCAGAAAAAGGCATGGCTGAGCGGCATACGCGGCGTGGCTTATTTCAAGTTCGTCTCGACTATGCGTTTGATCGACTGCGTGAGTCCAAACTCGCACAGGCGTACGACATTTTGGTCCCGGCACGAGAGCGCTGATCCAGCACGAACTCGACCGCCGCCTCGCGGCGGCACGAGCTTCCGATCCCACGAAACAGCGCGAACAAAGCTCGCAGCGAGAACTGACTCGTATTGCCAACAGCATCGAACGGCTGCTCAGCGCCTATCAGGAAGAACTCGTCTCGCTCGAGCAGTTGCGTGAGCGCATGCCGCCGCTGCGCCAGCGGGAGCACGCATTGCGCGCCGAGCTGCAAGCGATCGCCGACCAAGCCAACGACCGCGCCATGTTCTTGCGCCTGGCAGAGACCCTTACGGCGTTCCTCGCACGACTGCGCAGCGCCGCCGATACGCTTGACGTCATCGAGCGCCAGCGAATCGTGCGCCTCGTCGTCAAGGAGGTTCTGATCGGCGACGACACCATCATTATCCGCCACTGCATCCCGATCGCCTCGACGCCTCCGGCCAGTGGTGGCCAGCCGGCTCCGAGCCGGCCCGACGGCGCCCCAACCGGCCAAAGTTACCTTTTGCGTAAGGGGAGTGATATCACCCGTGCTTTCCAACGTATTTTTGCATTACGTGCTCGACGAGTGGTTTGCCGAGCAGGTGCAACCGCGCCTGCGCAACGGCAGCATGCTGGTCCGTTACTGCGACGACTTTGTGATGCTCTTTGCAAGCAAAGAAGACGCCGAGCGGGTGCAGGCGGTGCTGGGCAAGCGGCTGTCGAAGTTCGGGTTGGAACTCCATCCGGACAAAACCCGGTTGGTTGACTTCAGGTCGCCGGCCGAGCGTGCGGGTGCAGAGACTATGTTGCCCACGACCTTTACGTTCCTGGGCTTTCTCCACATATGGAGCAAGACGCGCAAAGGGAAGGCGACGGTGTGGCAGCGGACCGCCAAAGATCGTTTGGCGCGCACGCTCAAGGCGCTCAACGACCAATGCCGCTTCATGCGGCCATGGCCGATCGCCGAGCAACATCGTCGACTCTGCCGAATGCTGGAGGGGCACTTTGCCTACTTCGGTATCACGGGCAACTATCCACGCCTAGCCTCCGTGGTCCATTGGACGCGGCGGATCTGGCGGAAATGGTTGTCGCGCAGATCGTGGACGAGCTACGTCACCTGGGAGAAGTTCCAGCGGTTGGTTGAACGCTATCCGCTGCCTACGCCCCGGATCGTCCATCGCTACACTTGATCGTGGGCAACCCTGTGCTATGAAGAACCGAATGCGTGAATTGCGCTCGTTCGGGTCTGTGAGGGACGAGGGCCGCAAGGTCCTCGTCTACTCGGAGTTTCGTTGTGCCCTGTTGTGCTTGGTGGTGCCAAATGCAACGGGCGCCACGCGGATTTTGTCAATAGAATCAAAGCTTAATTTTCGATTGTTGCCTACGAACCAGGGGGTCGGGGGTTCGAATCCCTCCGGGCGCGCCAATCGCTCAAGACGTAGGTGACACACTGGCAGCAGCTTTTGCCAGAAACCGCTCGTATCGGCTGCCATCATGTTGCGCTGCGAGATTCGCATAATCGAGTGAGCCAAATTTGCGATCAGTCAGTGCTATGGGATCGATCTCCCCGTCCTCAGTAGTGCAGTGAATCGAAGTCTGCCGCGAAGGTTTCCGCGATGGCGATCACTGCCGCGTGAATGGGACCGGACGGGATCGCAGGAATTACCGACGCATCGGCCACAAAGAGTCGCTCGGATCCGTGCAGCTTGAGATCCGCGTCCACGACGCTGTCCGCCGACCGGCCCATGCGGCAGGTGCCGACCGGATGATGATGGGTCATCACGGCATGTTCGAGAAACGCACTAAGATCCGCGTCGCTGCGGCAGTCAATGCCAGGATAAATCTCCTCGGCCCGCCACTCCGCGAGCGCGGCTTGATGGCCCACCGCGCGGGCGAGTTCGAGCGCCCGCCGTACCAAGCGTCGGTCATGATCTGTTGAAAGGTATGCGGGATCAATCTCGGGCGGGTCGCTGACCTCGGGCCCGGTGAGCGTAATCCGGCCGCGGCTCGTCGGGTGAGTCACACCCGAAAGAATCGTGTAGGCGGCACCCATCGCAGGCCGCGCAAAACACTCCGTGACGGTGGGCGCGGCAACACAGCCCAACACGACATCCGGTGCGCCTTCGCTGCGAGTGAGGTTGTCGCTATGGAGATAAGTGAGCGACTCCGAATGCTGTAGTCGCGAGGGCGGGACAGGCTTCTTGGCACGGTAGACATTTCCTGCAGTCAGCAGATGGTCATGCAGATTTTCTCCGACCCCGGGGTGATCCGCGATGCACCGCACTCCGGCGCGCTCGAGACTCTCGGCGGGCCCGATGCCCGAACGCATGAGCAGCAGCGGGCTTGCGATCGCGCCGGCGCATAATATCGTGACACCCGCCTCGAGTGTCGTGGCTTCGCCCCTGATTTCTGCGATCACCCCGGTCACGCTCGTGCCGGACAATGTCAGGCGATGCACCAAGGCTTCGCAGACGACCGTCAAATTGGCGCGCGCTCGCACGCAATCGAGATAGGCGTCGGCAACCGTGACGCGGCGCCCGGCGCGGATCGTCAGAGAATTTGGTGCAACACCGACGAGTCTGCCGGTGTTGTGATCGCCGAGCCAGGCAATGCCCGACGCCATCGCGGCTGCCATATAGGCGCGCACGAGCGGACTCACCTCGGCATCGGGTAGCCAAACCGGCAGCGGACCGTCGGCACCATGATGCTCGCTCGAACCGCCGGAAAAACTCTCGAGCCGCCTGAACGCCGGAAGCAGACCTGCGTACGACCATCGCGCGGAGCCGGTCGCATCGCTCCAGGCCTGGAAATCCCCCGGTGACCCGCGCACATGGGCCATCGCATGCATGCAACTGGATCCGCCGATGATGCGCCCGCGGGGCCAGTCGTGTGACCGGCCCGCGGTTCCGGCCTGAGGCGTCGTGCGAAAGCGCCAGTCATAGGCGCGTCCCGCGAGCAGCGGCCACTGCTGCGGAATCGCGATATCAGGGTCCGTCGCAGGGCTGCCCGCCTCGAGGAGGCCGACGCGCAGATTTGGATTCTCGCTTAAGCGCGCGGCGAGGACGCAACCGGCGGAACCGGCACCCACGATGAGTACATCGAAATTGTCGTTCATCCGATGAATCAATTGGCGAAATGGTTCATCGCTTCGCTGTCGCGGCGGCGCGTTGGCCGCGGATCAGATCGGCCGCCTTTTCCGCAATCATGATGACGGCGGCATTGATGTTGCCACTGACCAGATCCGGCATCACCGAAGCATCGACGATGCGCAGGCCCGCGACGCCGTGTAGCCGCAGCTCGGAATCGACGACCGCCGACGCGTCGGATTCCTTGCCCATTTTGCAGGTACCTGCGGGGTGATGGACCGTGATCGCGGTATTGCGTATATGTGCATCGATATCCGCATTCGAGTTCTTGTCTGTGCCCGGAGCGATTTCCCGCCCGATGTAGTTATGCATAGCCGGCTGCGCCGCGATCTCGCGCGCAATACGCACGCCGGCGCGCAGAGCACTCCAATCGGCATCGGTCGATAGAAACCGTTGCAGAATGCGCGGGTGGGCCTTCGGATCCCGCGATTGCAAGCTCACTTCGCCGCGGCTCTCCGGGTGCAGCATCACGACGCGGCTCGCGAAGCCATCGGTGAAAGGCGCCTTGAAAGGCCTGAAATAAGGCCACGCTCCAAGCGGCGCCGCCGTTAGCAAGATCTGCGTGTCGGGCAATGCGAGCTCCGCTCTACTTTTCAGAAACGCGACGATGCCGCCGGGCACGTCGGCGGCGAAGCCCTTCCCGAATAAGTAGGCCTTCGCGAGCTCGCGCGTGATGCGGTCGTAGCGCATCATCGCGAAAAACGGCCCTGGTTGGCGCCGCTGGTACATGAGTATCGCCGAGGCGTGGTCCTGGAGATTGCGCCCAACGCCGCGCAGCGCGGCCTTGACCGGAATATCGAGGCGCGCGAGCTCATCGGGGTCGCCGATACCCGAGAGCATCAATATTTGCGGCGAATTGATGACGCCGCCCGAGACGATGACTTCGCGGCGTGCGCGCACAGCGAGCGCGGCGCCAGCGTGCAGATACTCGACCCCGGTCGCCCGGCCGTTGTCGATCAGAATCCGACTCGTCAGTGCCCGGACTTTGACGGTCAGATTGGGCCTCCCCAGCGCCGGTCGCAGGTAGGCGGTCGCAGCGCTGCAACGCCGGCCTTTGCCGATCGTCATTTGCAGCCGAGAAAATCCATGCTGGACCTCCGCGTTGTAGTCATCGGTCCAGGCATGCCCCGCGGTCCGTCCGGCCTCGGCGTAGGCATCGAGCAGCGGATCCTGATATCCGCAGGTTTTGACTGCGACCGGCCCGTCGCCGCCGCGGTATGCGGTCGCTCCGCCTTCCCAACACTCCAGTTTGCGAAAGTAGGGCAGCACGGCCTCATGGGACCAATCCGCCGCGCCGGCGGCTGCGGCCCAGCGATCGTAGTCGCCGTGATTGCCGCGCACATATGCCATCGCATTCGTCGACGAACAGCCCCCGATCACCTTGCCGCGCGCACACTCGATGCGCCGGCCGGCGACCGTCTCTTCGGGCTCGCAGAAATAGCCCCAGTCGTGCAGGCGCTTCTGCAGAATCTTGCCCCAGCCAAGCGGGATGTGGATCCACGGGTCGCGGTCCCAGCCGCCGGCCTCCAAAAGCAGCACGGCAACATCGGGATCGGCAGTCAACCGGTTCGCGAGGACGCACCCGGCCGAGCCCGCACCCACGATGATGTAGTCGAACTCAGCGATCCGTTGCAATGGAGGCAAAACCTACTGAGCGGTTTCCGATCGCGGAAATGCCTGCTCAAAAACGTATTGCTGGACGTCGCTGAGATGGCGCAGCATTTGCGCGCAGGCCACCTGTCCATTGCGGGCGGCGATTGCCGCGGCGATCGAATCATGGAAGCGTGCGTAAACCGCCTGGCGCTTGAAGCAATGTGCGTGCTCGCCCAAGCGGCGCCAGCCGGCGTCGCGTTGCTGCGCGCACATGGTATCGAAGAACGCGAGAAACAGCGTATTGCGCGCGGCTTCGGCGATAGTCCGGTGAAACAGCGCATCGGCGCGTTCGTAAGTTTCCGGGGTGCTCGCAGCGCGGGTCTTTCCCGCCAGCGTCTGCAGACGTTTGATTTCGGCGGTGGACGCCCGCAGGGCCGCGAGGCGCGCCATCGCAGGTTCCGTCGCGAGCCGCACTTCGATGACCTCGAGCGGATTGGTGTAATCAAGGATGTTGCCGAGAACGCTCGTGAGCTTGCCGCTCGCCGTGCCGTTCGGCGGCGCGTCGGGTGCTGCCGTGACGGCCCGATAGGTTGCCGGAGAGTATATGAAGGTTCCGCGTCCCTGATGGCGATAGATGCGCCCTTCCTGTTCGAGCACTTCGAGTGCTCTGCGCAGCGAACGGCGCCCGACGCGCAGTTCGGTCGCGAGAGTCCTCTCCGGCGGGATGCGTCCGTCGACGGCGAAGTCGCGTTTCTCGATGAACCCGCGCACTTTGCTGAGAGCTTGATCGGTTCGGTCCATGGTGCTGCGGCCAGTGTACTGATATGCATTACGATACCACAGCCGCAGCGTCCATTGCGCCGGCGGCGCTGCGCATCGCGGTTGACGAACGCAATGGCTCCGAGCAGACTCGATCCGAGCGGAACCACTTGGCACTATTGGTTCATGAGGGTCTACGATGCGCGTTGAAGCTCAATCTGCAGGGGAGGCGAACCCCGAGCTTGCGGCTTCCCTCGATGCATTGCACCGCGACGTCTACGCCAACAATATGGCGCCCTACTGGGTCGTCGATCGCAGCGTCGCGCACGACGAGGACCGCCAGGTCCAGCAAGGCCGCAAGGCGATACCCTTCATCTGGAAATACCAGCGGCAAATCGAGCCGCTGTTGCGCCGCTCGGCGGCGCTGATCAAGACGGAGACCTCGGAGCGACGCTCTTTGGTCCTCGTCAATCCCGGCTTGGCGCCGCAGCGAGCAACGGCGTCGACCTTGTACGTCGCCTATCGCGTCAACGATCCGCGCGAGATCATGCCGCCACACCGCCATTCGCCGAATGCGATTCGCCTCGGGCTCACCGGCGTCACGAACTTCACCGGAGTCGAAGGCGAGAACATCGTGTTCGGGCCGGGCGATCTTGTGCTGACGCCGCACGACACCTGGCACAACCACGGCAACGAGGGCGATGAGCCGGCGATCAATCTCAGCGTGCTCGATCTGCCCTTGGCGGAGACCCTGAACTCCCTGTACTTCGAACACGATTACACCGAGGAGGAGGAGGGCGTGCGCATTCGCCGCGCGATGCAGACCGAGCGCTTCCCGGCGAGCTATTCTCAGCGCGTCTACGGCAGCGGCGGCTTCCTGCCGCGTTTCGTCTCGCACCATCGGGGCGCGGGCGCCGCCTCGCCGATGTACGTCTACCGCTACGAGGTCGTGCGCGAATTTCTCGAGAATTGCCGCGACTGGGACGGGGACCGTTACGAAGCGCTGATGCTCGAGTATGTCAATCCGACGACCGGAGGACCGGTCTACAAGACGATGACCTTTTTCATGCAGATGCTGCGTCCCGGTGAGCGGACGCTGCCGCTCAAGCAAAGCGCGAACTTGGTCTTATCGCCGTTCGAGGGCGCCGGCTACAGTGTGATCGGCGACAAGCGCATCGACTGGGAACGCTTCGATACGGTCGTCGTCCCCGGGGGAACTTGGTGTCAGCACGTCAACGGATCCGACAGGCAACCGGCGATTCTATTCGTGGCGAGCGATGAGCCCACGCTGAAGGCACTATCCTTCTATCAGAAGCATGGCAAGAACGACAACGGCGATACCGTCCGGCTGACGTAGGTCTTGGCGCTCGAGCGGGCGCCCGTCAAGGTTTTAGCTTTTAACAAATGGCAGCTTCCAAAAACACGCGACTCGTCGCGCATATCGACTGTCCCGGTGGCGGACAGGTCTGGGTCGACGGCAAGACACTCTACATCGGACACATGCGCCAGCCGACCGGTACAACTATCGTGGACGTGGCGGACCCGAAGAACCCGGAGGTACTCGCGCGCGTCGACCTACCGCCGGGTTGGCATTCCCACAAGGTGCGCGTCGCCAACGGCATCATGGTCGTCAATCACGAACGCCAGGGCAAGGACGGCGATCCGTCGTTCAGCGGCGGTCTCGGCATATACGATGTCTCAACCCCTGCGCAGCCGCAACTGCTCTGCAAGTGGCGGACCCACGGCAAAGGCGTCCACCGCTACGACTTCGATGGCCGCTATGCCTACATTTCGCCGACCGCCGAGGGCTACGTCGGCAATATCATGATGATCCTGGATCTGAAGGATCCGAGGCGGCCCGAGGAGGTTGGGCGCTGGTGGATTCCGGGGCAATGGGAGGCGGGTGGAGAGACCTACCCCTGGGCCGATGGGCCGGCGCCCCGCTGCCACCACCCGATGCGCATGGGCGATCGGCTATATGTGAGCTATTGGCATCACGGCTACCACATTCTCGACATCGCGGACATGTCGAAACCGAAGCTCATCGCGAGCGGCAACACCTCCCCGGCGTTTCCTCATCCGACCCATACCTGTTTGCCGATTCCGCAGGCGCTCAAGGGACGCAAGATCATGGTGGTCGCCGACGAGGATGTCGCGAAGCTCTGGCCGGCGGCGCCCGCGTTCACGTGGATTTATGACATCACTAACGAGCGCTGCCCCGTCCCGGTCTCGACGTTCCAGGTCGCGGGCCTCGATCCTGACGGCGCACCGCAGCCGCCGTTCATGGGCTGTCATCAGCCTTCAGAGCGCTTCAAGGGCACTATCATCCCGTTCGCATGGTTCGCGAAGGGTTTGCGAATACTGGACATCGCCGATCCGTTTGCGCCGCGCGAGGTGGCGTACTATGAAACCGACGCGCCGCAGGGATTTGCGCTTTCGTCTTCGAACGACGTCACGATCGACGACCGCGGTCTTTGCTACTTGATCGACCGGCAGCGCGGTGTCGACATCATCGAAACATCGGTACTTTAATTCAACAGCACGGCAAGCCCGCAGTGAACGACAAGATCATCACGATAGGCAAGCGCAATCCGAATCTCCCGTTTTACCCGGGCGTGCGGGCCGGCGACTTTATTTTCATCTCGGGACAGGTTGCCAAGGACGAGAACGGCAACATGTCGAGCGGCAACATCGAGGAGGAAACGCGCTGGACGCTCGAGAGCATCCGGCGGATTCTGCTGCTCGACGGTGCGGATTTGAACGACGTTGTCAAAGTCACGGTGTATCTCGCCGATGCGCGCAATTTCGGACGCTACAACAAGGTCTTCGGCGAGTATTTCCCGGACGGCCGGATCTCGCGGACCACGGTCGAAGCACGTGCGGTCATCGAATGCAAGATCGAAATGGACGCGGTCGCCTACAAACCGCGCGGTTGATCTCGATAATCCAGGTTGATGCAGGGGTACGGAGAGAAGACATGGTGAAAATTCTTGGTCGCGGCACATCGGGAAACGTGCAGAAAGTC
>Ga0182015_10007370_pt1 | contig 10745 bp, 10 predicted proteins | sample 712P3MmetaG_FD_120478 | JGI IMG/M metagenome (GOLD analysis project Ga0182015, IMG submission 120478) | Permafrost microbial communities from Stordalen Mire, Sweden - 712P3M metaG | ecosystem: Environmental > Terrestrial > Soil > Wetlands > Permafrost | place: Sweden: Stordalen | collected...
CACCCGATGGAAAGGGCTACTGGCTGGTGGCCTCCGACGGCGGCATCTTCAGCTTCGGTGACGCCACCTTCTACGGCAGCACGGGAAACCTTGTGCTCAACAAACCGATCGTCGGAATGGCGGCTTCACCCGACGGCAAGGGCTACTGGCTGGTGGCCTCCGACGGCGGCATCTTCACCTTCGGTGACGCCACCTTCGACGGATCGACCGGATCGATCGTGCTCAACAAACCGATCGTGGGCATGGCCCCGACGCCCGACGGCAAGGGCTACTGGCTGGTGGGCTCCGACGGCGGCATCTTCACCTTCGGTGACGCCACCTTCGACGGATCGAGGAGCGGACAGCCGTTGTAGTTGCACGGGCGACAACGAGCCTGCGGCCCGTCTGCTCGAGGCGCCCGTATGCTCCACACGATGTGTGACACGCTTTGCGGCCGCGGTGACGCCGGCATGGTCTTTGCCAAGAATTCGGACCGCCCGGTCGGCGAGGTCCAACTCGCCTTTCCGTTCGGCCGCCGTTCCTCGGTCGGGTGCACCCTGCGCACGCAGTACCTCTCCATCGGCGACACGGGCGCACACGCGGTCTTCCTCTCGTGCCCGACGTGGCTCTGGGGGGCCGAGCACGGGGTCAACGAATTCGGCGTGGCTATCGGCAACGAGCGCGTCGCCACAATGCACGACGCCATGGCGGCCCGCCCGGCCCTCATTGGCATGGACCTGGTGCGCCTCGGCCTCGAGCGCGCCCGCAGCGCCGAGGAAGCCCTCGATGTCATGATCGGCCTTCTCACGACACACGGCCAGGGTGGCATCGCCGACGCGGCGCACCAGGAGGCGTACGACTCGTCCTTCCTGATCGCGGATCCGGCGCAGGCCTTCGTGCTCGATACGTGCGGCGCCGACTACGCGGCCGCCCCGTTCCCTGGCGGCACCGCCATCAGTAACCGGCTCGCCGTGGGTCCCGCCTGGACCCGCGCCTCGGCGGGGCTGGCGGCGGGGGAGGACTTCGGCCGCTTCGCGGACGATGCCACGCCGACCACGTCGGCCGACGTGCGCCTGGCGGCCAGCCGCCGCTTCCTGTCCACCCAGGGCACACGCGGGCTCACCCCCGGCGCCACCGCGGCCCACCTGCGGGACCATGGCAGCGGGGCGTGGGGGACGACGCCCAGCGTCTGCATGCACGGGCCGGGACGCAGTGTCACCGCGGCCTCCCTCATCGCGCTGTTGCCGGCCGATCTGGCGGGCGGCGCCCCGCTCCGCACCTATGTGGCCCTGGGCAGCCCGTGCGTGAGCGTGTACGTGCCCGCCTTTCCGCGTACGGCGTCCGGTCCGCCGCCGTTCATCACCTTCGAGCTCTCCAGCGAAGCGATGTGGCGCGCCGCCGACGCGCTGCGCGCACGGGTCGAGGCCGATCCCGCGGCCGCTCCCGCCATCCGCGCCGTGCTCGACCCCGTCGAAGAGGAATTGTGGAGCGAGGCTGACGAGGTGTGGGCGCGACCCGATCGCTGGGCCGAGGTCGGCAGCTCGTGGGGCGGGCGCGCCCTCCAGGCCCTGCGTTCGTGCGCCCCCTGAGCGCTTCCTGCGCGCCCGCGGCCCCGGTCGGCGCCCGGGGGCCGGTCGTCTAACGTCTCGCGCGAACGATGCGACTCGTGAGCTTCACCCTCGACCCAGGCGCGCCGGCGAGCCCGGTTCCGCTCCCTCGCGCGGGCCTCGTGGTCGACGGCGAGGTCGTCGACCTGAGCGATCCCGCGGTCGGGCTCCCCGCCGACATGGCGGAGCTGCTCGCCCTCGGTCCCGCTGCCCTCGAGCAGGTTCGCCGAGCCCCTTCGACGAAGGCCGCGCGCTTCGGGCTCGACTCGGTGCGGCGGCACGCACCGGTGCCCCATCCTCCTTGCATTTTGGCCATCGGCATGAACTACCGGGCCCACGTGGCCGAGTTGGGCCGGGAGCCGCCCGAGTACCAGTACTGGTTCAACAAGCAGCGCACGTCGATCGCCGGCCCGGGCGATCCGATCGTCCTGCCGTCCGTCTCCACCATGGTCGACTACGAGGGCGAATTGGCCATGGTCATCGGCCGGCGCTGCCAGCACATTCCGGCCGCCCGGGCCATGGAGGTGGTGGCGGGCTTCACCATCATCAACGACGTGAGTGCCCGTGACTGGCAGTGGCGGACGCCCACCTTCACCCTGGGGAAGTCGTTCGACTCCCACGCGCCCATCGGCCCCGAGCTCGTCAGCGCCGATGAGCTGGGCGACCCGGGCCACCTGGCCCTGCGGACCTGGGTCAACGACGAGCTGCGCCAGGACTCCACCACGGCCGATCTGATCTTCGACTGCGCCGCCCAGATCGAATACCTGACCACGGCCATCCCCCTCGAGGCGGGCACCGTCATCGCCACGGGAACCCCCGCCGGGGTGGGGGCCGGATTCGACCCACCCCGCTTCCTTGCCGACGGCGACGTGGTGCGGGTGGAGATCGAGGGGATCGGCGTGCTCGTCAACCCGGTGGTCCAGGGCGCGCCGCCGGTCCCCGTCGGGCTCGGTGAGAGCCCGGGGGAGAGGGTCGGGTCACACGCCGCCCCCGGCACGGCAGAATAGAGGGCGTGCCTGACAGCGAGACCGACCTGGAGAATGCCGCATTGGGTGACGCCCCATTGGGTGACGCCCCATTGAGCGATGCCGAGCGGGCGGAGCGGCTGGGCAAGCTCCAGGGCATCATGGACCTCATGCGCCCTGCCGTGCAGGCCGACGGGGGCGACCTGGTGCTCGTGCGGGCCGACGTGGAGACCGGCGTCATCGAGGTGCAGCTCCAAGGGGCCTGCAGCTCATGTGCCGTCAGCTCGGCGACCCTCTCGGGCGGGGTGGAGCGCATTCTGCGCGAGCGCCTGCCCTGGGTGACCGAGGTGCTCGGTGGTCTGGACGATTCGTTGAGCCTCGACGAGAGCGCGTCCCTGGGCAGTGGCGGGTACGTCCCGAACTTCTGAGCCGGCGCTCCCGATCTGCACTATGCCGATAGCGCTGTCCGGTGGCGGTTGATTAGTTAGCGAAACTAACTATACTGGGGGCATGGCTGCCCCGTCCGCGACGCCCACCACTGAGGTCTCCGAGGAGCTGGCCAGCCGGCTTCGGCTCTCGATCAATCGGCTGCACCGCCTGTTGCGCCAGGAGTCCCTGGCCGGTCTGTCCCCGGCCCAGGCTTCGGCGCTCGGCGCCGTCAACCGGCTGGGCAGCCCCACCCTCGGCGAATTGGCCGCTATCGAGCAGGTCCAGCCTCCGACGATGACCCGGATCGTGGCCAGCCTGGCCGATGCCGGCATGGTCACCCGGGTGACCGACGCGGCCGACCGCCGCAGTGCCCGGGTGCGTATCACGCCGGCAGGAAAGCGCGCCCTCGAGCGGATCCGCACGCTGAAGAACGCCTTCCTCACCCGGCGTCTCGCCGCACTGGAGCCCGAGGCGCAGGCCGGGGTGGCCAACCTGGTCGAGCTCTTGGAGAGGCTGGTCGGAGGTTGAGCCGTTTCGCGCGGGCCGGCCAGCGCACGTTCCGCGCCCTGTCGGTGCGCAACTTCCGCCTCTACTTCACCGGTCAGGTCATCTCGGTCTCCGGCACCTGGATGCAGATGGTGGCCCAGGCCTATCTCATCCTCTTCCGCCTCCATGGGACCGGGGTCGACGTCGCCATCGCGGCCGGGCTCCAGTTCGTGCCCCTCCTCCTCTTCGGGCCCTTCGGTGGGCTGACCGCCGACCGGCTCGACAAGCGCAAGGTGCTCTACGCCACCCAGTCCTCCGCCGGAATCCTCGCGCTCGCGCTGGGCCTGCTCGTCAGCACCCACTCCGCATCCCTGGGGCTGGTGTACCTGCTCGCCGCGCTGCTCGGGGTGGTGAACCTCTTCGATAACCCGGCCCGGCAGACCTTCGTCTCCGAGATGGTGGGACTGGACCTCCTGCCCAACGCCGTCAGCCTCAACAGCGTGGTCATGAACTCAGCCCGGGTGATCGGTCCGGCCATCGGGGGTGTCCTGATCCTCACCCTGGGGGTGTCGACCTGCTTCATCGTCAATGCCGCCTCGTATATCGCCGTCATCGTCGCCCTCTCCCGCATGCGCAAGGCGGAGCTCTTCGCTCGACCCGGCGTCGGGCGCAAGAAGGGCCAGGTGCGCGAGGGCCTGCGCTACGCCTGGTCCACCGGCGACCTGCGTTCGCCACTGATCTCCATGGCCATCGTCGGGGTGTTCGCCTTCAATTTCACCGTCACCCTTCCGCTCCTCGCCAAGGTGACCTTTCACGGGGGGGCAGGGCTCTACAGCACATTCCTGGCCGCCATGGGTGCCGGTGCCGTGGTGGGTGGCCTCTACACCGCGCACCGCAGCAGGCCTTCGACCGGGCTCCTGGCCGCCATCGGGGTGTTCTTCGGTGCCATGATCCTCGCCGTCTCGCTGGCGCCGACGAAGCTGGCGGCGATCATCTTGCTGGTCCCGATGGGAGCCGCCAGCATCACCTTCATCGCCACCAACAACGCCACCCTGCAGCTGCGCGCCGATCCGGCCATGCGGGGCCGCGTGATGTCGCTCAACGCCATCGCCTTCCTCGGCAGCACCCCGATCGGCGCCCCCCTGCTGGGCTACATCAGCGACATCAGCAGTCCGCGGGTGTCGCTCGCCGTAGGTGCGGTGGCCACCATGGTGGCCAGCGTTCCTCTTTTCTTCCTCGCCATCCGGCAGCGTGAGGCCCGCGCCGCCGCCGAGGTCGAGGCCGCCGGAGAGGTGGGCGCGACCTCGAACGTCGTGGCGCTGCCCCTCGGCGATGCCCCGGTGGTGCCGGCCCGGCGCCGTTCGAGTTAGCGGGCGCCATGGCCGAGGAGTGGACACTGCACAGCGACCGCCGGCGGGCCGGCTCGTTCGGCGACGATGCGGAGACCTACGACCGCGTCCGTCCGCAGTACCCGCCCGCGCTCATCGATGCCCTCGTGGTCGGCCAACCCCGGACCGTCCTCGATGTGGGATGCGGCACCGGGATCGCGGCGCGCCTGTTGGAGGCCCGTGGATGCGACGTGCTGGGCCTCGAGCCCGATCCGCGCATGGCGGCGGTGGCCCGCCGGAGCGGGGTGCGCGTCGAGGCGGGCACCATCGAGGAATGGGACCCCGGTGACCGCGTGTTCGACCTGCTCACGGCCGGTCAGGCCTGGCACTGGGTCGATCCGCACCGCGGCCCGCGCCGGGCGGCGGCGGTGCTCCGCCCCGGCGGCCGCATCGGCCTGTTCTGGAACCAGGCGGAGCCGCACGGCGCGGTCCGGGCCGCCCTCGACGCCGCCTATGCCCGGCACGCCCCCGAGCTCGGGCGTCAGTCGGTGCTGCTCGGCCAGCGCGACCGGTCCCTCTATGACGCCATCGCCGAGTCCTTGCGGCGGACGGGGCAATTCGATGCCGTTTCGATCGAGATGTTCGGTCACGACGCTGACTACACCAGCGCGCAATGGATCGAGCTCGCCACCACGCACAGCGACCACAGCACCCTTCCCGCGGCACAGCGCCGCGCTCTCCTGGCCGACGTGCGCCGGTCGGTCGATCGCGCCGGCGGCCGGGTCCCCGTCCACTACGAGGCCACGCTGGTGACCGGATTGCGCCGCTGACGCGACCCGCTCCCGCCCCGCTGGTGCGCTATGACCCCGCGGGCTCCTTGGGAAGGCCCAGCACGCGCTCACCCACGATGTTGCGCTGGATCTCGGCGGCGCCACCCCAGATCGTCTCGGAGCGGGAGAAGAAGAACAGGGACTGCAGGTTGTCGACCGGGTAGTCGGCGCGCGCCCGCCTTGCCCCGGGGAGCACGACCTCCTGACCCTCTTGCCCTCGGAGAATTTGGCCTTCGAGGCCCAGGATGTCCATGGCCAGCAGCAGTGTCTCTTGATGCGCCTCGGACCAGAACATCTTGTTGCAAGCCCCGAGGGCCGCAGTGTGGTGCGTGCCGTTAAGGGCGTCGGTCAGGGTTCGGTACCCGTTGATCTGCATGATCTTGATCTTCGACCAGGACCGGGCCAGGCGCTGGCGGATCAGCGGGTCGCCGGAGGCGCCGCGTGCGCGGGCCAGTTCGAGGATCTCGTTGAATTCCTTGAGGAATCGGCGGTGTCCGGTGGTCGCCGAGGTGCCCCGCTCGAAGCCCAGGGTGGTCATGGCGACCTTCCAGCCGTTGTTGACGCCCCCCACCACGTTGTCGCGCGGACAGCGGACATCGGTGAAGAAGACCTCGTTGAACTCCGCCGAGCCGTCGATCTGCTCGATGGGGCGCACCTCGATGCCGGGCTGGTGCATGGGGACGAGGAGGTAGGAGATACCGGCATGCTTGGGCACGTCGGGGTCGGTGCGGGCCAGCAGGAAGATGTAGTCGGCGACGCGCGCCTGGGTCGTCCACACCTTCTGGCCGTTGATGACCCACTCGTCGCCATCGAGCACGGCCCTGGTCTTCAGGCTGGCCAGGTCCGACCCGGCGTCGGGTTCGCTGAAACCCTGGCACCACGAGATCGTGCCATTGAGGATCCGCGGGATGAAACGCTGCTTCTGCTCCTCGGTTCCCCATTGCAGGACCGTGGGCCCCACCAGCGTGTCGCCGAAGAAGTCCGCCCGCAGGGGTGCACCGACACGGGCGAACTCCTCGTTCAATACGACCTGCTGGAGGAGGGTGAGGCCTTTCCCGCCGTATTCGACAGGCCAGCTGGCGCAGATCCACCCGCCGGCGAAGAGCTTCGCCGTCCACTGCTCGTTGAAGGCGGCGCGCTCTTCGGGCGACAGGGAGAAGTCCGGCTTGCCCCAGCCGTCGGGCAGGTTCTCGTCGAGCCAGGAGCTGATGACGCCACGGAACGCCTCCGCCTCGGGGGGGTACGTCAGGTCCATGGGGGCACCGTACCTGCCCGGCGCCCGCCGCCCGGCGGGGATCCCGAGGCACGGCTGGGCGTATCGTTTGCGCCGCAGGGTGGGGTTCGGGGAGGCTATGCGGCCATGGTTGGACGTGCCGGAACACCCTGTGCCTAAAACGCCCCGCCAGAAGTGCATCGAGATCAAGGAATCCTGGGAGCGCTCCCGCCACATAGCGATCCCGCCCCGGGTGCCCGCCGCACCCCCTGGACCGGGTGGTTTGCGGGTGGCGTTTCTCATCTACAGGGGCAATCCGCGTTGCGGCGGCCAGGGGGTCTACACCCGCCACCTGACCCGGGAGCTGGTCGCCCTGGGGCATTCCGTCGAGGTGTTCGCCGGGCCGCCCTGGCCGGAGCTCGACCCCGGAGTCGGGTTCACGCCGGTCCCCGGGCTGGATCTGTACCGGGATCCCGACCCGTTCCGGGTGCCCCATCCCCGCGAGTTCAAGAGCCGTGAGGACTGGGTCGAGTTCGCCATCATGTGCAGTGCCGGCTTCGGGGAGCCGCTGGCCTTCTCGCAGCGGGCACGGGGGCTGTTGGCCGAACGCAAAGGCGACTTCGACGTGGTCCACGACAACCAGTGCCTGGGCAGTGGGATGTTGGGGATGGTCGAGGACGGGTGGCCGTTGCTGACCACACTGCACCACCCGATCACGGTGGACCGCCAGCTCGCCCTCTTGCACACCACGAATCCGTGGCAACGCTTCACGACGAGGCGCTGGTTCGGGTTCTTGGGGATGCAGGTGCGCCCCGAGCGGATGACCGTCGTGCCGGTCGGTGTGGATCACACCGTGTTCCGCCCGCGCGACGATGTGACCCCCGAGCCCGGCCGCATCATGGTCACCTCGTCGAGCGACGTCCCGATGAAGGGATTGGTGCCACTGCTCGATGCGGTCGCCAAGTTGCGGACCGAGCGTGCCATTCGCCTCACGGTCATCGGTCGCCCCCGCGAGGGTGGCCGGGTCGACAAGGCTATCTCCCGCCTGGGGCTCGCAGACGTCGTCCACTGCGTGAGCGGGATCAGCGACGACGAGCTGGCCGCGCTGTACGGGCAGGCCGAAGTCGCCGTGGTTCCCTCGCTTTACGAGGGGTTCTCGCTGCCCGCCATCGAGGCCATGGCCTGCGGCGTGCCCGTGGTGGCCACGACCGGTGGCGCCCTGCCCGAGGTCGTGGGGAGTGACGGTGAGACCGGCCTGCTCGTCGCGCCGGATGATCCGGGGGCGTTGGCCGGGGCCATCGCGCTGCTGTTGGACGACCGTGCCCTGCGGGCGCGACTCGGTGCGGCCGGGCGGCAGCGGGTGATCAGTCGCTTCACTTGGGAGGTCACCGCGGCAGGCACGGCGGCCTGCTACGAGGCCCTCCTGGAGGGCAGGCCGTTGCCGGGGGCGCCGGCGGCGGCATCGATGGAAACGACGGCGGTCGTGGCGAAGAGGGACATCGCATGTTGACGGTGAATTACGACAAGCTCGGCGTGCGGCGCGGTGATCGTGTCCTCGATCTCGGCTGCGGGTTCGGGCGCCACGCCTTCGAGGCGGCGCGCCGCGGCGCCGCGGTGGTGGCGCTCGACGCCGGCCCCGAGGAAGTGGCGCAGGTGCGCGGCACGTTTGGCGCCATGGTGGAGGCCGGGGAGCTCGCCGCCGACCACCCCGCTACCGCGGTGCAGGGGGACGCGCTGGCCCTGCCGTTCCCGGATGCGACCTTCGACCGGGTCATCGCCTCCGAGGTTCTCGAGCACATACCGGACGACCGGGCGGCCATGGTCGAGCTAGCCCGCGTGCTGCGCCCGGGGGGCACCATGGCCGTGACGGTGCCGCGCTGTGGGCCTGAGGCGATCAATTGGGCCCTGTCCGACGAGTACCACGACACGCCGGGCGGCCACGTGCGCATCTACCGACGCTCCACGCTCGAACGCCGCCTCTCGCTGGCCGGCCTACGGCCCACGGGCTTTCACCACGCCCACGGCCTGCACTCGCCGTACTGGTGGCTGCGCTGCCTCGTCGGCCCGAGCAACGAGACCAATCCGGCGGTCGAGGCGTACCACCGGCTCTTGGTGTGGGACATCGTGAAGGGTCCGAGAACGACGCGGATGGCTGACCGCGTGCTGAGCCCCGTGATCGGCAAGAGCCTCGTCGTCTACCTGACCAAGGAGCAGGGGGTGGTCGCGGGCGTTCCCGAGGCGAGGCCCAACGTGCCCCGTGGGGTACCCGGCCGCCGCACCGCGACGACCAGGAAGCAGGGGGCGGCGGCATGACCACCGAGCGACTTCGCTCCGACGAGAGCACGGTCCCCGAGGTGCCGGGGATCCTCACCTCCACCGAAGTGCTGGCGACGGCCCAGGCCATCGCCGATGTGCAGCGGGCTGACGGGATGATCCCGTGGTTCGAAGGGGGCCACTGCGACCCGTGGAACCACGTCGAGGGTGCGATGGCGCTGTCGGTCTGCGGCCTCGTCCGCGAGGCCAGGGCGGCATACCGCTGGCTGGCGGAGCGCCAGCTGCCCGACGGGAGCTGGTTCAACTACTACCAGGGTGCCGGGGTGAAGGATCAGCGACTCGACACCAACGTCTGCGCCTACCTGGCGGCAGGGGCATGGCATCACCACCTCATCACGGGTGACGTCGAATTCCTCGGTGAGCTGTGGCCCACCATTGAGAAGGGCATCGACTTCATCTTGCGCTGGCAGCAGCCCGACGGCTCCGTCCTGTGGTCGCTCGACGCCTCTGGCCGAAGGGAGAAGTACGCACTCCTGACGGGTTCATCGTCCATCTACCACTCCATGCGGTGCGCCGTCGCCGTCGCCGAGTGCCTGGCCAAGGATCGCCCCGACTGGGAACTGGCCGCCGGGCGCCTAGGCCATGCGGTGGCCCACCACCCGAACGCCTTCGCGCCGAAGGTCGAGTTCGCCATGGACTGGTACTACCCCATGCTTTCGGGCGCGCTCGAGGGTGAGGCGGGCCGCCTCCGCCTGGCCGAGGGCTGGACCATATTCGTCATGGAGGGACTGGGTGTGCGCTGTGTGTCGACGGGGGACTGGGTCACTGCGGCCGAGACAGCCGAGTGCGTTCTGGCCCTCGATGGCCTGGGCATGCACGGTCATGCACGCGACCTCTTCGTCGCCGGTCAGAACCTGCGCCTGCCCGACGGCTCGTACTGGACGGGGATGGTCTATCCCGACAAGGTGACCTTCCCCGAGAACGAGCGGACGACGTACACGTTCGGTGCCATGGTGCTGGCGGCGGACGCCCTCTCGAGCACGACCCCGGCGGCCGGCCTATTCCGGGGGGAGTGCCTCCCCGCCGCACTCGATCTGGCCGAGCCCCACTGCGCCGGCGAGGCAGCCCTGGGGTGTACTGCCATCTGAGGTGCAGGCCACCTGAGTTGCAGGCCACCTGAGTTGCAGGCCGCGCCGCCGGAGCGGCCCGGGTCGTCACGATCTCGATCGGGTACCATCAGCCCAATTGGCCGCTCCGCTACGTGGGTCGCGCACCCGCCGAGGTCGGGGTCAAGCATGAGAGGTCGGAATCAGGCATGAAAGGTCAACGCGGCGGGGGAAACGCGAGACACATGCGGCGACGCACCATGCGAATCGGGACGGCCCTGATGGCGGTGCTGGTGACGACGGGCGTCGTGGTGCTCGGCGGTGCGACGCCGGCCTTCTCGCAGGCCACCACGTCCACGACTCTCGTGTCCTCGGGCAGCCCGTCGATCGCAGGGAACTCGGTCACCTATACCGCCACCGTTTCGCCCACACCCGACGGGGGGACGGTCGCTTTCTCCGACAACGGCACCGCCATCAGCACCTGTCAGACCCAGGCGGTGAACGTGACCACGGGCCAGTCGACCTGCG
>Ga0182015_10007371_pt1 | contig 10745 bp, 4 predicted proteins | sample 712P3MmetaG_FD_120478 | JGI IMG/M metagenome (GOLD analysis project Ga0182015, IMG submission 120478) | Permafrost microbial communities from Stordalen Mire, Sweden - 712P3M metaG | ecosystem: Environmental > Terrestrial > Soil > Wetlands > Permafrost | place: Sweden: Stordalen | collected...
ATAGCTCGCATAAACATGCGGTTCTTGGGTAGCGACCCACTAAACAAGTTCGGTAAAGTTAGCCGAAGTTAAGCGTAGCAACTATCTCTTAATCAGCGGGTCCCAGGTTCGAGCCCTGGTGCGCCCACCAATTAAATCAAACACTTAAGCGACATCTGAAGGATTGATCTTCCCAGTTCTGGCAATCGGGAAGATCATGGAAAGGTCAACGGTGAGTGCAGTGTGCGGCGTGTACGTGGTCCGACATGACGGTGACGATGACCAAAGGTGAATGCGAACAGACGATACGTCATCATTACCATGTCTGCCGCGATGCCGAAGTGCCGCCCAACGATCAACTGAGCTTTTGCGCTTTTTGGTCGTGGCTGAACCAAAATCATTCTGCTTATCTCAAATTCCGAACGACAACTTCGGTTCAATACGATATTGAAATGTGGTTCGATCAAGAATTTAAGTTGACTTGGCGGCGCTAGGTTTAATCGGCTTCCTTTAGCTCTATGTCGTGCACGTTTGTTACTTTAAGTCGCTCGTAAAAGTCCGCGACCCGTTGCATCATAATAGGGTTGCCGGCCGCAGCGCCGGCCACATCAATCGCCCATCCGTCAGCCTCAATCCAACTATGCAGGCCATCCGGGTCTTTGCGACTTGCGAGGATCGGACTTGATCCGCGCTTGTAAGCAAACGACGTGTCGATGCCCACTTCTTTGAAATCGAGATAAAGCTGTTGGACAATGACATGGCAATTGTGCACGCCGCGTCGGAACGCCATAAAGCGCGGCAGCGCGCCCCTACGCAACAACGCTCTGAGCACCGTCGCGATTTCACAGTCATAAGGTGACTGCGATTTATCAGATAGCGCCACAGCAATGTGGACGCCTGGGATTGCTTCAACGGAAGCGACGTTCTCGATTTCCATCACGACTTTCGCGTGGTCGCCTTCATCGTCCGCCTTGCCGATGCCCCGCGACTGAAACTGGCGACGCATGATCGAATAAAGTGCGGCATCGCTTTTCTTCGCGCATTCAGGACAAATGCCCATGACAAGAGGGGGAGCATCTTCGCTCATTCTCGCGACGGCGAACACCTCCGGCACCGTGCAAAATTCGTAATCGTGCGCTTCGTTGAAGCATAGAGACGGCTTGCCGCTCTGTGCATTCGTGGCGACTTGAGCCGTGAAGACGGGCAGGTATTTGAGGGCGTCAGCGTGCGGTGCGAGGGTCGCGAAATGAAAGCCGCCGGAAAAGCATCGTCGGATAGGGGCGTCCATCCATGGCCTCGGGCACGATGCTTGTGGAGCTTGCCACCTTTGAGTTTATAGCTCACTTCCATCCCCGATTTTCTTGTCCGCCCTAGGCCGCGGATCAAGGGTCCGTTGCCGACTTCGGCGCCTCCGACGCGGTCGTGACCTTTGTTTCCTTCACCGTCACCGCAGTGCCCGGCCGCAATAAGAGCGTGACCGTGACACGCGTACCCCCGACAGTGACTTCAACAGGAAATTCGCGCGGCGCGTCGTCGGGTTTCGCATCATCCGGCACGCGCGCGATTGTAGCGCACGCGCGGCGCTAGAAATAGTCAGCGCATGCGAAAGCCGCGCACACCACCGGCCATTTCAGGATCGGGGCCGACCCCGGTCCGCTCACGGCCGTCGCCGATGCCGCCGCCGCGCGAATAGGCCGGCGCCGGGCGCGGGGGGAGAGAGCTTGTCAACGTAGTACGCGCGCGGATGGTCGGCGGCCGTGCGCCGCGGCGGTTCCGGTGGCATCGCAGGGCGAGTTCGATCCCTTCGCCGTCCCTAGCCCGTCCGATTGCATCAGCAATTGTGAAAGTCAGTGAATCGAATTATTCGAAATCGCAGCTCGAAGTCTTTGTATAGCAAGCAGTACTCCTTCTATTTCTTGTCGGGATGGGTTAGGTGCGTCCGCGTGCGATTGCGGATTGAGGACACCAGCCCGATACATTCGAAGCTCGCTTAAAATCGGCGTCACGTTCGCCCTATTCGTACCCGGAAGTTCGACCCACGCCGTTGCGGCGTTCAGCAGCAATTCCAAGTCGTTTTCTTTGGGGTTCATCGTGAAGGGCACTTGGACTCGTCGTCTCTCGCAGAAGCGCTTCAAGGCCCACTCGAATGCCCGCCTCGCAGATGTGGCGGCCGATGGTAACGAATTTGCGGCAAGATTTGTGGTGCAATCGTCAAGGGCTGCCCTTACGAGGTCACCGTTTGGCATCTTCACTGAAGGATTGGCGCGGCCGCCATCGCCGTCCGCATAGATCTCGGCCCAAACCCACTGATCAGAACCTTCATAGAATTGGCGCGCCATATCGAACCAAACTCGGTCATGTGTGAGAACCACGACCTGCCAATCAAGAAAATGATCCTGAAGGAGGCGAAGCACCGGAGTTCGATTGTCGTGGTCCAGGCCAATTAATACGTCGTCCAGAACGAGCAATTTGAGTCGCTCGCCGCCGGCAGGAACACATGCCAAGCGCCCGGCAAGGTACATCGCCAGCCCGAGTGCAGACAGGCGAGCCTCATTTAGAAAGGTCTGCGGCGTGACAAGTTCATAGCCGTTGAAGATCACCTCTGGAAATAGCTCCCGGCCATTGATTGTCCGGTCGCGCCTCCACCATCCGTGTTGATAGGTAACGCCGCCGAACGTGAATGGCTTGATGGCGATGGCGCCGCGCGTCATTGCGTTTAGGAACACTTCAAGATGGGGATGCAAGGCATTTAGCGCTGACCGCAAGCCTTCATTGAAGTCAACGCAGGCCTTTTGAATGCGCTCAAGCGAATGATTGTAGTTCCAAGGCTTCGCCTTTTCGACCTCGGACCATAGTTCGCCGATCGTTGTTACGGTCCCGCCCTCGACCGTGATAGGGAAATCCGCAAGCAGACGCGCGACTGAAACTTCGAAGAGATTAGGTCGATTCTCGCCATGCATGTAGTTCGTATCCAGAAGGGCGCGATAGTCCAGACAGGATTTGCGGCGCGCGGTTTCGGTCACACGCGGATCTGCGCCTGGGATCTGCGACGGGTGTCGCGCGCTTGACCAACTTACAAGTGGCGTTTCGTCGTTAAATGTGACTTCAACCTTGAACTGATTGATGTCACGGCCGGAGAACACATTCTTGACTGAAGCGATAATTGGAGGTCTCAGGTCAAAAAAATGCCGGAGAGCATGGAAGATCGAGGATTTCCCTGAGCCATTTTCGCCATAGACAAGCAAATTTTTAGCGGCAAGATCAAAGCTGATCGGGTCTGGAAATGCCCTGAAATCGCATAGAGTGAGGCTCGTTATCCGAAGCGGAACCGGCATTGCTGCCGCGACTGGTGTTTCATCAATCGAGGCAGCCTCACCGATCATTCCTTGCCCTCGATAATGCGGACCACGTCGAGGGCTTGAAGATCGAAAAGCATTGCATACAATGGATGCGATGGCGCAAACGCGCAATCTGCAAATTCCTCCGCCGTCTTCACCAATGTGGCGCCTTTGACGCCTATGAGCTTGCCGAGTCCCGCCCGCTCGGCTTCCTCGAAAAGTTTTAGACCGCGGACGTGGAGGTCCTCTGGGAAAAAGAGTTCGTAGACGAAGCCGTTGAGGAGTTGTTCGAGTCGAGGATCTTGGATCGCTAATGGCGCATAGTCGATTTCATTGAGCATTCTGATCTGAATATCGGTCAATGTTGGAACCGGAAACGCTTCTAGGCCCTCCGGCTGCACTTCGTAAAAGCCTCCTTGCTTGCCGACGAACACCTTCCTCGCGTAGAATTCTGAGACACTAGAGTTTCAACAGAATGAGCAAATAGCTCGCCCACTTGCCTGATCGAATGCAGTAGGCAGTATTCGCGGGATAGTAATTAGATGCATCCAAGCAAAATGACGGTCTAAAAGAAACCTTCGTAGAGAGGAGTTTTGGAACTTCAAATTCCTTCCAGTAGGCAACATTGTCTTGAATTTCGAACCATTCATATCCGCCTGCCTTCCGACCCGCCCAACGACCACCCCGATTTTCGTCCCAATCGACAGGCTTTGGTTTAAGCTTGGCGCTGAAAGCCGACAAATGTCGTTTGATCGCAGGATAGTCTTCGATATTAGTCCCACGCCGCGTGAATATCAGCCAAAGGTCCTTTGGTTCGGTGCGCCAGCGCTTTACGTCTGTTCCGCGTAGAAATGGTTTAATGATTCGTGCAGAGCTTGCATGCTCAGAAATTAGGCGATCCTTTGTCGCCCCATCGATGACGAAAGCATCGTTGTAACCAGTTGTTACACCTCGATACACGCGCGACTCGACAAACTCCTTAAGCGGAATGCCCGTCGCTCGAATGCGATCTAAGAGCCCGCGTTTGGCCTGCGGTTCAAGCTGCCAGCCGTTTGCGCTTAGGGTCTTCTGTGCCACGTCGAAGCCGATGACTTTAACTAAAGCCGGGAAACCATCAACATCGGATTTGTCGCGATCCGCTGGCCAGTTCATCACCCTCACAATATCGCTCTCTGCCGGAGCGTGGAGTTCAACTGGTCGCCGCGTGGCGACTATAATTGTCGGATAGGCGAGCGCATCAAAAACTTCGGCATCGCCAAAATCGATGACCCGCCGAAGCTGGGCATTCCGGTTCATCCAAACGCGCAGGCGCTCCCCATATTTTGCGCGATACCATTTATTTGAGGTGATGTAGGCGAAGGCTCCGCCGGGGTTTAGAAGCTCAATGCCGCGTTGGATGAAATAGACGAACAGGTCCGCGGTGCCACTGTAGGCGCCGAGCGGATTTCCCGATTTATCCTTACCGCCATAGTGCCTCTCCAGCAGCGGCTTCTCCTCCTTGATCGCCTCTTGACGGACATAGGGAGGATTGCCGATTACGAGATCGAAATTCGACGATAGGCCGAACATCCATTCCGGGTCGAAGAAGGGTGCCGCCGCGTTCTGATCGAACGGGTCCCAGGAAGCCATCTTTTTAGCGTCTGTTTCAGGCAGGCCACGATCAGATCGCAATAGATCGGCCAGCTCATCGCGCTGGCGGCCAATCTCGTCGCGGCTTTTGCGCTTCGTGCGCATGGTGCGCGCGCTGAAATAGCGCTCATTCATTGCGCGCAGCTCGGCTTCCTTTCCGGCGATCTTGGTATTTCGGAAGAGATCAGTCTGAGACGGACGCTCGATCGGGATGAGGCTGTCAGCAGCGACTAGCTTCGTCTCAAGGTTCGGCAGCGCAGTGATGTTAGCGTTGTCCTTTGAGCGATCGATCTTCTGACTTACGACCAGCGAGATGAAGAAGCGCAGCTTGGCGATCTGAACTGCGATCGGCTGAATATCAACGCCGAACAGACACTTGTCGATCAGATAGAGTTTCCGGGCATAGTCGGGGCGGTTGGCGTCGGAAAAATCGTGATCGAGTTTCTCCAGCGCCGCTTCCGCGTCCTCGATTTCGGCTTCGCGGCGCGATGGATCAGGCGTGCGCTTTGCGCCAGCAAGGCGATCTTCAAGCGGCGCACGGTTCTGCGCCTTCCAGCGGGCGTTGTCCGGATCGAGCCGATGCAGGACATGGATCAACTTCTGTAGCAACCCCATCGGAAAGGCGCCGGAGCCGCAGGCCGGGTCAAGCGCCCTTAGATTGTCGATCGCCGCGATCAGCGCATCGGTCTCGGCGCTGGAGAACGGGTTGCCGCCTTCCTTGAACGACAGGAGGTTCCGCAATCGCGCATCGAGATCGCTCTGTCCAGTCGATCTAAGCTGCGACGATACAGCCGGCCGCGCCAGATCAAGCTCACCTGGCGCCGTCCCTAGATCGAGCGCCTCTGCGCCTCGCCGCATTCGCATCGGCGCGGCGCTTGTCGTCGCAGACAGATGACGCTCGAAATAGGCGATTAGCGCCTCGTCGACCATATAGTCGACCACTTCACGCGGCGTATAGAAGGACCCGGATTTCTTGCGCGCCGTCGTCCGCGTGTCGGCATTGTAGCTTGCCAACAGGTTCTCGAAGACTTTACCGAGCAGCTCGGGGTCGAGCGCCACTTCTTCCTCGACAGGCGTGTTCTCCTCGACTGTAAATTTGTAGCGAGAGAACAATTCGATCAGCCCGTCGGCCTTATAGGTCTTTCCCTCGGTGTCGTATTCGGCGTTGAGATCAACCTTTTCACTTTGGGCGAAAAATATCTTGTTCGGAACAACCAAGGTGTTGTCGGAGCGCTCCGAAAAGCCATCGATGCGCATGACCAGGCGCGATCCTTCCTTTGTCGCGCGCTGCTTCAGGTCGGGATTCCTTTCGAGGTCACGGTCAGAGATCTCTCGATCGAGGCACTCGAAAAGACCACCATTCAGGAACGGGACCTGCCGAAACAGGGTGAGCGCCGCCGCAGGATCGCGGAACGCGTCCTTGAAGCGATAGACGGTGTGGATCAAATATTGAACGTCGAGCCCACTGCCGGACGCCTTGGTTCGCCATTTGCGGTCTTCCGACATTTCCGTGTTGAGCGTGGCGAAGAACAGGTTTTGGAGCACGGCTTTGTAATAAGTGCTACTGTCACGATGGCTGGTGGGGTCTTCGTTGAGCAGCTTCGTTAGCTGATCCGGCTCAAAAAACGCCTCGAGGACGAGACCCTTCTCCTTGATGAACCAGACGAAGATAAGCCGCGTGAGCAAGCGAATGACTGCGATCTGATTCTGCTCGTCCCGCGTCCTGGCTTCCAACCCAACGGCCGCGGCAGGAAACGTGACCTGTTTGACCGACCAGAAGAACCAGTTGGCGAGTTCCCGATAAAAGCGCGCGTTCAGCGCCTGGGCGGAAAGCGCCTCAATCCAACCATCGTAGAGATCGCGGAAATTAGTCGGCGCGCCGCGTCCGCGAACCTTTACTTCCGACAGGGCGATGTCGCAGAGAATATCGACTTGGGCGCGGTGGGGTTTCGCAAGATCGATATCCTTGACGATCGATATGCGTTTTTCGACCACGTCGCGCGCACCATCCTTCTTGTTAGGCCGCCGGTCGATGACTGACAGCGAAGCGAGACCGCCATGTCGAAATAAGATGACAACCGGCATCGGAAAGACGCGGTTAATTTCGCGCGTGATGCCGGCCAATGCGCTGCGCGTCCATTCGTCGCCCTCTAGCTCGATCGTCAAAAAAACGAATGATTCGATGATCGAAGTTTGATAATCCTGTTGCCCTTGAAACAGGTCCTTATTGCCCTGTGCCAGGATAGGGATTTCGTCATTCGTGAGCTGGAATACGAATTCGACGCAGCGCCATTTAGGTACCTGGGCTTCCTGCTTGCTCGTCAATCCGCCTGTCGGGTCAATGAAGCTCAGGAACGAGGACGACGATCCGCCGAGATTAACCGTCTTGCGGCTTGCATAGCCGAGTGCGCTAAATAATCCGACAGCTGCATCCTTGAGCGGTCGGTCGAGAAGCGCCTTGAGCGCCGCATGGACATGGGAGCGGCGCTCAAGCATCGGCAGCCACGTTTTCACGCATAATGACAAGCCACGTCACTAGATCGAAATCTGACGCAGACTTCGCAAGCTTGTTTTCGTCTACCAGCTTTCCACTTCGTCCACCGAAGAGGTTGCTGAGGTTCTTCTTGTCGGATTGCGCCGCGATAGCTGCGACGGCTGCATCAAGCAGCGTGCTGTAGTGGCTCATATCCGCGCCGTCGTTTGTCTGTTTGTCGAACAATTCGCAGAGTTTTGCATAGGGCTCGGTCTTGCCCTGACAGACGGCCCGGAAGATGTCGAGCACTTGCTTGGGAGCTGTGAAGTTGTAGCGGACTTCGCCGGTCTCGCGCACATAGACTAAGAAATAGGGTTGCAGCGGATTGACGGTCTCTGCGCCCGGAGCGAGCTCTCTCTGCTTTAGGCAATAGATCGTCCCGGGCTGGATCGTCGAATAATTAGGATGCGGCGGGACCACAGAATAGAGCCCGAGAGGCGCTTCTTCGAGTTTCTCACGGTTTTCTTCGATGTAGCCAAGCAGCTCGGCGCGGAAATCATCAAGGGTGAATTCGTTAAGTGCGACCGACTCGTTGAAGTCCTCCAAATCCAGAACCTCGTCCTTGAGCCGCAAGAGCTGCTTGTCTCGATAGCGAAGGTCGTCCTGAATCAGGTCTTCGATGTCTCTCGTCTGCAGAACATTGTCTTCGGCCGTGGCCGCAATATCCACCAACGCCATACGAGCCTCAACCCGGTTCTTCAGATTGATATATTTATTAAGATCGGGGGTGGGCCAGAAATTCACGAGTTGAATTTCCTTGTTCAGAGTACCGATCCGGTCGATGCGCCCGAATCTCTGAATAATCCTAACCGGGTTCCAGTGGATGTCGTAATTGATCAGATAGTCGCAATCCTGGAGGTTCTGCCCTTCGGAGATGCAATCGGTCCCAATTAGAATGTCGATCTCGCCTTCTTGTGGCATAGACTTCATTTTTCCGCGCTGTTTGGCGCGCGGCGAGAAGTTGGTCAAAATTTGGGAGAACTCTGCCTTGCCGAACGTGGTGCGGATTGGTCGTGCGCCTCCCGAAACCAACGCAATATTCACGTTCAATTGATTGCGAGCCCAGTGTTCAAGTGATTGGTAAAGATAAGCTGCGGTGTCCGCAAAGGCACAAAACACAATAACTTTGCGATTTTCCTCCCCATGCATGTTCATCGTGGGATGGCGCACCTTATGCTCAATCAGCGCTTTCAGTTCTGTGAGCTTTGCGTCTCGAGTCTGATCCACCGATTTGGCAGCGTCGGCTAGAAGCGAAAGCTGCTGCTTGTCCGTCGTGAGATCCTTGAGCCACCGATCAACATCGAGATGGGCCATCTCGAACGTCAATTTTGTGCCAACCTGAAATGCCTCATTCAGTTCGTCGTCATCTTCGTCTTCCCCGACGAAGAAATCCGGCTGCAAGTCGTCGAGCGCCTGTTCAGAGTGAAGTTTGAACTCGCGAAGCCGCTTCTCCAAGGCCTCGATCTTAGCGACAGTTCGCTCCATTGTAATCGCGAAGGCGTGTACGGAGCTTTCGAGCCGCTTAAGAAAATTAACTTTCATCATACCGATCAAAAAGCGTTCACGGTCGGCCTGTGAAAAGTTTCTCACCTTCCTTTCCTCATAGGCCGCTTTATAAGGCGGCAGAACATACAATGACGGATTAAAGAGAGAGAGCTTGTAGTTAGAGATTTCGTCATTCAACCGGTCGTACGAAAGAAAACGGCCCTTGAGATCGATTTCCGAAAATACTGAGTGCGGCGTTTTTCTCTTCGGAAACTGGCCAATCCTCTCGAGCGAGGAGCTGTAGTATTTTTTAATGTGCTTACGGGAGCGAGCAATAGTGAGTTCGTCAAGCAGCGTGAAAAAGGCCGCGGATAATCGGTCCATCAAGTCCCGCGCATCGCGCTCGCCACTCCGCCGCGCCCATTCCATAAAAGTCTTCTGGGCCGTTGCCAGCGTGTCCTTAACACTGTGGATTCCGAGATCCGGAGCGAAGGCAGCGTCGCGTCCCTCGGTAACGAAATAGATCTGGTTGCGAAGATCGCGCAAGTCGTTATTGACCGGCGTCGCCGACAGCATCAAGACCTTCGTCTTGACGCCTTTCTTTATGACGTCTTCCATGAGCCGCTCGTAACGACTCTTGCTGATGATGTTTCCGTCTTCGTCCCTTTTCCCTTTCGTATTATTGCGGAAATTATGTGATTCATCGACAACAATTAGGTCGAAGTTACTCCAATTAATCGACGCGAGATCGATTGCGTCGACCCTTCCCGATTCACGCGATAGGTCGGTGTGTGAAAGGACGGTATAGCCGAAGCGATCTCTCAGGAAAGGATTCAAGTCGCTGTTGTTTTGGGCGAGAAACACCGTCCAATTGTCGCGCAGCTTTTTTGGGCAAAGAACCAGGACGCGGTGGTTCCTGAGTTCGAAATACTTGATAATCGCAAGTGCCGAGTATGTTTTTCCTAAGCCGACGCTATCGGCGAGGATGCAGCCATTGTGCGCGTTGATCTTATGAATCGCGCCTTTCACTCCATCCTTCTGAAAATCGAACAAAGCTTTCCAGATATCCGTGTCGATAATTGCGGTCTGTTCGAAGAGGGCTGCGTCGGCTTCCTGCCCCAAGACGAAACGTTCGAAGATGTGAAAAAGTGTTTTGAAATAGATGAAGTCCGGCGGGTGATTGATATAGAGCTGTTCAAGATATCGCAATACTTCATCTTTGACATCCGAAACAAGTGTTTTATCGTCCCAGATTTCATCAAACCACGATCTGAGATCAGCGCGATCACGGTCGCTATCGACGATAAGATTCAGCTCGATGTTGGGGGTGGTTGATAGCCCAAGTCCTCGACTCGTGAAGTTCGAGCTCCCCAGGATGGCGTGGTCCCGTCGACCATCATCAATATGATACATCTTACCGTGCAAGAGGTTGGCCTCATGAACCGAACGAATTTCGACCTTCTCACGCAGCCACTGCGCGCAGTCGAAGGCGACTTGCCTTTGTTGAAGCCGGTTGGCGAGCTCAAGGCTGTCATCCTCGATTGCGAACCTCTTTCGCTCGGTCTTCTCAGGATCGAGTGAGCTGATGAAGCGAGGTTCGCCAAAAAGAAAACGTAGGCATTCGATTTCATCTAGGTTTTTCCGAAGCGCTTGATAGGCATGAATGGTGAAGTAAGCCGAGACGATGGAAAGGCTGCTTCCTTTTGATATCCGACTCTTGAGAAAGTCTGCGACGCCGCCCCGAGCGTGATTGTCTCGGATGCCATGAATAGTCGCGGAAT
>Ga0182015_10007372_pt1 | contig 10744 bp, 10 predicted proteins | sample 712P3MmetaG_FD_120478 | JGI IMG/M metagenome (GOLD analysis project Ga0182015, IMG submission 120478) | Permafrost microbial communities from Stordalen Mire, Sweden - 712P3M metaG | ecosystem: Environmental > Terrestrial > Soil > Wetlands > Permafrost | place: Sweden: Stordalen | collected...
AGTGACACGAACGAAAAAATCCATTCATCGCAATCGGGAGACTAGATGAGTTTCGGGCAATTCCAAAAATGCATTCTTACCTTGCTGGTGGTTCTTCTCGCGTGGGCGACGGCGATTCCGTTGGCAGCACAAACGGGTACCGCGACGTTGCACGGTCAGGTCACCGATCCGTCCGGAAGTGCGGTGGGGACCGCCACGGTTTTGCTCACAACGCCCGGCGGAGACGCCATTACGGCGAGCACGAATCGCGACGGCATCTACGAAATCAAGGGGCTAGCCGCGGGTAAATACGGCGTGAAGGTAATCGCAACGGGATTTACATCGTTTGAAAAAGATGGGCTGGACGTTGCCGCGGGGCAGACGCAGAAGCTGGATGTGAAGCTAACTATCGAAACGCAGGAGCAGAAGGTAGTGGTGACCGACCAAGCGGGGGCCGCGCTCAACGTCGACCCTGCCAGCAACGCCGGCGCTATCGTCATTCAGGGCAAGGATCTTGAGGCGCTTTCCGACGATCCGGATGAATTGCAATCGGATCTGCAGGCGCTGGCGGGACCGTCGGCGGGCCCCAATGGCGGACAGATATACATTGATGGGTTTACGGCCGGGCAGTTGCCGCCGAAGGCTTCGATTCGCGAGATTCGTATCAACCAGAATCCTTTTTCGGCGGAATACGACAAACTGGGCTATGGACGAATCGAAATCTTGACCAAGCCCGGTACCGACCAGTGGCACGGGCAGCTGTTTCTCACCGGCACCACCGCGGCATTTAATTCCCGCAACCCGTTCGAACACTTGCCGGAGGGCGAGGATCCGCCAGGTTACGAATCGACGCAGTTCAGCGGGAACATCGGCGGACCGCTGAGCAAGAAAGCGTCTATGTTTTTCAACTACGAGCAGCGCGACATCAACAACCTGAATGTGGTGAGCGCACAGATCGTGGACCCGACGACATTTCAAATTGTGCCGTTTAGCGCGGCGGTGCCGAACCCGGACACACGTATCAATTTAAGCCCACGGCTGGATTACCAGGTCAGCGGGAGCAACACGCTTTCCGTACGCTATCAGTTCTACCGTCAGACGCAGGACAGTGAGAGCGTCGGCGGATTTAGCCTGGCATCGCTGGGGACGAATCAGTTTGATTCGGAAAGCACGCTGCAAGTGAGCGACACGCAGACGTTGAGCCCGAGGACGATCAACGAGACGCGGTTTCAGTACATTCACGAAGTTGCGAACTCCAATCCAGTTACGACGACACCGATGGTGGCCGTGACGTCGGCATTTTCGACGGGGGGCAACAGCACGGGAATAAACGACGATTCTCAGAATCGCTATGAATTGCAGAACGAAACCTACATGACGCTGGGAAAACATTCGCTGAAGTACGGTGGGCGTTTGCGGGCCACGACGGACTCGAATTCGACGAACGCGTTGTTTAACGGCGAGTATTCCTTTGGCAAACGGCAACTGCCGGGTTGCGTTCCGACTGCCGCGGACACTTGCGAGATCACGCCTTTGGAGGCGTATCAGATTACGTTGCAGGGCCAGGCGCAGAATTTGCCGTTCGCGGTGATTCAAGCTTTGGGTGGAGGCCCGAGCTTTTATTCACTGGCGGTGAACGGGTCTGGCCGGGCGGACGCAGATGTGACGTATGTGGACGGATCGTTGTTCGTTCAAGACGATTGGCGGCTACGATCGAACGTCACCGTTAGCAGCGGTTTGCGTTACGAGACGCAGAACAACCTGGGTGATCACGCGGATTTCGCGCCACGGCTGGGTCTCGCATGGGGCATCGGCGCAAAGGGAAAGAACGCTGCGCCAAAAATGGTGCTGCGGGCGGGATTCGGAATTTTCTACGATCGGTTCACGGAAGATCTGATACTTGCGCAAGAGCTGCAGAACGGTGTGATTCAGCAGCAATTCCTGGTGCAGAATCCCTCGTTCTTCAATCCGAATTCGGTGGTGCCGCCGTCGGCGTTTCAGGCTTCGAGCCTCGCGCCGCAATCGGTTTACCAGCCCAATCCGGACCTCCGCACCCCGTACACAATGCAGACCGGCGTTAGCTTCGAGCGGCAGCTTACAAAGTCCGCCAACGTCGCGGTGACGTATCTCAACTCGCGCGGCGTGCATCAGTTCTATACCAACTTCATCAACGCAAACGGTCCGGGCGAGTTGGCGCCGAGCGAAATATTTTATCAGTATCAATCGAGCGGATACTTTAAGCAGAATCAGCTGATCGTCAACGGCAGCATTCGCATGGGGACCAAGCTCACGCTGTTCGGATACTACGTATTGAACTATGCGAACAGCGATACCTCGGGTCCGACGTACATGCCTTCGAATCCGCAGGATCCCTCTTTGGACTTCGGACGCGCCTCGTTTGACTATCGCGAGCGGCTTTTCATGGGCGGAACGATTGGGCTTCCAAAGGGTTTTCGCTTGAGTCCGTTTTTGATTGCGAGCTCCGGCGGCCCGTTCAACATCACAACTGGCGATGATTTATTCGGCGACGCGCAATTCAATGCACGGCCCGCCTTTGCGACTTGCAGCACTGCGGCCGCTCCCAACATCGTGCAGACAAAATTCGGGTGCTTCAACGTGGCGCCCACCGCGGGTGAAGCGCTGGTTCCGATCAACGATGCTACTGGTCCGGACCGTTTTGTCCTGAATTTGCGGCTTAGCAAGTCGATTGGCTTTGGCAAAAAGAAGGAAGCGACGGCTGCCGCGGGCCCCGGTGGGCCCGGTGGTGGCGGGACATTTGGACGCGGACCAGGCGGTGGCGGAGGAGGCGGTCCCCGCGGCGGTGGAGGAGGTGGCGGTGGTGGACGGGGCGGGGGCTTTGATGCTGGCGGCACAAACAGGCGCTATAGCCTGACGTTCGCGGTGTCGGCACGAAATATTTTCAACAACGTGAACCTCGCGACGCCGATTGGGGATTTGAGCTCGCCGCTGTTCGGGCAATCGAACGGACTTGCCGGGGGAGCGTATTCTTCGAATACGGCGAATCGCCGGATCGATCTGCAGATAACATTTAGCTTCTAGGTGACGATCTTTCTCTTTGCGGAAAGCGTTGCCTGATTTACTACAGGCATCGGCGCGTGGGTCGACGAAAGCACGTTGCAGAGTTGAGATGAAAAAGCGGAAAAAGAAAGTGTTGGATGTCGGGCAGGTGGCGCGGCGGCGGGCCCGGGAATCGGGGATCGCGCCGGCGTCTACGCGGGTGATCGCCGACAAGCGCACACGCCCGGCAAAGCACAAGAAGCGATCGCTGGAACAAGAGGGCGTCGTTTAGCGTTGTAGCGTTGTGTTTACTTTTCGCGTTAGATCCAGACCGGACCTAGTTTTTCGATCCTCACCCAGGTTTGTGGGCCGGGACGCGTTCGTCCGGGCGAAACAGTGGAACGGGAGCGAGCTTCCGGCGATCGCCCAGGTCCGCGGCGATACTCTCCATGCCGCTCTTGTCGAATCCGAGGCAAACGATTTTGACGATGCCATCGGTGTCGATGAGAAAAATCGTCGGCACGTTGGTCAGGCCGTACGCATTCGAGGCCGGATAGGTTTGCTGTTCGTCGAGAGCCATCGGAAAGGTGACGCCGAATTCGGTCGCGAACTTGCGGGTCGCTTTTGCGTCGTCCTGAGAAATGCCAAGGAAAGTGACGTCGCTTGCGCCATATGTTTTGTGAAGGCGTTCGAGAAAGGGAAAAGTAAACTGGCAGACGGGGCAGGAGACTTTGAAGAATGCTGCAACGACGGGGCCCTTTTTTAGAAGGCGGGGCAGCGAGTAATCCTGGCTGCCGAGGTCCTTCAACGAAAAAAGCGGCGCATTATTTCCACGATCAATGTGAGTCATCTCAGCATCCGTTCCTAGAAGGCGCGAAATCGACATTTTGAAAGTGTAAGCCGGATTGAGCGCTTATAGGAACGCATTGACGGCGCGTTGTGTCCGATCAGTGGATCTGCTTGGTCTTGCGCTGCATGTAGTCCATCAGCAAATACTGGCCCAGGTTATAGGGCGTCGTGAAGTAAGCTTTGCCTCGACACATCTCGGTGATTTTCTGCACGAAGTGCACCAGGCTGTAATCGCTGGCCAGCATGAAGGTGTTGATCATAATCCCCGCACGCTTGCACTTGTTGACCTCTTCCAAAGTCTGGCCGACGACGAAGGGATCGAGTCCGAAAGCATTTTTGTAGATGCGGCCATCTTCCAGGGTGAGCGCGGACGGTTTGCCGTCGGTGATCATCACGATCTGGCGCATATCTTTTCTTTGGCGCAGCAAGATACGTTGCGCCATGCGCAGGCCCTCGCGGGTGTTGGTGTAATACGGGCCGACCTGTACGCGCGCGAGCTCGCCGATGGGCACCTCTTCGGCGCTGTCGTGGAACAACACGAGATTTAGGGTGTCGCCCGGATATTGCGTGCGGATTAAATGCGACAAGGCCATCGCGACGCGCTTCGCGGGAGTGAACCGGTCTTCGCCATAGAGAATCATGCTGTGGCTGCAATCGAGCAGCACAACGGTGGCGCAGGAGCTGTGATACTCGCACTGATGAACCATGAGATCAGAATAGTTGATCTCGATGGGTACCTTTGCGCCGTCGCGACGCACAGCGTTGAACAGTGTTTCGCTGACGTCCAGATTCATGGTGTCGCCGAATTCGTATTGGCGTGAGACGCCGTTCGTTTCGATTCCCGTCGCCAAGTCGCGGGTATCGTGGCGGCCAAAACTGCTGCGGCCGAGTGAGCCCAACAAGTCTTGCAACGTTTTGAAGCCGAGAAAATCGATGGTCTTGTCGGTGATCTCAAATCGCGTTTCGACTTCGCGCTCTTGGGGTTGACCGACTTGCCCGCGCGCGCTGCTTTGCGGAGGGGGCGTTATTTGGGGCGGCTGCTGCGGGTTGATGTAGCCTTCCTCGGCCATGCGCTCCATGAGTTTCTCGATCAGGTCGCGCACTGCTTGGCTATCCTTGGCGGCGTGAGGATTTTTGAGCATTTCGCGCAATTCATCGCTCATGGCATCTTGCGGCATCAAGTCGCCTTCCTGCAAAGCGCGCAAGATGGCTTCCTTCAGCGCTTCCATCGACTTCTCGGGGTCCATCTCCGAAACGCCATAGAATTGCGACTCAAACCCGCTCTGCAAGAAAAAGTTTCCGAGCCGCTTCACTAATTCCTCGAGATCGACGGCATCGGCGGGTTCGCCGACATACTTTCCGTAGCGAACAAATTTCATCGCTGGCCTTTCCATATCAAATCCGCGTCAACCCACCGCATAAGATTAGTTGAACTGGCGTCGCGGCCGGTTCGGTGTCTCGCGAGCTTCCGGCTGGCGCGGTTTTTCCGCGAAATAGCCGCGTTCTTCGCTGCGGCCGATGCGGCGGTGCGCCCACAGCCCTTCGAGAATCATCTCCGCCGCGGCGCCGGCGGCAGCGATGTCTTCGCGGTCGGTCGCGCCGAGTTTTCCGATCTGATCCATGAGGCCCTGAATCTTCGACAATTGCTCGTATCGTTCGGCCGTCGTGGCGAGCTCCGGCAGTTTCAGATCGCCGCCGAGTTCAAACCATTGAATAACCGGTTGGAAGCTAACCTCTCCGAAGCGTTTGCTGAACACGCGCCCGACCGCGGCGCGGATCAATTCGCGCGCGATGGTGTCGGCACCTTTTAACTCGCCTTCGTATTCGAGTTCGAGTTTGCCGGTGATGGACGGCATGGCTGCGTAGATATCCGCCACGCGCGCAATACCCGATTTCTCGCCGGTGCGCGCCGCGCGCTGTTCGGCGCTGCTGACCGCGCCCTCGAGGGTAGTGATCGGTAGCCGCTGGCTTACGCCGGACCGCCGGTCGACGCGTTTGTCCTCGCGCGCTTGAAACGCAATCTCTTCCACGACTTCACGCAGATAGTCCGGCACTTCAATCTTGCGAGCCGCGTCCCGCGCGACCCATGCCTCTTGATTTGTAACGGTCATGCCCTCTGCAACGGTGGAGGGATAGTGGGTGCGAATCTCCGCGCCGATGCGGTCCTTCAGGGGAGTAATAATTTTGCCGCGGGCGGTGTAGTCTTCCGGATTCGCGGTGAAAACGATCAATACATCCAGCGGGAGCCGCAGCGGGTAGCCCTTAATTTGAATATCGCCTTCCTGCATGATGTTGAAGAGTCCGACTTGAATTTTGCCGGCGAGGTCGGGAAGTTCGTTGATCGCAAAGATGCCCCGATTCGCGCGGGGCAGTAAGCCGTAATGAATAGTCAACTCGTCGGAGAGATCGCGTCCGCCGCGGGCCGCGCGAATGGGGTCGACGTCGCCGATAATGTCGGCGATGGTCACGTCCGGAGTGGCCAGTTTCTCGACGTAACGTTGATCGCGCGACATCCAGGCAATCGGTGTGGCATCCCCTTCCGCCGCGATTTTCTCGCGACAAGCGCGGCAGATCGGTTTCAGCGGATTGTCGTTGATCTCACATCCCGCAACGACCGGTATCTCAGCGTCCAGCAGCTGCGCCAAGCCGCGCAGAATCCGGCTCTTCGCTTGTCCACGCAGTCCCAATAGTATGAAATTGTGACGCGACAACAGGGCGTTGACGATTTGCGGAATCACCGTGTCTTCGTACCCGTGTACGCCGGGGAAGAGCGGCTCCTTTTTCTCTATCGCACGTAACAAATTGCGGCGAAGTTCGTTTTTCACCGATAGCGATGCTGTCTGCGAGTCGAAATCGGGAATGTTCTTCAATTCGCCCAGCGTGCGAGGCTTTGATCCTCCGGGCCGCGACTGCATCGATGTACTTGCCGTCATGCATCCTCATTCCGCGCGGCGATCGCTTGCCGCGCAAACAATCTAGTTCAACCCGTGCCCGTTGCCGTCTGCGTTCTGGCGTAACATCTCTATCTTCTCTAGATGCGGCGCCCACTCGCGCAGGTACGTGACCAGGCGCTCCTGACGGTCTGCTTCCGACCGCGATTCCAATACCTGCTGCTTCCACATCAAATCCATCGGAAGGTTGCCGGCCACGATGTAGGACAGCTCTTGCGGCACCTGGTTTTGAACGTTCTTTGGGTAGTCGCCGTACACAATCGTGTAGCAGACCTCGTACAGTTCCACTAGTTCGCGGCGAACCTTGGGATCAAGCGGCCGTTCGCGGTCGTCGAGATAATCGACCGCGCCTTCCAGCAGAATGTCGTCACCGAAGGTTTCCGCGTTCACTAACTCGACGATGCGGAACGGCGCTCGGCCAACGGTCATGATATCCATGCGGCCGTCATCGTAGCGTTTGGCCACGTCCGCGATCTCCGCGGTACAACCGACGCGAACGACACCTTTGGGCAGCGATAGCAACATCCCGAATTCCGTTTTGTCTTCGACGCATTGCTGAACCATCTGTCGGTATCGGGGCTCAAAGATATGCAGCGGCAGATTCGCGCCGGGAAGAAGAACGACGTTGAGAGGGAAAAGCGGAATTCGTTCGGGCCGCGTCGATCCCATAGCTCATGATACCAGACGCGCGAGCGGGCGTCGAAAAGGGCAAGAAATCAGAGCAGTCGAACCTATTTTCAAGAAACGCGGCGCGGGCAAAGGTGATCGCGAAGCGCAGACCAGCGGGCGCAACTATCCGATTTCCGCGAGCAGGGTCTCCATCTCCGAGCGCGCGTGCTGGTCGCCTTTTCTGTCCGCAGCGCCTATTCCAGTCGACAAAACTTGTTTCGCTTCGTCCCCGCGCGCCTCGCGCGAAAGCATCTGGGCGTACATTAGATACGCGGGCACGTAATCTGCATTCCGTTGTAACAGTTCGCGGAAGTGGCCGTCTGCAGCGGTGGGGTCGCCGCCGTTCATGCACTCCATCGCCAACCCGTAACGCGAAAATGGATCGTCCGGCTTGTTCGTTACAAACTCTTCCAGCATCTGTCGCCGCGTTTTCTTTTGTTCAGTCATAAAGTGTTTCGTATTATACGTGCCGCGGTAGGTTCTCTCAAATACAGTTAAGGGCGGAGCCTTATGACGCGCGGGAAAAACTCGAAGCAGCAGGGAAGCGCCGTTGAACTCAAGGGCAAGCCAGTGAGCGCCTCCCGCTCGGAAATGGCGGAAGTCGTCCTGCCCGCGCAAACCAACGCTCTCGGCAAGCTTCTCGGCGGCCATGTTATGCATCTGGTGGACATCGCCGCAGCGATGGCCGCTCAACGCCATTCGAACAGTTACGCCGTTACCGCCTCGGTGGATTACATCGATTTCCGCAACGCCGTAAGCCTCGGCGAGATCGTAACGCTAAAGTCGCGAGTCAACCGCGTGTTTCATACCTCGATGGAAGTGGGAGTCGAGGTTTACTCCGAAAACGTGCTCACCGGAGAGCGCAAGCACACGACGACCGCCTACGTGACCTTTGTCGCTATCGACGAACATACCCGCCAACCCAAGCCAGTGCCACCGCTGATCCTGAAAACATCCGAAGAGAAGCGTCGCTCCGCGAAGCCGCGTTGCGGCGAAAAACCAGGTTGGAGCTTCGGTACGGAAAGAAACGCGGCTAGCTGATGCCGCCGACCCAGATCGGAGTGCTGGTTGGTTGCGCGCTCCCCCCCGCCGGTTCCTCCGTGACCGCCAGAGCCTTGGTCTGTGCTATCACATCTGGCGGATTGTCCACCATCATCCCGATTTTCCCGTGGGCGTCCGGAGCGAACGTGTGCGAAGGGATCGGTTTCCCGCCGGGCGCCTTCGGTATCAACCACAATTGAAGAACTCGGTTGCCCCTCGGAACCGGTATCTGATGGCCGGTAACGTAAATCCCAAGCTCGGCATGCCACATAGCCTCGAGCGAAGGGATTTTCTTGTCGCTTGGCACAATCTCAATCTTCTTCGAAGCGGGATCGGTCAGGATGCGCGCTTCGCGCGTCACGACGGTCAGTTCTCGCTGCAACTCTTCCCGCTGCTTTAGTTCGGCCGCGGCCCTTGCATTCACTTCAGCAACTTCGCGCTGCATTTTTCGCGCGTCCCAGGTTGAATAGACCGACAACAACAGCAGCGCGGCTACGCCGGCCCAGAGCCAGTAGGGGATGGACGTTCTCGAAGAAGTCGCTGCCCCAGGCCGTGCTTCCCCAGCCTCTGCTCGAACCGTTCGCAAAATTCTTGCGCGCAGCATATCGGAGGGCTCTACGGCGGGCGCGAGGTACGCCAACTGGCTCACCAGCAAGCGAGCTTCTTCCAGCGCCTTGGCACACTCCGCACAGCTCGTCGCGAGGTGCGCTTCCAGCGCCGCCTTTTCACTCGCGTCGAGCGCACCTAAGGCGTAGGCCTCGATCAGCTCCCGGAATTGGTCGTGTTCACTCACGATGCCGTCTGCAATCCTTCCTTCAAACGCAACAAACCGTTCCGAATCCAACTCTTTACGGTGCCAAGCGGCTCTTTCAACGCCGCCGCGATCTCGCTATGGCTCAGCCCTTCGAAGTAAGCCATTTCAATGGCCTTTTTTTGCGGTGCGCTTAATATGCCCATCAGCGACCGCACTTGTTCCGCGCGCCGCTTTTCATCCAGCGCTTTCTCATATTCCGGGGCTTGCGCGATCGCCGGTAACTCCTCGGTCTGGTCTTCGCGTCGTCGCTGCCGTTCACTTTTCAGTCGGAGATTGTCGAGCGCACGGTTGCGCGCCAAAGTCAGCAGCCAGGGAACGAAGGGGCCGCGATGGGATTGATACTGGCCGGCGTTGCGCCACAGCTGAAGAAAAACGTCCTGAACCACTTCCTCGGCCGTCGATCCCTGCTGCACGATTCGCAAGACCAACGCATACACGATGCGTGAGTGCCGATCGTACAGTTGTTCGAATGCGCTCACGTCCCTGCGAAGAAACCTCTCCACCAGCGCCGCGTCGGAGGACACGTCATCACCATACGTTGGTGTCATGGCCGCCAGGAACACAGGTGAGGCAGTCTTCGTCTCCTGCTAGGTATACGGTAAAGCCGTGAGGCTGGATGAGTTTACCGCTTGATCTTCATCCGCGAAAGGATTTCTTGGGCGACGCCTAAAGACTGCTCCACGCAAGCGCCAATCGACGGGCCGCGCAGGTAGTTGCCCGCCAGCCACAGATTCGTGTGTTTCGCTCGCTGCTGTTCGACAGCGGCAAGTCGATCAGAGTGTCCCAGGTTGTATTGTGGGAGGGCGCGGGGATAGATCGTGACGTTCGAAAAACTCGGTGCCAAAGTAACTGCCTCGTGGGGGCGAGGCTTGCTCCGCCCGGCCCTCGCGTCCTGGCGGATTTCCAGCACAGGCCCGATTTCGTTCTGGACGAGCGAGGTGAGCTCGCCATGGGAGAGCGCCGCGACCTGCGGATTGGTCGCTCCGCCCACGAAGCTCGTCAGAAGCACATGGCTCTCCGGTGCGCGGCCTTGAAACAACGACGAATTCCAGACCGTTCCAAGTGTGCGCGATCCCGCGGATCGCGGCACCAGGAATCCGAATCCCTCCAGCGCGTGGCCGATATCCATTCGACGATATCCCAGCGACACAACCGCGACCGGCGCGTATTCAATGGCAGCAAGCAAGCGTTCGACATTTGCCTCTAAGCTCCGCAGAAGCCTGCCCGCCACATCCGCGGGGGTCGCGATCACGACATGATCGGCGCTGAGCGTTTCCTGTTGGCTGACAGATCGAGTTGTAACTCTAAATGCTGGTTCGTCCGCTGCTATGCGATTCGCTTGCAATTGGACCACTTCAACGCCTGAACGAAGCCGTTCGCCGAGCGATGCGGCCAGCGCGCGGATCAAGGTCTCCGTACCCTC
>Ga0182015_10007376_pt1 | contig 10741 bp, 16 predicted proteins | sample 712P3MmetaG_FD_120478 | JGI IMG/M metagenome (GOLD analysis project Ga0182015, IMG submission 120478) | Permafrost microbial communities from Stordalen Mire, Sweden - 712P3M metaG | ecosystem: Environmental > Terrestrial > Soil > Wetlands > Permafrost | place: Sweden: Stordalen | collected...
CGCCGTGCGGTGCAACGGGTCAACGGACCAGAGGGCTGGAGAGAGCTCAACGCGACGCTCGATTCGCTGCCCGTCGCCAGCGGTCGCGATGGATGACCCCGGCCGTCTGAGCACGCAGTACGACCGCGCCTACCTCGCCGCGGCGTTCATCGACCGCGCCGTCGAGCAGCTACACGGCGTGCCCGTGGGGCTCGTGCAGGACGATGGCGAGCAGGTCGGACGGTACCTCGCGACGGTGGCCGCCCTGGTGGATCCGTCGTTGGCGGGCGAGCTGGACGTCGAGCTCGTGACAGAGATCCCGCACGCGATGGTGGCCCAGCTCGGCGTCCTGAGCCGCCGCGACCCGAGCCTCTCCAAGCGGCTGCTCGAGACGGGACGTGCGATCCAGACGGGTCAGGTGCTCGACGGTGAGCAGATTCGCCTCGTCGAGGACGTCGCCGGTGTCGCCACTCGCGACGCCCTCGTGCGCTCGCGCCAAATCGTCTCCTAGAAACAAGGCCGGCAGCGCTGCCGTATATGCACACATCTTCGAGCGTGTGGGAGGGACTGCTTCATGACCTCGCCTCGAGCTGCGAGCGCAGCCTGCGAAGCGTACGGGCGATCGAAGATCCCGACCTCCAGCCGCACCGCCGCGACGCCGAATTCCGCTTGGAGGCGATCGAGCGAGATGTCGCCGACGCGTTGGCCGCGGATCCCTTGCTCGGGGCCGACGCGGCGACTGTCGCGACACTGACCGCGCCCTTCGAGTACGTGCGCCGCATGCTGCTGCCGTTCCTCATGCACTTCGGTCCCGACGAGCGGTACCTGACGAACCTCGTAGCGCGGCTTGCCGACGAGGCAGAGATGGCGATCCCGGTACCGATCGTCGGCACGTTCTCGGCCCGGGGCTACTGGGTGTCGCCGCCCGTAGCGACGCTGTGCCTGCCATCGGGAGAGCACGGACAGCTGCTGACGTTCCCCGACCTCGCTCACGAGCTCGCCCACGTCCTGCTCTCGCAGCCGCGCAGCCGGCTGAAGGGGCTTTTCTTCGCGAAAGTGCTCGGCACGTACACGAGCTCCCTCGAGGACGTGGCCGGGGAGGAGGCGTTCGGATCGCGTCTGTACAACCAGATGGACCTGTGGTTCGAAGAGTTCGCGGCCGACGCGGTGGCGAGCTACGTCTGCGGTCCTTCGTTCGGCTGGCAGCAACTGCGGCTGTGCGCGCAGAGTCAGAACGAGGACGTTCCGCCATGGCATCCAGCAGCGCCCGCAGGCGACCAGCAGCCGGAACGCTTCACCCATCCTGCCGACAACGCGCGAACCGAGGTGATCGCGCTGATGATGGAAGCGACCGGCCATGCGGCGAGCGCGACCCGCCTGCGCCGGGAATGGGAGGCACTGTGCTCGTGGGCCCCACCACCACCAACGATCTACTCCAAGACCTACGGGTCGGGGCTGCTGGAAGAGGTCGCCCGCCTCGCCACGGAGTGGTGTCGACAGGAGGGGCTGACCGCGTTCAGCGACTGCGCGCAGGACTCGGTGGCCGCAGCCGTCGATCGGGCATGGCGTGAGCAGCTCGACGACGCTTCGACGTTCGCCTCGGCGCAGGCGCGACTCGTTGCGAACCTCCGGACACTCGTGGAGGCACAACAGTAGGGCGCTGCGGCCACAGTTACCGATAAGGGTATAGCGGGGGCGGGATCGAAACCAGTACCTGTGACCACAAAGAGCCCCGCTGATACTGGGCAAAGGATCCCGTCGGCTCTGTCGTATCGGATCGAAGAGGTCTGGAGTCTAGATGCAAAAGCTCACGTAATCGCGCCACCCAAGGCCCCCGAACCGTGACTCACGAGCCTTTATGGGAGCGCTGGTCGCATGCTCGATTGCGGCGATGAGTGCGGTCAGGGCTGCTACTGCTTCGTCGATGCTCTCGGGTGTGAAGCCGTTCTCTCGAGCTAGCTCAGCGAAGGGAATGCGCCAGCTGTCGTACACGGTCACGGTCGGGGGCCAGGTGTGCTTGTAGCGCACCGTGAAGATGTCCACGCAGGCTTCGCGCACATGGGCAAGGCCGACGTCGTACAGCAAATCTTCAACCAAGAGGATGTCCATGACGTCGCGAAACCTGTCGTTCTCGCGCCCTTCGTCGAAGACCTCGCTGCAGGCGTGAAGCTTTTGCGCAACTTGGTAGCGCAGGGAGACGCAGTCGGCCGTCTCGGGCAACGGTACCTGCAGCGAGTCCAACGACATGGCCTTTACGCGGTCGAGCTCTAGGCCCATCCCGCCCTCCACCGGCGCCATCTCCAGCTGCACACTGCCCCACGTGCGGCCCTTGTAGCTCAGTCGCAGCCGGACCCGTACCGCTTTCGTGTTGGTGATGGTCTCGGGGACGTCGCGGGTCAGGCTGAAGTTGTTCCAGGGTCGTGCCAACGCCTCGTCGAGATGGTCGATGACCTCCTCGGTCCGTGCGCGGAACGCTGCGTCGTAATCGTTGGTGGCACGTGCACGCAGCTGCAGGCGCAGCTCCATTGCCAGACCGCCCTTGAGCAGGAAGATGGGCTCGCCGTCTTCATCGCGCACCCTGTCGAGTACGGCGGTGACGATCATGGCGTTGAGCCACCGCTGCAACCGCGCTGGCGGCATGCGTCGGTCGGCGGCGTGGTTGCCGATGAGCCGCTGCAGGTGACTGACGTTGCCTGGCAGCTTCTTGACGTTGTCACCCATTGCGGACAGCCCGAGGCCGGTGACGCAGAGCGGCCAACCGCTTTGCGATCGGCCTGGTGATGAGCCCGCGGGCACGTGCAGTCGCGATGGCTTGGTCGACGAGATGCCACCCGAGCGCTTGTTCTATACCACCAAGGATGGCTTGTTCCGGGGTTACGATGGGGATGCCCTCGTGCCAGCCGATCTCGGCCGGGTCCAGATCGAAGGGGTGCAGCCGGTAGATCTCCGGAACCGTCTTGCGGGTACGAAAGCCACGGGGCACCGTGAGGTGGATCGCGTTCGGGTTCACGTCGCAGAGCTCGTATAGGTCCAGGGCGGTCTCGTGGCTGAGCACGCCTCGTCGGCCTGTCCACAAGATTGCCTCCATATAGGCATCCAACGACGTGACTGGCACCATCGGCATCCGGTACAGGCCGTGGCCGAGATGCTCAAGCGTCTGACGAGCTGCCATCAGACGCAGCTGGGTCGGATCGATGTCCAGCTCGCGCGCGTCGTCCGGCGTCAGATAGCCGTACTGCTGCTGGGCATGGTTGAGCAGCGTCGTGAATGCTCTACCGGGCATCTTGTACAAAGCGTATCATAATGATACGTAGTGCGTACAAATACCTCTGGAGGTCTGCTCATAGCATCTGCGTAAGCGTCATCACGCTCAGCGGACCCCTAGGCGAACAGGGAATCCCTAGACGATTGGCCAGTCAGAACTACGCGAAGCACGGGACGAATGCAAATAGCGCCCCCCGCTATCGCCAGGCTCGTGAAAGATGCTCGTTTGCAGGCATCTTTGGAGCGGTCGCAGATTTATAGCGGGGGCGGGATGCAGGCAGATATCCCCGATCGCAGCCCCGGCGGGGGCGTCGAGGAGCGTGCCACCGCGGGCCTTGCCTATCGGTTCGTGGAGCTTCGCCAGTTGCCCTGAACCGTAGCCGGCGCAACTGCTTGTGCATGTTTGCATCCAGACATTCATGGCGTAGCATTGTGTCGTTATGTTTGCTCAGATGCAAACACCTCGACCAGTGCCGGCGCGCCTCGCGCCCGTCGTCGAGGAGCTGGAGTTGCGTCAGCCCGCGGTGGTCACCCGATTGTTCCTGACGGAGATCCTGGCGCACACGCGAGTGTCTCTACGGCCGGAGGCGGCAGCTGAGCGTTTGGTCCGCCTCGGCTGGCTTCTTCCCCTGCGCACCAGGGGTACCTGGGAGTTCGCGCCGGCCGCTCGGGCCGGCCGTTACAGGGCAGGTGACCCGTGGATCGAGCTGCGCGCGCTACTCGCGCTTGACCCCGACGTTCCGGTTGCGGTCGCATTCGAGTCGGCGATCTGGGAGCTCGGCCACGCATCCCACCAGCCGGACCGCCCAGTGCTCGCGCACAGGCGAGGCTGGCGGTCACCGCCGTCGCTGGGCGTCCGCGCGGTGACCTTCGACTGGGCCGTGCCGACGAAGACCGTGCGGGGATTGCCCGTATGGATCGAGGCAACCATCCTCGTCGCTGCCGCCGAGCGCCCTGCGGCACAGGGCAACTGGGGCAACGCTGACGACTGGCTCCCAAACACGTTTCGCGCCGCCGCCGCAGAGGATCTGCTGCGAGAGGCAGCAGGGCGGCGCATCTCCACCCTCGCACGGCTCGGCTATCTCGCCGAGTGGGCAGGCCGCAACGACATCGCCGAGAAGATCGAGACGCAGCTGCCCTCGCGGCTTCCCGTCTCGTTCCTGGGGCCTCGCGACCGCCGCGCCCAGTGGAGCAAGCGCTGGCGCGTGTACGACTCGCTGCTCCCACGGCGATGATCACGCAGGGCTATCTCGCGCGCCACTTCCAGGGTCGCAGCGGCATGCGCGATCCCGCTTTGCTCGACGTCGCCCAGGACTATGCGCTCGAGTACCTCCACGACCAGGGAGCCTTCGAGCTGGGCATCGTGCTCAAGGGCGGCACCTCGTTGCGCAAGCTGCGCGCCGGCAACGCGGGCCGCTTCTCCACGGACCTGGACTTCGCCACACCGGACACGGAGACCGCGGAGTTCCTCCTCGACAGATGGGTGGCTTGCGCGCGATCCTGATGACGGTCGACTCAATGGCTCCGCCCTCCCTCCGCTGCTCGAAAAGGGGCTGTCGCCGCACGCTAGATGGATTCCAGCGACCTGGTCCCGATCTAGTCAGGACCCGAGTTCGAACCCCGAGTTTTTCGACTGTGCGGCGTCCGTCGGCGCTTCAATCTACGAAGAGGACAAGCACAGCCTGGTCGCTCGCTCTGCACGAGAAGAGCGGCGGTTCGTGTTGTTCCGGCGCGTTGTCACTGCAACACTCACGGGACTGCTCGTCGCCGTAATCGCCGCCTTGATCGTCGCGCTGCACGCGACGTCGGTCGCACGCCGCGAAGCCAAGGAATCGCTTGCTCGCCAACTCGCCGCCACCGCTACCGCCTTGCAGGCGACCAATCTCCGAGCTTCGCTAGTGCTTGCGGCGCAGGGTGTCAAGACTCTGGACGGGGTTCCTGAGCGCGCGGCACTGCTCACGTCGGACCTCGCTAGTCCGAAGCTCAGGACCGTCGAGTTGTCCGCGACGATCACGCCCGAGCTGCTCCCAAAAGACAAAACCCCGACCGATAAGAACGACCCGGTCGGGGGATTCGTATATAGCGGGGGCGGGATCGGAACCAGTACCCGCGACCGCATTCGCTTATCGCATCGAAGAGCTTTGGCAGCTCAGGACCGGTGATCGCGCTCGGCTGCCACGGCCTAAGAGCTGCCGGTGGGGCGCCTGTCGGATCGGCCTATGCAGCGATCGCTTCAACAGGCGACAGCCTAATAAGCGTTCTGGCCGTATCGCTTAGTAAGCTGTTCCCGTGGTAAGCGATCGAAGATCAAACTCCCCAGCGCGGCCGCTGGCGAGCCCCCGAGCCGGCGAGTTTCGTCTTGCTGAAGCCGGTCCCGATGGGTTCTGGGCCTTTCATCCGAGGCCACTGCCACCCGATCCGCCACTGCGAATCGATGCCGCAACGCAGGCACTGCTCGATCGCGCGAACCAGTCCTTGGGCCGACTCGATGGCGTCACGCTCCTACTACCAGACCCGGACCAGTTCATCTACACGTTCGTGCGCAAGGAGGCGGTGCTGTCCTCTCAGATAGAGGGCACCCTATCCTCGCTTTCGGATCTGCTGCTGTTTGAGCACGACGCCGTCCCGGGGCTGCTGCGCGAGGACGCTCAGGAAACCGCCAACTACATCACTGCACTCAACCACGGCCTCGCACAAATCACACGACCGGACGCACCACCACTCAGCGCACGACTCTTGCGCGAAGTACACGCCCGGCTACTACAGAGCGGTCGCGGCTCGCACAAGGCCCCCGGCGAGTTTCGACGCACGCAGAATTGGCTCGGAGGGAGCCGACCAGGGCTAGCTCGCTTCGTCCCGCCACCCGCCCAGGAGGTTGCTCCGGCGATCGCCGCGCTCGAGCGGTTCATCCACAACGAGCCACAGACTACGCCCATCCTGATCAAGGCGGCGCTCGCGCACGTCCAATTCGAGAGCATCCACCCCTTCCTCGACGGTAACGGCCGCATCGGCCGCGTGCTGATCACGCTGCTGCTCTGCTCGGAGGGAGTGATACGTAGCCCGCTACTCTACCTGAGCCTCTACTTCAAGCGCAATCGTGACGCCTACTACGAACACCTTCAGCGCGTGCGAACCGATGGTGATTGGGAGGGCTGGCTGACGTTCTTCCTGGAGGGAGTGATCGACGTCGCCGAGTCGACCACTCGGACCACCCAACGTCTCGTCGCGATGATCGAGTCTGACCGGCAGGCGATCCACGACTTCGGTCGCGGCGCCGCGACCGCTCATCGAGTCCACGATCTCGCGGCGCGCTTTGTTCTCGTGGGAGCCTCCTCAATCGCCAAGCAGCTCGGGCTCACTAGCCCTCCTGTCTACGCGGCGCTAGACCGTCTCGAGCGCGCCGGCATACTGCGGGAGGCCACCGGTCGACGACGCGGCAAGCTCTACGTCTACGACCAATACCTCGCGATCCTCAATGAGGGCACCGAACCCGAATAGCTCGTCCCGCACCGCAACACCTCAACTCGGTGCCTTCCCGACCGCCACCGCTGCGGTGAGCGGTCGCGGGTACTCGAAGTAGCGGGGGCGGGATTCGAACCCGCGACGTTCGGGTTATGAGCCCATTTCGGGGGTGTCGTGGGGTGTAGTCGGGCCCTGAGTTTGGCTCCAGCATTAGGCTTTCGCCCCACCGCCTAGCTATGGGTGTCGCCGGATGGTGTAGAGCCAGTTTGCACTTTGTTTGCACTTGCGACATCGCCGTGGAAGTCCGGCATCGGGTGAGCGGCAAGCCAGGTTCTGAGCGGACCCAGATAATCGCCAGCAGTTTCGCCTTCCCCGAGCAACCGCGTCAGCTCCTCGGCCTTCGGGAACGCATTGGCCGACAACGGATCGCCACGCATGAAGCGCCCAAGCGTGGCGCGCGCGTTCGCGATCGCCCGCCAAATGACGTGCCTGGGAAGCGGACTCCCGGCCGCGTCGTTCAAGGTGACCTCCGAGAGAACCGAGCCGACCGACTGGCAGCGGTCGAGCAACTCCCGCTGCCGCAGCCTGGGCGAGTAGGCGATCCACGCTTTCCCCCAGATGAGCTGCGCCTCAGCGTAGCTTTCAGCCGGCGTCGCCGCAGTAGAGACTTCGATCGCTTCCTGAGCATGGACCAATCCCTTGTCCATCTGCTCAGCCGCGATCAACTCGCGAGCGTGGCGTGCCTGTTCGGCCTGTTCGGTAGCAATGTTCCGGCGCGAACGTGCCTCGATTGCGGCGGTGAGGAGCACGCCGAACACCACGCCCCCTACACCGATGAGCGCACCCTCTATTGCCGAATCCACTACCTGTCCGCCTCGTGCGAACGTTTGCGCGGCGAGAGGACCGGCCTTCCCGACTTCCGACTCATAGCCGTTCGACGAACTGCCGCGGCGTGATGACCTCGAAAGAAAGCTGACCGGGATCGATGGCCAGCAGGTCGAGATCGCCGGTGATGATCGCTTCGACGCCACTCACCTTGGCAAGAGCAACGAGATAGTCGTCTCGGGGATCACGGCACACAGTCGGGTGGGGACCGGGAGGATCGACCAGCAAAGTGGTCTGCGCGGCCAGGTCTGCCACGAAACGGGTTGCCTCGTCAGCCGAGACGTACTTCCGCAAGCGCGGTCGCGAGAGCACGGACGTGATCTCCCGCAAGAGCAGCGGCGAGGTGATCAGCTCAGCGCGACCGTCGAGTGCCGCGTCGAGCGTGAGCACCGAAGGAGCCTGCGGGGAGCGGGAGAGTGCCGCCGAGACGAGCACATTTGCGTCCGCTACAGCGCGCAGCATCAAGCAGCGTCGCGCTCTGCGCGAGCGGCTTGCAGCTCCTCGCGTACCAGCGCCATTGCGGCATCTTCGTCGAGATCGCTGCGTGCGCGAATGCGGGCAACCAGCGAGCGCAGGTCGAAGGCGCGGATCGCGCGATCGACGATCTCGCCCTCGCTGACGTGTGCCTCAGCGGCATGCGAGCGCAAGATCGACGCGACCTCCGCGTCGAGATCCACATTGACATGCTGGCGAGAAGCAGCCATAGAAGAAGCGTACCGCGATGCTGCCGCCACCACGCTCGTCTCCCTCCTCATGAAATGGCCTGCATTGGCTCGCCGAGATCGTTGTCGAGCAGGTGGACGTAGGTGTCGAGCGTGAAGCTCGCCGAATGGTGGCCGACAGCGGTCGCAGGTTCAACTGCGACCAAGCTCTACTTCTCGCAGACCAACGTCGAGCAAATCCGCGACATCCAGCGGACCATCCTCGGTAAGACCTCCGGCGCCGACGCCGACCACCTCGCGAACATCATGCGCGGGCTGCCACCATTGACCTGTGTGCTCTATAGCAAGTAGTTCTCGCGCTTCGTGCGCGTCACCATCAACCCGTACTTCGAGCGCTCGGTATAGCCGACGAAAACTCAGACCAGACACTGAGTTCTAGCGAGACCCAGACAAGGGAAGACCGGCGTAGAATCACTATCGACCAGATGCTTTCGATCCGCAGGCCGCTGGAGCACATCGTCTCGGACACAGCGACGACACGAGATCCGTTGACAGGCGCACCATCATCGGCAGCCCCCGCAGGAATACATCCGTGTGGCGGGCTTGATCTCGGTGTTCGAAGAGACCTTTCTTGGGACGCCGTCGCGTCAGTAGTGGTCAGCGTCAACCGCGTGTCGGTCGCCAGTTCCCGCCTCGCGGCAGGATTCTTTGGCCTTGCTTGGCGCCGCTGACTCCTGTCTCCGCTCGCCTTCGGGTACGCAGTACCTGCTCGGACCACTCCTCAGCAGCGTCCAGAGACCACATAGGCGTCAGCCAACTGCCGCCAGTGCGGCAGTGCTCGCACCGATCGGGCCGTGCCGGCTCGGTCCAGTAATGCCCGCACTGGTCGCACACGTAGTAGGGGTCCATAGTCTCTGTTCCGACAAGACCGTCCAAACGGGACAACGGCTGTGACCTCGGTACAACCAGTTCAGTCCTGACAGGCGGTTATCCCGTGGATCTGGGCTCAACCAGTCTCAGCCCTGCTTACTCGGCTCCCGCAGGCAGCGTCGCGCGTCTTCGCTACACGGCGAAGAGCGGCGTCTGGACGCTCTACTGGAGCGACCGAAATGCCCGCTGGCACCGCTACGACCTGATCGAGCCGACACCGGACATCCGCATGCTGCTCGATAAGGTGGACCGAGACCCGACCTGCATCTTTTGGGGCTGACAGCAGCGCGTATCAAGGCAGGTCCTATCGAGACCGTTACGCCTCCTCGCCCAGCACCCGTCCAGAATGGCTATGCCTCTCCCGATCGACGCTGCCGGCGCCTGGGACGGATCTGATTGACGAGATCGACCAAATCCGGGTCTGCCGGTGGATCGTCCAGATCGTCGCAGCACTTGGGCTGCTCGTCACGCGCGCGACCGATGCCGCTGAGACCGGGGATGCCTCGCGCACCCTCCATGTGAACGTCCTCATCCTCGGTGTGCTCGCCCACCCATGAGATCACGATGTTCTCGTCGTCTCCAAAACCAGGTGCATCCGCCAGGCGGCGTAGAAGCGCCGCTCGCATACCCGGTGATCTGCACCCGTGTCGGTGCGCATACGTATACCGCCTGCCTCACACCCACGATGGCGAAGTTCCTCAACGACACGATCGAAGCGCTTCTTGGCCTCGCCGCGCAGTGCTTTGACGCGTTGGTCGCAGCGCCGCGCGACGGTGACGCTGAACCGTGGCACCATCAGCCGAGCCGCATGACCGATCAGAGATCAACGGTGTCGCCGGCGAGAGCGTCTTGCAAGCCTTCCCGCGCTCCCGGCTGCTCCAGCGCCCGCTGGTCAGCCGCCTCCCGCAGCAGCTGCGAGAAACGGCGCTCGTCCTTCGACAGCTCACGCAACCTGGTCAAGCGCTCCTTTAGCTGTTGAACGCTCGAGAACCTCACGCGCTGCGGCGAAGTGTCCGCGACGACACTCAGAAGGCCCTTGGCGATCCAACTACGCACCGTCGGACGGCTCACGCCCAGCTCCTCTGCTACCTCGGGCACGGTAAGGGCGGGGGCATCTGCGCAGACCTTTTGCTTCGCCTGCTCGAGCTCACGCTCGACCACCGCGACGTCACCGTTGGAAAGCGCGTTGCTGGCACGCGTGATCGTGTCGTCCAGCGTCACAAAGCTGGCCACCAGCTCTCGATGCTCGCGCTTGGTCATATCGCCCACCATACCATCTTTCCTTCTAAAAAAGTCTAGAAAGGGAAAGGTAACGGCTGGTGCTCGATCGCCCCCCACCTTCGTGCGCGGTCCCGAGTTCCAAAACAAATTGGAACGATATTGGAACAATGGCGCCGCACCCCGGTCAGGTCCGCCCACAGAAAAGCCCCGCTGTCGCGTAACTGTTCAGGTTTGCGGGTCAGGGTCCGGCGGTGGCGGGGAGCCATGGCTGGTGTTTGGCGAGTCGGGCGAGGGTGTCGATGGTGTCGCGGCCTTGCTTTCGGCTGGTGCTGATGTAG
>Ga0182015_10007377_pt1 | contig 10740 bp, 8 predicted proteins | sample 712P3MmetaG_FD_120478 | JGI IMG/M metagenome (GOLD analysis project Ga0182015, IMG submission 120478) | Permafrost microbial communities from Stordalen Mire, Sweden - 712P3M metaG | ecosystem: Environmental > Terrestrial > Soil > Wetlands > Permafrost | place: Sweden: Stordalen | collected...
GAGGAGAGATCGAATTCGTCGAAGGGATTGGCGGGCTCGGTTTCGGGAATTTTTTCGGTTTCGTTCTTGATGAATGTTTCGTCGCTGTAATCTTCCGGCGTGGCCGGAGCCTCTTCGGATACTTCCTCGAGCACGGGATTCGCGACCATTTCCTGATTGATCATTTCACGGAGCTCGAGCCGGTTGAGCGCCAGCACCGTGACCATTTGCACGAGGCCGGGCGTGAGTATCTGCTTCTGCGCGACCCTGAGGTGAAGTTTGGGCTGTAGCCAGCTCATTGGAATTCCGCTTCAGTTCAACTCGAATTGATCGCCCAGGTAAACGCGGCGGACCTCGGCGTCCTGGCTCAACTCATCGGGACTGCCGGCCCGAAACATTCGCCCGGTGCTGATGATGTAAGCGCGGTCGGTGACGCGCAGCGTTTCGCGAACATTGTGATCGGTGACCAGCACGCCGATTCCCTGATTGCTCAGCTCGGAAATAATTTTCTGGATATCCACGATGGTCAAGGGATCGATGCCGGAAAAAGGTTCGTCCAGTAGGATGAAGGTGGGATCGAGCACCAGGGAACGCGCGATTTCAAGGCGCCGCCGCTCGCCGCCGGAAAGCGTGTAAGCGCGGTTCGGGCGCACCGTTTCAAGGCCCATTTGCGCGAGCAATTCTTCGAGGCGATCGCGCTGTTGCGCCGCGGTGAGCGGCAAGGTTTCGAGCACGGCGAGCAGATTTTCCTCCACAGTCAATTGCCGAAACACCGAAGGTTCCTGGGGAAGATAGCTGATTCCATTGCGGGCCCGCATGTACATAGGAAGGTCGGTGATGTCCTCGCCGTCGAGGAGCACGCGTCCCGAATCGGGCCGGGCCAACCCCACCAAGATATAGAAAGTAGTCGTTTTACCGGCGCCGTTAGGCCCTAAAAGGCCGACGACTTCGCCTTCTGCGATCTCCAGATCCACATTGTCGACGACTTTGCGGCCTCGATATGACTTGTTGAGTTCGATGGCCTGGAGCTTGGGCATGGAACGTCATTTCTCGACGCGGTGGAGCGTTAGAGTTCGGGTACCTTCCTGCGAATCCACAACAATCGTATCATCGGCAAAAATGAAGGTCAATTGACGGCCTGTAGTGCTGTTTCCGGAATCGTCACGGACTACGGGAGGGCCGCCGCTAAGGACGAATTTTCGGTCGGCGACGGTGTAATCGGCGCGCTGGGATGTACCGCGGCGGTCCATTTGGCGCACGGTGACGCCGCCCGTGGCGATGGCGCGAACCAATTGTTTCGATCCGGAAGCGTTTCCGCCAGCGCCGGCAGCGGGCGCGAAAAGAAAATCGATGGTGGGTGCGCGGATGGAGGCCTCTTGCGAATCGGCGCTGGCATTGTCTTCCAGGCGGCCCAGCGATTTCTGGTCCCAGTAGGTTAGGCGGCCGCCCTGCGCGTGCCAGAGATCTGGTGAGTGAGAAGTGGCGGATTTGTCCGGCGCTGGTTTGGCGCCGGCTTGCGGCGTTCCTTGAGTCGCCGGGGTCCATGCGGCTGCTGGGAAGACAGCTTGTACGTGTCCGACAGCGGTCAAGATTTGCGCGGCGTGATTGAGATCGATGCTGTCCGCTTGCATCACGGAATCGCCTTGCCAGAGGCGGGCGCGTCCGCTGTAAGTGGCGCGGCCTGCGCTGCGATCGGCAACCAGATGGTCGGCTGAGATGCGCGCGGGCTCATCGGAAAAATTGGCGACGGCATGCGCGGCATTCGCAAGTTCGGCGGTGATCACGCGGCCTTCGGCGTGCAGGATGCCGGTGCCTTGCGAGAACGCGGCGGTCTGCGCGGTGGTGCGCGAATCGGCGTCGGTAAGCACGATGTTGCCGGCGAGCGTCGCCGTGCTTGTCGCGTGGTCCATGTGCGCGTGGTCGCTTTCGCCTGTGCTTTGCGCGTCGCGATAGTGCACGCGGCCAGATTGGTCGATGGTGGTCCAATTGGCCGTGGCGTCAAATCGCGCGTCGAGAGTTTGCGACGTTGAGGCGCGCGCACCCGCGGCGCCTTGATCTTGATCGACTTCAACGCCACCCGATCCGGCCAAGTGGTCGATTTGACCGTTCGAGCCGAAATGAAGATCGAGAGTTTGGCCACTCATGCGCGTCGTTTGCATCGCCAATGGTGCCGCGCCCGCTGCCGAAGCGGCACTTGGATTGGAGAGCGGAGCGATCCATTCCGCGGTGGCCGGAGCCAGGGTGTGCAGGAGCTCCGGGCGCGGCGATGATGACGCGCCGTGTGCGGCGGGCGGCGCGAAGCTCAGCTGAAACGCGTCCGTCGCGAATGTTCGCGTTGTGGCGCTCTCGTGCGCGATCCCTTTGGTTCCTCCCGAGGCCGTGAGCAATCGCGGCTGGCCGGTATCTGGCGCCATTTCGAGTTCGAGATGCGCGGCGTCGAATTCATCTTGCTGGCCGCGCGCCGCGGATACCGTGTGCACGCCGCCATCGGCGATCACACGCGCGATCGCGCCGGCTGGCGTGAAGAGCGCGGAAAATTCTGTGGCGGAAGTGACGATTTGCCGCTGCGCATCGGTTTCGTGCAATTCCGGCTGGCCGGTGGCCACGGCGCGGCGCGGTTGAAAATTTTGATCGAGTTCGAGCGTAATTTCCTGGGCTGTGAGGTTGCTCGCGCCATCTTGAATTTCAGCGGGACCGCGAAGATGCGCGACGCCGTCGTCGCGGCGGTAGATCATGCTTTGACCGCGAATCGCGATCGCGCCGCTGGCGGGATTCGCGGGCAGAGTTTGCGCGACCCGCGAACCTTGCGGCTGCAATTCGATTTCGACATCGCGCGCGAGATCGAGTTCGCCCAGCTGCGTATCGAAACGCATCCCGATTGCTTTTCCCGTGCCGCCGGAGAAGCGGAACGTTACGGCGCGGTCCGTGCTGGCCACGCTCGACGCCTGGTTGAACGATAGATGCGAAGTCAAAACATGCAGAACATGCGCCGAGGTGGAAGGCTTTCCATCGGCCGCGCCGGGATAGGCCTTGGCGTCGGAAGCGCTCTGCAGATCGATTTCGACGTCGCCCATGCAATCCATTGCGCCGCCCGAGCCATCCGCGGACGGCGACGAGGAACCCGCGGCGGAAGAAGTTGGCGAAATGTATTCGCAGGATTGGGTGCGCAGCGTGTCGTTGCGCTCGCCTTGCTGGCCGTAATACGTGATCCAAACATTCTCAAGTAAATTTCGATTGCCGTCCTTGAATTCCGTGGTGTTCGCTGCGCGCACGGTATAAATCGTGCGATCGCCCTCGACTTTCGAGAACGAAACTCCCGCGGAGCGTTCCTCTATGCTCGACGGGACGGGCGGAGGAGCGAGGGCGCGCTCGCGGTGCGCGAGATAGGCGCGATGGAGGTAGACGCCGGCGACCGTGGCGGCCATCAGCAGGGCCACAGCGGCCGACCAGCGGGCGAGGCGTTGGGCTTTTTCGGTTCTCATCAGCGATTACGTCAACCCATGGTTAGAAGCTGAGTATAGGCAGCGGGTTTGCGGGGCACAATCACCGCGGACCGGCTCTGTGCGCGCGGTGAACGGAGCCGCGGCGAGGCGGCCACTCGCGCCATGAGCCCATTTCATTGGCAAGTAAACCGGGCCCGGCGTGTTGGCAGGGCAGTCAATGCCGTTCGCGATGCGCGCCTTTGTGCCGCCGGGGCGCCGAATGTGACAATCGATTCGCGCAACGACCATGGGCCTCACACTGATATCGCTGCCGTACTGGTTTACTCAGGCGCCTTTACCCAAATTCGCCGGGCTGATTCTGTTGCTGTGCCTCTACATCGGCTACCAGCGGCTTCGGCGTCTGCGTCAGAATGAACTGTTCCGCATCGTCAGCGAAAACGCAGCGGACATGATCGCGCTGGTGGAAGTCAGCGGCAAGCGCCTGTACAACAGTCCGGCGTACGAGAAAGTGCTTGGCTATTCGGCCGAGGAATTGGCCGCGACCGGGTCGCTCGAGCAGGTTCATCCGGACGACCGGGAGCGCGTGATCGAAGCTGCAAAGCAGGCGCGCCTAACCGGCGTCGGCTCCCGCCTGGAATACCGCATGCGCCATAAAGACGGAAGCTGGCGCGTTCTTGAATCTACCGCCAACGCCATTCACAACCGAAGAGGCGCCGTCACCCACCTCGTCATCGTCAACCGCGACATCACCGATCGCAAGCGCGTGGAAGCGCGGCTGGAGCACGAAGCTTTTCACGATGCGCTGACCGGCTTGCCGAATCGCAGCCTCTTCCTGGACCGTCTTCAGCGCGCGATGGATTACGCCAAGCGTAATCCGGAATTTCAGTTCGCGGTGCTTTTCGTCGACATTCAAGGATTGAAAATTTTCAACGAGACCATGGGCCACGCCGTCGTCGACCAGTTGATCATCGATATCAGCAACCGGCTGAAAGCGCGCCTGCGCCACGACGATACCGTTTCTCGCGCGACGCCGGCCGGCGGCATGGGCGGACCGCTGGGCGACGAGATCCTGGCTCGCCTGGATGGCGATCGGTTCACGGTGCTTCTGGAGGCCATCAAGGCGCCCAGCGATCCGATGCGCGTTGCGATGCGCGTGCAGGAAAGTTTTGCCGGTCCGTTCACGCTGCACGGCGTCGATGCGTTCACCTCGGCCAGCATCGGTATCGCGCTTGGTTCCGCGTTGTACGAAAAGCCCGCCGAGCTGCTGCGCGATGCGGATATCGCAATGTGCCGCGCGAAGGCACAAGGCGATTCCTGTTGCGAAGTATTCGATACCGAAATGCACGCGCTGATCGTGCGGCGCTTGAAGCTTGAGACCGAGTTGCGCAAAGCCATCGAGCGAGAAGAGCTCCGCGTGTTTTATCAACCGATTGTCCGTCTTTCGAGCGGAATGATTGCCGGCGCGGAGGCGCTGGTGCGCTGGTGGCACAACGATTCGGAGTTGGTCGGTCCCGCGGACTTCATCGAGGTCGCCGAAGAAACCGGCCTGATCGTGCCGATTGGCCGCTGGATCCTCAAGGAAGCCTGCCGGCAAGCTCACTCCTGGCATCTCCTGAATCCCACGGATGCGCCAATGACCATCACCATCAACGTTTCGCCGCGCCAGCTGGCCCAAAGCAACCTGGTCGCCGACGTGAAGGCCGCTCTGGATGAAACTAATCTCGATCCGGGGAGCTTGCAACTTGAAATCACGGAATCTATGGCCATGAGCAATCCGAAAGTGACCACTCGTGTCTTCACGCAGTTGAAGGATATGGGCGTGAGCTTGAGCATCGACGATTTCGGCACGGGCCATTCCTCGCTTAGCCGCCTGCGCAGTTTTCCCGTGGACGTGCTGAAGATAGACCGTTCCTTCATTCGCGGGATCGAGCAGGACGTTGAAAGCCGCGAAATCGCGCGCCTCATCGTCACACTCGCGCATCACCTGGACCTCAAAGTGATCGCCGAAGGCGTGGAAACGCCCGGCCAGCAGACGTATCTCGAGCAATTCGGTTGTGAATTCGGCCAGGGCTATCTCTATTCGCCGCCGGTGAATGCCGATGAATTTGAAAAGCTGCTCCTGCGCGCGCACAACGGCTCGGAAGAATCCGCGCTAGACACAGTTACCCGCCGGGCATTGCAAAGCTGAAGTTCCGCCGCTTGCCGGACGCTTGCTACGCAATCTCTTTCGTCCGTTCGCGCGGTCGGCTAGAATTACGCGTTTGCGCGTTTCGCTTGCGACGCGCTGTTGCGAGGGTCCAAGACTGTGCGCGAGATTTTGCTGCATAACACGCTGGGCGGGCACACCGAACCGTTCGTGCCGCTGCACGCGGGCGAAGTGCGCATCTACACCTGCGGGCCGACGGTCTATGACTTCGCGCACATCGGCAATTTTCGTACGTTCGTTTTCCAGGACATCTTGCGGCGATTCCTGCATTCGCAGGGCTACCAGATCATTCAGGTGATGAACCTGACCGACGTGGACGACCGCATCATCAAGCGCGCCGCCGACGCGGGCGTGACGATTCGCCAGTACACCGACGATTACATCCGCGCGTTCCTGGAGGATCGCACGGCGCTGAACCTCGAACCGCCCGAACATTTCGTACGCGCCACCGATCACATCGACGACATGGTGCGCCTGATCGAGCGCCTGATCGCCAAGGGCTACACCTACCAGAGCGAAGGCTCGATCTATTTCCGCATCGCGAAATTTCCGGCGTACGGCAAGCTCTCGAAAATTGATTTCAGCGGAATACAGGCAGGGGCGCGCGTGGACGTGGATCGCTACGACAAAACCGACGCGCGCGATTTCGCGCTGTGGAAGGCGCCGAAGCCTGGCGAGCAATTCTGGGAGACGGCGATTGGTTCCGGCCGTCCCGGCTGGCACATCGAATGCTCGGCCATGGCGATGGCGCTGCTGGGCGAAACCATTGACATCCATTCCGGCGGCGTGGACCTCACGTTTCCGCACCACGAAAATGAAATCGCCCAATCCGAAGCGGCCACCGGCGAGAAATTCGTGAATTACTGGCTACACGCCGAGCACTTGCTGGTGGACCACGAGAAAATGTCGAAGTCGGTGGGGAATTTTGCGACGCTGCGCGAGCTGTTGCGCGAAGGCCACCGCCCATCCTCGGTGCGCTACCTGCTGGCTTCCGTGCCGTATCGCACGCAGCTCAATTTCACAGCCGAAAGCCTGAAGCAGGCGGCGAGTTCGGTCGAGCGGCTGCGGAATTTCGCGGCGCGCCTCACGTCGGAAGCCTTTCCGGCCGGTTCCGATCCCGCCATGGCCGGCGCGATCGCCGGATCCGCCCAGCGATTTGAGGCCGCGCTGGCCGATGATTTGAATACCGCGCAGGCGCTGGCCGCCGTTTTCGATATGGTCCGCGAGGCGAATATTGCGATGGACCGCGGCGCGTTCCGCGCGAATCAGCGCGCCGCCGCGCGCGCCGTGCTCGATCAATTTGACGCGATCTTCGCGGTGCTGGAAGACGATGACGCCGAGCGGTTGGCCGCCCTGGGAATTTCTACGGGTGAAGCCGCGGCCTCCGACGCCGATATCGATGCGCTGGTAGCCGAGCGGCAAGCCGCGCGGAAGCGCAAGGACTTCAAGGCCGCCGACAAGATTCGGCAGGAATTGGCCGACCGTGGTATTCTGCTGGAAGATATCAAAGACGGCGGCATCCGCTGGAAACGAAAATGAGCTTCACGCAACACAATTCGACCGCAAAGCATTGCCTTCCGTCTCTCGAACGCCCTAGCCTGTTCAGCGTCGACTAAATTAGCTGTTATCGAAATGCTTCGCGCGCGGCGCCGTCTGTTTCGGCTGCGTCCTGCGTGCGCCACCCCTTCATCGCGCGCGGATTGCGCTCCAATCTCAGTCTTGGGGAGACGTTATGATTAATGCAAAGCTCGAAGAAAAGAAAGTTGCGCGGCTGGTGACGAAGCTGCCGGGCCCCAACGCCGCGGCGCTGCTGGAGCGCGACGCGCGCTCGATCTCATCGTCGTACACACGCAGCTATCCCTTCGTTGCCAAATCCGGCTGCGGCGCGCTTGTGGAAGACGTTGACGGCAACACGTTCCTCGATTTCGCCGCCGGCATCGCCGTCGTTTCCACCGGCCATTGCCATCCCGACGTCGTTGCCGCGATCCAGAAGCAGGCCGCCGAACTGGTGCACATGTCTGGAACCGATTTCTACTATCCGAACATGGTGGAGCTCGCGGAAAAGCTCGGTGAAATAACGCCTGGCCCGGGGCCGAAGCGCGTTTACTACGGAAACTCCGGCGCTGAAGCCATCGAAGCTGCGATCAAGCTGGCCCGCTATCACACGCGGCGCGAAAAATTCATTTCCTTCTTCGGCGGCTTCCACGGCCGTACGATGGGCGCGCTTTCGCTCACGGCGTCGAAGGCCGTGCAGCGCAAAGGATTCGGCTCGCTGCTCTCCGGTGTTTTCCATGCGCCATATCCCGATCCGTATCGCTGCCCGCACGCAGCCGCGACCGCGCCGAGCGCCTACTGCGCCGAATGCGGCTCTTACATCGAGCGCGAACTGTTTCATAAGGTCGTGGCCCCGGAAGACGTGGCCGGCATCGTGATCGAGCCGATCCAAGGCGAAGGCGGCTACCTGCCCGCGCCTGCGGAATTTTTGCGTTACCTGCAAACTTTGTGCCGCAAGCACGGGATCCTGCTGATCTCCGACGAAGTGCAATGCGGCATGGGCCGCACGGGCAAATGGTGGGCCGGCGACCACGCCGGAATCGAGCCGGACATTCTGTGCGTGGCCAAAGGGATCGCCTCCGGCATGCCGCTTTCCGCCACCATCGCGCGCGCCGACATTATGAATTGGCCGCCCGGCGCCCACGCATCCACCTTCGGCGGCAACCTGGTATCCGTGGCAGCCGCGCTGGAGACCATTCGCTTAATCGAATCGGAATATATGGAGAACGCGCGGTTGATGGGCGATCACATTCTCTCGCGCATCGCTTCCTGGCCCGAACGCCATGCCATCGTCGGCACCGTTCGCGGCGTCGGCCTGATGATCGGCATCGAGATCGTGCTGGATCGCAAAACCAAGGCGCGCGCACACGATTTACGCGACGCCATCGTCGAGCGCGCCTTCCACAAAGGATTGCTGCTGCTCGGCGCGGGTGAAAACACCGTGCGTCTTTCGCCTCCGCTCACCATCGACCGCGAGCAAGCCGATTTCGCCGTCGACACCCTCGACGCTTGCATCGCCGAAGTCGCCGCCAACGCTGCGACCGGCAAATGAGCCGCGAGTAAACAGCGTGCCCGTGGTCTCGCGCGTCGTCTTTTTCCTCGTGGATTGGGCCGCGCGCCGCGGCCTCGCCGAGGATCTCCCAGCGCATGGCGTGGCCGCGAAACAGGAAGCCACACGCCGGGGCATTCGTGGCGAAACCTATGCCTACTGGTATCTCCGCCGGCACGGCTACGTGCTTACGGCACGCAATTACCGCGTCCCAGGCCTGAAGGGCGAAATCGATATGATCGGCTACGATGGCCCGGTGCTCGCGTTTGTCGAGGTGAAAACGCGCACCGGGGGCCCGGGCGTCCCCGAAGACGCCGTCACGCCCGAGAAGCGCCGCGTCCTCAGCCGCATCGCGCGCCAGTTTCTCGCCGCGCGCCGCATCCACGAGGCACCTTGCCGTTTTGACCTGCTTGCGATTGAAGCGCCACCCGGCAGGCGTCCGGTCGTCAGACTCCACAAAGGCGCCTTCGCCGGGCCGTAAATGGCGTGGCCTCGGGACGCGCGTCAGCGGCGAATTTCGTGGCCAGCATGTTCCCGTTAGGAAACGCGAATCTCTTTACCGATTCGCCCCCGCCGAACATTGGGATTAAAATGTTTTGATCAAACGTACACGCGTGACCGTTCCAGGAGGATTCGTTGCCGGAGCTTCGTAGGGACCTCATCACAGGCCGCTGGGTGATCATCTCCACCGACCGCGCCAAGCGCCCGAGCGATTTTGCGCGCCAGAGCGTGCTCGTAAAGGGAATCGGTTTTTGTCCATTCTGCAGCGGAAACGAGAGCAAGACGCCGCCGGAGCTTCTGCAGTACGGCCGCGAATCCGGCCAAGCCAACACGTCCGGCTGGCGCGTGCGCGTTGTGCCCAACAAATTCCCGGCGTTGGGAATCGAAGGCGAGCTCGACCGTCAGGGCGAGGGTCTCTTCGACCGTATGAACGGCGTCGGCGCGCATGAAGTGGTCGTCGAGACGCCCGAGCACGGCAGCACCCTTGCGACACTCCCCGTGCGCGCCGTCGAAGACGTGCTTTTTGCCTTCCGCGATCGCATGCTCGATTTAAAGAACGACAAGCGTTTCCGGTACGTGCTGATCTTCAAGAATCACGGCGAAGCCGCCGGCGCTTCCTTCGAGCACCCGCATTCGCAGTTAATCGCACTGCCGATTGTCCCCAAGCGCGTGCGCGAAGAAGTGGATTCCGCGCGCCACTATTTTCAGGACAAGGAGCGCTGCATTTTCTGCGACATGATTCGCCAGGAGCAGGAATCCAAAGTACGCGTGATCTCCGATAATGGCGTTTTCATCGCTCTGGCACCCTACGCGCCGCGGTTTCCCTTCGAGATGTGGCTGCTGCCCAAAGCGCACAGCTCATCGTTTGAAAACAACCAGAGTTCGGTGTTCGCCAGCCTGGCGCAGATTCTGAAAGATTGTCTGGCGCGATTGGACGCCGTACTCGATCGTCCGCCGTACAATCTAATGATCCATACGTCGCCGGTTGGTGAAGAAACCAACGCGCATTACCATTGGCACATCGAGATTATTCCGTTGCTCACGAAAGTGGCGGGATTCGAGTGGGGCTCGGGCTTTTACATCTGTCCCACGCCGCCGGAGGAATCGGCACGCTTCATGCGCGAGGCTCAGGTCGCACCGCCCAAGACGGAGCCAGCCTGAGGCAGTCGCTGCCAAATTTCGCTATACTTGAAATCCGAGGGCGCGGTACCCAAGTGGTTTAAGGGAGAGGTCTGCAAAACCTCCACGCGTGGGTTCGAATCCCACCCGCGCCTCCAAATTTCGCCTGCGAATCGCATTCGTCCACCTTCAGCCAGATTTGCTCGCTGGTCCCCCTGCGCAGGCTAACCCGTTGCGTGGCCAGCCATTCTTCGACGGGGCACGCGTCGAGCTCTCTGGCGCAGCATTAACTTGCCGGTGACATCAAAGTGTTTATATATCTCAGGGGCTCGAATTCTCGGCAATAATCCTGTGCAGACGCAAAATTTTTCTGTTCCGCAGGTTTCGGA
>Ga0182015_10007378_pt1 | contig 10740 bp, 12 predicted proteins | sample 712P3MmetaG_FD_120478 | JGI IMG/M metagenome (GOLD analysis project Ga0182015, IMG submission 120478) | Permafrost microbial communities from Stordalen Mire, Sweden - 712P3M metaG | ecosystem: Environmental > Terrestrial > Soil > Wetlands > Permafrost | place: Sweden: Stordalen | collected...
AGGCCTGAACGAGCCGGCGGCGCGCGCTCGCCCAGCACCGGATCAGGTGTCCCGCGCGGCTCGTGCGGCGGACTTTCCGCGGCGTTACGGCCGGAGTTGCTCCGTCGGCGGAAGCGACGCCGCGAGCGTCGCGGGCTGAGTGAATGTCTGGCCGGTGCGGATCGCAAGCGTCCGCAGGTAGGAGAGCTGTTTCGCTGTCGGTTTACCGGGGTTCCTGTCGGTTGCGGGTAGGGCATGCCCGGCCATTTGCACACCCTTGGGTGTGCTTGGCTTGAGGGCGGGCCCTACCCGCGGAGCGGCAGGCCGCGTTGGGCGTTGTGCGTGGCTTTGGCCGGGGAGCAGCAGCTCGCTGAGGCGGGCGCGCACCTCGATGAAGTCGGTGCCGCGGGTATCGCCCCCTTTATCCGGCTAGTGCTGACAGCCACCCGCGCCCAAGCGGCGCGCGCCCATAGCCTCCCGACTCAGCCCAACGGAGCGGCGCAGCGGGCGTTACCGAGATGCGACCTGCTCGATGAGCCTTTCGGCGCGCTTGTTAGCGCTTTGCACACTCGCTCGTAGCAGCTCGCGCAGGCGCGCCTCGTGCGCCCCGAACTGTGGCGACTCGGCCAGCGCAAGCGTGCGCGGACGCGGCAGGTCGATCTCGAGCGCGGCGGCGATGCGGCCCGGGCGGGGTGTCATAACGTAGACGCGGTCCGCGAGGAACACAGCCTCGGTGACGTCGTGTGTGATCAACATCACGGTCGCGCCGACCTCGCTCCAGACCTCGAGCAGCCATTGCTGTAGCTCCGAGCGGGTGATGCCGTCGAGCGCGCCGAAGGGCTCGTCGAGCAGCATCGCCGGCTTGTCGAGCAGCACGGTGCGCAGGAACGCGGCGCGCTGGCGCATGCCGCCGGAAAGCTGCCACGGCCATGCCGTCTCGAAGCCGCCGAGCCCGAAGTGCTCGAGCAGCGGCATGGCGCGCTGTCGGGCCTGCGCGCGGCGCATCCCAGCGAGCTCGAGGCCGATCGTCACGTTGTCGATCGTGCGCCGCCACGCCAGCAGTCCGTCGTGCTGGGGCATGAAAGCGCAGACGCCCAGCCGATTCTCGATGTGGCGGCCGTCGATCAGCACCTCGCCGGCGCTCGGGGCTTCGAGGCCGGCCAGGATCTGAAACAGCGTCGTCTTTCCGCAGCCGCTCGGGCCGATCACGGCGACGAACTCGCCCGGCGTGACGGCGAGGTCTATGCCGTCGAGCGTCAGCAGCGCCTCGTGACCCTCGAGCTCGAAGGTCTTGGTGAGCGCGCGTACCTCAAGGCGCGCGGAGGCGCCTCGAGGCGGGGTCGCGTTCACCATCGCGTGTCCGCCTGCGCGGGCGGCCGCCAGCGGATAACGGCGTGCTCGAGCACGCTGACGAGCGCGAACAGAATCAGCGTGAGCAGCGCTGTCACGATCACGGCACCGAACACGAGATCGGTGTTGAAGTACTCGTTGGCGACCTGCATGTAGTGCCCGAGGCCCTGGGTCGCGCCGACGTACTCGGCGAAGATCGCTGCCACGTAGGAGAAGGTCACTCCCACCTTCAAACCGGTGAAGAACTGCGGCAGCGCGCTTGGCAAGCGCACCCGCCAGAGGATCTGCGCGCGGGTTGCGCCCATCGTTCGCAGCAACTTCATCGTCTCGACGTCGGTCGAGCCGAGACCCTGGATCGTCCCGACGGCGATCGCGAAGAACGTGAACAGCGCGACTAGCACCACCTTCGGCGCCGCTCCGAAGCCGAACCAGATGATCACCAGCGGCGCGAGCGCGATCAGCGGAATCGTCTGCGACACGACCATCAGCGGGTAGATGCTGCGCCGCACGGCGCGCGACCAGTCCACTGCGATCGCCAATATCAACGCGCAGACGATGCCCAGCACGATGCCGAGCAGCGCCTCCTGGGTCGTCGTCCAGATCGCGGGTACAAGGTCGGCACGGTCGCGCCAGGTGTTGCTGACGACGAACCACGGGCCCGGGAGCGAAAGGCTAGCGTGCACGGCGTTAGCGACTATGTCCCAGCCGAGCACGATCACGGCAAACACCAGCAACGGTGGCCACGCGGTGCGCGCCAGCCGCGCAACTGCCCCTTTCATCTCAGCCGCCCGGTAGTAGCGCGTTCGTGTAGAGCTCGCTCATCGGCGGCGAGGTCCTTATGACGTGGGCGTTGGCAAGGATCTTCTCGAGGCCGGCGTAGTCGGCGTCGGTCTCAGGTCCCCACTTCCCCGACGCGTCGAGGAAGTGCGGAGCAGTCGCATTGCCTGTCGCGTCGATGATCTTGGTCGCGCTGACCAGCGCGGTCTCGTTATCAGCGATGAGGATCCGCTCGGCTGCAGCCGGGTGCCGCGCTGCAAACTCGTAGCCCTCGGCGAGCGCCTTCAGCGCTCGCGCGAGGATCGGCCCGCGCGTCGCGATGTCGGGGTCGCTCGCGACGTAGACCGCGTTGGGATAGTTGCCAGCGGCACCGAGGTACCGGTTGTAGGGGAAGGTCCGCAGCTTGATTCCCTGAAGTGCGGCGGTTACGTCGTCGATGCCGCCGAACACCGCGGTGTAGTCGACGCGATGGGCAGCTAGCGCTGTGATCACGTCGGCGTCGAGCACGACCTGTCTGAAGATCGGCCTCTTGACGCCGTCGGCGCGCAGGATCGCGGTCACGATCGGCGGGTCGCTCACGATGCCAAAGCCGCCGTAAAGCTTGCCGCTCAGTTGCGCTGGACGCGTGTACTTCGACGAAGCGAGCACCGCGAGAGCCGTCGTGTTGTCGCTGACCAACGCGCCGACGGCCTTGTACCTGAGACCGTTGGCACTGTTGATGATGATGTCCGGCGGATAGCTGATGCCGAGATCGGTTTGACCGGCCTGGATGAGCTGTTCGGCAGACGCGTTGGCATAGGGGAGGACGACGGCGTTGATGTGCTCGGCCGCGAAGTAGCCCCTGCTCTTCGCCACGTAGATGCCGAGGTAGTCGACATTCTCGGTGTAGTCGAGCGCGATCTTCACCGTCGCGAGTCGTGTCGCGGCGACCCGCGCAGCCGAGGAGGTCGAGGCATAGATCACGACAGTGGCGGCAGCGGCAGCGATAAGTGCTGCGGCAAGCCTCACGCGTCGGCCGCGCAGTCGCCGGCCGGCCAGAAGGCCAACGCTGCGACCGACAGTCAGGGTAAACATCAATCTCCCTTCGCTGGTATGACCCAGATCAGGTTCGTCGGGTCAGCGCGAACACGCGCCCTCTCAGCCCCTTGCGGGACTCCCCGGATTGCGGATATGGACTGCTGTTGACGATAGCAGCGGCACCGCCACGCTCAACGTGCACCACGGTGTGCTGGCACGATGCGTTCATGGAGCGCGTGCTGGCCGCAGTCGCTGCCGCGTCGCCTAGCGCTGGTACGACGCTGGTGGTGGCGATCGACGGGCGCTCGGGCGCCGGCAAGTCGACACTCGCTCACACTCTCGCCGGCCGCCTTGGCGCGCCGCTAGTCAGCCTCGAGGACCTCTACGGCGGGTGGGACGGCCTCGAGCGCGGTGTCTCGCTCCTGGCCAGCGCGGTGCTACGTCCGCTTGCCGCTGGCCGTGCGGTGAGCGTCCCGCGCTATGACTGGGAGGCGGCCGCGTGGCGTGAGCCGTGGAGCCTGCAGCCACCAACGCATTTGATCGTCGAGGGGGTCGGAGCCGGTGCGAAATCTCTCGCGCCGTACACCAGCGTGCTGGTCTGGCTCGAACTGGATGCCCACAGGCGCCATGATCGCGCGCTGGCGCGCCACTACGGTGACATCTACGGCATCTACGGTCCTGAGTGGGAGCGTTGGTCTCTGCACGAGGACGCCTTCTATGAGCGGGAGCGCCCCCGCGATCGCGCCGACGTCGTGATCGAAGCCGAGGAGCTTGGCGATCGCGCGGGCGCCTAGCTCCTGTGCCTCGGTTGCTTCTAAACGCGGCTGATCGGTGCTCGGTTGCGCCATGCCGCCGCTCGGCCTCCGCCACGCCGGTAGTGCGACTCACCCGCGTGGTCGCGGAACACCTTGGCCTCTCTGCGGCATCGGCCCGTCTTCGGACACGCTCGCGCAGGGGGGAGCGTAGCTCGAGTGCGCACACACCGCAGCTAACGACACGTGCCAACCCGGCCCTCAAGCAGGGCGCCTTGGCCGATCAAGCCGGGGCGCCCCGTAGCGTAGCCAGCCCAGGGGAGACCGACGGGCGAGAAGCCGTGGTCGCGGACTGTTTCCGCCGCGGCGACGACAATGCCAGTTGACATCTCTTCGAGGAGGAGTTCGATGGCCGATCCCTCGAACTCTCGGCCGTGATCGAAGCGCCGCTGGAGTTCAGGAGACGCCGGAAGCGGCTTGCTCGGCTGGAGCACGTTGTTCTGCGCCCGAACAGGACACTGCTTGGCGACGTAGCCTCCCTGAGACGGAACCGCTGAGGGGTCGTATCTCGTCACGGCCGGTGCCTACGGGCCCCGCCGGCAAGACGTGATCGGACGGAGGACGACATTGCTGGAAGCGGAGTATCGACCCTCGCCGGGTACCAGGCGCCATAATCGAAGCGAGTCGCACGTGAGCGCCGACCCGACTAACAGACCCGATCGCAACCTCGCGTTGGAGTTGGTGCGGGTGACAGAGGCGGCCGCGCTTGGCGCTGCGCGCCTGATCGGGCGCGGCGACAAGGAGGCGGCCGACCAGGCTGCGGTCGACGCGATGCGTCACGTGCTTGACAGCGTGCGCTTCGATGGCGTCGTCGTGATCGGCGAGGGTGAGAAGGACAAGGCGCCGATGCTCTTCAACGGTGAGCACATCGGAGACGGCTCGCCGCCGGCGGTCGACATCGCGGTCGACCCGCTCGAGGGCACGACGCTGACGGCGCGGGGCATGCCAAACGCGCTGGCGGTGATAGCGCTATCCCCGCGCGGCACGATGTTCGATCCCGGGCCGTTCGTCTACATGGAAAAGATGGCGGGCTCGGCTCAGGTCGCTGATCTGCTCGATCTCGACCGTCCGCTCGAGGAGACCGTCGAGCTCATCGCTCGGCGCAAGGGATCAGACGTCGGCGACGTGATGGTCGTGATGCTCGACCGGCCGCGCCACGAGGAGGGCCTGCAGCGCGTCCGCGGCGCCGGCGCACGCGCCCGGCTGATCAGCGACGGGGACGTCGCCGGCGTACTGCTCGCCTGCGATGAGCGCTCCGCGGTCGATCTGCTCTGGGGGATCGGCGGCACGCCGGAGGGCGTGCTCGCCGCAGCCGCCGTGAAGTGCATCGGCGGCGGTCTGATCGGGCGCCTCTGGGCGCGCGACGACGCCGAGCGCGCGGCCGCACGCGCGGCCGGCTACGACCTCGAGCGCGTGCTCGACTGCGACGCGCTGATCGCGAGCGACGACTGCTTCTTCTCGGCGACCGGTGTCACCGACGGCGATGTGCTGGCCGGCGTGCGCTACGAGGGCGCGAGCGGCGCGACGACCGAGTCGCTCGTGATGCGCTCGCGCTCGGGCACGGTCAGGCGCATCTTCGCGCGCCACGACCGAGCCAAGCTCGCCGCGCTCTGAGCCTCGGCCGGCGCGCTCGCTGAGCCGCTGCCTTCGCGCCGGAGTTCGCATCATCCTCCTCGCGCAACGACAGCCCTGAGGCGACACGGCCCTGCACCTCTGCACCGCGACAATGCTTGTCGTGCGCTTGGGCACGCGGCCGGCTCCTCCCTTCGTCCCGGCGCCGCTAGTCGAGCCTGTGCCGCATGACCAGCAAGGCGTGCAGGGAGGCGCCTGGACTTTCGGTCGCGTCTCCACGCCAGGCCCCTCGCGCTTGCCCGCATCCGGTCCACAGTCCCGCCAGCATCACGCCGCCACTTCCGTGCCCCTCGCTCCCGTCCTGCTCTTCCCGACGCTCCTGCGACTGCGTTCCAGCGCTTCCGCTTCGCTTGGGACCTTGCGGAACTTTGTGTCTTTGGCGTGATCTGACCTGAGGCCCGTGTGTGGGCCGGAGAGGATGATCGTGCCGTTGGATCCGAAGACGAATCCCGTTGAGGGCTCGCGTGAGGGGCTGCCTGGGCCGCCGGCCGGTGGCCCAGGCAGCATGCGCGAGTGGGCGCAGGCGCTCGTTGGTCGGGTCCGAGCTAACCCGGTGTGCGCGCGAGAGCCTTACGGATAAACGTCTGGAACTGCGCTAGATCGGGCGACGCTTCAGGAACCTCAAATAGAACGCCGCGAACACCAGGACAATTCCGACGTTTACTATCAGCCGCTCCCAGAAGTGGTGCCTGAAGAACAGGACGTCCACGCCGACCACGACGGCTACCATCGCGAGTACGTAAGGCACGTCCTGTCTTCTCATCGCTCCTTCCTACTCTAAGCGCTGTTCTCCCGAGTGCGGCCAGGAGATCCACTTCTCGTCCCGGTCGCGTCGGCGACACGGGCTAGCCCACTCGGTGTGCGAGGCAGATCCGCTCAAGGCTCGCCATCGCATCCTCCCATCATGCGCCACGACGATCACCCGCGGCGTCGCTCGGCCCGGCGGCGTTCTCGTCCGCCGCCGGGTCCGAGCCTTCTACCGCCGGCGAGACGACTGCCTTCACGCGCGAGCGACACTGACGGCGTGCCGCGTACCGCCGCTGGGCGCCGCTGCTCAACCTGGCCGTGAGCGCCCGCCCTTGGGTGCTGGGGCTGGGGGCGTGCGGCTGGCGGTGGCGATCAGGGTGATCATCAGCTCGACCGTCTCGTCGGCTTGGAGTCCGTGGTCGTGGCTTAGCGATCGCCAGGTGTTGAAGTCGAGCGCGTGTGCGATGGTCGCTGCCACTCGGACGCGTGTTCGCCCGCTTAGTCGCCGCCCGTTCATCAGTGTGGCGTGGAGCGCGCCGAAGTGGTGGCGGAAGTTTTCGTTTGCTTGCGCCATGGCTGGAACGAGCGGTGTGTCGCGGTAGACGTTGGTGAGCATCGGCTCGGCCCACACGTACCACGTGTAGAGCTCGGCGAGCGCGTGCCGCAGTCGCTCGTCGGTGTCGGCGATCTGGTCCCAGGCGGCCGGGTCTGGGGGTGGGTTGAGGCTCGCCCAGTGCGTCGAGCAGGCGAGGAACAGCGATTCGAGGTCTGGGAAATGCCGGTAGACGGTCGCGCGCTGGACGCCTGCCTGGGCGGCGATCCCCTTGATCGTCGTGCGGGCCGGACCGATGGTCCCGTGCAGTTCGACGGTCGCCTCGGTGATCTGGCGGCGTGTGTCGGCCTCCCGGTCGGCGCGGCGGCGCTTGCGGTAGGCCCGTCGCGGCTGACTATTTTCGCTAACCATGAGTGTCTGGCGAATATTGACAGGCCCCCAGGACCGTGCTATTGACTCGTCGCACATCACTGTTCGATCAATTATCAGGAGGGGTTGTGATGGAGGCGACGACTACCGAGGGCCCGCGGCGATTCGATGCCTCACAGGGGCCACGCAAGCTAGGGCCTGACGCAGGCAAGACGATCGATCTTGGCTCGATCGGGGTCAGGTTCATGGCCTGGACAGAGGAGACCGGCGGCGGGTTCTCGCTCGTTGAGCACCCGATCCCGCCGCGGACCCTGGTCGCGCCGCTTCACCGCCACTCCAACGAGGACGAGTACAGCTTCGTGCTCGAGGGCCGCATGGGCGCGCTCCTGGGCGACTCGACGATCTACGCCGATACCGGCGAGTTCGCGTTCAAACCCCGCCACCAATGGCACACCTTCTGGAACCCAGACGACACCCCGTGCCGGATCCTCGAAATCATCTCCCCCGGCGGGTTTGAGCACTTCTTCGACGAGCTCGCAACGATGATGCGAGCGACGGACCTCGATCCCGCCCAGATGGGCGCGCTCGGGCACCGCTACGGAGTCGAATTCGACCCAGCAAGCCTGCCCCGACTCTGCGCCGAGCACGGACTCGACCACCCTCTCCTGCACGCCGACTGACCGCATTCCAACGCGCTGTTCCGCACCGTGGACCACGCGCCGCTGGCTCGGAACAGTTGGCGGCACGAGATCGGCGCCATTGGACATGGCCCCGCCCGCGTTGTCCCTTTCCGCGACCAGCGACAGCCCGGGGAACCGGGAGGGTGGAGTGCCGACGCTAGCCGGCGAGTCCTTTGTCGCGGAGCTCGGTGAGTGCGCGTTCGCTCTTGTTGAGCTCGTCTAAGCCCATGCCCTGCAGAACCGCCGGTGTCTTGGTGAACTGGATCTCGCAGTAGTCGACGACCTGCACGTTGTTGCCCCACGGGTCGCGGAAGTCGAGCGACCCGGAAGGCGGTACTTCCACGCCGCCGCGGCGTAGCGCCGCGCGCACCGCTTCCATGTCGTCGACGACGAGCCCAAAGTGGCGTGCCTCGTCTGGAGCCTGTGAGCGTCCCGCCGCGATCGCGATGAACTGGTCGCCCATGTCGATGAACGCCATCTGCGCGCCCGCGCGCCCGCGCAGTTCGAACTCGAAGAAGCGGCCGTACCAGGTGAGCGCTGCGTCGACCTCGTCGACCTCCAGCGCCACGTGGTTGATGCCGACCAGCCGTGCCATCAGTCCTCAGCCTAGCGTGCTGCACACAGAGCGATCCTACGAGCCGTTTGCGCATCCAACGACGCTGTTCCAACGCGCGAAGAGCAGCTACCACGGTCGGGGGGTCGCGAGTCGCGTGACGCAACCGGGTTCCGAGGTGCCCGCATTCGGCTGGGGCAGGGCGGCCTGGGCGCAGACTGGACGCTGCGGCCCGCTATCACTCGGTCAGCTTCGAATTCTGGCCGGCAACTGTCCTCTTGTACTGGCCCAGTCAGCGGGGTAGCCTGAGCTCTCCCAGCAGCTGTCGAGATGAAGAGAGGAAAAACGAATCGTGGCTGATCTAGTGGTTAGTAGCTTCGATCAGGCTGAGGAGGTCCATGAGCAGGGGGATGGCAAGGCCCGCGCCGAGTTCGTCGACCTGAACGGCAAAAAGGTCGGACGCGCCAGGATGGAGCCAGGCTGGCGCTGGTCGGTGCACGGCAAGCCCCAGGCGGGCACCGACTCCTGTGAGGTTGAGCACATCGGGTACGTCGTCCAAGGTCGCATGGCGGTCCGAATGGACGACGGCACGGAGGTCGAGATTGGTCCCGGAGAGGCCTACCACGTGCCGCCCGGCCACGATGCATGGGTCGTCGGAAACGAGGCCGTGGTACACGTCGACTTCAGCGCCCTCGCCAGTTAGGGGCAGCACAACGCGGACGCCTTTTCCAGGTTGGAATGGCGCCTCGTGGCGCAGTGTCGCATCGCGCGAGATGCGAGCGTCTGCCGGGCGCCGCACGAGGGCCGCGGCGCGCCGTTCCGTCCAGCATGCGTCACATTGACTTGACAACGACATCATTATGCAGTCATACTGCTGTCATGCAGCTCGACGGCTACGTTCAGGCTCTCCAGGAGGACCTCGCCCGCGTGGCGGCGGTCGGCGACGAGACAACCGCCCGCGCAGCCGAATTGCTCGCGGTCGCGCTCGAGTCCGCGCTCGGCCGGCGCCTCCAGGAGGCGCTCGCGGAGGCGACGCTCGAGCTCTCGTCGCAACTCGACCACGGCAGCGTCGAGGTCCGCTTCGCCGGCGCCGACCCGGAGCTCGTGTACATCCCGGACGCGGAGCGCGCGTCGGCCGACGCAGGCGGCGAGGCGTTCAGCGCCCGGATCACGCTGCGGCTGCCGGAGAGCTTGAAGGCCCGCCTCGAGGAAGCCGCAGCCGCCTCTGCCGTGTCCGTCAACGCATGGCTCGTGCAGGCGCTCGGCCGCCTAGTCGAGCCCCGTCCCCCGGCCGCAGGCACCCGCTATCGACTCACCGGCTACGGCCGGAGCTGAAAGGAGTCCAGATGTCCGAACAGCGCTTCACCACGCCCTCTCCAGTGAGACTCGAGCTCAGGGTCCCGATCAGCGACGTTGACGTCGCAACGATCGACGGCGGCGAGTCGGTCGTCACGTTGAGCGGCCCGCCGAAGCGCGTCGAGGCGACGACCGTCGAGCTCATCGGCGACCGCTTGGTCGTCGAGCAGCCACGCAAGGGCTTCGGCCTCTTCGGCCCTTTCCACGGATCGGCGCTCCACATCCAGGCCCGCGTCCCGCAGCACAGCCGGGTCGACATCGCCATCGCGGTCGGCGACGCGAAGCTGGACGGCACCTTCGCCGCGCTGGAGACAAAATTGGTCTCCGGTGACCTTCGCGCCACCGGCGAGCTTGAAGGCAACGCAAACGTGAAGTCGGTCAGCGGCAACGTGCGCCTCCCCCACGTCGGCGGCGACCTCACAGTTCAGACGGTCTCCGGCGACGTCAGCGCCGCAGCGGTGGACGGCTCCGTCTCGGTCAAGTCCGTGTCCGGTGACGTCCGCGTCGACGCGGTCCGCGAGGGCAAGGTGACGGTCCACAGCGTCTCCGGCGACGTCGAGCTGGGGATCGTGCCCGGCACGAGCATCGACATCGACGCCGGCTCGACGTCCGGCGATCTGAGCTCCGACGTCCCGCTGTCGACCACCCCAGGCGGAGAGGCCCACCCAATGCTTGTCATCCGCAGCAAGACCGTGAGTGGTGACTTCCGCGTTTTTCGTGCCGGGTGAGCGACGCGCTGTCGCAAATCCCGAAAGCAGCCACGAGCGCAACCCAGCGCCACGTGGCTGCTTCGCGCGGTGGCTGTTGCGTAATGCGGCGGCGTCGGGTGTAGCGCGTGCTGGTTTTCGGCGAGGAGGCGCTGTCTGACTGGCGGATTGCCCGATCAGGCGGCCTGGAGGGCGGTGTGGAGCTTCA
>Ga0182015_10007379_pt1 | contig 10740 bp, 6 predicted proteins | sample 712P3MmetaG_FD_120478 | JGI IMG/M metagenome (GOLD analysis project Ga0182015, IMG submission 120478) | Permafrost microbial communities from Stordalen Mire, Sweden - 712P3M metaG | ecosystem: Environmental > Terrestrial > Soil > Wetlands > Permafrost | place: Sweden: Stordalen | collected...
AATACGCACAGCGTGGCGGAGAGCGAGGGATTCGAACCCCCGATACCCTTTCGGGTATGCCGGTTTTCAAGACCGGAGCCATCAACCACTCGGCCAGCTCTCCGTTCCCTCATCATAAAGAAATGCCCCGATTTTCGCCGGGGCATTCCGCTATTTTTCCACGTCAGGTGAGCTATCCACCACGACGAGATCGTCGCAAAGCCGTGGGGGCGGCCGAAAACAGGCTCTTAGTGTCACATCAGATCCCCAAAATGAGCCGTATCATTCAATAGGCCTCACGACCAATGTCCCCAGTAGCGCCCATGATCGAACTGCTCTCGGCGGACCTGGTCTCGGATCTGAAAGCAGTCCGTTTGCGCGCTCTGCAAGACACGCCAACTGCATTTGGACGAACCTATGCGGAGGAGTCTCAACTATCCGATGCTGAGTGGCTGAAGCGAGTTGCCGCCTGGAACAGCGGCAGCAATTCCGTCTGCTACCTCGCGATGGATGTAGGCCTACCCTGCGGCATCATAGCCGGATATCTCGATGACCATGATCCACCAAGGCCGACCGTTGCCTCCATGTGGGTGGCGCCTGCGCATAGGAGAACTGGTCTCGGAACCAGGCTGTTGAACGAAGTGAAACGATGGGCCGAACGTCTCGGAGCCAGCCAACTCCGCCTCATGGTGACCAGCGGCAACGAGCGAGCGATGCGTTTCTATGAACGATTCGGCTTCGTCTTCACTGGGACGACTGGGTCGTATCGAAACGATCCGGCCTTCTTCGAGTACGAGATGATCAAATCTTTGCGAAACCAATCCCTCTAGCAGCCTGCCGCAGCGAAACCATTAAGGATCTATGATCGTTTCATCCCATACCTTGGATCCTTGCGCATGATATTGACCCAGCCGAGTCCAGTCTTCACGCGTAATGCCGTTGAGGTCCCAAACCACCCGTCCATCACGCACCGTCATCTCGCAAACCAGCTTCTCGGTCCCCGCCATACGCGCGCCGAAGGTGTCCACAAACCCGAAATTTCCTTTTTCCAGATGAAGCACCGCGATATCCGCGTCTGATCCCACCGACAGGTTGCCCAGCTCGTCGTGCTTGATCTCATGAGCCGGGTTCGAGGTCGACATGCGGATTACATCATCGAGCGAAACACCCAGGTTCAGAAATTTCGACATCACATTCAGCATGTCTTTCATGCCCGCATTCATACTATCGTTGTGCAGGTCGGTCGAGATGGAATCGGGGACAAACCCCTGCCGCACTGCGGGTGCCGCCTGCCGGAATAAAAAGCTTCCGCCGCCGTGACCAACGTCAAAAATCACGCCGCGCTTTCTTGCCGCGAAGAGATACGGCCGAACTGTGCCAGTTGCATCCAGCATCGGGACATCATCCAGGTACATATGCGTAGAGATATCGCCGGGGCGCAGTTTGTTCGACACCAACTCCTCATAAGGCCGCTCCGGGCGGAAGGTTCCAAAGTCTACCATTACCGGGATGTTGGCGATGGTCCCCGCCTGCACCGCACGCTCCACCGGAGTCCATTCCGGACCGTCGTAGTGCGCCGTTTTGATCCCCACGATCACCTGCGGATATTTCAGCGCCTGATCTGCAGTTGCCTGAGCATCCATGTCTCCCAGGTTCTGTTCATAGTTGCCCGCACGCATGCCGCTGCCGACAATATTGATAAAGGCCAGAACCCGCGTGATGGAGCGGTCAATGACCCGATCCTTGAAGTCAGGGAAATTTCTCCAACCCGAACTGCCCGCGTCTACGGCTGTCGTCACTCCACTACGCAGCGTAAACCCGTCTGGGTATAGCCCGTGGTCCCCAGCGTAGGAGCGGCGTTCGCCCGTGCCCGCGTACACATGTACATGGATGTCCACCAGTCCGGGTGTCACATAGAGACCGCCGACATCGACCACCTTCACGCGGGCGCCCGCCTGAATATGCTCGGCAACCTCAGCGATCTTGTGGTTCTTGATCGCCACATCTCGTACGGCGTCGATCCCGTTCCGGGGATCGATGACGTGGCCGCCCTTGAGCACAAGGTCAAAGGACGTTTGCGCATAAAGTGCAGGGAAAGGTAAAACGGTGATCCACAAGAAAATCGACAGCAAGCATGCCGGTCGAGCAAGACTACGCCGTTTTTGAACAGCATGAAAGAAATCCACGAGAAGGTATCCCCTCAAAGAACGTGCAATCGTTGAATCGTGTGCGAACGAGCTATTCGGGGCTCGAAAGAAGCGCAGCCGCTGTAACATACAGCGGCTGCGTGGAGATAACCCCGGCCAGCCTAAAAAACTATTTTCCCTGCCAGCTGAATCGCTCGCCCACTGGTGCCGGAGCTGGTGTTTTGTGTGCTGGTTGTGGTCCCAAAATCACCCCATGTCGTAGGATCACCCGGTTCCCAACCACCCTGCATGTCCGAGTTCGGGTTGGACAGATTCGGATGATTGAAGACGTTCTGAGCCTCGGCGCGGAATTGGAACTTTAACCTCTCCCAGATCGTGAAGTCCTTGAAAATCGACGCATTCACATTTTCGAAACCAGGACCGACCAATGGATTTCGCCCTCCCGTGCCAAAAGTAAACTGCGCCGGATAGGCGAATGCCGAACCATCAATGCAGGAAGCAGCCGAGTTAGCAATGTAAGACTTGGTGGTGCATTTGGCAGAGGGGAGATGCAACCAGTTGGGCCGTTGCACGTTTCCATTCGGCTGGCTGACGTTGGCCTGATCGTTGTCAAGGTAGACGTTATAGGGAAGGCCACTCTGCAGCGTCACGATCGCATTTACCTGCCAGCCGCCCAATGTATTTTTCATGAGATAGTTGGAGCCCGCGAACTTGGGCAAGTCATAGGTGGCAATCGCGACAAAGCGGTTGCGCATATCCCAGTTCGAGTTTGCATAGTCGAGGTTGATGTTGTATTGGTTCATCGTAGTGCCGCCATTGTTTGAGTTATCCGAGATGTCCAGATCGTGCGACCACGTGTAACTGGCTTGGCCCGCCAGCCCGTGCGTCGAACGCTGGCGAAGAATAGCCGTGAAACCGTTGTAGTGAGAATATTCGTCATTCTGGATCGTGCGGATCCTGCCGAAGAGCTGGTTTGGGCGCCGTCCATCAATGTCTCCTACAGGACCGCCGGGCTGTGGCGAGTTGTTATAAAAGTCGCGGTCGAGGTGGATCGCATGAGACCCGATGTACTGCAATTCGGCGCCGGCTCCCTTCCACAATTCTTGCCCCCACGACAGGTTCCACTGGTAGAGCTCCTGGGTCGGTAAGTGTGGGCCCATCGTGACCGCATTCACATAGGTACCGGGAGCGGCTGCTACTGGCGTGGGGTTGGTGAAAGTCAAAAGGTTTGTTGCCTGACCGTTGTAGTCAGCTGAGGCAGAAAGCGGATAATTTTGCGTCGTCAGCGTGTAGGTATTCAACTGATTGGCGTTCCAGTAAATGCCAAAGCCTCCCCGGAGAACGGTCGTTTCCGTGGCACGATACGCGAAGCCAAGGCGCGGCGCCCAATCATTGTGCGTCGGATTGATGAACTTGAAACCGGGTGTCGGTTTGAACGTCGCAGGCGTAGTTGCCGTCGTTGCCGGGATCAGGGCGGTATCGTCCGCATTCAAAATCCGTGTATATCCGTTCAAACTGTAGGGCACGGTCGGCAGTTCGTAGCGCAGACCATAATTCACCGTGAGCTTTGGCAATACCTGCCAGTTGTCCAGGACGAAGAACCCGTCCCGCCATTCACCGATCGATCCCTTCGTGGGGAAAACCGGCGTGGTGGACGACTGAGCCAAGCCCAAAACAAAATCGGCCGCACCATAGCCCGTACTTGTATAGCCCGCAGCTTCGCTGCCAGGGGTTCCCGCAAAGTTAAAGATTCCGCGCGCGTCGTTGGCCGCTTCGCGGCCGATCGTGAGCTTGCGCAGCTCGCCGCCGGCCATGATGTTGTGCCTGCCGCGCGTGTAGCTTAACTCATCGTAGCCGTCGATCGTTCGATCATCTTGAAACCAGTTTGCGGTCGTGTTCCCCAGCGTCGGACCGTTATTGTTGCCCAGTACGTCGACATAGATCGATGGAATCCCCGGATTCCCGTACAGCGTGTCGGAATTAAAGCCCGGGACCCCGAGGGCAGTCCCGGCACCCTTTGGCCCGTTGACGGCAAAATAATCAAGGCTGTTAGAGAGAACGGTATTCAGGCCGATCCGGAAATCATTCACCAGGTTCGGCTTGAGGATACGCGTATAGCCAATGGCGTAGTTGCGCGAATTCGTCGGTCCATACGACGCGTTGGTGAGAAAGTTAGAGCCGCCAACGACGTTAATGTCCTGCCAGTGATAGCGGAAAAAGAGGCGGTTGTTATCGCCTATGTTTTCGTCGATGCGATCCAGGGTCTGCGTAATCGTCAGGTTGGCGGGGAAACTGTTTTGCAGATTGTTTTGAACACCACTGAGGTTGGGCAGGGTCATATACGCTTCCAGCTTCTGCGCGATCATCCCCGACGGAGTATTCAATTCAGAAGCGGGAATCTGATTGTTGGGATAGACCAAGCCGGTGGACGGGTCGGTAATCGGTACACCTATCGCAGAGAAGTCGCCCGTCCTCTCTGCCGCCGTAAGCGATGAAGCAATGCCGGTAGATTGGGATATCTGGTTGAGCTTCTCGTAGGATGCGAAGAAGAAGGTCTTATTCCGGCCGTTGTATAGTTTCGGAAAATAGACTGGACCGCCCAGATCGAATCCATATTGGTTGTAATGGTTAATCAGCTTGGGGCTGCCTGGTGCATCGAAGAACTGATGCGCATTCAGGGCCGTGTTCTGAATATAGTCGTAGACCGCTCCGTGCAAATCGTTCGTCCCGGACTTGCTGACCAGGTTGACGTGTAGCCCCAGGTAAGAACCATATTGCGCAGGGTAGTTCCCGCTTTGTATCTGCACTTCAGAGACCATGTCCGAGCTTGGCCGGGCCGGCGCCGTGGTGATCAGGTTATTCATGATCGAAACACCATCGAGCGTCATGCTGCTCTGAATCTCACGTTGGCCGGCGCCGATAAAGTCTTCCCCAGGGGGCACGCCGTTGTACCCGGATGACGGTCCGATGGTGACATTCGACGCGGTCGCGGCTATCTCCAGGGCGTTGTGGCCCATCAGCGGCAGATCCTCTACCGCCTTGGTATCGAAGGTCTCGCCCAACGTTGCGTCGTCGGTCGGAATCGGCGGGGTAGATGCCGAGACGGTAACAGTCTGAGTCTCAGACCCCGCCTTGAGCGAAAAGTCCGTGCGTACCGCCTGGTCGATCGGCACGATCGTGCCTGTCTTCGTCAACTTGTTGAAGCTTGCTTCGTCGACCGTGATGTCGTAAGTGCCCGGCGGAATGAACTTGATCGAGTAGTATCCCTGAGCGTTGGTCGTGCCCGGATAAACCACCCTGGTCGATTCTTCAACGGCCGTCACCTTGGCCCCTACGACGGCGCTGCCGGAGGAATCCAGCACAGTTCCCACCAGGGCGGTATTATTCGCGACTTGAGCCTGCATCGAAGTGGCAAACGCTACGATACATATGATTGGTATCAGGACTGTACAGAGGACAAACAGACGTTTCATTCTCTTGAGCTCCCTTCAGGTTGGGACGCCGACGAACCTGCGCCCGGGGGAAACTTATGATGGATGCAGCGCTTGCTTTCGCGCTGCGAGTATGTCAAGGAACGGGCCTACCAAAAACCGAACGGAAGAGATTTCCAACGGCGTGGAACTTTGCGAGCAAGGATTAATAAGTATTTCACTCCAGGAACACGCGGTTGTCATCAGGCTGTTGCCGTGTCCCCATATAGGGCAAATGTCCTATATGGGCAACGTTCAACGAAGCTGGAGGGCCGAATACGTAGAGCGAGTGCGGTGCGTGAGAACTCGCTTTTCCAGAATTTAGTCCCGAAGGGACGGCTGACGACTACGCAGGACGTCAGTCCTGCATGCACGCTGGACCGCGCCAGCAGGCGATCATCAAAACCAACCCGATTCCCTCAGAGACCAAAGCGGCTTCATGGGCTCAGGGCATTACCCGCACATCAGGCGGTCTATTCACTCATTTGGACAGTTCTGACTTTCAGACGTCCTTGCGGCACCAGGTCCCGGAAGGTGAGTTAGGAATTGCTCGAAAACACCAAAGTCCGGCCTTGCCTACTCCCAATGCACCAGCCCGCGTTGGATGGCGTAGATGGCAGCCTGCGTCCGGTCGCGGACGCCCATTTTATCGAGCACGCTGCTCACATGGATGCGCACCGTTTTCTCGGCGATATGCAACTGCTGAGCGATATCGCGGTTGCTTTGCCCACGGGCGATGCAGGTAAGTACCTCATGCTCACGGGGAGTCAATTCAACCAAAGCAGTCCGCTCTGCCAGGCGGTCGCGCGCGATCGGCGGTAGATAGCGCATGCCTCGGTGCACGGTCACGATGGCCTCTACCAGTTCCTCTCCGCTCGCGTCCTTGGTCAGGTAGGCCATCGCGCCGTTACGGATGGCGCGATAGATATCCTCGCTGCCTTCGTAGTTGCTTAGAACTGCAATCTTCGCCGTTTTGCATATTTTGCGAATGGCTGCAATGGCGTCAAACCCATTCACGCCCGGCAAACGGAGATCCATGACCGTCACGTCAGGAGTGCACTGCCGGTAAAGCTCGATGCCGCTGGCCCCGTCGCTCGCCTCACCCACAATAACGATGTCGCTGTGCGCGCTCAAGACGGAGTGCAATGCCATCCGCGCCAGGAAGTGATCTTCAATCAGAAGCACTCGGATCGGCAATTGCGTCATCCTCCCTGTAGTTGCATTTGAAACGGCACGTGAACCAGGATCTCGGTCCCGTTGCCGGCAGATGTCTCGACGCGAAGACTTCCACCCAGCTTGCGAGCCCGCTCCTCCATCACCGGAATGCCAAAATGACCGTGGAGCGCGGCGAGTTTGTCCGACGCGCGAAAGCCACATCCATCGTCCCTGACGGATAAGCTTAGCCAATCCGCATGGTATTGCAGGTGGACGAAGATGCTATTCGGTACGGCGTGGCGCAGAGCATTGGTCACCGCCTCCTGCCCGATGCAGACCAGATGATGGACGCAACCCGGAGCCAACACCACTTCATGGCCTTCCACTTGCAGCCGCATGTCGACGCCCTCCTTGGCGCTCAATGGCGTTAATGCGTTCGACAACGCGCTGGATAGAGGTCCCGTCGCCTCTTCATTCTCTCGTAAGTCCCAAAGGATGCGACGGGCCTCCGTCTGGCAGTGGCGAACCATGTTTCGAGCCAACTCACACGCTTTCGCTGCGGGATTGGTTTCGCTGCCGATCAGTCGCGCCGTAGTCTCCATCTGCCACGAGATAGCGGCAAAGCCAGCCATCAGCGTGTCGTGCCATTCGCGCGCGATTCGATTGCGCTCTTCGAGCACAACCCCAAGCTCTCCCTTTGCGCGAGTCAACCTCCAACGGAACAAGCGCACAGCGGCAGCCGCGGCCAGCACACACAGAAACGCGTAAAACCACCAGGCCTGATAAAAGTACGGCTGCTGATGAACCGCCGTGCTCGCTATCTTGTCGTTCCATGCCGAGCCGGCATTGCGCGCATCCACAAGAAAACGATAATGACCCGGAGGAAGTTGGCGATAATGTGCAGCCCTGAACCGGGTCACCGTCCAGTCGCGGTCGTACCCGTCAAGCTTGTAACGGAATTCCATTTGCCCCGGATTCGCCAGATTTTGCGAATTGAACTGAAAGACCAGATCTTCGAGGCCTGGAGACAGCTCCAATTTATCCGTTGCATCCACGCTGGTATTGCCCAATATGGCGCCGGTTAGCTGGGCCGGCTGCGCGGCCGGCAGGGCCCCACCTTCCGGATCGTGATGAACCAGACCTTTTGCGGTGCCAAACCACAAGCTGCCATCCTTCATTCGGGTAGAAGATGGCTGAGCAACGCCAACGCACTCGCTACTCGGCATGCCGTCCGCTTTGCCTAGCAGAACGTAATCCAAGGTCTTCCGCTTTTGTTCCGCCAGTTCTTCCAGTTGCAGCCCTTGTACGCGGACGATCCCGTGAGAAGTGCCCATCCAGAGAAAGCCCTTTCCGTCATCGAGCACCGAGAAAATCGTGTAGTCCGCGATGCCGCTGATCGCACCCAGATGAACGGCATGGTCGCCTTTGAGCCAGTCGAGTCCGCCTCCCTTGGTCCCCACCCATACGTTCCGGGCATTGTCTATGGAGATGGACAACACATAGGGATGAGAAAGCCCTTCAACCATGCGCACGTCATCGCCCAGCACGCGATAGAGCCCCGTCGAGGTGCCCACGAGAATGGCCCCATCGTCATTCTGGGCCAGGCAGGTAATCAGTCTATCTCGCAACAGGAGTGTGCCTTTGTTCCGTGCTGGGACACCATCCCGGAAGTGCAGCAATCCGGTGTAGGTGCCCACCCACAAACCGCCGCGTTTGTCGCTCAGCAAGGCACTGACGGCATCAGTCAGCGACTCGCGCCCCAACAAGAAGTGCTGAAAGCCTGCCCCGTTGTAGCGGAACAAGCCGTTGAACCAGGTACCGATCCAGACATTGCCGGAAGCATCTTCTGCCAGGGTACGGATCGCCGCCGAGTTTCCGGGGAGAGCCTCAGGTAGAAACCGTCCCCCCTTCAGCCGGAACAATCCATTGCCCCAGGTCCCAATCCACAAACTTCCACTGTGATCCTTTAGGATGGCGGCGGAGCCCACCTGACGCAATTCCCGCGGTTCATCGCGCAGAGGAATCATGGTCGCAATGCGCCATCGGGTGAGGCCGCCACTGACGAGCCCAACCCACAGGTTGTGCTCATCGTCCTCATAGAGCGAGCGCACACTGTCGTCGGCCAGTCCGTCCTTGGTTGACCAGCAGGAAATCCTTGTTCCCGAATCTCCTGCGCCCGAAACCCGGCAAAGCCCATGGTTGAAGGTGCCAACCCACATATTTCCCTGGTAGTCGCCAACCAGCGTGGTGACCTCACTGTTAAATCCCCGCACTACCTCTTGCGTATATTGCTCGCCTGCCTTGGCTGACGTTCTTGCTGAGGACGGCCTCAGACGCACGAGCCCGTCACGCAAGCCGACCCACAGGACGCCGCGCCGGTCGTGGTAGATCGCCACCGCATCACCGGTCAGAATGTGATGCAGCTCATGATGCTCCAGAAGATGTTTATGCATGCCGCGCGCGGTGAGATGAAAGAGTCCGTCGGAGGTTAGGATAAAGAGGCCACCCTGCCCATCCTCGGCAAACGGCACAATGATGTCGCCCGAGACCTGTCCAAGCTCTTTGAGCAGTTCGACGGATTGTGTCCCACCGTGAACCGTGATTCGCTCGATTCCATCATGTGTAGCTGCCCAGATAATGCCTGCCGAGTCCTCGAACAGACCGCGAATACGCTCCTGGTAAAAGCCTGCCTGCTCACTGACGTTGATCGCGGTGCCCGCAGTCTGGCGGATAATTCCCCGGTCGTCGGTACCGATCCAGAGGTCGCCGCTGCGGCTCACCAGCAATGCGTTCACCGCCTCGCTGGCAGCAGGGTCCTTGGAATCCACGTGGATTGGGGTGAAGCGCAGACCGTCAAAGGACGCCACTCCGCCGTAGGTCGCGATCAACAACCGGCCGCCAGGCACCTGGGTGATGGCCCGCAACTCGCTCTGCGGCAACCCGTCCTCTACCTGCCACTCCTGCTTTTGATACTCAGAAAGCTGAACAGTCGCCGACACTGCGCGCAGACAAGGGCTCAGCGCGAGCAGAAGGAGCAACATCCGCCGCAGTCGCCTGTCTCGTAAATAAACACTCCATCGCCGCTCGCACAGCGAAGGAATGGCAAAACCCTCATCAGCCATAGGTAGGTAGTTATCGCTGACTTTACCCCATCACAAGCACAACCGCATTGGCAATCTAATTGTGCTCGTATCCGCCACTAAGTCGCTCAGGGGACCGGCGGTTTTGTGAAGTAGGGAGACACCCGCGGTTCTTCGTCTCGCAGGGAAGGTCTCTCTCAATCGATACCAGCGAATTCGCTCCTGCGTTCAAGAAGCGTAACGTCGCGCCAGCAACCAGACATTTTTCCCAGCCGGACACGCGTGCCCACTACCCGAAAGCCCATCGCAAGATGTAACCGCATGCTTGACTGGTTCTCGGGAAATATTCCAGCCTGCAGGGTCCAGATTCCGTTTGCTTCAGAATCAGTGATCGTCTTCTTTAACAGTTGTCTTCCGATACCACGGCCTCTTGCCGCTTCCGCAACATAGGTGCTGATTTCGGCCACACCAGCGTAGACCGGTCGTTTCGAAATCGGACTGAGCGCTGTCCACCCCACCACGACCTCCTGCTCCTTCGCGACCGTTCTACAGACATCCAGATGCGACTCATTCCATTCTCTCCATTCAGGAGCAGTTTGCTGAAAGGTTGCATTGCCCGTCGCGATGCCTTCCAAATAGATCGAACGCACGGCTTCCCAACATTCCGGAGTAAGCGTCTCAAGGTTAACGATTGGAGTCATTTGTAAGTCGCTGGCAATTTCTCGTTCAGAGTACCTGCACCGAAATCCGCAGTGCGATCAGGCAGAACGCAAAATATACTACATCTGTCCGGTTTCGCTCGGGCGCTTCGGAAGGAAGGCAGATCCTACCCATGAATCGCCGCACATTCGTGCAGCTCGCGCTTTCGTTGGGCGCTACCGCCGCCTGGGGTACAACTTCCGGCATGCG
>Ga0182015_10007380_pt1 | contig 10739 bp, 9 predicted proteins | sample 712P3MmetaG_FD_120478 | JGI IMG/M metagenome (GOLD analysis project Ga0182015, IMG submission 120478) | Permafrost microbial communities from Stordalen Mire, Sweden - 712P3M metaG | ecosystem: Environmental > Terrestrial > Soil > Wetlands > Permafrost | place: Sweden: Stordalen | collected...
CGGGACGCGCTGGCGGCGATCGCCGAGCGATCGACGGCGGAGCGCGAGGATCTCGAACGGCGGCTCGCGCGCGTCGCGGGCGTGCGCACGTGGCCGTCCGTCGCGAACTTCTGCCTGGTCGAGGTCGCCGACGGACCGGCGGTGCTGGCGGCGCTGCGCGAGCGACGGATCGCGGTCCGCGCGGCCGCGTCGTTCCCGGGGTTGGGCGCGGGCGACCTGCGCGTGACGGCGCGCGCGCCCGAGGAGAACGAGCGCCTCGTGGCGGCGCTGGCGGAAGCGGTGGACGCGAGCTCGAGCGACAGCGCGACGCTGCTGCGGGGCGCGCGATGAACACGGCCGGGCCGGCCGGCGCGGCGGCGCGACTCGTGGTCGTCGGCATCGGCGCGGACGGTTGGCCTGGGCTCGGGGATACGGCTCGCGCGGCGGTGCTCGCGGCGGATGAGATCGTCGGATCGGCGCGGCAGCTCGCGCTGCTGCCCGATGACGCAAAGGCGACACGACGTCCGTGGACGTCGCCGATCGACGCGCTCGTCGAGGAGCTAGTAGCGCGGGCGGGCACCGGCGCGGTGTGCGTGCTGGCGAGCGGCGACCCGATGCTGCACGGCATCGGCGCGACACTCGCACGGCGTCTGCCGGCCGACCGGCTCGTCGTGCACCCGCACCCGTCGGCGTTCGCGCTGGCATGCGCGCGCCTGGGCTGGCCGGCGGCGGAGGTGGAGCTCGTGAGCGCGGTGGCGCAATCACCGGAGGTCGTGGCGCGGCTGCTGCAGCCACGACGGCGCGTGGTCGTCTACGCGACGGGAAGCGGCGGCGCGGCGGCACTCGCCGGCGTGCTGTGCGAGCGCGGCTTCGGCCCTAGCCGCTTCGTCGTGCTCGAGCAGCTCGGCGGCGAGGCGGAGCGCATCGTCGAGAGCACGGCGGCGGAGTGGGGCGAGACGCCAGCCGACCCGGTGCACTGCGTCGCGATCGAGTGCCGCGCCGATCCTGACACGACGTCGCTTCCGCTCCTCGCGGGCCTGCCCGACGCCGCGTACGAGAGCGACGGCCAGCTGACGAAGCGCCACGTGCGCGCGGTGACGCTGGCGGCGCTCGCGCCGACGCCGGGGGCGCTGCTGTGGGACGTGGGCGCGGGCAGCGGCTCGATCGCGATCGAGTGGCTACGCGCTGAGCCGACCGCGCGCGCGTTCGCCGTCGAGCGCCACGCCGAGCGCGCGGAGCGCGCGCGAGCGAATGCCAGGCGCCTGGGTGTGCCGCGGCTCGAGGTCGTGCTGGGCGCTGCGCCCGAGGCGCTGTGCGATTTGCCCGGCCCCGACGCGATCTTCATCGGCGGCGGCCTGACCTCGGCGGGGGTGATCCAGCGCTGCTGGTACTCGCTGCGCCCGGGCGGCACGATCGTGGCGAACGCGGTGACGCTGGAGGGCGAACGGGTGCTGATGTTCGCGCGCGAGCGGCTCGGCGGCGAGCTGGCGCGCATCGAGATCGCCCACGCGGAGCCACTCGGCTCGTTCGAGGCGTGGCGCGCGCAGCTGCCGGTGGTGCAGTGGAGCATGCGCAAGGAGCGCGCGTGACCGCGCATGTCACAGCGCCCGCACGGCGAGGACCGGCCTGCAGGGGACAGGCGTGACCGTCCGCTTCATCGGCGCGGGCCCTGGCGCGCCGGATCTGCTGACGCTGCGCGCACAGCGGCTGATCGCGTCGTGCCCGGTGTGCGTGTACGCGGGCGCGCTGGTGCCGCGCGAGGTGCTCGCGCACGCGCCGGCTGACGCGCGACTGATCGACTCCCAGCACCTCGACCTCGACGGGATCGTGGCGGAGCTGCGGGCAGCGCACGAGCGCGGCGAGGACGTCGCGCGCCTGCACTCCGGCGACCTGTCGATCTACAGTGCTGCGGCGGAGCAGATGCGCCGCCTCGACGCGCTCGAGATCCCGTGGGACGTGACCCCGGGCGTGCCCGCGTTCGCGGCGGCCGCGGCGGCGCTGGGCCGCGAGCTGACGATCCCGGAGGTCGCGCAGACGGTGATCCTCACGCGCTACGGCAAGCGCGCGTCGGCGATGCCGGCGGGGGAGCGACTGGCGGACCTGGCGGCCCACGGCGCGACGCTAGCGATCCACCTCGGCGCGCAGGCGATCGAGGAGATCGCGGCGACGCTCTTGCCCCACTATGGAGACGAGTGCCCAGTCGCGGTCGTCGCGCGCGCGAGCTGGCCGGACGAGCTGGTGCTGCGCGGCACGCTCGCAACGATCGCCGAGGAAGTGAAGGCGGCCGGCGTGCAGCGCACGGCGATGATCCTCGTCGGACCGGCGCTCGTCGCGGAGGGCTTCCGCGACAGCCACCTGTACTCGCACGCGCGGGAGCGGCCCGGCAGCGTCAGCTGACGAGCTCGTCCGTGGTCCGCAGGATCACACCCAGTTCCTCGGCTTCCATCGGCGTCAACAGCGCGTTGGTGCGCTCGAGGTCTGCCTGCGCGGAAGGCATCGAGGACCAATCCATGCCGCCAGCCCAGTCCTGCGCTCGAGCCAGGACCCTGATCAGCGCGCTGGGCGAGCTCAGGCGCGACATCGCGCGCAGCGCCTGGAGGTAGTCGTCGCGGTAGACGATCGGGATCATCGACCGCTGCTGTCCGGCGGCGCTCAGCTCGGCGTTTGCGAGCGCACGCGCCACCCGTCCGTTGCCATCCGAGAAGGGGTGTATCTCGGCGACGAGGAACATCGCGAACACAGCTCGAGCGAATCCTGACCGCAGCGCGCCGTAGCGCTCGTATCCACGCCGCAGCGTCCCGCGTACTCGCCTTGGCGCCACGAACTCGGTATTGCCCGCCCTGTTCGCCCTGGTCTTGAAGTGGCCCGGGCGCTCCTCCGGGCGTCCGGCCATTATCCGCTCGTGGAGCTTCCTCAGCAGCAGCTCGAGATCCTCCGCGCTCGCTGGTGTTCGCGAGCGCAGCGAAGGGTCGCTCACGAGGTCGAATGTCCCGAGAACATCGTGCGCATCCTTCGGCCGGTCGACGGGCACGACGGCGCGAAAGACGATGTCCCGGGCCTCCTCGATCGTGAACTCGGTGCCCTCGATGAAGTTCGAGAAATAGGCCTCGAAGAATGAGAACGTGGAGCTGACGCGCTCTGCCGCGGGGCGATCGATCGGCACGCGCTCGTGCAAGGCCGCGAACAGGGTGTCGAACAGCGCGAGTCGCTCGTCGTCCCAGCTTTCGCCGGCGCGAGCCGCCCTGCCCATGGGGCTTGCCAGCCGCTCAGCGCGCGTGCCGAGCAGCGTGCCGATCAGTGCGGAGAGCTCGGCGAGCTCGTGCTCGCACTCGAGCCCGGCCGCGATCTCGCCGGCCTCGTCACGCAGCCTGTTCAACTCGCTCTCCCCTTGATTCGCGAGCAGCCGCTCGAGCTGAGCCTCGAGCTCGGACCGGCTGAGCGTCCGTCGAATCCCGGAGCGGGCGCGTGAGCGACGTATGTTGTCGAGGAATCTCCGCGGCCACGAGCTCAGGTACAGGGCGTCGCCGAGGAACGGCGTGTCCCCGGGCGCGGGCCCCGGACCCCGCCGGCAATTCAGGACGAGCCCCGGGAGCCTCACCACGCGGGTGACGCGGGAGCAGAGGAAGACGGAGCCCTCCGGACCGGCCGGCCGCGGCTCGAAGGCGGTGCGGTCGACTATCACCGCGCCCGGGAACACTCCGGCCGCGACGTCCCACGCCCGGCGACGCAGCACGTCATCCAGCGGCTCGTCGAGGTTCTTCGTGTAGAGCCGGCCACCCACGTGCCGGATCCGGCCTGCGCGCAGCAGTCCGCGCACGGCCGGCGAGACGGCAGTCGACGTGAAGAAAACCTCTCCCTGCTCGTCGAGCGAAAAACGCGGTTTGATCGGCACCAACGTGTTGCCGATCACGAGAAAGACACTAGATAAGAGCGGCTATATGCAGAGAAAACGGTGATAACGACTAGATATTAGCCTATGGAGGCGATATCCTCCGTTTTTCGCCGTCAATATACATTTACGGCGTATATATCTCTGTAGGCGATCCGGACAAGCCCCTTACAAGCGGCAATTCGGTCCTCAGACACCGCGCCGCAGCACATACGCGTCCATGATCCACCCCTTGCGCTCGCGCGCCTCGCGCCGCAGCCGTTGGATCTCCTCGCCGACCTCGTCGACGCGGCCGGAGACGAGGATCTCGTCGTCCATGCCCACGTAGGCGCCCCAGTGGATCTCGAGCGCGTCGTCGTTTAGGTGCCGGAACGAGCAGTCGGCGTCGAGCATCACGACGACTTCGTCGACGCCGTCGGGGAAGCCCTCCGCGAGGCGCCGCCCGGTCGTGATCTCCACGGGCCGGCCGACGCGGTTCAGCGGGATGCGGTGACGCGCGGTCAGCGCCTGCACGCTGCTGATCCCGGGGATCACCTCGTGCTCAAACGCCACCATCCCGCGCGCGAGGATCTGCTCGAGCACCGCGAGCGTGCTGTCGTACAGCGACGGGTCGCCCCACACGAGGAACGCGCCGCAGCCGTCCTCGCCGAGCTCGTCGGCGATCGCGCGCTCCCACAGCTCGGCGCGGCGCGCGCGCCACTCCTGCACCGCCGCGCTGTATGCGGGCGTCGCGCGGTCGCGCGGCGGGTCGGCGATCTCGACGATCCCGTAGGTCGGCTCGCGGATGTAGCGTTCGCAGATCTCGCGCCGCAGGCGCACGAGCTCATCCGTCTCATGACTCTTCTCGATCACGAAGAACACATCCACCTCGTTCAGCGCGCCCACCGCCTGCATCGTCACGTGCTCGGGATCGCCCGCGCCGATGCCGATCACGAGCAGCCGTCTCATCGGCACCGGAGCGTCGCGTCGTGATCCTCGTGCTCGGCGGCACCGCGGAGGCTCGCGAGCTGGCCGGCGCGCTGGACGCCGCGGGCGTGCACGTGACATCCTCGCTCGCTGGGCGCGTGTCGCGCCCGCGGCTGCCGGCGGGGACGGTCCGAATCGGCGGCTTCGGCGGTCCCGACGGGCTCGCGCGCTGGCTGAGCGAGCGCGGCGTCGCGGCCGTCGTCGATGCCACGCACCCGTTCGCCGAGCGCATCTCCGACTCGGCCGCCGCCGCATGCCGGCGCGCGGGCGTGCCGCTGCTGCGCCTGCAGCGCCCGGGCTGGAGCGAGCGGCCGGGCGACGAGTGGCATTGGGTGCAGGACCTCGACGAGGCCGCCGCCGCGATCCCGGCGCTCGGCGAGCGTGTGCTGCTCACGACCGGGCGCCAGGGCCTGCCGGCGTTCGCCGGCGTGGACGACGCGTGGTTCCTCGTGCGCTGCGTCGAGGCGCCCGAGCCGCCGCTGCCGCCGCGCCACGAGCTGCTGCTCGACCGCGGCCCCTACACGATCGACGGCGAGCTCGCGCTCGTCGACGAGCACCGCGTCGAGCTGCTCGTCACGAAGGACAGCGGCGGCACGCACACCGAGGCCAAGCTCGAGGCCGCGCGCCGGCGCGGGCTGCCCGTGATCGTCGTGCGCCGCCCACCGCGGCCGGACGTCGCATGCGTATCCAACGTCGAGGACGCGCTCGTCTGGGCGCTCTCGCACGAACACGCTCACGCCGGGTAGCGCCAGGGCGCTCACGCCGGGAAGCACCGCGGCGCGCACGCCGGGAAGCACCGAGGCGCTCATGCGGGGTAGCGCCGCGGGGTATACACGCGCGGCGGAGTGCCGCCGCGGCTGGCCGGGCCGCGCGCCTCGTCGACGCCGGCCCCCACGCCGGGGATCGTGCGCGTCGTCGAGGAGCCGACGATCAAGAGCGTGCGCATGTCCACCGCGTCCAGCTCCCCCGTGCCGGGGTCGGCGAGCGAGCCGAGCGTGGTCACCGCGACCGACTCCTCCTCCGCGCCGACCGCGCGCGCGACGACTACCGGCGTCTCGTCCGCGCGGTGGCGGCGGAGCACCTCGATCGCGCGCGTCAGCTGCTCGCGTCGCGTGCGCGAGGCCGGGTTGTAGAGCGCCAGCACCAGATCGGCGGCGCCCGCCGCGTCCAGACGGCGCTCGACGACATCCCACGGCTTGAGCTGGTCCGACAGCGAGATCACGCAGAAATCGTGGCCCAGCGGCGCGCCCACGCGCGCGGCTGCCGCCTGCATCGCCGAGACGCCCGGCACGACGCGCACCTCGACATGCGCGAGCTCCGGATTCTGCTCGAGCGCCTCGAGCACCGCCGTCGCCATCGCGAAGATCCCCGGGTCGCCCGAGGAGACGACCGCCACGTGCGCGCCCGCCGCCGCGAGCTCCAGCGCGTGGCGCGCGCGCTCGGCCTCGACGCGGTTGTCGCTCGCGTGGCGGCGCTGCCCGCGGCGCTCCGGCACGCGCGCCAGGTACGTGTCGTAGCCGATCAGGTCGTCCGCCGCCGCGAGCTCCGCGTGCGCTTCCGGCGTCAGCCAGTCGGGGCCCGCCGGGCCGAGGCCGACGACGGCAACCGAGCCGCACGCCGCGCCAGCTGCGGTGTGCGCGGCACCGTCAGCGTCGGCTCCAGCAGCGCGTCTGGCTTCGGCCTGTGCGTCGGGCGCACGCTGCGGCTCGTGGCGATCGCGCGTCGGCAGCAGCACGAGCGACATGTACGGCACCTCGCCCTCGACGTCGCGCAGCGGCGCGATCCGCTCCTGCTCGGAGCTCGCGCGCTCGACGTACACGCCGCGCTCGCCCGCCCCCGCCTCCTCGACCGCGTCGCGCACCTTCGCGAACGTGCGCCCGAGCTTCATCACGACCGCCGCGTCGGCGCTGCGCACGCGCATCGCCAGCTCCTCGGCGGACAGCGTGCCCGGCAGCGCCATGAACACGTCGTCGCGCTTGACCAGGGGCGTGCCCGCGCTCGCCGCCGCCGCGCTGAATCCGGTCACGCCCGGGATCACGGTCGTCTCATAAAGGTTCTGGAGCCGCTCGTGCAGGTACATGTAGGAGCCGTAGAAGAACGGGTCGCCCTCGCACAGCACCGCCACGTCGCGCCCGGCGTCGAGGTGCGCCGCGATCGCGGCCGCGGCATCGTCGTAGAACTCTCCAAGGGCCGCCTCGTAGCCACCCGGGTGGTCGGTCATCTCCGTCGTCACCGGGAACGCGAGCGGCAGCTCGACGTGATCGTCGCGCATGCAGCACGCGGCGATCCGCCTCGCCACGCTGCGCCCGTGCTGCGCGTTTGGGTAGCTGATCACGTCAGCCGCCGCGATCGCCGCGCGTGCCTTCACAGTCATCAGCTCCGGGTCTCCCGGCCCGACGCCGACGCCGAACAGCCTGCCCGACCCAGCCCCGCCGGCAGCATGCCCCGTCTCCGCCATCGCGCTCACTCCGCCTCGCTCGCGAGCGCGTTGACGGCCGCGACAGCGATCGCGCTGCCGCCGCGGCGGCCGTGCACGACCACGTGCTCGAGCGCCGCCGGATGCTCGGCGAGCGCGACCTTCGACTCCGCCGCGCCGATGAAGCCCACTGGAACGCCGATCACCGCCGCGGGACGACCCAGAGCTCCGTCGCCCGCGTCCTCCTCGAGCATCTCCAGCAGCCGAAACAGCGCCGTCGGCGCGTTGCCCACGACCACCAGCGCGCCATCCAGCCGCCCGCGCCACAGCTCCAGCGCCGCCGCCGTGCGCGTCGTGCCCATCCGCGCGGCGAGCTCCGGCACCTGCGGCTCCGACAGCGTGCACACGACGTCGTTCGCCGCCGGCAGCCGCGAGCGCGTGACGCCGCTCGCGACCATCGACGTGTCGCACAGGATCGGCGCGCCCGCGCGCAGCGCCGCCTGCGCCGCCGCCCCGAAGCCCGCTGACGCGGCGACGGCCCCCGCCAGCTCGACCATCCCGCACGCGTGAATCATGCGCACGACCACCCGCTCCAGCACCGGGTCGAGGCCGTCGAGGTCGGCCTCCGCGCGAATCGTCGCGAACGAGCGCCGGTAGATCTCCGCGCCGTCGCGCTCGTACGCGATCACGCGCGCACCCCCGCAACAAAGCGGATGCACACGCCGACCGGCTCGCCGCAGCGCCGCTCGCAGCCAGACCAGTGCTCCCGGGGCGAGGACGCGCCGCGCACAAGCGCACGCGCGGCAGCGGCCTCCCGCACGTCCACGCGCGCCCGCGCGCACGCGCCCAGCCCGGCGCACGCCGACAATCCCGCCCAGCCCGACGCGTCGCAGGCGACGAGCCCGAGACCTTCGAGATCGGCGAGCAGGCCGGTTGCGGCGGACGCCGGTATGTCCACGAAGCTCAGCGTGCGCCATGGTGATACGCGAGTGCTGGCGTCGAGCGCAGCTACAAGCTCCGCCAGTCGCGCGAGCTGCCCGCCCCCAAGCCGCGCGAGCGGCGGCAGCGCCGCGACCGCGAACAGGCCGTCGCGCTGGACGTGAACGCCCAGGCGCCGGTCGCCGGTCGCCGCGACCGCGCTGAGCCGGGTGGCTGCCCTCACGCCTGCTGCGCTCGCACACGCTCCGGGTACGCCTGTCGCACGGGGCACGTCGTCGAGCACCTCGACGCCGAGAACGCGCGCGAGGCGAGACGCGCCGCCATCCAGCTCACGCACCCGCCAGGCGCCGTCCCGGGCTTCCCGCCGCAACCCCAGAAAGGCCCGCGCCGCTCGCAACGCCGCCTCGGGCGCCTGCGCCGCAGCCACCGCGAGACTCGTGGCGTGCCCGTCGAGATACAGGCGGAACGCCTCGCCGCGCCCCGCTCGAGGCGCGGCGTCCGGCGCAGCTGGAGCGTCGGGAACGGCACCACCCAGCTCGGCCACCAGCTCGACGTCGGCGCGCAGCCCCCGCAGCACACGGGTGCCGTCGTCGACGGCGAACAGGAAGCGGCCGGGCAGCTCAGCGAGCGCCGTGTCCGCGCACAGCGCGCGGTCGAGCCCATCCACGACCGCGTCGACGTCGGCTAGCGCCGCCGGGGCGCGCCCCGCGAGCGGCGGCGCGAGGATGTTGCGCACGCGGTCGTGCGCGAGCGAAGGCAGCAGCCCGCCGCGGGCGAGCACATCCGCCAGCGGGCCAGCGCTGCCAGCGGGCAGGCCGCGGATCTGCAGCCCCGCTCTGGAGGTCAGCTCGACGATGTCGCTGCCGAGCGCCGCAGCCTCGGCGAGGGCCCTGAGCGCGCCCGCGTCGAGCCGCCCGCCGGGGGCGCGCACGCGCGCGAGCTGCCCGTCTGCCGCCGCGTGCAGGCGCAGCACGCCGGGACAGGCGTCGACGCTCGCCGCATCGCGCACACTCGTCGCAGGCGCACGCTCCGCAGGCGCACGCTCCGCAGGCGCACGCTCCGCAGGCGCACGCTCCGCAGGCGCACGCTCCGCAGGCGCGCTCTCCCCGGGCGCACGCGTCGCGGCCATCACAAGCCCCCACGCTGCTCGGCACTGCGCGCCGCGGCCGCCTCCCAGCGCGCCTCGACCCTCCCAAATCGCCACACCATCAGCGCGACGGACCACACGAGCACGAACAGCCCCACGACCAGATAGCCGGCGGTGTTGAGGTTGAAGCTGGCGAGGTAGTCGCCGAGCCAGCCGTGCAGGTGCAGCTCGCTGGAGAGCAACCCGACGATCTCGACGCCGCCGACGAGGAACGCCACACCGATGGAAAGCGCCGTGATCGTGATGTTGTAATAGACCTTGCGCACCGGGCGCGCGAACGCCCAGCCGTAGGCGAAGTTCATGAACAGGCCGTCGACGCTGTCGCACAGCATCATGCCGCCGGAGAACAAGAGCGGCAGCGTCAGCACCGCGTACCAGGGAAGCCCCTCCGTGACGGCCGCGGCGGTGCCGGCGAGCAGCAGCACCTCGGTCGCCGTGTCGAAGCCGAGGCCGAACACGAAGCCGACGAAGAACAGCTGCCAGGTGTGCTCGATCGAGCGCATCATGCGCCCGAAGAAGCGGTACATGAGCCCGCGCGAGAGCAGCTGCGCCTCGAGCTCCTGTTCGTCATAGATGCCGCGGCGCATGTCGCGGAAGACCCTGACGATGCCGACCAGCACGACCAGGTTGAGCGCCGCGATCATCCACAGGAAGCTCGCCGACAGCACCGTCCCCGCGACGCCACCCGCGGTCTCGAAGCCGGAGCTCGGCGTCACGACGGCCTTGAACACAGCCTTCGCGGCGATCGTGATGCCGACGCCGACGACCATGATCACGCTCGAGTGCCCGAGCGCGAAGAAGAAGCCGCTGCCCAGCGGCCGCCCGCCTTCGGCCATCAGCTTGCGCGTCGCGTTGTCGATCGCCGCGATGTGGTCCGCGTCGAAGGCGTGGCGCAGACCCAGCGTCCACGCGGTAATCGCGACGCCGATGCCCACGCCGAGACCGTCGTAGCGAAAGTGGTGCGGCAGGATCGCGAGCGCGAAGATCCCCCAGCCGAGCGCGTTGACGGCGATTATCGTCACGAGCATCGCGGCGATGCGCGTGCGCTCGCCGCGCGTCGAGGATCGCCAAGCCGACCCGATTCGCGCTGCGGCTGCCGCCATCGTCACCTTCCACTCGGGTCCCGAGACGAAAGGAGCCCCTGCGCCGGCGGGGCGCACGAACCGCCCTTCATCCGAGGACTGGATCGAGACGCCGAGGTAGGCGACCGGGCTCGTCCCCGAGGGGCTTCACCGTTGCGGGACAGCGCCGGAGTCTGACCGGACTTCGCTGCGCTCGACGTCACGCCGGGGGCACCCGACGCGCCCGCGATCCTACCAGCGAACGGGCGGAGACGAACGGCGCCGCCGGCTTTCGCCGATCCGTCGAGAAAGGTGCCGCACGCTGGCGTAGCATGGCGTGGA
>Ga0182015_10007381_pt1 | contig 10736 bp, 12 predicted proteins | sample 712P3MmetaG_FD_120478 | JGI IMG/M metagenome (GOLD analysis project Ga0182015, IMG submission 120478) | Permafrost microbial communities from Stordalen Mire, Sweden - 712P3M metaG | ecosystem: Environmental > Terrestrial > Soil > Wetlands > Permafrost | place: Sweden: Stordalen | collected...
TGAGCGCGCCGTAGAGAAAGGGCGCGCCATGTGTTCGAAACCTCTCTCGACCTGGCAAAGCCTTCCAAAATCACAGAGGTGGCGATTTGCGCGTGGATTCTTCCCTCACGGTATTGCAGCCTCAAAAGCGCAAGTTCGAAACGGTAATTCGCTTGCAATGTCAACGCTTTTGGGCACCGACGACGATGAGAGTCCTCTTTGGCACCCCCAACGGGATTCGAACCCGTGCCGCCACCTTGAAAGGGTGGTGTCCTAGGCCGCTAGACGATGGGGGCCTGTACTGCTTGCACAGCTTTCGCTGTGTGGTCGGGCTGCCGGGATTTGAACCCGGGACCTCTGCGTCCCGAACGCAGCGCGCTACCAAGCTGCGCTACAGCCCGCAGCGAGTTGCCCCGCAGCCCGATAATCCTAGTCGCCGTACCCCGACTAAAACAAAGAACTAGTTGGACTCTGGTTCATCAACGACTATCGGTGGATGGTATTCAATGACGATCTCGCTGATGCGTCGACGTTCGACTGATTGGACTCGGAATGTCCAGTCCCCGTGGGCATAAATGGCCCCAGCGGCAGGGATCTCTCCGGCGAGATCGAGGACAAAGCCGGCGATGGTCACGTAGTCACCTTCGGGGATTGAAATGCCAAGTTCTTCTTCGACCTTGTCAACGTGGGTCTGCCCGTCAACGAGCCAGCGATCTTCACGAATCTTTTCGATGACAAGTTCTTCGTCGTCGTCGAATTCATCGCTCAAGTCACCTACGAGTTGTTCGAGAATGTCGCGAATTGACACAACCCCGGCGACGCCACCGTGCTCGTCGAGCACAAGCGCGAAGGTTCGGCGCTGCTCACGCATCTCACTGAGACTTTCGAGCAGGTCCAGTGTTTCCGGCAACATCAGCGGGCGGCGAATCTTTCTGGCGATTTCGTTAGTGGTAGGCAGTGAGACACCGATCGCCCGTTTGGCGGTAGTGCTGCGGAACAAGTCATTGACGAATAACACACCGTCGACTTCATCGAGGTCACCGTTGACGACGGGAAAACAGGAGTGACCGGTGTCGCGCACCGCTTCGGCGATGGCTTCGGGAGTAACGGGAATGGTGAGGAAGACCACGTCAACTCGAGGGGTCATCACGTCACGCAGTTCGAGTTTTTTCAGTTGGTCAACGCGCGCGTGGATGGCGTCGGCTTCAGGGGAACGAGGATGGGTCTCAACTCGACCCGACATGCGAGCGCGGAGCCGCGCGAGGCCCGATGAAGGGGGTTGCGAACTGCTCATTACGCGAGAGCGCGGGCGGCGCGAACCGTTGCGGGACGCAACGACTCGTCCTCGTAACTCTCGCCGCGCAGCAGTGCGCGAACGGCCGCGCGCATGCGCTGAGGGTCAATGGGCTTGACCACAAAACCTTCGGCGCCACTCCGGCGCGCGAGGAATACGTCGGGGCGGCGGTCCAAGAGCATCAGGACCGAGACCGGATCGGCCGCGCCGTAGGACTCTAAGTGGCGTAGCTCCAGACAGATAGCCATGGCTCCCATGGATCCAATTTGCAGGTCGGCGATGACGAGGTCCACGCCGCCCTCTTTCACGCGAGTGAGAACGTCGGGTCCGTTGGCGGCCTCTTCGACCAAAACATCTGGCCCTTCAAGCATCGTGCGAAGTTCGAGGCGCAGCGATGCGAGGTCGCTCGCAATGAGAACAGTGGCCACACCGTCAGCGTAGCGGAGTGACGATTTCGTGTCGAAGTGGTCAATTACCCACTTCGATTTCTCGTCTTGCTTATCTGGTCAACATGTGATTAGCCTGCGGTGCTAGGTCGAACTGGGGGGAGAGACTATGGCGATTCATCCATTGGAGTGGGCGGAGTTGGCTAGTTGTCGAGGTAGCGAGGGATCACTCTTTTTCTCACCTGACACGAGCGAACGTAAAGAGGATCGAATCGAACGCGAACAGCTGGCCAAGAAGATTTGCTCAGGCTGTTCCGTGCGAGGCGAGTGCCTTGAAGCGGCACTGATGCGCCACGAGCCGCACGGCATTTGGGGCGGCCTCAATGAAAACGAACGCCGCGGTTTAATCGCTAGCTAGCGGTTCGATTCCACCCGAGTTGGGTGGGACTCACGCGCGATAACACGACCAAGAGGGCAAACGTCACGATGTGCACGCCGGTGCAGTAGTAACAAAAGTTGTTAATGATGAGCAGTTCGGCGCTGACCAACCATAAGACGAAGATCATGGCGCCGATGGCCAGCACGAACCTGGCGACGTGCAGCCAGTAGGGCTTGGCTCGCCATCCCCACGGCGAATTAAGTCCACACATGACGATGAAGTTGCCCAATCCCAAGAACACCACGGGAATTCCTAAGAACCGTGACTCGCCTGAAGTCGTAACTTTGGCGCAGTTAAAGAGTCCGGTCTCGCTGCACGCCAGAATCTGCGTGCCCTCGTAGTGCGCGACTGTTAGATAGATAGAGAGTCCGAGTCCAATAAGGCTCAGCACGAATGTCGTTATGACGGCCCATCGGGGAACGCTCAGGGCCGTGCGGCTCATCAGGAGATGAGACCCATTGACTTCTTCGCTGCCATGACGCCCGAACTGTTGCAGACGTTGCCTGGCTGTTGTTTGGTGAGCGTACAGAAGGCCGCGGTCTGTTCGTTGGCCGACGTGATAATGGCCTGCGTCACGGGATTTGTTGCCTCAGTGAGACCCGCCGCGATCTGATTGCGCGAAAGGTTGGCCAAGGTCGCGGGCGTATAGCTCGCGCCCGCGACGAGGAACTTGTTGCCCAGCGAGATGAAAGGAATCGAACCATCATCCTGAGCGGTGTAGCCCGTCACGTACTTCGACGTGTCGTACTTTACGAAGAGCGCTTGTTGAGCAGCAGTGGGTTTTTGCAGTGGTACCCAGTTGTCCGTCGCCGAGTCAAAGACATTGCTATCCGCTTCGACACTCTTAAACACCAGATATTTTGACGTGTACGTGGCCTTTATAAAGGTGAAGCTGGGCGTTCCCGCAAAGTCGCTCGCCGAACTGGACATGTTACCGAGGCCCTTAAATGTGCCGAAACGACTAAGCGCAATGATCGTTGGCCAGCGCTGCGCTGCGCAGTACGGACAATATTCGGCACCGTAGTAGAAGACTTCGGGCAAGGTGGCACCCGACGCCGACGTCGACGTCAGGGCAGGTTGACCGTCCAGGGCCTGGGGAGGAGTGACCTGGGCTACGGGTGATGTCACACCCACCGCATTGAACACGCTGGCGGGCACGTGTGACAGTTCAGCCACCACGGCGGTGCTGGCGGCCGAAAATCCTCCCTTGGCACCGGGCGTCGCTGAACCGCCGGCCAACTTGATCACGACGAGCGCGGCGACCACGATGACGACGAGGCCCACAGCGAGCCAGGTGAAGAGTCCAGCCGGACGACCACGTTTGGCGGGAACGGGGGGCCTTCTGGCGCCCGGGGGCCTCTTTGCTGGGGGACGTTTCGCCACGATGCTCCTTGTACGGTTAGGCCCTCTAACTTAGTTGACCGCTCTCAGGTGCTCAAAGTTCTGGCCAAAGTCTTATTAGTTTCTGATTTATGACAAACGTGTTAACGCCCCGTCCGGCCGCCACCGTTCTGGCGCTGCGAGACGGGGCATCGGGATACCAAGTGTTGATGCTGCGCCGCAATCTCAACAGTGACTTCGTCGGTGGGGCCCATGTGTTTCCCGGCGGTGGCGTGGACGAGAGCGACAGTGAGCCATTCATTCAAGGTCTGACATTTGGTGCCGACGAGCGAGAGACGTCGAAACGTCTCGGTGTGCCCGCGGGCGGCCTGGCCTATTACGTGGCCTGTCTGCGAGAACTGTTTGAGGAAGCGGGTCTTCTCATTGCGTGTCGGGAGAACGGCGAGATTGTCGATCTCAGTGATGTCCGGACCGTGCAGCGCTTGGCCGTACTTCGCCAGCAACTCAATGCGGGAGAACTCGGCTTCGCGCAGGTCCTGGCGAGTGAGGGGCTCGTGCTCGACCTACGCGGACTCGCGTACTTGGCGCACTGGGTCACGCCGGTGGGTCCGCCGCGTCGTTACGACACGAGGTTCTTTGTGGCCCTCGCACCCAATGATCAGACGGCCGCGCACGACGCCGGAGAAACGATCGAGGACCAGTGGTTGCGGCCAGTGGACGCGCTGTCGGCGTTCGAACGCGGCGACTTCGACATGATTTTCCCGACGATTAAAACGCTGCAGTCAATTGCCAACTTACCGAGCGCACGCGACGTGCTTGACTACGCCAACTCCCTCGACAGCGTGGCGCGAATTGAACCGCGCATCGTCATGCGCGGAGACCGGCCTCAGATATTGATACCGGGCGACGAAGGGTACGACGACTAAACGTCCGAACTGACGGCGCGTTCAATGGCATCGAGCAGGCGGGCCGAACAGCCGAGGGCACCGACCGGAGGGGCCACGTCATTCAGTATGCGTTGCGCCAACTCGTGGAAGACGCCGTCGCTCGGTTCGTTCAGTACCACCGGCTCGCCAATGTCGCCGCCCTGATTAATCTCGGCACGCAATGAAATCTCCGCCAACAACGGCACGCCTAATTCGTCGGCCAGGGCTGCGCCGCCGCCTTCGCCAAAAAGATTGTGTCGCTGACCGCACGAACAGATCAGTCCGCTCATGTTCTCAATGACGCCGAGCACTCGAATGTTCGACTTGCGCGCGAAGTCGGCCGCGCGCGCCGCCACCCGTTGGGCCGCAATCGCGGGTGTGGTGACAACGACTTGTCCAATCTGGGGCAGCAGTCGCGCCAGGGTCATCGCGATGTCGCCGGTGCCGGGTGGTGTGTCGATGAGCAGGTAGTCAATGCCCGACCAGTCGGCGTCCTCAATGAATTGGGCCACGGCTTTCTGGACGATGAGTCCGCGCCATAACAGCGCTTGGTCTTCGTCGGCGAGCAGTCCCATGGAGAGCAACTTGATCTTCCCCTCGCCAATGTTTCGCTCGAGCGGATGCATCTTGCCGCCTGACGCCTCAACGTCACCTTTAATTCCGAGCAAACGCGAGAGCGAGAATCCCCAAATGTCAGCGTCCAGCACGCCAATGGTTCGCCCGGTCTGGGCGAGGGCGACCGCGAGATTTGCCGTGACGGTGGACTTGCCCACCCCACCCTTGCCTGAGGCAATCATCAGCACCGGAGCTTGAAACGGTATCGACGTGCTCGGCGCACGTTCCTGGGCCATGGCGCGGGCACGCTGCATGAGTGCGGCGCGTGCGGGCGCGTCTAACACTCCCATCACTAACGCAACGTCCGTGACGCCGTCAATCAGCAATACCGCTTCGCGCACGTCGCGTTCGATCTGCGACTTGAGTGGGCAGCCAATGGTCGTAAGTGCGACATTGACCGTGGCGCGACCATCGTCACCGACCGAAATCTCTCCAACCATGCCCAGTTCGACGATCGAGGCACCCAGTTCTGGGTCGAGTACATGACTCAGTCGTTCGCGTATTTGCGCGCTTAATGGCATGGTTTCACGCTAACGGCGAATTAATAGGGGTGTTCATCGGCGAAATCCTTCGCTACCATGGAGAGTGAAAACTATTGAAGGAGCGCCATGTCGAGCCAAACGACCAGTCTAAAACTGACCCAGAAGCCCATTGACCCCATCACGCTCACCGACGTCGCCGCCACGAAGGCCGCCGAGTTGATTGCTGCCGAAGGTCTCGACGAGGTATTGGCGCTGCGCGTTTCGGTAAAGCCCGGTGGCTGCTCAGGCTTTAACTACGACATGTTCTTTGACTCTGATTTTGCCGACGACGACATCACCCGCGAGTTTGGCGGCGTCAAAGTAGTCGTCGACCCCGCGAGCGCCGAACTGCTCAATGGTTCGACGTTGGACTTCACTGATGGCCTCCAGGGTGCCGGATTTCACATCACGAATCCCAACGCGTCGCGCACCTGCGGTTGCGGCAACTCCTTTAGTTAAGGATCGGTCACAACCACCATGTCGACTCCTCCTCCTCGCCCCTACTCGCACTGGCTGCGCGCCGGGGATTTTGTCGTTATCTCGGGTCAGCTCGGTTTCCACACGGAGAACGGTGTCACCAAGATGGCCGATGGCGGCACCGCCGGTCAACTGAAGCAGGCACTCGTCAACGCCAGCCACGCCCTCGGCGAAGCGGGCGCGACGATGAGTCAGGTCGTCAAGGCCACGTTGTTCATTCTGGACATGAAGGATTTTGCGGCCTGCAACGAAGTGTGGTTGGCGGCGTTTACGACCCAACCGCTGCCCACGCGTACGGCGGTCGCGGTCGCTGCGTTGCCGCTCGGCGCACACGCCGAAGTCGAACTGTGGGCCTACTCGCCGAAGAGCTAGTCGTTCACCCGTTCGCCGTTGGTGCCGAACTTGTAACCCACTGAACGCACCGTCTGGATCAGGTTCGCGTTTTCCTCGCCTAATTTCGCCCGAAGTCGCCGCACGTGCACGTCCACCGTGCGCGCCCCGCCGTAGTACTCGTAACCCCAGACCCGTGAGAGCAGTGTCTCGCGGGTGAACACCCGATTGGGGTTGGTGGCGAGGAAGCGCAATAGTTCGTACTCCATGTAGGTCAGGTCCATGACCCGTCCGGCGATGGAGGCCTGATATGTCTCGAGATTCATTGAGAGCCCACCGTGTTCAATACGCGGGGCCACGGTCTCATTGCCCGCGCGACGAAGTCGGTGACGCAGACGCGTCGCGAGTTCGCTCACGTCAAAGGGGCCCACCACGAAGTCGTCGAAGAGGTCTTCGCGGAATGTCAGGTCGTCGAGTTGGTAGTGGTCAACCAGCAAGATGATCGGTCCGGCGCCACGTTCGCGGGCGCGCAATTGGCGACAGAGATTCATGGCTTCACTAAAGGGAAAGGCTGACGCGTTGATGACGGCGCCCGAAAAGCCATCGGCTGGCTCCAGGGCCGCGACCTCGTTGAGCCGGCCCGTGCTCGCGACCGCCGGCGTGACGCCCGTCACCTCAAAGGCTTTGCGGATCGGCCCGTCACATGACGGCACGCAGAGGACGACGTCGATGGTCACAGCAGCGGGAGGTAACGCTCGAGTTCGAAGGCCGTCACCTGCTCGCGGTAGTCATTCCACTCCGCGCGCTTGTTGCGCAAGAACCACTCCACCTGGTGCGCGCCGAGCGTCTCGTGCAGCAGCTTGGAATCTTCCATGAGGTCGAGTGCCTGGGAGAGCGACTCGGGTAGCGGCGCGGTGCGTTCGCCCTCGACCGGTAGTTCGTAGTCGCCGGCCACGCCGCGCAGGCCCGCGGCGAGGATGACGGCAAAGGCGAGGTAGGGATTGGCGGCCGAGTCCGGAGAGCGGTACTCCACCCGCGTTGAATCAATTCGCCCGGGCTTGAACGAGGGAATGCGTACCAGGGCCGCCGCATCGTAACGGGCCCACCCCGCGCTGACCGGCGCCTCATCGCCGGGTACCAGGCGCTTGTAGGAGTTGACCCACTGATTGGTGACCGCGGTGATCTCTGGTGCGTGGTGCACTAGCCCGGCGATGAACTTCATCGCGACGTCACTCAGTCCGTACTGTCCGTCACCAATGAAGGCGTTGTGATCGTCACGCCAGAGCGAGAGGTGGGTGTGCATGCCAGAGCCGGGCACGTGGGCGATTGGCTTGGGCATGAAGCTGGCCGATATGCCCGACTGGCGCGCCAATTCCTTGACGACGTGGCGTACCGACATGACGGTGTCGGCCATGGTGAGCGCGTCGGTGTAGCGCAGGTCGATCTCGTGCTGTCCGGGCGCGTCTTCGTGCTGTGCGTGCTCGACGCCGATGCCCATCTCTTCGAGCATTAGCACGGTGCGCCGGCGCAGTTGACTGCCCACATCATCGGGCAACAGGTCAAAGAAACTGCCGCGGTCAGTTGGGCGTGGGGGACGGGTGGGGTCGAGGTCTTCGAAGTAGAAGTACTCGATTTCGGGCGCGACAAAGAAGTTGTAGCCCTGGCGATGGGCTTCGTCCAAGACGTGGCGCAGCTGCTGGCGAGGACAGCCCTCGAAGGGACTGCCGTCGATGTTGTTGATGTCACAGAAGACCGGAGCGACCCCGGCGCCCTCTTCGTACCAGGGCAGCAACTGGAATGTGGTGAGGTCGGGACGGGCCAGCACGTCGGACTCCTGGGTGCGCGAAAAGCCGTCGATCGCACTGCCGTCAAAGGTCATGCCTTGATCGAGCGCGTCCTCTAATTCGGCCGGTGTGACGTGGAAGGCCTTGTGGCGTCCGAGCACGTCGGTGAACCAGAGTTGGACGAAGCGCACGCCGCGTTCTTCCACGGTTCGCAGCACGTACTGGGCTTGACTCTGCATACCACCCATTCTCGCACCTTCCGCATAGGTCCTCGTGAGGCTATGAAAAATACAAAACCCGCCGCCCGTGAGCGGCGGGTTTTGTCACGGTTCAACTACCGACGGGCCGCCTTCTTGACCGGAGCCGCCGTCTTCTTCACGGCGCGCTTCGTCGTTGACTTGACGGCCTTGGACGCGGCGACCTTGTTGGCCCCGACTCGTGCGGCAGGGGCCTTACGCACGGTGGAGGACTTGGCCGCGGCGCCGCAGACTGTTTCGACAATCAAGCGCGCGACAACGTACGGGTCAGCGTTGGCGTTAGGGCGACGGTCTTCGATGTAGCCCTTCTTCTCTCGTGCGACCTGTCCGGGGATGCGCACCGACGCGCCGCGGTCAGATACGCCGTACGAGAACTTCGACCAGTGTTGGGTCTCGTGCGCTCCGGTCAAGCGGTCTTCGATGCCCACGCCGTAGTTCGAGATGTGCTCGGGTACCCGGGTACTGAGGGCTTCGCAGGCCGCAATGATCGCCGGCCATCCGTTGGCCGAACGGGTCTGCTTGGTCGAGAAGTTGGTGTGGGCTCCCGCACCATTCCAGTCGCCCTTGATGGGCTTGGCGTCAAAACTGACGTCGACGTCGAACTCTTCACTGATTCGCTTTAAGAGCCAGCGCGCAACCCACATCTGGTCGCCAATCTCTACGGTGCCCAGGATGCCCAGTTGGAACTCCCACTGACCCATCATCACTTCGGCGTTGGTGCCCTCAATAGAGATGCCCGCGCGCATGCAGGCCAGCGTGTGCGCTTCAACGATCTCTCGCCCGGGCATCTTTGCACCGCCAACACCGCAGTAGTAGGGACCCTGGGGCGCGGGGAAACCAATTTCGGGCCAGCCGTACGGTCGCTCGTCCTGAAAGAGTGTGTACTCCTGCTCGATGCCGAACATCGGCTCCATGCTGGCGAATTTCTTGGCGGTCGCGAGTGCGGCGGCACGGGTGTTGGTTTCGTGCGGACTCATGTCGGCGTTCAAGACTTCACACATCACGAGCACGTCCTTGGGACCACGCAAAGGATCGGCGAACGTTGCGACGGGGTTCAACACGCAGTCCGAGAACTTGCCGGTGGCCTGGTTCGTGCTCGAACCGTCAAAGCCCCACACCGGCGGCTTCTTGCCGTCGGCGACGATCTTGGTCTTGCTGCGTAAGTCTCGGGTCGGCTCTGATCCGTCTATCCAGATGTACTCGGCCTGATACGACACGATTGCTCCTTCGTCGTCACCTCGCGCGTTGCACGCGATTGCTGACAGTCTTGTTGCTCGCACTGCGAGAAACTCGCTGTTCTGTTAACCGCGTGTGAATCATTTCTCGTAGGGTCGCGCCCTCGCGCCGGTAGGCTCAGTTCGTGCCTGTCATTCGACTAGCCCTCGCCCAAATGAACGCGGTGGTGGGCGGTTTCGCCCAAAACGTCGAGACTTTGAGCCGATTTCGCACCCAGGCCGGTGGTCTCGGCGCCGATCTGGTGCTGTCGCCCGAACTGTCACTCATTGGCTATCCGCCCGAAGACCTTTTATTAAAAGAGGGATTCATTGAATCGGCGCGCTTGGCGCTGTTAGACCTCGCCCGGGCGACCGATCTGCCGCCGCTATTGGTGGGCACGGTCGCGAGCGAAGGACCCGACGTGGTGCTGGCGCCCTCCAGCGACGGACGCGACGTTGTCCACCCCATATTCGACGAACCGAAGCTCAGTCACATTGCCAACGTGCTGGTGGCGCTCAACGAGCAGGGAGTTGCCGCGACGGCGACCAAACGATTACTGCCCAACTACGACGTCTTTGACGAGTTGCGCTATTTCCACCCCGGCGTGGGGCCCCAGACAATCATCAACGTCGCCGGCGTCGCCGTGGGACTGCTCATCTGTGAGGACGTGTGGACACAGTTCGGTCCCGCGGCCGAACTCGCGGTCCAGGGCGCGACCCTGCTCGTCGTCGCCAACGCCTCGCCGTTCGCGCGCGGACGCCGCGACGAACGTGAAGCCATGCTGCGCGAGCGCGCCATTGAGACCAACTGCCCGATTGCCTACGTGAATCTGGTGGGTGGGCAAGACGAACTGGTCTTTGACGGCCAGAGCGTGGTCGTGAACGCCAAGGGCCAAGTGATCGCTCGGGCCAATGCCTTCACGGAGGAATTGTTGATCTGTGAGATAGATGCCCGTCCCTCCTCGGTAGGGGTCCCGGTGGACGCACTGTCTGGACGCGAAGAGTGGCGCTTAAAGGCACTGCACGTCAATCACATTGCTGACCCGCCCAGTGAAATTGAAGAGATCTACGAGGCGCTCGTGATGGGCACGCGCGACTACCTGCGCAAGAACGGGTTTCGCACGGCAATTCTCGGACTCTCGGGCGGTATCGACTCGTCACTCGTCGCGACCA